>Ga0181529_10008495_pt1 | contig 9986 bp, 8 predicted proteins | sample PEATcosm2014_Bin_36_FD_119763 | JGI IMG/M metagenome (GOLD analysis project Ga0181529, IMG submission 119763) | Peatland microbial communities from MTU Mesocosm Facility, Houghton, MI, USA - PEATcosm2014_Bin10_30_metaG | ecosystem: Environmental > Terrestrial > Soil > Wetlands > Peat | place... | reverse complement strand
GGTCGCGCCGCCGGCCGAGCCGGCACCGGCCGCGGTGCCCGCCGCTCAACTCCCGGTTCCGGTCGCGCCGCCGGCCGAGCCGGCACCGGCCGCGGTGCCCGCCGCTCAACTCCCGGTTCCGGTCGCGCCGCCGGCCGAGCCGGCACCGGCCGCGGTGCCCGCCGCCCAACTCCCGGTTCCGGTCGCGCCGCCGGCCGAGCCGGCACCGGCCGCGGTGCCCGCCGCCCAACTCCCGGTTCCGGTTGCGCCGCCGGCCCCGCAACCGCCGGCCCCGCTGCCCGGACCCGGCCAGGCCCTGCCGCCTCCGGTCCAGCCGGCGGACGCCGGCCAACCCGCCGCCACCACGGCGCCGCCGGCCTTGCCCGCGCCGGTCAGCCTCGATCGCCCGACTGTCGTCGATACCGCCCGGCTGACCGACGCCACCAACAGCGTGGCGCTGTTCGGTATCGTCGGCCTGCCCGGCGAGGCAGCCCAGGGCATGCAGGCCTTCGTGGCCTCGGCCGGCAATCACCTGCTCTGCCAGGCGCAGACCGGCACCGATTACGTCTGCCTGCTGCCCGACGGCACCGACCTGGCCGCGGTCGCGCTGGTCAACGGCGCGGCTCGCGCCAAGGACGACGCGCCGGCCGCCTATCGCGACCAGGAAGCCGCGGCACAGGCCGCGCGCCGCGGCATCTGGGTCAACCTGCCGCCGCCGCCGGTGACGTTGACGCACCCCACGGTGCCCAATACCGCGACCCTGGTTGCCGACGGCCACGCCTATACGCTTGAGGGGGTGCAGGGCCTGGGGGCGCCGTACGCCGGCCAACTCCAGGGCTATATCGTCGCCAACGGCGACGCGGTGAGCTGCCAGACGCAGGCGGTTGCGGACCACTATGTCTGCCTGCTCGGCGACGGCACGGATATCGCCATGGTGGCGCTGGTGAACGGCGCCGCGCGGGTGGGACCGGACGCGCCCGATGCCTATCGTGTGCAGCAGGGCCAGGCGCTGGCCGCCCAGCGCGGCTACTGGCTGCATCCGCCGCCGGATGCGGTGGTGGCGGCGAGCCTGGTGGTTGAGCAGGCCGCCGTGTGTTGCGCCCTCCCGCCCGGCGATGATGGCAGCGACGGCGTGGTCTATGTCGCCGGCGCGCCCACGGCCGTGATCGAAGGGGAGACGGTGTTCCTGGTTTTCGCCGGCGTTGCCGGCTGGGGCTATTACGACCACTGGCATCACTGGCACGACGCCCCGGACCGCTACCGCGCGCATATGGAGCGCTTCCATCACGCCGGCGAAGGCCTGCGCGGCTACGATCACGGCGTGATGCATCCGGGCAGCGTGCATCCGGCGGGTATGGCGGGGGTACCCGGGCATGGCGCCATGCCGCCGGGTCGGCCGACCGGCCCGGTGGGGGGCGGCTTTGTCCATCCCGGCGGCGCGGCGCCCTCGCCCGGCTTCCACCCGGGACCGGCCGGGGTTTCTCCGGGGTTCCACCCGGGACCGGCCGGGGCTCCTCCGGGGTTCCACCCGGGGCCGACCGGGGTTTCCCCGGGGTTCCACCCGGGACCGGCCGGGGCGCCTCCGGGGTTCCATCCGGGGCCGACCGGGGCGCCTCCGGGGTTCCATCCGGGGCCAGCAGCGGCACCGGCTTTCCATCCGCCGGCTGGCGCCGCGCCGCGCGCCCCGGCCCCACCGCCGCGCAGCAGCGGCGGGAACAACAAGTTCCATTGACAGGCGCCTGGAGCGATTCCAACGGGTCTGGAATCGCTCCAGGCAGCTACGCGTGAAGGGGAGCCGCGGCTGGACGCGCGCGCCTGCCTCGCGGTCACGCTCCGGCGCGCTTGCGAGCGGGTTGGTGGATCGATTACGCTGGTGTCAGTTGAAAACTTACCGGGAGGGGAAGGGCAATGACCGATCGATTCGCTGCCGTGGGGCGGGGGTTCGTTTCCGCTGGTGTCCTGGCAATGCTGGTGGGCTGCGCGACGACCCCGATGGGTCCCACCATCCAGGTCATGCCCGGACTCAACACGTCCTTCGATACGTTCCAGACCGATCAACTGGTCTGCAAGAACTACGCGGCGCAGCAGGTCCAGGGGCAGGCTGACGCGGTCAATCAGCGCGCGGTCGGTGGGGCGGTGCTGGGCACCGTGCTCGGGGCCGGGCTGGGTGCGGCGGTCGGCGGGGCCTACGGCAATGCCGGCGCGGGGGCCGCGATCGGCGCCGCCTCGGGCGTCGGCGCCGGCACGCTCTACGGCGCCAATGCCAGCACGCAGGCGCAGTGGAGCATCCAGCAGCAGTACGACAATGCCTACGCCCAGTGCATGTATTCCAAGGGCGATCAGGTGCCCGGCTTCGTGCCGCGGATGTAGTGCGCGCCGGCGCCGGTGCTGGCTATCGCCGCGCGGCGAACGCCCGGAGCCAGGTTTCGACCGCGTCGGTTACCGTGGCGTCGATCTCTTCGTCGCTCGGCGGCGGCGGCAGGCCGAAGCCCGCGCGCAGGAACAGGTCCGAGCGCAGCAAGGCCATGAACTGATGGGTGGCGGTCAGCGTGTCCGGCGTCTCCACCAGACCCTGGGCGGCCAGCGTGTCCAGCCAGGGGCGGAAGCGGTCGCAGAATTTCTGCGGGCCGTTGGCGTAAAGGGCCACGCCAAGTTCGGGGAAGCGGGTGCTCTCGGCGATGGCGATGCGCAGGATGGACAGCGTCCGGTCGCGCAAAATGAAGCGCAGCAGGCGCTGGCCGATCTCCAGCAGGGCGGCGCGCAGGTCCGTCACGGTGTCGGGGAACAGCGATTCCACCACCGGATTGTCCTGCCCCTTGTCGGCGACGATGCTGGCGAACAGCCCGTCCTTCGAGACGAAGTGGGCATACAGCGTCGCCTTCGACACGCCGGCCTGCCGCGCCACCGCGTCCATGCTGACCGCCCCATAGCCATGGGCGAAGAACAGCGCCTCGGCGGCGGCGGCGATCTGCCGGCGCTTGGGCGAGGTTTCGTGGGGGAGGCGATTGGCGTCGTCCATGCGCGTATTGTGGCCGCGCGGGCCGCTGCGTCAAGACTAAACTGAACCGTTCAGTTTAGTCTTGACGCAGCGGCCGCCCGTCCCCACTGTTCCGCCATCGACCGACTGGCGAACCCACCATGAATGTTGTCCCCGACAAGCTCGCGCCGGAAACCAGCGCCACCAGCGCCACCAGCGCCCCCACGCCGCCGCGCCGGCGCCGGCGTGTGTTGCGCGTGCTCGTCGTGGCGATCGTGGCGCTGGCGGTGGCGCTGGTCGGCAACTGGTGGATCGTCGAGGGGCGCTGGATCGAAAGCACCGACAACGCCTACGTGCAGGGCGATATCGCCGTGCTGTCGGCGCGCATCGAGGGCGATGTGACCGCAATTCATGTCGCCGACAACCAGTTCGTCCACGCCGGCGATGCGCTGATCTCGCTCGACCCGGCGGACTGGTCGGCGCGCCTCGCGCAGGCCCGTGGCAGTGCCGCGGAGGCCGCCGCCGCCATCGCCACCGCGCGGCGCCAGGTGGAGCAGAGCCGGGTGGCGATCGACCAGGCCCAGGCGGCGATCGACCAGGCCAACGCCGAACTGACCCGCGCCACCGCCGAGGCCGGCCGCAGCGGCGCGCTGGTCGGCGCCGGCTGGACCTCGCGACAGGCCAATGAGCAGGCCGTCGCCGACCAGAGCAAGGCGCGGGCGCAGCTCGACGCCGCCCGCGCCCAGCGCAGCAGCGCCGAACAGGCGCTCGCGGTGGCGAGCGCGCAGGTGACCCAGGCCGAGGCCCACGCCGTCACCGCCGAGGCCGCCGAGCGGCTGGCCGCCAACGACCTGTCCTACACCACCATCCGCGCGCCCTTCGACGGCATCGTCGGCAACCGGGCGGCGCAGCTCGGCCAGCACGTCACGCCCGGCGAACAGTTGATCGCGCTCGCCCCGCCACCGGCGGCGCTTTACGTGGTCGCCAACTTCAAGGAGACCGAGCTGCACCGGATGTGGCCCGGCCAGAAGGTCTGGCTGACCCCGGACATCGACACCGCCGCCACCGTGACCGGGCGGGTGGACAGCCTGGCGCCCGCCACCGGGGCGCTGTTCTCCCTGCTGCCGCCGGAGAACGCCACCGGCAACTTCACCAAGGTGGTGCAGCGCGTGCCGGTGAAGCTGGTGATCGATCCGGCGGCGGCCGCGGCGGCGCGGTGGCTGCGCGCGGGTCTGTCGGTGACCGCCGAGGTCGATACGCGCGATCATGGCGGGACGAAGCTCGGCGTGTTCGGCGCCGCCGCCGCGACGCTTGGCCTGAAGTGATACCGACCAGCCGAAATGATGACTCTTCCATCATTTGGGGTGGTCGGTATCGCGCGCGGGGATGGTGGGGCGGCCGCGCGCAAAACCAAGACTCATACCGACCGCCGTTGACCCACCCTATGGGTCAACACTTAAGGCGGTCGGTATGACCGATTCACCGGGCTGGGGCGTCTGGGTCGGCTTCATGAGCATGGTCGTGGGCATGTTCATGGCCATCCTGGACATCCAGATCGTCAGTTCCTCGCTCGAACAGATCCAGGCCGGATTGGCCGCCAGCCCCGATGAGGCGGCCTGGGTGCAGACCAGCTACCTGGTCGCCGAAATCGTCATGATCCCGCTGTCCGGCTGGCTGTCGCGGGCACTGTCGACGCGCGTGCTGTACACGCTCAGCGCGCTCGGGTTCACGGTGTTTTCCGCGCTCTGCGCCTCGGCCCATTCGCTCGGCCAGATGATTCTGTTCCGCGCGCTACAGGGCTTCATCGGCGGGGCGATGATCCCGACGGTGTTCGCCACCGGCTTTCTGGTGTTCCCGCCGCGCCTGCGCACCCGCATTCAGGTGATGGTCAGCCTGACCGCGACGCTGGCGCCCACCATCGGCCCGACGCTCGGCGGCTGGCTGACCGACACGTTTTCCTGGCACTGGGTGTTCCTGATCAACCTGCCGGTCGGGCTGGCCGCGGCGCTCAGCGTGTGGACCTTCATCGACATCGACCGTCCCGACGTCGGCCTGCTCCGCCGCTTCGACTACTTCGGCCTCGCGCTGATGGCGGCCTTTCTGGGCAGCCTGGAATACGTGCTGGAGGAGGGCAACCGCGACGACTGGTTCTCCGACCGCTCCATCACCTTTTTTTCGGTGCTGTCGGCGGCGGCGGCGGTGCTGTTTGTGCATCGCATGCTGACCCGGCGCGAGCCGCTGGTTGAGCTGCGCGCGCTCGCCGACCGCAATTTCGCCTTGGGCTGCCTGTTCATGGGGGTGATCGGTGTTGGGCTGTACGGCGCCGTCTACATCGTCCCGGTGTTTCTCGAGCAGGTGCGCGCCTACAACAGTTTCGAGATCGGCAAGGCGATGTTCGCCACCGGGATCGTCATGTTCCTGACCGCCCCGATCGCCGGACGGGTTTCCAACCTGATCGATCTGCGCCGCATGACGGCGATCGGCATGCTCAGCTTCGGCGTGGCCTGCTGGTGGATGGCGCACCTGACGAACCTGTCCGGCACCTGGGAGATCATGGGGGCGCAGGGCCTGCGCGGTTTCGCGCTGATGTTCCTGTTCCTGCCGGTGAACCAGATCTCGCTCGGCACGCTGCCGGCGGCGGCGCTGAAGAACGCCTCGGGCCTGTTCAACCTGATGCGCAACCTGGGCGGCGCGATCGGCATCGCCACCCTCAGCACCCTGGCCACCAACCGCACCGCGGTGCATGCGCTGCACCTGCACGAGCAGGTCGGCTGGGGACGCTCCGCCGCCACCGCCTGGCTGGCCAACGCGACGCACCTGCTGACGCCGGCCAAAGGCGCCGGCGCGCCGCTCGCCGCGCTGAAGGAACTGGCGCTGATGGTGCAGCGGGAGGCGCTGACGCTGGCCTACAACGACGTGATACTGGTCATGGGGCTGTGCTTCTTCGCCGCTTTTCCGCTGACGTTCCTGATGACTCGGCCCCGCCCCGCTCCGATGCCCTGACCGGTTACGCCGCCGCGCGCAGCAGCCGCAGCGCCTTCGCCACCGTGGCCCGGCGCACCGCGCCGCGGTCGCCCGGGAAGACCTGGTGCAGCGTGGCGGTTCGCCCGCCGCGGCGGGCCAGTCCGAACCACACCAGCCCGACCGGCTTTTCCGCGCTGCCGCCGTCCGGCCCGGCGATGCCGGTGACCGCGACGGCGAGATCGGCCGCCGAGCGCGCCAGGGCACCCTCGGCCATGGCCCGCGCCACCGCCTCGCTGACCGCGCCGGCGGCGGCGATCAGGTCGGGCGGCACACCCAGCATCTCGGTCTTCGCTGCGTTGGAATAGGTGACGAAGCCGCGATCCACCACGTCGGAACTGCCGGCGATGGCGGTCAGCGCCGCGGCGATCATCCCGCCGGTGCAGCTTTCCGCCGTCGCCACCTTCAACCCAGCCGTCCGGCACGCCGCCAGCACCGCTTCCGCGAGGTCCAGAATCTCTTCGTCGGTCATCGCATCCCCCCGGTTCAGTCCACTAACCCCGGCGCCGCCCAGTGTACTCCCCAGACCAGCCCCGCCGCTAGCACGCCGGCCAGTACGTCGTCGGCCATCACCCCGACCGCGCCGGGCAGGCGCTCCGCCCAGCCCACCGGACCGGGCTTGGTGATGTCGAACAGCCGGAACGCCGCGAAGGCCGCGAGCGCACCAGGAACGGAGGGATGCGCCAGGGCGAGCAGCGCGATCCACTGCCCCGCCACCTCGTCGATCACCACCCAGCCCGGATCATCCCCGGCGCCGGCCGCCCGGATCGCCCATAGCCCGAGCACCACCACGACGACCACACCCGCCGCCAGCGCCGCGTGCGATACCCAGAGCAGCGCCAGCCCCGGCAGCAGCGCCGCCAGCGACCCGACGGTGCCGGGCGCCAGCGGCGCCAGCCCCGAACCGAAGAAACTCGCGACCCACCGTGCCGGGCTCATCGCAGGAAGGCCGCCAGCGCCGCCACCGCTTCCGGCTCCGCGAGCGTCGGCGCATGGCCCGATCCCGGCACCTCCGCCACCGCCATGTCGGGCCGCGCCGCCCGCATGCGCGCCACCGTTTCCGCCAGCAACAGGGTGCTGCGCCCGCCATGCACCAGCAGCAAGGGCACCCCCGCGAGCGTCCCGAACAGCGGCCACAGGTCGGGCGGCTTCACATCCATGGTCCGCGCGATGCGGGTGTCCCACAGCGGATGCCAGCGCTTGTCCGGGCCGGGCGCATAGGTGAGGGCGGCGAATTCGCGCCAGTCCGCGTCGGTGTGCAGCGACAGGTCGGGCAGGACCCGCCGCAGATGCGCCGCCGCCGCGTCGAGGTCGGGCAGCGCCGGGTCCTCGGCGACGAACCGGCGCACCAGATCCGCCCCCGCGGTGCCGATCTCGGGCCCGACGTCGTTCAGCACCACCCCGGCCAGCAACCCGGGCCGCGCCGCGCCGAGCGCCATCGCGAGCAGGCCGCCGAAGCTGGTGCCGATCACCACCGCACGATGCAGGTGCACCGCCGCGCAGACATCCATCACGTCGCGCAGCATCGCCTCCGGCGCGTAGCGGGCAACCCGGGGCGCCCGCGCCGAGCCGCCGCGGCCGATGTAGTCCAGCGCCACCACCCGCCGGCCCGCGCCATGCCGCGCCGCCACGCCGGCGAAATCCGCCGCCGTGCGCACCAGCCCGGGCAGGCACAGCAACGCCAATCCGGAGCCGTCATCCCATTCGGTCACCCGCAGGGACAGCCCATCCCAGGCCGTTATGTCACGGCTTCGCTTCACCGCACCGGGTCCGGGGCGGGATCGTGGCGCTGGCTGCGATAGACCATCAGGTTCTCGATGACGCGCTGGACGTAGTTGCGGGTCTCGGCGAACGGGATCTGTTCGATCCAATCAAGCATATCCGCCCCATCGGTGCGGGGGTCGCCGTTGCTGGCCAGCCAGTTTTGGACCCGCCCCGGCCCGGCGTTGTAGGCGGCCACGGCGAGCGGGATGGAGGCGTCGAACTGGTCGAGCAGCCCGCGCAGGTAGGCGCAGCCCAGCTCGATGTTGGTGCGCGCGTCTCCGGTCAGGGCCGGAATGGAGACGCGCACGCCGAGCTTGCGCGCCACCTGGGAGGCGGTGCCGGGCATCAGTTGCATCAGTCCGCGGGCGCCAACCGGGCTGACGGTGGTGGCATCGAAGCTGCTCTCCTGGCGGATGATGCCGAGCGCGAGGGCGGGATCGACGCCGGCGCCGGACGGGATGGCGGCGGCCATGGGCCAGCCCGTTTGCAGCAGGGTGACGCCGTCGCGCCCGGCCCGGCGGGCCAGGGTTACCGCAACGTCGGGCAGGCCGAAGCCGAGCGCCAGCCGCCCGGCCAGGGTGCGGTCGGCGGCGTCGAGGGTGACATCGTCCAGCCGGAGCAGGAAGGAGGCCGCCCGCTGCGGTTCACCCCAGCTCACCAGCCAAGCGGCGCCGCGCGCCAGTTCGCGGCCGGCGAATGCCAGCGCGCGCTCGCCGTCGGCGGGTGGGTCGGCGGTGGCGGCGATGCGCTCGGCCGGGGCCTGGCCGAGCGCGAGGGTGGCGAGTTGGCCGTAGAAGGTGGACGGAAAGCCGGCGGCGGCCTCGAATTCGGCATGGGCGGCCGGCGCGTCGCCCTGCGCCGCGAGGGTGCGGGCCAGCCAGAAATGCGCCCGGCCCTGGGTAATGGCGGACTTCGAGGCGGCAGCCAGGGCACGGAAATGGGGTAACGCCACGTCCGGCGACTTCAGCTTGCGGAGCGCGATGAAGCCGGCGAGGAATTCGGCGTCCAGCACGCTTTCGCCGCCGACCTGGGCATGGCCGGCGGCGAGCGCATAGGCGCCCACGGCGTCGCCCTCGCCCAGCAGCCGGCGGGCCAGGGTGTCGCGCTCGTTCCAGAACGCGGCCTGGCGTTCCGGCGGGGCGGCCCGTTCGGCGGCGGCGCCCGCGGCCTGCCACAGCGCCAGCGCGTCCTCGTCCTGGCCGGCGCGGCGCAACCAGCGTGCCTGTTCCAGCACGATCGCGGGGGTGAGCCGGTCGGCCTCGGGCAGGGCCGCCACCAGGGCCGGTCCGTTGGGGTCGTCGCGGCGCAACGCCAGGCGGGCCTGCGCGCGGGGCTGGTCGGCCCCATCCAGGCGGACGGCCTGGCGGATCGCGGCGACAGTGTCGGTCCAGGCCAGGCGGTCGAACCGCGCCCACTGCTCGTCGCGGCCGATCGCCGCGGCCCAGAGCTGCAGGAAGCCCGCTTCCCAGGCCGGATCGGAAGGGCCGGCGATCCAGGCTCGGCGGGCCATGGCGGCGGCATCCGCGGCGCGGCCCAGGTTCGTATCGGCCTCGGCGCAGCGCATCAGCGCGTTGGCCGCGGCGACGACGAAGGGTTTTGCGCGGTCGCATTCCGCCGCGGCGGTGGCGTCGTCGGGCACGGCGCTCAGCGCGTCGTCGCGGCGGCGGGCCAGCGCGGACTGCAAGGGCCAGTCCGGACTGCTGGCCATGAAGGCGGAGATTTCGGCGACCGTGGCGGCGCCGGGCGTCAGCAGCCGGTAGTAGGTGACCAGCTTGCCGGCCACCGGGTCGGGCAGGCGCGCGGCGGCGGCCTCGGCCTCGGCCCAGCGCTGGGCGCGGATGGCGGGCATCACCTCCTGCGCGGAGGCCGCCACGGCGGCGAGCAGGGGGAGCAGCAGAACGACTCCGAGTCCGAAGCGGCGCATACCCGCTTCTACAAGCCCCGGCCTTGCGGCGCATCATTTGCGCTCCTAGCTTGCCGGCCTCGCAATGCCGCGAACCGCCGAGCGGAGGCTGCTTATGTTCAAAGGGTCGTTTGTCGCCCTCATCACCCCCATGCGTGCGGACGGATCGGTGGATGAAAAGGCGTTTGAGTCCTTCGTCGATTGGCAAATCCGCGAGGGCACGCATGGCCTGGTGCCGGTGGGCACCACCGGCGAAAGCCCGACGCTGAGCCACGACGAGCACAAGCGGGTGGTGGAACTCACCGTCGCGGTGGCCAAGGGCCGCGTGCCGGTGATCGCCGG
>Ga0181529_10008494_pt1 | contig 9987 bp, 4 predicted proteins | sample PEATcosm2014_Bin_36_FD_119763 | JGI IMG/M metagenome (GOLD analysis project Ga0181529, IMG submission 119763) | Peatland microbial communities from MTU Mesocosm Facility, Houghton, MI, USA - PEATcosm2014_Bin10_30_metaG | ecosystem: Environmental > Terrestrial > Soil > Wetlands > Peat | place... | reverse complement strand
TTAGGCCCTGAGGGACGGTTTTCTCCGTGATAAATCTTCCCTCGGGGGCTGAAGCCCATCCGATTGAACCCATTTCCATTGGCACGGCTGAAGCCGTGCCCTTTCAAAGCCGTTCCTTTGAGAGGGTGCGTTTGCCCTGGGTTGAATCCCTCTTCCTATACGTCTTGCCTGCCTTTGGGAGTACCATTCTTGATGTTCCCAAATAGACCTGCAGACCGTCGCCAGCCGGCGGCGCCTGTACCGGAGACATCGCCGCGTGAACCAGCTTCATTTCCGCGCTTTTTTGACCGCCGCCGTCCTCGCCGTTCTTCTATCCGCCTCCGCCCCCGGTGCACCGAAAGCGAGCTTCTTGAGCAGTTACAAAGGAACTCCCTACCACGACGTCCGCTACCAGGGAGGCGCGCAGCAAATCCCCGGCGTCCTTCGCTGCGCTTATTACGATCTGGGCGGCGAAGGCGTGGCTTATCACGACTCGGACGCCAAGAACCATGGCAGCGGCGAGCTGAATCCAGCCAACGGCAGCTACCTGCACGAATTCCGCATGAACGAGGGCGTTGATACCTCGTACACCAAGTTCAATCTGAACCCGCAGATCGATGACAATCCCTTCGAGCAGGTGAAGCCGCCCGCGGACCTGCTCTATGTGGGCTGGACCGAACCGGGAGAGTGGTTCAACATGACGGTTCAGGTGGCCCAGGCAGGCGAATACACGGCCGACTTGCTTTACACCTCCAATCGCGGCGGCACGATCTCGCTCGACGTGAACGGAGAGCCTGCCACCGGCCCGCTGACCATCGTGAGCACCTACAATGCCGCCGATCCCCTTGCCTGGCGGCAGTGGCACCACTGGAATGTCGCGCCCGCCATCGCCAAGCTCAAGCTGCCCGCGGGCAAGAGCGTGCTTACCGTACACATTCTCACCGAAGGACAAATGAACCTGGCGACCTTCGATTTCAAGAAGGTCCGATAAAGGTCGAATCACGCCATCGCGACTGGCTTGTGGATTGAGAACCGCTTGAAATCGTTTACGATTGCTTGGTCGCCGCTCAAGGGGCCACGCTGCCTCGCTATTCGCCGTCATTCCGGCGTTGGAACGATGCCCTCGGTCAATCGCCGGCGGACGATGAAAGGAACTTGCAAGATGATTCTCCAAATCGCGACTCTGCGACCTTCGGCATTCTCTCTGGCACTCTGCCTTGGTGCTGCATCCGCTCTTTGCCAGCCGATCTCCCCCGCGGCGAACGGCGCACCGGCCTCGCAAGGGATTCAACGGATCCAGAACGGAATTCAGTTCTCCAACGGCGACCTGAACGTGAAGGTCCAGTTCTATTCCGACAGCATCGTCCGTGTGGTGAAATGGCCGGCTGGCGGCACACCGGAGAAAGCCAGCCTCTCCGTACTCAAGAAAGCTCTTCCAAGCCTCGACATTCAGGTCGAGGAAGACCAAGCGGGAGCCGCGCTGAGTTCCGCCAAGCTCAAGATCCGCTTGAACAAAAGCGATGGTTCGATTCAATTCCTCGACAGTGGCAACCGCACGGTTCTCAAGGAGCAGGGGCAGGCTGTTTTCGCACCCAGCGGGATGGCGCGCGAAGAGAAGGCCTTCAGCGTTCGGCAGAACTTCAAGTTGAGCGCGGAAGAAGGCGTCTACGGACTGGGGCAGCAGCAGTTGGGCGTGGTCAACTACCGCGGCCAGACGGTGAAGATCGTTCAAGCAAACACCAAAGCCGTCACGCCAATGCTGGTTTCAACCGCCGGATACGGAATCTTCTGGGACAACTACTCCAAGACCATCTTCGACGACAAGGACGGCAAGACCTCGTTCTGGTCCGAGGTGGCCGACAATATCGACTACTACCTTTTTTACGGCCCCAGCATCGACGGAGAGATCGCGGGCTACCGCCAACTCACCGGCGAAGCGCCCATGTACGGGAAGTGGGCCTACGGCTACTGGCAAAGCAAGGAACATTACGCCACTCGAGACGAGTTGCTGGGCATCGCGCAGGAGTATCGCAAGCGCCGGATTCCCATCGACAACATCGTGCAAGACTGGAACTACTGGGGCAACAACGATACCTGGGGAGGAATGATCTTCGATGAGACGAAGTATCCCCGGCCCAAGGAAATGATCGACCAGCTACATGCCCAGAACTTCCACGTCATGATCTCTATCTGGGCAGGACTCGGGCCGTCTTCCGATATCTACAAGGATATGGAGAAGCGCGGATATCTGTTCCCCACCGTTGGCTGGGCCGGGTTCAGATACTTTGACGTCTACAATCCAGCCGCCACGGATTTATATTGGAAATGCGCCAACAGCGGACTCTTCTCCAAAGGAGTTGACGCCTGGTGGATGGATTCGACCGAGCCGGACATTGTGAACGCGCTCACCCAGGAGAGCGAAGAGTTTGAGATGAAGCGCGAGCAAGACAATCATCTCGGCACCTTCGCAAGGTATCTGAATACCTATTCGTTGCTCGATACAGGCGCGGTCTACGCCAACCAGCGGAGACAGACAGACCAGAAACGCGTCTACATTCTCACCCGCTCGACCTTCGCCGGCCAGCAAAGAGCCGCGGCCACCACCTGGTCGGGAGACATCGGCGCCAGCTGGGACGTGTACAAGAAGCAGATTGCGGCCGGCGTCAACCATAGCATGTCGGGCATTCCCTATTGGACCTTCGACATCGGCGCTTACTCGCTGGGTTGCCAGGGCGGCGTTTTCATGAACGGCGGCAAGGACCCAGCCTATCAGGAGTTCTACACGCGCATGTTCCAGTTTGGCGCCTTCACCCCCATCTTTCGTTCGCATGGGTCCGAGACGCCGCGCGAGATCTGGGAGTTCGGCAAGTACACCCCGGTCCTGGAGAAGTTCGACAATCTGCGCTACCGTCTGCTGCCCTACATTTATTCGCTGGGCTGGCAAGTCACCCATGACGGATACTCGATCATGCGCGGCCTGCCGATGGATTTCGCCGCCGACCGCAAGACCTATTCGATCGACGACCAATATATGTTCGGCCCGTCGATCATGGTCGCGCCGGTAACTCAATACATGGAGCACCGTCCGCCGGAGAACAGCGTTCTGATCGCGCCGGAGAATTTCAAGACCGCCGATGGCAAGCCAGGGCTGCGCGCTTCCTACTTCTGCGACGACCAGTTCAAAAACCTCTGCCACGAGGCGGTTGAACCGGATGTAAATCTCTTCTGGTATACAGGCTGGCCGGGCTTCATCTCCGGCCCCAAGTTCTCCATGCGCTGGGAAGGCAAGCTGGTTCCCTCCGAGACCGGAAGCTACCGCTTCAACCTGAAGAGCTTCGGGCCAAGGCGGGTTTATCTGGACGGCAAGGAACTGGAGCACAACTACGACTCGATGGAATCCTGGACCGTCCCCGTCTCGCTGGTGGCAGGAAAGGAATACGACTTCAAGTTCGAGACCGCGAACAGTTCGCTGGGCGCTTTCCGGGCACAAGTCTGGTGGAAGACTCCGGCGATCCACGCCGCTGAAAAGGTCATCGAGCCAAGGCAGAAGACGCGCAACGTCTACCTTCCCGCCGAGACTTCCTGGATCGATTTCTGGACTGGAGAGAAGCTCGAAGGCGGAAGAACCATCGTTGCGGACGCACCCATCGAGAAGATGCCGCTGATGGTGAAGGCCGGCTCGATTCTGCCCATGGGGCCGCTCCTTCAATACTCCACGGAGAAGCCTGCCGACCCCATCGAGTTGCGCATCTATCCCGGCGCCGACGGCAGTTTCACTCTGTATGAGGACGAGGGCGACAATTACGACTACGAAAAGGGCGTCTACTCAACCCTTTCATTCGCTTGGAACGATGCGAAGCGCCAGCTCACAATTGGAGCCAGAAAAGGCGAATTCCCCGGCATGCTGAAGAAGCGCACGTTCGGAATCGTAATTGTCGGTAAAAACCACGGCACGGGCGTAGAAGTTGCGCCGGACCCGGACAAAATCGTTACGTACCGAGGCGAGAATATGACTGTTCAGTTCCTGCCGTGATCGCACTACCCTGCCGCTCAGCAGTTCGGATTCCCAGGACGCCCTCGGGACCTGGGAATCCGGCATCTGCCTTCAGTTTCCCGCATCAAGCGCAGAAAGCTGCTAACGCGCACTTCTCACAAAGCGTGTCAACGAATTTGTAGCGGTGGCCTCCTGGCTGGGGTCCCGACGGACAGGTCTGCGTCGCTGGGTTGGTTGACCGGCTGGATCGTGGGTCACCCGGCCAACGCCGGACGGCGTTTGCTCCGTCACGGTCTATGCAAACGCTATAGAAGAACGAGGTCTTTCTCTGGCGGCGAGGACACGGCCAGTACAGCCGACCAGGAGGTCGGCGCTCCTGAGTCGATCTGGCCGTGGAAATACGGGCGAAGTGGTTTGGCATAAATAGGGATGCCGAGGACGGGCAAATCCAGGCACTCGATCATCAAAACTGGACCTAATAATAGCTACAGTCGATTATTTCTATCATTATGATTGATATGCTCTATGATTAAATGCGCATCCCACATCCGGGAAAAGCCATGAACCTACAGGAAATCCGTTATTTGATTGCGGTAGCGGAACACCGCCATTTTGGCCGCGCGGCCGAGGCCTGCAAGGTCAGCCAGCCCACTTTGAGCACACAGATTCGCAAACTCGAGACCGAGCTGGGGGTAACGCTGCTGGAACGGACCAACAAACGCGTGGAGATGACTCCCGTAGGGAGCCAGATTCTAGTCCACGCTCAAGCGGCCATAGCTCAGACTGCGCAGATGGCGGCAGTGGCGCAGGCGGCGCGCGACCCTCTGGCCGGTCCGCTCAGGCTGGGCGTCATTCCAACCTTGGCGCCCTACCTGATGCCCATGATTCTCAAGCCATTGCGCCAGGCTTACCCTGCACTGACGATCGAACTGTGGGAGGATCAGACCCACTCCCTGATCGATGCGCTGCGCAATCACCGGCTGGACGCGGCGCTGCTGGCCACGCCGGCCGACGCCCCCGAACTGACGGAGGCCGAGCTCTTCGACGAGCCTTTGCTGGCCGCACTGCCGCCCGATCACCGGCTGGCCGCGGAGAAGATCGTCACCGAAGAGGCATTGGCCGATGAACTGATGGTTCTGGGCGACGGCCACTGTCTGACAAATCATGCACTGGCTGCCTGCAGGACGAAGGGCGAACCAAGACCGAGCGGATTGCAGAGTTCGATGCAAGCGGCAACTCTTGAAACCCTGGTGAATCTGGTTGCCGCCGGATACGGAGCCACGCTGATCCCGGCACTGGCTGCCGATTCGCTCAGCCGGCGCGGCATTGCACTGCGCTTGCTTGCCGGCCATTCCTCCCGCACCATCCGGCTCGTTAGCCGCCCAAGTTTCCCTCGTCCGCAAGCGCTGCAGGCGCTGGAAAGGGTGATCCGTCAGGCGGTGGGAGCGGTAATCGTGCAACGGCGCAGCTTCGAGACCCAGCCCGTTGTGGAAAAAACCGGGAAAACTGCTGAGAAAATCCCAAATCAGCGCGGATTTTAGAGGATTCTCAAAGAACCGGAATTCCGGACTCCCTTATCCACAAAAACACGCTTTCCCGCCGTTGACCCTGCCCCTCAGGCTCCGTAGAGTTTGTATTCGGGAGGCATTTTTCTCTCTGCCAGGAAGCGGCCACAAGGTCGCCGCCGGTTCCGGCAAGACGTTCAAGCAAGGCCCCAACAATCCGGAGTAAAGATGCTGAAACTAAAGAAGATACACATCATCGGCTTCAAGAGCTTTTGCGACCGCACGGAGTTGACCGTGACGGGAACGGGCATTGCCGTGGTGGTGGGGCCGAACGGTTGCGGCAAGTCCAACATTCTGGACGGCGTGAGCTGGGTGCTGGGCGAGCAGAGCGCTAAAACCTTGCGCGGCACACACATGCAGGACGTCATCTTCGCTGGCACTCGGGACCGCAAGCCCCTGGGAATGGCCGAAGTCACGCTGACCATGGTCGATCCCGAGGCTTATGAAGGGCCGATTGCCGTCGAGCCGGAAGTGATTATCGATCATGAAGGCCCGGCGGACTGGGACGAGAACGAAGTGCGCCGCCAACGCGCCGCCGAGGCCGAAGAAATCATCGCTTCGGAACAGCCGGGCCAGGTCCTCGATGAGGATGCGCCCGAGCATCCGGAGGCCAGCGCCAGCGTTGAAGGTCCCCAGCCGGTAGTGCTCAAGATTCGCCGCCGCAAGTTCCATCGCACGCCGCAAAAGGGCGAGATCGTGATTACCCGGCGGCTCTTCCGCACCGGCGAGAGCGAATACCTGCTCAACGGCAAGCTCTGCCGCCTGCGCGACATTCAGGACATCTTCATGGGCACCGGCCTGGGGCCGGAGAGCTACGCCATCATCGGGCAGGAGCGCATCGGGCAACTGCTCAGCTCCAAACCGCACGACCGCCGGGCCATCATTGAAGAAGCCGCGGGAATTACCCGCTTCAAGAACAAGAAGCGGCTGGCCGAGTTGCGTCTGGAGGGCGCCAAACAAAACCTGGCCCGCGTGGACGACATCTTCGAGGAAGTGGCGCGCCAGATGAACAGCCTCAAGCGCCAGGCATCGAAAGCGGAACGCTTTGCCGCCGTGCGCGGCGAACTGCGCGACCGGCTGCGCGTGGTGCTGGCCAGCCGCATGGCGCATATGGATGCGGGGCAAGCCCGGCTGGAGCAGGAGATCGCCAGCCTGAGCGAGCGAATCGCCAGCTCGGCCGCGGAGATCGAGGGGCAGGAAGCTAGCCAGCACGCGCTGACCGAGCAGGGCTACGAGATGGACCGCGAGGGGCAGGAAGCGCAGAACCGCGCCAACATGGCAGCGGTCGAGCTGGAGCGGGCCGCGGCACGGGAGCGTTCCAACACGGAACGTATCGGCGAGCTTGAAGCGCGCATTGCGGCTGCCGGAGCGGAGCTGGAAGCCACGCGTGCGCAGTTGGCCGGCATTGCCGAGGAGCGGGCGCAGCAGCACTCGTTTCTGGAGTCGGCTGCCGGCGAGGCCAAGGCATTTCGGCAGCAGGTCGAGGCGCGCCAGGCAGAGGCACGCACCGCCGCGGAAGAGGTTTTCTCTGCCGAGCGGCAGTTGGAGTCCAGCCGCCGTCACGCCATGCACTTGCTGACCCTGGCCGGCAACGCGCGCAATCACTCGGCGCAAGCCGAGGAAAGCCTCGCCGCCCTGGAGCGCGAGGCCGAGCGGCTGAATGCCGAGATGGGCCAGGCAAGCAGCGAGCTGGAGAGCCTGGGGGTACAGGGCTCTTTGGCACGGCAACAATTCGAGTCCGCCGCCGACGCGCTCAAGCGTCTGGAAGGCGAAATCGCTTCCCTGCGCGAGTCCTTGCTGGCGCGACGCGCCGAAGAGAACGGACTGCGTTCGCGGGCAAACCAATTGCGTGGCGAGCAAGCCTCGGTTAGCGGCCGGCGGGATGCTCTGCAATCTCTGATCCGCAATCACAGCTACTCCACCGACACGGTGCGGCGGCTGCTCAAGCCGGGAGCGTTGGCCGAGGGCATGGCGCCCATCGGCACACTGGCCGACTTTCTTGAGGTCACCGGCGCATACGAAGGCGTCGTGGACGAGTTCCTGCGCGAAGAGCTGAACTACGTTGTGGTGGAAAGCTGGATTGCCGCCGAGCAGGGCGTAAGGCTGCTTAAATCCGGCGTCGATGGCCGCGCCACCTTCCTGATCCATCCGGCGGAACAGGCGGGACTCTTTGAGGAAGGCACGGACGGAATCGGAGGCCCAGGGCTAATCCCGCTCAAGGACTCGATCAAAGTTCTGAATGGCTTTGGGCGCTCATTGGAGGCGATCCTTCCCAAGCTCAAGTACGGCTATCTGATCGAAGATCAAGCCGAGGCGCAGCGGCTCTCTACCACCCATCCCCACGCCTATTTCCTCACGCCGGGCGGAGAGTGCTTCCACAACGCTACGGTGACCGGCGGCAAGCCGGCCAGCGAGGGCCCCCTGGCGCTGAAGCGCGAGTTGCGCGAAGCGGAAGGCCGCCTGGGTAAGCTGGAGGTCGAGCTGGAGCGTGCGGAGTCCGATGCCGCCGCCCTGACGCGCAACATCGAAGATTTGACAGCGCAAGTGGAGATGCGCGGCGAAGAGCGCCGGATTGCCGAACGCAATGCCGCCAACCAGGGCGCCGCACTCAAGCAGATGGAGTCAGAAACGCAGCGCGTCGAACGGCGGCTTCAGGAGTGGACGGCGCAGGCGGCCCGCAACAAGGATGCACGCGAGGCCAAGCACGCGGTCATCGACCAGAAGCGCGACGAGACCCATCGCCTGGAAGCCGAGCACGCCACCGCCGAGGCGGCACTCGACGAGTTGCAGGGCCAACTGGAAGCCCTGCGCCAGAAGCGCGAAGGATTGCAGCAGGAAGCGGCCCACTTCACCGCCGAATTGGCCGGCCTGGAAGAGCGCCGCCGCGGCGCGGAAGCGGCTTTCCAGCGCATCGAGCGGCTGCACGCAGACCTCGAGCGCCGTGTCCTGATGATTGACCAGCAGCGCACTTCCGCCCAGGCGGAGTGCGAGCAGCGCACCCGCGAGAGCGAACAACTGGTCCTGCGCGAGCAGGAGCTCACCGTCGCGCGCTCCGAGGCGCTGGCTCTGGCGCAGACCTTGAACGCCCAGGCCCAGGCGCTCCGCCACCAGCTAGCTGGTCTGGAAACGCAACTCAAGACCGGCCGCGCCGCGCTGGACCAGATGCGCGAAGACCGCGCCACTCGGTCCAGCGAAGTGGCCAAGTTGCGCGCCGATCTGGAGCACCTGGAGGCGAGCTGCCTGGCCGAAGTGAACGTCGAAGCGGCCGAATTGCGCGCCGACGCCGCGATTGCGCATCTGGAAGAGGAGGCTCTGGCCGTCGAGGAAGAGACCTGCCGCGCCCTCCGCCAGCGCATCGAGCAGATGGGCCCGGTGAACATGATGGCCCTCGATGAATACAAGGAAACCGCCGCGCGCCATACCTTCCTGGAGACGCAGCGCAAGGACCTTTTGGAGTCCATCGAGAACACCCAGAGCACGATCAAGGAGATCGATCAGATCTCGCGCACCAAATTCGACGAGGCCTTTGCCAAGATCAACGAGAACTTCGCCGGGGTCTTCACGCGGCTCTTTCACGGCGGGCAGGCTTTCCTGCGACTCACCGACGCGGAGAACCAGGCCGAGAGCGGGTTGGAGATCGTGGCCTCGCCGCCGGGCAAGAAGCTGCAGAACATTCTTCTGCTCTCCGGCGGAGAGAAGGCGCTCACCGCTTTGGCCCTGCTGGTGGGCATCTTCCAGTTCCAGCCCAGCCCCTTCTGCGTACTCGACGAAGTCGATGCGGCGCTGGACGAAACCAATGTTAGCCGCCTCGCCGAACTGCTGCACTCGCTGAGCAAGGAGACGCAGTTCCTGGTGGTCACGCACTCCAAGCGCATGATGCAATCGGCCGACTTAATCTATGGCGTCACTATGCAGGAGCCGGGCGTCTCCAAGGTGATCAGCGTGAAGCTGGGCCACCACGAACAGCACCGCGCCACGGCGTAGCGTATTTCCGCACATGCTATGTATGTTGGGCACAGAGCTGCCCGCAGGAAGACTCGCGGAGATGAGGGAAACGGGCTTTAGCCTGAACGTGAACCAATAGGATCGACGGGGCTTTGGTCCCTTGTGGACTTTGCCTGAGAACTCCGCTTTTGGGGGCAAGGTCCTGAGTTTTGACGCCCTCGATCCCGGTCGTCTCTGCAAGGGAGTGGCCTAACAGCCTGTCGCGAAATTCGAAAATGCCGAAAAGACCGTCCCTCAGGGGCTAAAGCCCATGTTTATTTTGAACCACTTACGGCACGACTGAAGTCGTGCCCTTTCAAAACCTGACTTTCACCACAGACCGCCTAGAGCATTTTCCAAAATAGTGTAGACTTGCTTTGGCGAGACTCTGCGGCGGACAAAGACATGGGAAAACCCCTTGGCGATGATCTGCGCCGTAAATTTCTTTTCGCCTACGATCAAGGC
>Ga0181529_10008492_pt1 | contig 9989 bp, 6 predicted proteins | sample PEATcosm2014_Bin_36_FD_119763 | JGI IMG/M metagenome (GOLD analysis project Ga0181529, IMG submission 119763) | Peatland microbial communities from MTU Mesocosm Facility, Houghton, MI, USA - PEATcosm2014_Bin10_30_metaG | ecosystem: Environmental > Terrestrial > Soil > Wetlands > Peat | place... | reverse complement strand
CTTGGTCCTTGCGGATCTCTCGGTCGAGGTAGTTCGAGAGGAACAAGGGGTTGAAGGTCGTGCGGGGAAGGCGTGAATTGACTGTTTGGTGGGCGACGCGGCGATCGGCGTCCTGGTTCTGGTACAGGCGGTGAGCGGCGAAGGCCAACTGGTACTCGGGTTTCTCATCAGTGATGATGACCAAGGGCCTGTGCCGTCGAGGCTGGCGATCGCGCTCCAGCTCATCCAGGAGTTCCGAGAACGAACGCTCGATGGCGTGGGGCTCGAACTGAAGGCCCTGGTGGAGCCGATCGCGGGTTTTCTTCTGCTCAGGCCTGGTCCTGCCGGAGCGGCGCAGGGTGGCATGGGTGAAGGAGAGCGCATAACGCGAATCCGAGGCGATCGAGATGGTGATGTTGTTGGGGAAGTACTGGGAGCGGTCGAAGCTGACGAAGCCATCGATGCAGACGCTCTCGTAGCGGGAGGCCGAGGGGCGGAGCCGGGCATGGGTAGCCAAGGCCTGGCGGGCGAGACGGTCGCAGCGGTTGAGGATGGAGCCGCAGGAGCACTCAAAGTTGCGGGCGAGGGATCTGACGCTCATGGAGGAGGCGAGGAGCCGCTCGAGCGAGCGATAATCGATGATCCGCTTTTCGTAATAGTGCGTAGAGTAGGTCTGTGTGGAGAAGGTGCGCCGGCAGGATAGGCATTGGAAACGGGGGACTTCGCCGAAGGTCTGGGTGTCATAGTGGCCGGCGTGGCGCCACCAGCGACTTTTGGGTGGCTTGGTGTGGAACTCGCATGCGGGGTAGGGACAGAAGGGCGGGTGCATCGGTATTCCTCCTTGGGGAACACCTTTGTTCGCGCCCGTTAGGCCCGCACGATTGAAATCAACAAGCTTCGTAACACTAAACTCGGCTTGCGCTTCCACGGGCTTTCCCTATATCATCTGACCACGTATGGACATCCGCAACATCCGCAACATCGGCATCATGGCCCACATCGACGCCGGCAAGACCACCACGACTGAGCGCATCCTGTTCTACTCCGGGAAGACCTACAAGATCGGCGAGGTCGACGACGGCGAAGCCACGATGGACTGGATGGAGCAGGAGCAGGAGCGGGGCATCACGATCACGAGCGCCGCGACGACCACCTTTTGGCGCGGCCACCAGATCAACATCATCGACACTCCCGGACACGTCGACTTCACGGCCGAGGTGGAGCGCTCGCTGAGGGTCCTCGACGGGGCGGTCGCGGTCTTCTCGGCCGTCGACGGGGTCGAGCCCCAGTCCGAGACTGTCTGGCACCAGGCCGACCGTTACTTTGTGCCTCGCCTGGCCTTCGTGAATAAAATGGATCGTCTCGGCGCCGACTTCGGGGCCGTGCTCGAGGACATGCGCAAGAAGCTGGGAGCCGCGCCCATCGCGATCGAGCTGCCGATCGGTAGCGAGGCGGCCTTCGAGGGCGTCGTGGACCTCGTAGCGATGGAGGAGGTCCGCTGGGTCGGGGACGGCTCCGAGATGGAGCGCGCCCCCGTGGCGAGCGAGCGGCTCGCCGGGGCCCGCGCCGCTCGCGAGCTGCTGATCGATGCCCTGGCCTCGAACTCCGACGAGATCACGACCCTCTTCCTCGACGGGAAGGATGTGTCGCCGGAGCTCATCCGCCGCGAGCTGCGCTCGGCCTGCATCGCCAACAAGCTGGTCCCGGCCCTTTGCGGCGCCTCGAGGCGCAACCTTGGGGTGCAGCCCCTCATCGACGCGATCGTCGACTACCTTCCGGCGCCCGACGAGGTGCCGCCGGCCAAGGCCTACCACCTCAAGAAAGAGGAGGAGGTCTCGGTGCCCTGCGACCCGTCCGCCCCTCCGCTGGCCCTCGTGTTCAAGGTCCAGTACGACCGTGAGGCGGGGCCGCTCTGCTTCGTGCGCATGTACTCAGGGAGCCTCAAGAACGCGAGCACCGTCTACAACCAGGGCAAGAAAAAACGGGAGCGCATAACGCGGCTCCTGCGCATGCACGCGAACAAGTCCGAGCCCATGGACGAGCTGCGCTCCGGGGACATCGCGGTCATCGTGGGCATGAAGCTGGCCCAGACGGGCGATACGATCGGTACGGAGGGTTGGCCCCTCGTGCTCGAGAAGATGCACTTCCCCGAGCCGGTGATCTCGGTCGCGATCGAGCCCAAGACCCTCTCGGACCGCGAAAGACTCAAGGAGGCCCTCGAGATTCTCGCCAAGGAGGATCCGACCTTCACGACGAAGGAGAACGAAGAGACGGGGCAGATCGTGATCTCGGGCATGGGAGAGCTCCACCTCGACGTCCTCGTCACGCGGATCATCCGCGACTTCAAGATCGGGGCCAAGCAGGGCAATCCTCAGGTCACCTACCGCGAGTCGATCACGAAGGCCGCGAGGCACTCGGAGAGTTACCGGAAGACCATGGCCGGCAAGGAAGTCGCCGCCGGGCTCACGATAGAGGCGGCGCCCCTAGAGAGGGGCGCGGGCAACCGCTACTCCAAGGCGGTCCGGGCCCCGCAGGTGCCGGACGAGATCTGGGAGGCGGTCGAGCGGGGCTTCCAGTCGGCCTTCGGCTCGGGCATCCAGTTCGGCTACCCGGCGGTCGACGTCGGCATAACTCTGGTCGGCATCGAGTACGACGAGCTCACTGCGAGCACCTTCGCCTTCGAGGCCTGCGCGAACATGGCCTTCGACTCGGCCTGCCGAGCCGCCGGCCCGGTGATGCTGGAGCCCGTGATGAAGGTGGACATTTCCTGCCCCAAGGAATTCCTCGGCGAGGCCATGAGCCTAGTGTCGCAGCGCGGGGGCATCATCCACGGCGCTGAATCGAGGCCGGCGGCCGAGCTGATCCGCGCCCAGGCGCCGATGGTTGCGATGTTCGGGTTCACGACGAGCCTGCGCTCCGTGACGCAGGGAAGGGCCTCGTTCAGCATGGAGTTCAGCCACTTCGAGCCCAAGAAGGCTTAGGCCTATCGCGTCGGATGGAAGGAGACACCAGATGACACCGCATCGATCGGCGCCGCGGCGCATCGCCTTCGCGAAAGGCGCGGCATTCGTCCTCGCACTCGTCTCCGCCGCGAGCCTCGCGGCCGAGGACCTCACTCCGGCCTTCGTCGCGGAGCACGGAGACCTACTCGTCTCGAGGGTAGCCTACGAGGGCAACAAGAGGACCAAGAACTCGGTCATCGACGAGATCGTCGACATCAGGCCGGGCATGCGCGTCTCGGAGCTGGATCCCGAGGCTGCCAAGCAGGCCCTGCTGAAGGCCGGCATCTTCAGCGACGCCTCCCTCTCCGCGGAGGTCGAGGACTCGGGCGTAGCCGTGACCGTGCGGGTCGTCGAGAAGTGGACCTTCCTGCCGCTGCCCAGCGGCTCCTGGGGCAGCGGAGGCTGGTCGGCCGCGCTCTTCCTCGTGGACTTCAACTTTCTCGGGCTGCGCAAGACCGCCGTGCTCGAGCTCTCCGACTCCAACCTGGGTTGGAGCGGGCTGGCCGCCTACTCGGACCCGCGCTTTCTTGGCTCGAAGACCTCGTTCCGGGCCTTCGCGGACTATGAGAACGAGGAGGAGACCGCCGAGTACATGGACAAGTCGACCTACGCCGACTTCCACGAAACGAGGGCTGACGGGGGCTTGAGCGTCCAGTACCCCTCCGAAGGGGAGCTCCAAGGCGAGCTCGACCTGACCGCCCGCTACTACCAGGTCGGCGCGGCGGAGGCGGCGAGCTATGGCCTCTACGAGGACTCGCTCGCAATCCAGGCGGAGGCGACGGTCAACTACGACGGCCAGACCGTGGTCGGGTACCGGAAGATCGGCCCGTTCGCGAGCGGGACCTACGAGCACTCTTTCGCCCTGAGCGGGATGCCTGCCTTCGACCTAGTGACGGCCAGCGCCGAGTGGGACGCGAAGACCTTCCTGGATGGCTGTCTCGAGGCGGGCGCGAGCGCGAGGGCGAGCTCGGGCTCCTTTCAGTCCCTGAGCACGCTTTCCGGTCCGGGCTATCGGACCCTGCCCTACGGAGCCAGCTACTCGCCGGAGGCCGCCACCGCCTTCGCGGCGCTCGCGCTGCCCATCAAGCTTGGCTGGTGCGCGATGGAGCTCGGGCCCTTCTACGAGGCCGGGATATACAGGACCGGCGTTGACGCGGACAAGGTCGACCTCTTCCAGGGGCCTGGCCTCCTCTACCGGCTCTACCTTCGCGACATCGACCTGCCGGCGGTCGAGATCGCGGTGGCGTACAACCTGCCGGCCTCGGTCTTCGCCTTCAGCGTCAATGTCGGGCTGAGCATGTAGCGCGCGCCCTCGCGGGGCGGTGCGCGGCGAGACTAGGGGCGTGCGGGAGGGGAGAACTCGCGGAGGCGCCTGCCTGCCCTCATATGAGATGCGAGCAGGGCGAGGACCGGGCCCGAGTGGGAGAAAAAGCGCTTGTAGGCCGCGCAGAAGTAGTTGCTCGGGCCATCGGGCGCGGGCGCGAAGCGGTCCTTGGGGCAGCCCCCGTTGCATGAGGCGAGGTGCTCGCACGCGAGGCAGGAGGGCGGCAGGCTCGAGCGCTTGGCCGCTCCGAAGGCCAGCAGGGCGGGGTCCGAGGAGAGCGAGGCGAGGCTCCGCTCGCGCAAGTTCCCGATCAGGTGCTCTCCGTCGACGAAATGGTCGCAGGCATAGAAGCTCCCGTCGCTCTCGAGCACGGCCACGTCGCCGCATTCCTCGCGGTGCACGCAGAGGGCGTGGGGCAGTCCGCAGTAGGGCCTCAAGGCCTCGTCGAAGGTCTGCACGACGACGCGGCCGAGGTCCGAGGCGGTCCACAGGTCGAAGACCTCGCACAGGAACTCGCCTACCTCCTCGGGCCGCGCGGCGGCCGCGATCGCGCCTTCCTGTCCGGGACGCGGCGAGAGGGGCAAAAACTGGACGTATGTCGCGCCTAGGTCCTTGAAGAAGCCGTAGACTTCGCGCGGGATCGGCGCGTTGAGGGCGTGGAGAACGCACATCGCGTTGCACATGACGCCGCGCTCGTTTAGCAGCCGGAAGGAGCGCGTCGCGCGCGCGTGGCTGCCCCTTCCTCCGGCCCCCTTGCGGAAGGCGTCGTGGACGCTCTCCGGGCCGTCGATGCTCAGGCCGACGGAGAATCTCTCGCGCGCCAGGAAGTCCGCGAAGGGGCCGTCGATCAGCATGCCGTTGGTCTGCAGGCCGTTGGACACGGTCTTGCCGGGAAGGGCCTTGGCCTTCTGGATGCGGACGATCCGGCGGAAGTACTCCAGACCCAGCATGGTCGGCTCCCCGCCATGCCATTCGAAGTGAACGTTCGGGCCGCTCGCAGATTCGATGCGTTGCGCGATGTACATTTCCAGCAGCCGCTCGTCCATCTCCCGCGGCGCGCGGGGCGCGTAGTTGCCGACGTAGTAGCAATAGGAGCAGCGAAGGCCGCAGCGCGCTCCCGCGGGCTTGGCCATCACGAGGCAGTCGCGACGGTCGCCGCTCGCCATCTCGGCTAGCCTTTCTTGGCGCCCTTGCGCAGGGAGCGCAGGAATCGGAAGAGGGCGACGACGGGCCGGAAGGCCTTCATGGCGAGCTCGGCGTCGACTTCCTTCAGTGTCTTCCGGATCTCGATGTGCTGGGGACACTTCTTCTCGCAGGAGCCGCACTCGGTGCAGAGGTAGGCGGCCGAGGCCTTCCCACCGCTGAAGCCCGAGGTGAAGAGGGAGTATTGGAAGCGCGCGTGAGCGTCGTTGAAGAGGTGACGGGCGTTGAGCATGGAGAAGGCGTAGGGGATGTCGACGCCGAAGGGGCAGGGCATGCAGTAGGAGCAGCCCGTGCAGCCGACGCGCATGAGGCCAGCGTAGATACCGCGTACCTCCGACATCAGCGCCTTGTCGGAGGAGTTCAGGCAGTTGGCCGAGGAGCCTTCCGCGAGCGCCAGGTTCTCCTCCACGTGGGCCTCCTCGTTGAGGCCCGAGAGCACCGTGCTGACCCCCGGGTGGTCCCAGATCCAATCGAAGGCCCAGGCGGCCGCGCTCCGGCTCGAGGGCGAGCGGGCCATGGCCTCGCGGACCTGCGCAGGGATCCTGCCGGCCAGGGAGCCTCCGCGCAGCGGTTCCATCACCGCGACGCCGAGGCCAGCCGCGGCCGCATGGTCCAGTCCCTCGCGCCCCGCCTGGTACTGCTCGTCCATGTAGTTATACTGGATTTGGCAGAAATCCCAGGGATAGTCGTCGACCACCTTCTTGAATTCTTCCTTGTTGCCGTGCCAGGAGAAGCCCGCAAAGCGGATCTTCCCGGCCGCGCGCGAGTCCTCGATGAACTCGCGGTAGCCGAGGTCGCGAAGCCTCGTCCATGAGCCGTAGTCGTTGAGGGCGTGGGCGAGGAGAAAATCGATCCGCCCAGTGCCGAGCCGCTTGAGCATCGTCTCGAGGGTCCGGTCCATGTCCTTCCGCGCGAAGACGATATAGGGCGGCAGCTTGTCGGCGACGAACAGCTCGCGAGCGCCTGAGGCCGCCGAGGCGCGCGCCTCCTGGATGACGCGGCCGAGGATGGACTCGCTCTGGCCGCCGAGGTAGGCCCAGGCCGTGTCGAAGTAGTTGACCCCGCGGTCGAGCGCGGTCCGAAGCTGGCGCTCGGTGCGCTCGGCGTCGACGCGACCGCCCTTGCGGGGATACCTCATGCAGCCGTAGCCCAGGGCCGAGACCTCGACTCCGGTCTTGCCCATCTTCCTGTAGACCATTGCCCCTCCGTACCGGCGCGGCCGGCGCCGGGGCTACTGTACCCGAGCTCTCGCGCTCCCGTCTACGGCGAGGCTAGAAGCTCGAGAGGACGTAGACGCCGAGGAGGGTCTCGACGGTGAGGAGGTCCTCGGCGTACTCGCCGCCGCGGGCCTGGCCCTCGAGCTCGTAGATGTACCAGAAGAAGAGCCCGAACTTCGGGTCGATGCGGAAGCAGTAGGCGAGAAAGTCCTCGGCCTTGCTTTGGTGGCCGAAGAGCAGGCTGGCTATGGAGTTGGCTAGGGCTACGAAGCGCTTGAACGCCGGAGCGACGGCCCCCTCGCGGAACTCGCGCTCGAAGGCGGCCAAGTCCCCGAGGAGCCTCTCCTTGGGCCTTTCCTCCGACTTCTCGACCCAGGTCTTGTGGACGAGGAGCTCGACATTTTCGCGGAAGACCCTCAGGAGGCGGTCCATTCGGGCCAGCCTGTCAGGGCCCGAGCCCGAGACGTATTGTTGGAATTCGCCGGAAATTCCCAGGATGTCGGCGAGCTGGACGGCGTATTTGTTTCGCCGGGACTCGTCGGCTCCTACGAGGAGCGGCAGGACTTGAAAGGCCTTTTTCTCGGCCTCGGTGACGAGGGTCTCGTCGATCGTCATATCCCGGGCGGCCATAGCCTACCATGGCAAAAAGGAGAGTCTTGGTCAAGGCCCCCGCCCGCGCGCGAACAGCTCAGCGAGGCCCTTGCGGCGCTCGGCCTGGGGAGCTATCCTCCCCTTGCCGATGAACGATATCAAGATAATAGAAGGGGGCCGTACCGGCCTCGGCTTCGTCCCGCAGGCCTACCTGGGGCCTGGAGAGACCGAGTATAGGTTCCGGGACGAGCAGCTTCGCGAGGCGCTGGGAAGGGATCCCTCCTCCTATCGGAGCCTCGATCCCCACGAGATCGAGACACTGGTCCGCAACGGCAACGTCTGCGAGGACTGGAATCTCTTCCTGGTCTCCGATCCCTTCGTGCCCGAGCTGATACGCAACTCCGAATTCGCTGGCCTCGTCCGGCTGGGCAAGCTGGGCTGGGCGGTGGTCGAGCACCACGACTTGCGGGTGCCCGCGGGGATCGTCAACTCTCTCGTGATCGCCTGCGACTTCGGGGACTATTGCGCCGTCCACGACTGCGCCTATCTCGCCCACTACGTGGTGGGGAACGGCTGCCTCCTCCTCTCCAACGACGAAATTCATGTTTCCAACCATTCCAAGTTCGGCAACGGCATCGTGATGGAGGACGAGGACGAGTCGCTGCGCGTGCGGCTCGACCTGATGAACGAGGCCGGCGGCCGCTCGGTCCTGCCCTTCCGGGACATGACCTGCGCCGACGCCTACCTCTGGGCCCGGAGGCGGGACGACTCCGAGCTCCTCGAGGCCTTCAAGGCGATGACGGACGCGATGTACGACCACCGAAGGGGCCGCTACGGCGTTATCGGCTCGGGCTCCGTGATCAAGTCCAACGGGGTCATCAAGGACGTGGCGATCGGCGAGTCCGCCTACATCAAGGGCGCCAACAAGCTCAAGAACCTCACCATCCTCTCCAGCGACGCCGAGCGGACCCAGATCGGCGAGGGCGTCGAGATGGTCAACGGCATCGTAGGGCGCGGCTGCCGCGTGTTCTACGGCTGCAAGGCCGTCCGCTTCGTGATGGGGCCCAACTCCTCGCTCAAGTACGGCGCGAGATTGATCCATTCTGTGCTCGGCGACAACTCGACGGTCTCCTGCTGCGAGATCCTCAACAACCTCATCTTTCCCGGGCACGAGCAGCACCACAACACGAGCTTCCTGATCGCGGCCCTCGTGCTGGGACAGTCGAACATGGCCGCCGGCGCGACTATCGGCTCCAACCACAACTCCCGCGCCAACGACGGCGAGATCGTGGCGGGCCGCGGCTTCTGGCCGGGGCTATCCACCTCCGTAAAGCACTCCTCGCGCTTCGCCTCTTTCTGCCTCCTGGCCAAGGGCGACTATCGCTTCGAGCTGGACATCCGCCTGCCCTTCTGTCTCGTCGACGACGACCGCTCCCGAGAGCGGCTCGTCCTCGTCCCGGCCTACTGGTGGACGTACAATCTCTACGCCCTGATGCGCAACGAGAGCAAGCTCGCCTCCCGTGACCTCAGGGCCATCAAGGCCCCGCGGATCGAGTTCTCGCCCTTCGCGCCGGACACCGCGGAGGAGATGATCGAGGCCATCGGCCTGCTCGAGTCCTGGTGCGCCGGCCTCTCGGCGCTCGAGGATCCTCCCTTCGCCGAGGCCCCGGCGCTGTCCGTCGAGAACTCGGACCGGCCGACCGTCGTCAAGCGGCCGCGCCGTGCCATAGCGGGCTACCGTGACATGCTGCTTTGGTACGCGGCCAAGAACCTCCTCGACTGGCTCGGAGCCTCCGCCGCCCCTGCCGAGGCCGCCTCCCAGCTCGACTCGAAGGAACGCTCCGCCGGCCGCGCGCGCTCGTGGGAGAACCTCGGCGGCCAGCTCGTCCCGGCCTCGAAGCTGGAGGAGCTGCTGGACCGCGTGCGCGCGGGAGGCGTGAGGGACTGGGGCGCGCTGCACGCTCTCTACGCCCATCTCGCCGAGGAGTACGCGCGCGACGAGGCCGAGCATGCCTGGGCGGTCCTGCGCTATCTCTACGGCCCGGACAGCGGTGAAGGCGAGCGCGCGCGGGAACTCGCCGCGCGCGCCCTGCGGGACCTCGCGGACTTGAGCCAGCGCGTCGAGGCCCAGGTCCTCGCCTCGCGGGCCAAGGACCATAGCAACCCCTTCCGAAAGGCGACTTTTCGGAACGAGGCCGAGATGCTCGCCGTCGTGGGCCGGGTCGAGGAGAATCCCTTCATCAGGAAGACGCGGACGGATATGGCCGAGCTTCGCGCCCGCGCCTCCGCTTTGATCTCCAGGCTCTAGGGCTGGGCTATCCGGCCAGCGAGCCCGCGTAGCGCCGGTAGACGAGCCACGACGCCGGAATCGAGAGCGTGAGGACTGGGAAGAGTATCCTCGCGTAGTCGGCGGTGAAGGGCGCGAGCGCGAGGAAGGAAGCCGCTCCGAGGATCCGTCCCGCATTGAGCCAGATCTCGGCACCGATGTTCCGACCGGCCGCCCCGCCCTCCTCGCGTATGCAGCGGGCGAGGATGCCGAGAAAGACCGCGCCGTAGGGCAGGAATACCATCGATTCGGTCAACTTCCACAGGACGCCCGAGACGGCGGCCCCGGCGGGGCTCGGCCAGAGCGATATGGCCAGGGCCGAGGCGACCGCGATGAGGGAGCCGGAT
>Ga0181529_10008490_pt1 | contig 9990 bp, 9 predicted proteins | sample PEATcosm2014_Bin_36_FD_119763 | JGI IMG/M metagenome (GOLD analysis project Ga0181529, IMG submission 119763) | Peatland microbial communities from MTU Mesocosm Facility, Houghton, MI, USA - PEATcosm2014_Bin10_30_metaG | ecosystem: Environmental > Terrestrial > Soil > Wetlands > Peat | place... | reverse complement strand
AGGGGAGAATGAGAGATGATCCCGATCGAGTATCGTGTACTACAAAACCCGAAGCAGATAAGCTGATGGACCCGACGAGCGCCCTCTTTCGTCAATTGCTCTCAGCGGCACACCACAACCAGACGATCGTCAGACCAGCCCTACCACAATGACATTTATTATATCAGATGATGCTAAAAGAACGGAAAGGTGGTTTGCCGGGATTTTTTGGCCACAAATTCTCCCTGTAATCGATTTCAAATGATCGCTACCCTATCTCCTAGATCCCGAAACCGAGGGGGAAGATTACGGTGCCTAGCGCAAAAGAGGAGTTTTTCAAATCGTCGGGGCCACTGCTGACTACCGGGCAGCTTGCCAAAATCCTGAGCCGTTCCGAAGAAGGGCTGCGCATCAGCCTTCGATCCGATACGGAGTTCTCACGCCAAGTCAATGCAGCGCGCAAGCGATTGGGCCGTCGAGTATACTTCTCGACTGAAAAAATCGCAGAGATTATCGGACTTTCCTAGCCGTATGCGCACGAGAATCTCCGAGATTCAACAGCCAACTGAAGTCATCAGGCCGCTTCCACGAAAGCAAAGCTGCCTCATTGGGTCTACGGATGATCTAAACCCGCATTTCCTCTTTGAATCGTCTATCTGAATCTTCAGGACGTCACAGTCGCCAGTGTTTATGAGGGTGCAGCGCGGCGACGACCCTCCGGAGGTATGAGCCCAATCGGTAAGAGAGAGAACCGGCCTTTGCTGTTCTCCTTCAACTCCTCCCTCAAGGTTAATTTTCAAGGATCACGAATCCCCTCCGACGCCGGACTTTTGCTGGTTAGGGAGTTGGACGAGCGGCTCGGCCTCGGCCAACTCATCACCGACAAGCAGGCCGATAATCCTCGCGGAAAGAACATGCAACTTCCCCTTCCTGATTTGCTGCGCCAGTCGATCTACAGCTGCGTAGCCGGATATGAAGACCTCAACGACGCCGACCGTCTTGTGCTGTTGCCGCTTCCGGCAAACTAGCCGACCGACGGCAACGCCGATAAACCGAATCGTTGAGGACAAAGGAGGAAGGACAAGTGTCGGAGAAATTGACTTGGAGGGCTCTCGATGAGGCAGGCGAGGCAAGGACGGGAGGAAATCGCCCGGTTTTTCTTCCGCAAACGCTGGCTTTTTGGGGGCATACGTTCTTTTGGCCTCGCAATCTGTCCTAGGAGCGATACTATTCCATGGAGCCCGTGCAGAAATGGGAGATTCCGGCTTAACCGCCAAGGAGGTTCTATGCCTTCTTCTTTGGGATGGATAGACTTTTCTTCCGAACACCGCGACCGCGTGAAGACGGTTCTGGATTTGCTTGCGCCCCCTGGGGTTGTCGAAGAACTTGGTATTGGCGTTATCCGTGACGCGTTTGCAGACCTCCTTTTCCCCGGCATTTCCACAATCCAGACGCGAGCCAAGTACTTCCTTATCATCCCGCGCATTATGAAGGACTATGAGCAGCTGTCCGACAGGCAGCGCAGTTATCTGTCAATGGCTGAATATTTATCGCAGCGAGAGATCCAGTGCCGGATCCGTCTAGTGCAAAAGTATGGCAAGAAGGATAGCTTGGGGATAATCGGGGTGTCTTTTGGAACGCGTGAAGACCGCGAGGTTCAGCGACAACCCTCCTCCGTATACTGGAACGGCCTCCGGGCATTCGGAATTCTCAAGACAGATCTCTCCCTGGCCGAGTTCTGCCACTGGTACTGTGACCATCGGTCACGCCCCAGGATGTTGCTAGAAGAGACCCGCGAAGAGCGCGGAGACGATACGGATGCCGACGACATCGCATTGAGCCCAATAACGCGGCCACCTGAAGCTGAGGACTGGCTGGACCGCCTAACAATTACGCTCAGCGCGGCAGAGGGCGAGTTTCTCCATCAACTGATGGCGGCCGCCCAGCCGGACAGTCTTTTGGGACAAATCATGATGGATGACCGCGCGCTCGGTCAGTTCCTCGCGCTCCGCGAGAATGCTACCTTTGACGAGCTAGCAGATCTGCCGTTCGTGACCCATTTGGCGGATCGCCGACTGCGGAAGATTGTCCGCTTTGCCAAACTATTCTGGGATCTGCTCTTAGGCGCCCACATACGTTACAACTGCCTTCTTCAAGAAAGGTTTGGCGAGGAAGCACTGCGACGGGATTACGCCCGACAGTGGTCCGATTGGCGACATCAAATGCGGACATTTCCGTGGAATGAATGGGACACGGGGATGATGTGGGAGATGGTTGTCGGTAACGGTGGCCAGATCAAGTCGCACACGCGCGAGTTCATTGACAAATGGATTGAACTGGCAAGACGACTTCCTTCAAACAATTCAGATTTTGATAATTGCGTAATCAAGCAAGAGCGGGCAAACAAGCGGACGCGTGCTCGGCTGCGCCCGGACAACCGCGATCAACAGGTAAGTGACTGGATCGGAATTGGAGCATTGAACTACCGATTACCGCAAGCGCGGCGCATTGTGAATGACATTCACCGAGCCGAAACGGGAAAGGCGGATGCCAGTGCTGGATTTTAGACAGGATCGGCTCGATTACGGGCGGCTCTTAATCCCGCCGGAAGGTCACCGGCTGGATCGCGCCATTGCGGCGACCTACAGCTTGGATCTGAATACACTGCTTTCCATCCCTGTTGCGCTCTTCTATTCACAAACGTTGGAAGGGAAACTCGACGTAGAGCGCTTTCAAGTGCTTGAGGCAATTCAGCGTACCGCCGGAATCGTATCCGTTTACTGCCAAGAGGGACAAATTCATGTGCCCGACCGCTACAACCGCCTGTTTGCCTTTATGGAGGACATGATCATACCAGTGCGGATGACGGATGCATTCTCATCGTTTCACCCCAAAGTCTGGGTACTCCGTTATGTGCGGGACGGGGCAGGTGAAAAGGCATTCTACCGCGTTTTAATTCTGAGCAGGAACCTCACGTATGACCGCAGCTGGGATCTGGCGATAACGCTGGAAGGGTCCATGGGTGCAACCACGCGCAGCGCAAACCGTCCGCTCATTGAGTTTCTGGCGCACCTGAACAGAATCCATGAGTTTGCGAATTTTAGCGGGTTCACAAGAGACCTTGCAAAAGTTACATTTGATGTTCCCGTGGGCTTCAAGCAGCTTGTCTTTCATCCGGTAGGGATCGACGGGCATCGCGAGAGTCCCATCGTCAATCACGATGTCGATGCGACCTTATGCATGTCGCCTTTCATCGATGATGAAACTGTAACCAAAGTGCGCGGCGTCCGAGGTGACTTCTGGCTATTCGGCCGCAGGCGGGAAATGGCCAAGTTGAATCGGGAGACGGTGGAAGGTTGCAACGCGTACTGCATTTCTGACCTTGTTGTCGAGGGAGAAAGTTTGGTCGATGTCGATGGCTTTAACGAAGAGCGCCTCGAACAGGACCTACACGCTAAGCTGTTTGTCTTCCAGCAGGCGGACACTTGCCGCTGGTTTATTGGTTCCGCAAACGCGACAAGTGCCGCGCGTGCGCGAAACACGGAGTTCATGGTGGAACTAGTGGGCAGTGACCGCCGGGTGACGCTGAAAAGTGCGATTAACGATTTGTTGGGAGAAGATCGAAAGTCTGGCGTGTTTGAGGAGTTCCATCCTGAATCGGCGGGCCAGCCTGACCCAAGCGCAAAGCGGCGCGCGGCCTTGAGGCGTCTGGAATACGAATTGGCGCAGGCACCATTGCGTGGAAGTCTGAATCGTGCGGCAAACCAGACCAATTTCGATCTCACTATCAGCCTTGATCTCCGTGAAGTGCGCGCAGAAGAGGGGCTGGCTTTGGTTGCCGGACCGCTGAATTTCAGTGAACTGGTTCCCGCAGAGATAGGCAAACCGAATAAGCTCACGTTCGGGAACATTAGGGAAACCGAGATCTCGCGGTTCGTTGTCTTCGCGATCAACGACGGCGAGGAACGCTTACGACATTTCGTGTTGCGGTATGAAGTAGACGGGATACCGGCAACACGCAAAGACACGATTTTCAAGAGCGTCGTCTCCGACAGCGACCAATTCTTCGAGTACTTGCGTTTCCTACTCGCAGACGAGATTTCCAAGGGCGATTTGTTCCGTCCGCCTCCGAATAGGAGAAAGAAGTCGCAAGGGGACGAGGGGCTTCTCTGGTCCGCGCGGATTCCGATTTTCGAGAGCATGGTCGTAGCTGCATCCCGCGACTTGGTCAAGCTGAAAACGGTGGACGGCATTATCCAGCGCCTCAGGTCTAAGGGGCCAGCAGATGAGGCACTCGTTCCACCGGAGTTTCTCGACTTCTGGGAAGTGTTTCGCCCATTGATTACGCGCAGCGACGGGAAGGATTCAGTCAATGGCGAATGATCCGCGTCAAATCGCTGTCGATGCCGCTCTTGCCGGCTTGAAGGATTTTCAAAAGGCCACGGTGGAGACCGTCTACGAGCGGCTCTTTGCGAGTTCACAAAAGAATATGCTGGTTGCCGATGAGGTGGGACTGGGCAAAACCATCGTGGCGAAGGGCCTGATCGCAATGGCGCTGCGCAAAAGGATTCGGCGCGGGGACGCGGCACCGTTCAAGGTCACGTACGTGTGCTCCAGCCAGGTTATTGCCGGAGAAAACATCGGTAAGTTGAATGTGTTTCCGGAAGTGGACTTGGCGGATAAAGTGGTGCACCGTATTGCTTACTTGGCCTATAAACCGCGAGAGTCAGACAATCCGTTTCGAACGAGTCTTGTCCTGAACACGCTCACGCCGGGAACATCCTTCAACGTCTCAGGTGGAACCGGCACGAAAGACGAACGTGCAATCATCTATTCCTTGCTCTGTTCCGACCCGAAGATGGAGTCCGTACGCAATGGACTGGCTTGCCTGCTCCGCGGGACAGTCCAGCAAGACATCGAAGACCTTCGTCGATGGATGGAAGGTGAACGGAAGAGAACGCTTCGTGATGGGCTCGCTGGGAGTTTTCTGTCCTCGATCCGCAAGCGGACACTTAAACTCAAAGAGGCCCCACTTACGCGTGGGCTCCTGGGGGTACCGGATGACCACACTCCGTCGATCTACGACGCAACTTATCAAATGGCGTCGATCCTTAGGTCAAACAACGAAGCCAACCATAGGCGCGCATGCAACGAGATCGCGCGAATATTGCGGCGAACATTAGTCGATGCTTGCCTCAATTACATTGATGCCGATCTTTTCATCTTAGATGAATTTCAGCGCTTTCGGAACCTGATCGACCCTGACAGCAACGATGAGCAGGCGGAGATAGCGCGACGCGTTTTCCAGAACCGAAAGGCGCGTGTTCTTCTGCTCTCTGCGACCCCGTTCAAGGCGTTCACTGGTGACATGGACTTGTCAAACGGTGAAGACCATTACCGGGATTTCCGCACGGTACTCCGGTTTCTCACCGGGGACGACACGGCGATTCTGAAGGAATATGAACATCATCGCCGTGCGCTCTACCACCAGCTTTTCAGCTTGCAAAAGGATGGTCTTAATGTTTCCCCGGAGCATCGCAAGGCAATTGAGCGTATTTTGCGCTGTGTCATATGCCGAACTGAACGTCAGATCGTGGCGGCGGACCCAGGCGCAATGGTCCTCGACAAGTGGCAGCAGGGCAGCATCCCTTTCGGCTTGCCCGACATCCGCAATTACGTTGCGACCGATCAGATCGCCGCCGCATTGAGCAAGGCGTATCAAGGGCGGCGGTATGTGATCGGCAGACCCATCGAGTATTGCAAATCCGCCCCACACCCCCTCTCGTACTTGGATGGGTACGCCTTGAAAAGACTGCTCAAGGAATGCCAGCGGAGCGAGAGTGTTAGGACGGTCTTGAAGCGAAATCGGGACGCCTGGCTTGACACGCGGAGAATCAACCGCTACACGCTACGCGTCGGCCGGACTGAGGGACAGTCAGGTGCGAACGCGATTGCCCACGCGCGGCTCACGAGCTTGATCGAGGAATCCATTGGGACTGACGGCGCGAAGCTGTTGTGGATACCGCCAAGCTTGCCTTACTACCAGCTTGGCGGGGGATTCAAAGATACCACCGGCTTCTCGAAAGTCCTCGTTTTCTCGGGCTGGGTCATGGTCCCTCGGATGATCGCCACCTTAGTGTCGTACGAGGTCGAGCGCCAAACCGTTGGCGATCCGGCCACTCGCGAATTGCGAGAAACCGCAATGCGCCAATACTTCCCTCCGCGGAACAAGCCAAATTACAAGCGTCATCCAGTCCCGTTGCTCGTCTATCGGGCGGAGGATGGGGATGCGGCAGCGGCCAAGAGCATGAGCAATTTCTGCTGCCTCTACCCGTGCCTGACGTTGGCGAATGTTTACGATCCCATCGTGTCATTCCAGCCTACCGCTTCCGTGGAACAGGTGCGCAAAGACTTGACCAAACGGATAGCCGAGATGATCAAGTCTGCCGGTTTGGCCAAATACGAGAGCTCGGGTGGCTCCCCTGATCGATGGTACTGGGCTGCTCCCGCCTTGCTTGACCACGCCGACCCCGCGCTGAAGCGGAGTATTTCATACTGGCTCCACGACGATGACTTTCTGAAGAGTTCCGCTTTCTTCCAAGTGCATGACCGAGAGGAGAGCGGGAAGCTTCGCCATTTTACGGCCTTCCGTGACGCATTCAACCGCCCGGAAGACCTCTCACTCGGGCGCATGCCAGCGGACCTGGCGGAAATCCTTGCCGACATGACTCTCGGATCGCCCGCCGTGATCGCCCTTCGCACATTCGGGCGATTATTTCCCGACGCGAACGGCAAGATTACCAAGCAGCATCTGCGAGGTGCTTTCGAAGTGGCGGGAGAGTTCCTGAATCTCTTCAACAAACCAGAGTCGATATGCGCCTTGCGCCTGACGACTGCGCCGGCCGACTACTGGCGCCAACTCCTGCGCTACTGCGGGGACGGCTGCCTACAGGCCGTCATGGACGAGTACGGTCACCTGACGAAAGGGCAAAAGGGCACGATGGACGCCACCGTCACCCGTATGCGGGAGACGATCAACATCATGGTCACCAGTATTAATGTTGACAGTTTGCCGAGTTTTCTCCGTGGACGTCCGCACAAGATGCGCTGTCACTACGCGGTCGATTTCGGCAACCAGAAGCTAGAGACTGAGCAAGGCCAGGAACGGGCTACAAGCATCAGGGAGAACTTCAATTCCCCGTTCCGACCTTTCGTGTTGGCCACGACTTCCATTGGGCAAGAAGGGCTCGACTTCCACCAGTATTGCCGCAAGGTCATGCACTGGAACTTGCCTGGCAATCCAATCGATCTTGAACAGCGAGAAGGTAGAATCAACCGCTATAAGGGGCTTGTGATCCGCCAAGAGATTGCCCGTAAATACTCTTCAAAGCTACCGAGAAGCGGGGGAGGCCTAGATGTCTGGGACACGCTCTTTGAGATCGCCGATCAGGAGGAGCGTGCCAAGTACGGAAAATGCGACCTGGTGCCCTACTGGCACGTTGATACGAATGAGATCAAGATCGAGCGCATCATACCCATGTACCCGTTTAGTCGGGACCAGGGCAAGTTGGCGACGATACTGAAAACTCTGGCAATATATCGTCTGGCATTCGGACAGCCTAGGCAGGTGGAGCTGATTGAACATTTATTAAAGAAGCAATTTGACCCCGAAGAGATCGAGGCAATTCGCAAGAACCTCATGATCGACCTGAGCCCGATCAGCTATCGATAGCCACTACGTAGATTCATGCTTGACAGCCTTGACCGCTCTACGCTGCTGCCACGATAGTCACGCTTTCCCTTTTCTATGTTTTCATGGTTCCAGTCTTTGACGGTTTCCTGTACAGTTGTGCCGCCGTAAACAACTTGCCTCGTTTTCCCAGGAGCCTACGGGACATACCAGCCGGAAACGAAACCATTGCTGGCAGGACGCACAATGCACAGCTTATGCTTTCCATCCTGGCTCCGTTGCACGGTCCAACCGTCACGGTCACATCGAATCAAAGACCTCAAATCCCCATCCTGATCCAGCTTGTAAGCAGCCTGCCCTTCACTTGACACAGCCCAGGCAGACACCGCTTTTACATCGACCGAACGGGCATATCCATTTGTATTCCCGATGGCGTATCCCCAATAAAAGTTTCCACCCATCAACAGCATTCCTACGACCGCTGCACCGCCGAGCCACTGAAGCCAGGATTTACGTACCGTAATTTGAGCAACAGTTTGAGCGGCCCGTGCAATCTCGTTTTGCGCCGACGTTACGACGGCTTGGCTCACAGTTTCTTCTATCCGCGCCTTCGTTGCTGCAAGATCAGTTTCAGCCAGCTTGCGAGCGCTGTCTAGCGAAGTAGCGTACTTTGCGAGCGATTGCGAGATCAGTTTGTCGATTTGTTCCGGCATCTGTTTCGCCAAATCAAGATGATGGCCAAGTAAAAAGGCAATGGCCCATATCGCATCATTGTCACGGATGCCGAGTTCTTTACCGATGCGATTGAAACAGTTCGTTTCTTCAGGACTCGGAGCACGGCCATAGATTGAGAAGAAGGCTGTATCGAGATTCATGCAACAACCCCATCGAAGACCGATGCACACTCCTTTACCCAGCGGTTTACCTCTGCGCGATTTCCGATGGGTGCGGTCTCGATTACTTTTTCAATCGTCAGTCGCTCGCTGTGCAACAGATCGGAGATACGGTCAGCCACCTCCGGGAAATTGAAAGTCTTACCCTGAGCCTCTATCGTTGCTCTGATCTTTGAACTGTTGTATAGCTCGAATTTGCGTTCCGGCCCGTGGTACAGATTGCGAAGAACATGGGTCGTGTGACCACCAACTGTATCCAGATATTCCTTCAAGAGTTGGAGGCTATCCCGCTGTGAATTGATTACCCACAGCGTTACCAACTCGCGCCCCAGTTCTTGCATGGACTCTGTGAGCAGCGTTCCGTAAAGTTTTACGCCCACTCCACTGCGAGCGGGTGTGTTGACGACCACGGTCTCATCGGGCTGCACGGCCAGACGATTCACAAGGTCCATCCATCCGTCCTTTTCGTCCAAGTTGATGTAGACGGTTTCGACAGTCTTTGCATACGCCTTGCCGACATCTGGATTTGCAGTATCCGCGTCAATCAGCAACAGTTTCTCGTCGCGTTTGGAGAGGTAATGAATCAGAGATATCGAGACGATGCTCTTGCCGACGCCACCCTTTGAACCGCTCACCATGTACACAGGCTTTCCCATACTTCCTCCTCAGATTTCCTTGTCGTCTTCGATTACCGTGAATGTTCCCTTTTTCGTTGCAACTGTGTTTACCGGGGCAGCACTTGATTTTGCGAGCGCAGCCGGAGCAGTCTTCGTGAGCGGTTTCTCTTGGGCTTCCAGTCGAACACCAATTCGCGCCTTGCTTGTTCTTCTTCCGGGTTTCAGATATTGCCGCGCGGTCGAGATCGTCATGCCGAGGCCAACACCCTTGAGATCATCAAGCACCGTTTCGAGAGTGTGTCCGGCAGCGAGTGCTTCCTTGGCTTTTCCGCGCAACTTTGCAAATGCTTCTCTGCGCGAATATCTTTTCTCCGCAGGCAGAGGAGGCATTGCAATTCGTTTATCCAATGCCGCGATGGCAGCTTGGAGCATTGCCTCAGTGATTACTTCTCTTTGTGTCATCAAGTTCCTCCAGAGAGTCTCCTGAAACGAGGAATATATGCAAAATAGCACGAGAGGAGATCGGAATAAAAACGTGAAAACGCCTTTATTTATAGGGTCACGCGTAGTTAGTAGAATGTGGGCGTAATTAGGCGTAAAAGTGCGTAACAAAATAATTATTGCGACGATTTCTGTGCGCGTTGCGGCTTTGCATGAAAGTATTTTCTCGGATATGTTGTGAATGTAACGCGCTATGTGTTGGAAGAGCGGTACAGGATGCGGGTTATCCGTACACATGGCTTCGCCCTGTGTCGTCTAACCCGTCGCCTGCGATGCTCCGCGCTACGCTTGTCTCATCGAGGCTCATCCT
>Ga0181529_10008489_pt1 | contig 9990 bp, 4 predicted proteins | sample PEATcosm2014_Bin_36_FD_119763 | JGI IMG/M metagenome (GOLD analysis project Ga0181529, IMG submission 119763) | Peatland microbial communities from MTU Mesocosm Facility, Houghton, MI, USA - PEATcosm2014_Bin10_30_metaG | ecosystem: Environmental > Terrestrial > Soil > Wetlands > Peat | place... | reverse complement strand
GGCCCCGGCTCGGGCGAGAGCATCCTCGAGGACAGCCAAGGCAACCAGCAGGTCGTCGCTTTCCAGAATCTGCAGCCGATTACCGACAGCGTGCCCGCATCGACCTTTACCCTGGGCAGCGTGGCGGGCCTGGCCAGCCTGTTGGATACCGGCAATGCCATCACCTACACCGCCAGCGCGACCCCCGGCTACGGGCGGATCACGGTCGATGATTTCGACCCGATCGAGTTTACCAACAAGGACCACCTGGCGATCGACGCCGGCGCCGGCAGCGACGTGATCGATCTCCACAACCCCGCCACGCCCCACGGCGACACCGCCGCCGGCCTGATCGACATTACCGTCGCTGGCGGCGACCCCAACGGCCCCGCCGCCGCCAGCGACACGCTGGTCGTCAACGGCATTGCCGGGACCAAGGAAAAACTGCAATACAATCCCACCGGCCTGGGCGACGGCAACATCGTGAACGCCGCGCAGCCGAAAGTGATCTTCAGCGGCATGGAGAACCTGCAGATCGTGGGCCAAGACGCCGACGGCGATACGCTCGCCTACAACGCCCCGGCAAGCGGCACGAGTCAACCGGGCGACCAGATCACGTACACGCCCGGCGGCACCTCCGACGCGGGAGAGATCGACGCGGTCGAGAATGGAAGCGGCGGCGCGGCGCTCGTTCCGCTCAGTTTCACGGGATTTGCCACGGGTGGAATCGCTTTCACCAGCGCCACGGGCCTTCAGCAAGATACGTTGATCGTCGATGGCACGTCGGGCAGCGACACCTTCACCGTCAACGGCCCCAGCGACTCGGTCCTCTTGAACGCCAGCGGCCTGGCTGGCGGCGCGGGCCTCCTGGAAGCCCCGCTGCTGACGACGACCGGCATCAACTTGCTGGTGCTGCGCAGCCAGGGCGGCGACGATACCGTCGCGCTCACCGGCCCCCTGCCGTACATCGCCGGCATCATCGTCGACGGCGGCGGAAATTCGATCGTGAACCTCTCCGGCGCCGTCAGCCCGGGCCCGGTGCAGGTGCAACTGGCCGATAGCGCCTCGCCCACCCAGGGCGACGCGACGAGCATCGATGGCTACCACTCCGGCTCCGGGACCGGACCGGTCGAGCTGATGGGCGTGGCCGTGGCGAACCTCAACGCCAACGGCCAGGCCATGACGGTCGAGGGCACGAGCGAAAGCGACAATATCACCTATACGCCCAGCGGCGCCCACGCCGGCGCCTTCGCGCTGGCCGGACTGAACACCGTGTTCAACTTCACCGGCACCGTCGCCGGGTTCACGATCAACGGCGGCAGCGCCGGCGTCGGCAACGACGGCGCCACCAACCAGGTCCTCGTGCAAGGGACCAACGCCCGCGATCTGGTGCGGATCGATCAGGGCAATCGCACGGTGCAGGTCTTGGCCTACGATACCGAGGCCCTGCAGCCGGTGACCCTGGGCAACGACATCCAGACCCTCACCGTTCAGGGCCTGCAGGGCGAGGACACCTTCCAGGTCCTCCCGGCCAAGGGCATTCCGGCCTTCACGGGCGACAGCGCCGAACTCGACAACCTGCTGATCAACATCGAAGGCGGCAGTTCGGTGACGACCGACGCCTTGGTCCTCGGCTCCAACTTCGCCACTCTCGGCGACTCCATGCCCGCGCTGCCCTCCAACGACTTCGTCGTCGTCGATCGCAGCCTCACGCCCAGCGCCGGCACGCTGCGGGTCTTCAGCGCCGGCGGGCACGGCATAACCCAGTTCCCCGACATCAATTACCAGAACATCACCACGGTTTCGGCCCAGGTGGGGGGCACGAGCGTCAATCCCAACCTGCTGGTCCTGGGACCGGACGGTTACGAACCGAACAACACGCAAGCGACCGCCGCGTTCCTGGGATCGGGGGCCACGTTGCAGATCCAAAACGCTTCCATTTTCCCCAGCGACGAGGAGAACCCGGGCACGCCCGACGATCGCGACTACTACCGGGTCGTGGCCCAAACGACCGGCACCCTCGACTTCCAGGTCTACTTCAAGCTCTATCCGGGCCTGCTGCCCGCAGGGGGCGCCTTGAATATCGCGGTTTACGACGCGGCGGGAAACCTGGTCGGCGAGGCATCCGACGGAGCCGCCCACTTCGGCGCCTTGGGGACTGCGGCCAACGCCCGCGTGCGGATTCCGGCCGTGGCCGGGCAAAGCTACTACCTGGAGGTGTTCGGATGGAACCCGCCGGGCGGCGCGGTCAATGCTTATAACGCAACCATCATCGATACGCCGGCGCCCGTGCCCTACGACCTCGAGCTGTCGCGAAGCGTGCCGGCCGCCAGCGCCGGCAGCCCGGATACGGGCGACCTGCCGCCAAACGCCCCCAGCGACGACAGCGGCCGCTCGCAGTTCGACAACGTCACCAACGTCAGCCAGCCGACGATCTACATCCGGCTGGCCGGCGGCAGCTTGCTGAATGATCTGCCGGGCAACGACATTACAAACACCCCGCCCGCCGGCGTGATCCCGATCCCGTACAGCTCCACGGCCACCACGCCCGGTTTTCGCGTGGCCATTTTCGACGGCGCCAATACGCAGACCCCCGTCGGTTTCGCTGCCCCGGTGGGGTCCGCATTCCCCGGCCTCTATCAATACACGTTCGCCACCGCCTTGAGCAACGGCTTGCACGACCTGGTTGCAGAGGTCCAGATGATCGATCCGGCAACTCCCACGGAGAAGGGGTTTGGCGGTCAAAGCGCGGCCTTGCAGATCACCATCGACACCGTGCCCCCGCCGGTCTCTTTCGGTACCGCCGGCCTGGCCGACACGGGCCTCGTCGCGGCCAGCGACTCGGGCGTGCAGAGCTATCCGGCCACCTTCGCCGACCGCGTTACCAACGATGCCTACCCGACCTTCTACGGCACGGCCGAGGCCGATTCCATCGTGCGCCTCTATGCCGATCTCGACGGCAACCCGGCCACGACCGGCGACCAGATCCTGTTGGGCACGACCACGACCCTTCCCGCCGACGGCGCCAACGCCGATCTTGCCGGGCAATGGACGATCACGTCGACGGTGAATCTCAATAACCCGGCGATTTTCCCCCACGACGGCATTCGCCATATCTTCGTCACCGCCGAAGACCTTGCCGGCAACGTCAACACCTGGACTGCCGCAAGTCCCGCCGCGCAGGAGTTGGATATCTTCCTCGACACGCAAGGGCCGAGGATCACCAACGTCGGCATCACCAACTCGCCGCTTTACAACCTGTTCGCGGAAAAGACGGCGGGCGGCGTCGCCTCGCCCACGCCGTTGGTCGATGGATTGGACATCTCCGTCGAGGGCCTCGCCCCGCGCGCGGCGCCCGGCTTCCTCTTCGACGCCGTCTACCAGCCCGTGGCCCTCAACCCGGGCAACTACGTGCTCACCGGCGACGCCAACGGCATCATTCCCATCCTCAGCGTGACCTACATCCCGGGCGTGGTTGCCAATGGCCAGGCGGCGACCGGCACCATCCGGCTGACGTTTAAGACGCCGCTGCCCGACGATCGCTACACGTTGACCGTCAGCGACAATATTGTCGACGCGGCGGGCAACAAGCTGGACGGCGAGAGCAACGCCGCGGAGCCCAACGGGCAGCCCAGCTTTCCCAGCGGCGACGGCCAGCCGGGCGGCAATTTCGTGGCCCGCTTCACCGTCGACAGCCGTCCGGAAATCGGCGCCTGGAGCGGCGGCAGCGCCTGGATCGACACCAACGGCAACTTTGTCTGGGACCCGAACAATGTCGACGCCTCGAACCGCGACGCGACTTACGCCATCGGCTCCGCCAGCGACCAGGACTTCGCCGGCAATTTCTCCGTGCCGACCTCGCCCAACGGATCGGCCGCCACGGCATCGGCCAACGGCTTCTCCAAACTGTCGGCATACGGCCTGGTGGGAAGCAATTACCGCTGGCTCATCGAAAACGACGCCGGCGTGCCGATGATCACCTACAACAATCCGGGCAACATCAACGGTTCGCCCGTGGCCGGCGACTGGAACCCGACCGGCACGGCCCCCGCCGGCCACGACGAAGTCGGCCTGTTCACCAACGCCACCTGGTACCTGTACACGGGCGGCCAGTACGGCGACGGCCTGGGCGGCGCCGTCACGCAGGTTCCGGTCTGGCACGCGGGCTACCCCATCGTGGGCGACTTCGACGGCGACGGCCATATCGACCTGGCGACCTACAGCAACGGCGTGTTCTACTTCCAGCTCTGGGACGCCAAAACCAAGACCTGGGACATCGACCAGCAGATCAACGTCAACGGCGAGGGCCTGCCGTTGGGGGCGAACACGCGGCCCGTCGCCGCCGACATGGATCATGACGGCATCACCGACATCGGGCTGTATACGCCGGCGGGCGCCGGCGGCACGAGCAACTCGCTTTCGGACTGGTACTTCTGGTTGTCGAACGATCCGGCGACGAACACTGCGGGCCAGGCGTTGCCACAGAAGCGGATCACCGGACAGGTGAACACCTTGAACCATCCCTTCTCGTCGGTGTCGCTGGGAGGGAGCGACCTGTACGCCCAGATGGGCGACAGCGACGCCATGCCGATCGTGGGCAACTTCGATCCGCCCATGGGCGGCGCGGCGACGTCGGCGCCGACGCCGACGCCCAGCAGCCTCACCGTGACGCTCGTGGGAACGGCCGGCAACGACACCTTCTCGTTCGCACCCGGCAGCGCCGCCAACACGTGGTCGATCACGCTCAACGGGGTCGCGAAGATCTACACGGCGGCCTCGATCAACGTCAGTTTCAACGGACAGGGCGGCATCGACACGGCCATTATCCATGGCGCAGGCGCCAATCAGACGGCCGTTCTGCGGCCCGGCTCGGGCACCTTCAGCGGACGCGGTTACCAAGTCTATGTCGTGGCCGAGGCGATCACCGCCGACGTCGACGGCGGACGCGGCCAGGCTACGTTCTACGGTCAGGCGCTTTCGACCAATTATTTCAGCGGCAGTCCCACCATGGCCCAAATGAGCGATTCGGCTTCGGCCGCCTGGAAAGACTACTTCAATTCGGAGACGGGCTTCCAAAGCGTGGCGGCCTACGGCACGCCCGGCGGCCGCGATTTGGCCCTGGCGAACGATGGCGGCGTCAAATCGGTGTTTTCCGCCGCCGGCCATGCGGCGACGCTCACCACCCTGGACCCGAAAACTGCCGACTATGCCCTGGCGCTTTACGATTTCGGCACGGTCACGGCAACCCTGAAGAACAAGGCGACGGTGCGGAATCGGGCCGCGATCGACTATTTGCTGATGTTCAGTAACCCATAAAGGTGGCTAATATGTGAATCTGGACATGATCGACAGTCTAGGTTGGTTACGTCCACATTTCCGATAAAGAAGAACCTCACAAGTTTAGGGATTGGGTTGTCGATAACAACTTTGCCGGTTAGTTGATTTCGGCAGGGTGCCTGCGATGCGCCTGCCGAGGACGGCTGCCGGCAGAGGGGGGCAAATACAACTCGTGCTGCGGTGGGAAGGCCCGGTCTTCCCTCCCGCGGCGTCCCGTATTCGAGGAAAACGCGACCTGATGCGTTGCCAACCCCCGAAGCTTGCAGTGGTCCTCCTGTGCGTTGCCGCAATCCTCCCGGGCTGCGCGCCGCAACAGCCTCGGTACCTGCGGAACAATGGCGACCTCTCGCACTATATTGGGATGTCGCAGACGATCGACAACGCCGACGTGCCCGAGCCGCCCTTCAGCGAGGTCGAAGGCACGATCCGGCCGTTTTCGCTGGCCGGACCGATGCCCACGAAATATTGGGACTTGAAGCTGGAAGACACCGTTCGCTTCGCCCTGCAAAACGCCAAGGTGATGCGACAGATCGGCGGGCAGGTCCAAGGCCCGCCGACGTTCCTTACTTCAAATCCCACGGCTGCGCCCACCATCTACGATCCGGCGATCACGGAGACCGATCCGCGTTTCGGCATCAACGCCGGCCTCTCGCTGTTTGACCCCCAGTGGAGCACGGAGCTCTTTTGGGAGCGCAATCACGAGCCGCGCAACGTGAACGAAAACCTTGCCGACATCTCGCCGCTGGAACTGGCGCAAGACGTGGCCGTTTTCGACACCACGTTGAGCAAGACCGCGGCCGATGGCACGGTGCTCTCCGTGAGCAACACCACGTCCTACGACCTGGAACGCGAGAACCCGACGGTGCAGGTCCTGCACGATTGGCAGACCACGTTCCAGATGGAAATCCGCCGGCCGTTGTTGCAGGGCTACGGCGTGGAATACAACAGCATCGCCGGTCCCGGCGCCATCCCGGGCTTCAACCAGGGCGTGCTCATCGCCCGGGTCAATACGGACATTGCCCTGGCCACCTTCGAAGGGAACGTTCGCAACCTGGTTTCCGACGTGGAAACGGCGTACTGGGAACTGTACTTCGCCTATCGCAACCTCGACGCCGCGGTGCAAAGCCGCGACAGCGCCTTGCAGACGTGGCAAAAGGTCTATGCCTTGTACATCGCGGGCGCCGAACATGGCGACGCCGCCTCGGAGGCCCAGGCCCGCGAGCAGTATTTCCTCTTCCGCAGCGCGGCCGAGCAGGCCCTCTCGCAGCTTTACCAGACGGAGAGCAAGCTCCGCTACATGATGGGCATTGCCGCGACCGACGGGCGGTTCATCCGCCCGCTGGACGATCCGACAACGGCCAAGATCTGCTTCGATTGGTCGCAGGTGCAGTGCGAGGCCATGTCCCGCTCGGTGGAAATTCGCGAGGCCCGCTGGCGGGTCAAGCAGCGGGAACTGGAATTGATCGCGGCCAAGAACTACCTGCTCCCCAAAGTCGATCTGGACGCCCGATATCGCTGGCTGGGCATGGGCAATGAACTGCTCGAGCCGGGCAACAGCACGCTCACCAGCACGAATTTTGCCACCGGGGCGGTCGAAAACCTGGGGAGCGGGCAATTCCAGGACTGGCACATCGGCATCGAGGGCTCGATACCGATCGGATTCCGCAAACAGAAGGACGGCGTCCTGAATGCGCAATTGGCCTTGGCCCGCGATCGGGCCAAGCTCCGCGAGACGGAACTGGAGGTTTCCCACCAGGTGGCCTATGCCGTTCGCGACATGGAAGCGAACCTGGTGATGACCGAGACCAACTTCAACCGCCGGCTGGCTTCGCAGCGCAACGTGGAGGCGGTGAAGATCGCCTACCAGAACGGGCAGGTCCTCATCGACGTCCTGTTGAACGCCCAGCGCGGCCTGGCGCAGGCCGAAAGCGATTACTTCCGCGCCGTGACCAACTACGCCAAGTCGATCTCGCAGGTCCACTACCGCAAGGGATCGCTGCTGGAGTACAACGGCGTCTACCTCACGGAAGGCCCCTGGCCGGCGAAGGCCTACTTCGACGCCCGCCGCCGTGCCCGCTCGCGGGCGGCCGCCTTGTACCTCGACTACGGGTTTACCCACCCGAAAGTCTTCAGCCAAGGGCCGAACCGGCAGTTCTCCGGCCAGCTCATGGGCGCGGAAGAAACGCCCAGCGACATTCCGGGCACGCCGGCGAAACAGCCGTCGGGCACGGTTCCGGAGGTGTTGCCGACGCCGCAACCGCAGCCGCCCGACATGAATCCGTTGCAGCGGCAGACCGCACCGCAAGGACCCGCCATCCCAGGCGCCCTGACGGACGTGAGACCGCTTGGTCGCCCGACGCACGACCTGGCTTCGCTCGACTTGAGTTCCCTGGCCCCGAAGGCCGACGCCGCCGCGGCTGCCTTCCGCCACGAGCCGGCCGTGCCGCAGACCGGATATAACGGCCAGTAGATCGGCCCTTCGCTCCGGGGAAAAAGCCTGGTACAATAGGCCCTTTCTTCCCATCCCAGGACCCTGGCCTTTTGTTCCATGTTTTTCTCCATCGACGGCGGCGACGGAACGGGAAAATCAACCCAGATCGACCTCTTTTGCCAATGGCTTCGCCAGCAGGGGCACGCGGTGGTTGCCTGTCGCGACCCGGGCAGCACGCCCTTGGGCGAAGCCATCCGGGAACTGCTGCTCCACCGGCATGACCTGGCCATCGGGCGGCGCAGCGAAATGCTGCTCTACATGGCGGCCCGGGCACAACTCGTGGCGGAACTGATCCGGCCCGAGCTGCAAGCGGGAAAAGTCGTCGTTGCCGATCGGTATCTGTTGGCCAACGTGGTCTACCAGGGCTATGGCGGCGGGCTCGACGTGCAGACCCTGTGGGAGGTCGGCCGCGTGGCCACCGGCGGCCTGCTGCCCGGGCTGACCATCGTGTTGGACCTGCCCGCCGAAGTGGCTGCCGCGCGGATCAACCGCGACCCCGATCGCATGGAAATGCAGGGATTGGAGTTCCACACCCGGGTCCGCGAGGGCTTTCTGAGCGAGGCCAGGCGGCAGCCGGGGCGGATCGTGGTCATCGACGCCGCGCGGCCCATCGACATCGTGCAGGCCGACCTGCGGGTTGCAGCCCAGCGGGTGATGCATAAAATTGCCTATAAAGATGTCGATGCGGCGGCGGAAACCTTGAACCCATGACCTGGCAGGCGATTGAAGGACACGACGACGTAATAGAAAAGCTCCGCCGGGCCGTGGCGCGGAATCGGCTGGCGAGCAGCTTTTTGTTTTGCGGGCCGCCCGGGGTCGGCAAGCGCACCTTCGCGCTGCGTTTCGCCCAGGCCTTGTTGTGCCAGTCGCGGCCGGCGGCTGACCTCGATCCGTGCAATACCTGCCCGAGCTGTGCGATGGCCCTGGCCGGAACGCATCCCGACATCGAAGTCGTCGCCAAGCCGGAGGACAAGGCATTCCTGCCGGTCGAGCTCTTTCTCGGCGATTTGCAGCATCGCGGGCGCGAGGGGCTCTGTCATTGGATCGCCCTGAAGCCTTTCCTGGGCAGGCGGCGGATTGCGATCATCGACGACGCCGATTTGTTCAACGACGCCGGGGCCAACTGCCTGTTGAAAACGCTGGAAGAACCGCCGCCGCAGTCCGTGCTCATCCTCATCGGCACGAGCCCCGCGCGGCAACTGCCGACGATCCGCTCCCGCTGCCAATTGATTCGCTTCCTGCCGCTCGCGGAGGAAACCGTGGCCCGGCTGCTGGTCTCCAAGGGACTCGTGGCCGACCCGGCGGAAGCCGCGCGGCTGGCCCGCTTCAGCGAGGGGAGCCTCCAGCAGGCGATCGACCTGGCCGACCCCGATCTCTGGAGTTGCCGCCGCACGCTGCTGGAGCAATTGTCGGCCGCGGCGCTGGATAGCGTGGGGCTGGCCAAGACCATTTCGAGTTTCATTGACGAGGCGGGCAAGGAGGCCGCCGCGCGGCGCGCCAGGTTCCGCCAGGTGGTGGCCTTTGCCGCCGACTTTTATCGCCGTCTGGTGCACGTTCGCAGCGACCTTCCCCTGCCGTCCGATCCCGAGCTGCGCGGCGTGTTGGAAGCCGCGCGGCAGCATTTTCCCGGCGACGCGATCGTGGCTGCCGCCTGCCTGGAGCGGTGCCTGGAGGCCCTCGGCCAGATCGATCGCAATGCCAATCAGGCCACTCTGATCGAGGCCTGGCTCGACGACCTGGCGGCCGAAACGACGGCGGGGAAAGCGTAGGCTGGGACCAGCCAGCGAGTACCGGGGTACCCGCTTGCCGGTCGCGGGCCGGCGAGCTGTGCTACTTCGTCGTCCGCTGCGACGCCGCGGCCAGCTCGTGAATGCACAAGGCAACTTGCCCCGGCGTCACGCCGGCGCGGGCCGCGACATCATTCAACAACGCCTGCACCGTCTCGCCTCCATTGAGCCGCGTGATGATCTCCTCCGTGTGCGGACCAATCCGCTGCACGGCTTCCGCGGTCAATTCCGGACGTCGTGCGCCGGCAGCCGAGGGCATGCCAAGACAGAAGAGGTAGCGGAACAAGTTGTTCAACGCCGATTTCCGCCGGGGGGAAACCGACTCACATTTTTCGCCACGCGGGGGGTGGGAGGGGAAGGTCAGTTACAGGTAGTTGAACTCGACGCGGTAGTTTT
>Ga0181529_10008487_pt1 | contig 9994 bp, 7 predicted proteins | sample PEATcosm2014_Bin_36_FD_119763 | JGI IMG/M metagenome (GOLD analysis project Ga0181529, IMG submission 119763) | Peatland microbial communities from MTU Mesocosm Facility, Houghton, MI, USA - PEATcosm2014_Bin10_30_metaG | ecosystem: Environmental > Terrestrial > Soil > Wetlands > Peat | place... | reverse complement strand
TGGAACATCCCGGACGAGGATGCGACCAGCGCCCATGCCGCTATCGCCGCGGGACTCCAATGCGGCATATTGAGGCCGGTGGTCGGCGCCGAGCTGCCCCTGGCCCAGGCGCCCCAGGCGCACCGCAGAGTCATGGAACCGGGCGCCTTCGGGAAGATAGTCTTGCTGCCGTAGCCGGCGCGAGGTTCCCGCGGGACCGCGCGCCCAATAAGGGTAGATGCAATTCTGGGGGAACGGAGATACCTTCGGCCCCGACCGCGTTCCCCCTTCCGCCTCTATCTCCTGAGCACCGTCGCCTCGATCGTGCGAAGCTGGGATCGGTAGAGCCCTGTGACGTTCGAGCCGTAGTCCGCGATGAGCTGGAGGATGTCGCGCGGCCTCTCGTCCTCGTCACGGCCGTTGATGCGGTCGCCTGCGTCGCCAAGCCCCGGCATGATGTAGGCGCGCTCGTTGAGCATCGGATCCATCCATAGAGTGTACACAGTCGCGTGCTCGACGGCGCGCGTTATGCGCAAGGCGCCCTTGAGGGCGGAAATGACGTTGAAGCATTTCACTGACTTCGGCTTTATGCCTAGGTCGAGGAGGTACCGCACGACGGTGACCATGCTCCCGCCGGTGGCGTTCATCGGATCGGCGAAGATGAGGTCCTTGCCGTCGAGCTCGTCCGGCTTGAAGTAGGAGCGCTCGAGATCCATGATGTATTCCATGTCCATCTCGCTCTTCGAGTCGTCGCGCTTGATCTTGAACAGGGCGAAGGGCGTCACGTAGCCGGATGAGGAGTACTCCTGGATCTCCTTGGACATGATTATCGACGGGAGGAGGGCGCCTCGGAGCATGACGCACATCACCGAGCTCTCGATCGCGGCGTCGACGTTGGGGATCTTGTGCACGGCGTAATTCTGGACGGGGACGTTCACCGGCGTCTTGACGATTAGGTGGTTCTTGTCAGGACGGGGAGCGCCCGAGGCCGAGGGGCCCGAGGCCCCGAAGGCCAGGTTGAACAGGAGCTCGTAGGCCCGCTGAATGTAGTAGACGAACTCCTGGCGGCCCGTCCGCACGTCGCGCAGCTTGGCGATGAGGCGGCTCGCCTCGCCGTGGCTCTCGGGCGGAGTGACGAAAGAGTAGACCTGGATGCCCTTCTCGTCCCGGCAGATATCCTGCATCAGGGAGCCCATGTCGTTGTAGAGGCCGATGAGGCGCTGCTCTTCCTTCCGCCGCTCGCCGTCGGTGGCCGCGTTGGAGAGAATGTCGAAGGAGGCCATGGCCTCCCGGAATCTGGCGTCCATCCGGGAGAGGGAGGCCTTGTCGGCCGCGGTGAAGAACCCGTCGAGGTCCTTCGCTTTCAATACGATCTTGCTCATTTCTTGATTATCTCGCCGAAGCTGCCGTTGCCGATGCCCACGGCGTTGCCCTCGTCGAAGTCGAGATGGCACTCGAGCGCGTAGATCGAGCTGACGCGGCAGACTACGTTATCGAAGACGGCGCCGCGCTCCCCGGGGACTCGAAGTCCGACGAGTTCCTTGTCCCGTACGCCGTAGCGCGCCGCCGCCTCGGGATCGAAGTGGATGTGGCGCTTGGCGACGATGAGGCCGCGCTCCTTCTTCAAGGTACCGGCGGGGCCGACTATCTCCATAGGGAAAGAGCCGTCAAGCTGGCCGGACTCGCGCGTCGGGCAGCCGGGCACGCCAAGCTTGAACTGGTCGCTTGCGAGGATTTCGCACTGAGTCTCCTTGCGCACGGGGCCGAGGATGCGAACGCCATCGAACTGTCCCTTCGGACCCTTGATGGTCACCGTCTCGGCGCAGGCGAACTGGCCGGGCTGGATGAGGTCCTTGGTCTTTGTCAGTTGGTGCCCCTTTCCGAACAGGGCCTCGAGGTCCTCCTTCGAGACATGGATGTGGCGGTTGGACAGATTGATGAGCACGCGGGTTTCGGGCATGGAAAACCTCCTGGAGTATCCGTAAATCGTGGCGCTGATTTGTAAGCGGGATACGGCCAAGAATAATCGGCTCAGGCGACTAGGGTCAAGCGCTCGATATGGAGGCGAATGCGCTTTTCAGGCCGAAAGGCCCCTTCGTCGACGATGCCCTGGAGCCGGTCGGCTTGGTACCATTCGTCGGATTCCCGGATCAGGGCCCCGCCAGGTAGCCTGGCAGCTCGACCAGGCCGTGGACGCGAGGCAATCCTTCGTCGGCGAAGCGGTCCGCCTCGTCGACGAGGAGGCCCCGGCCGCCGAGATCGAGAAAGGCGCGTACGTATTTGGGCATATCGTCCACGAAGAGCGTCTCCTCGATTTCCACCCCTGAGGCTTCGCACGCCCTGCGATAGGCCTCGGCATGGGGCTTGCCCCGAAGAGCGTTGAAGCGAATGTCATAGACGGCCGCGAATCGGTCGGACAAGCCGAGCTTGCGCAGGACGCGATAAGCGTGCTCCGAAGGGCTATTTGTGAGGACGGCTTTGGGCAGATCCACGGCGTCGAGGGCGCGCAGCAGCTGGGGGTCGGGCTCCAGGCAGTACTCCTCGCCCTCGGGATGAACGGCGGCAAAGAAGGATTCCGGGTCGGTGAATCCCTGCTCTACCGTAAGCCACTCGAGCGTAGTGCCGTAATTCTTCGCCCTCTCGCGGCGTAGGGCCAAGGCCGCTCGAGTCGATATCCCCAAGTAGCGCGCTACGTAGCCGTTCATGCGCTCGACGATATCGCGGTCCATGCCCCGCGATTCGGGATAGAGGGTATTGTCGAGGTCGAGGAGGAGAAGGCGGAGCATGAAGCTTAATAGCATGTCCGAACGCCGAGGGGCAACCGGGCGATGATTGACAGCCTCCTCGCGCGGGCCGGATACTCCTCGGCGTGCCGACGAGGAACTTGGTCTACGAAGCCCTCGCCCTCCGCGCGAGGGAAAGCCCGGGGGGTTCGAGAATACTCACCCTGATGACCGCCGAAGCCGGACTCGTCGACGTTTTCGTCTTCGGTGGACCCAAGTCCAAACTGCGCTCCCTAGCCTCGCCCTATGCGTCCGGCAGGGCCTTCGTCTACCTGGACCCGGTCAAGGACTTCCAGAAGCTCTCCGATTTCGAGGTCAGGGACTCGTATCCGGCGCTGCGAGACGATCTCGAGCGTCTTTGGTCGGCCGGCCTCGTCGCCGAACTCCTCATAAAGACCTCGGGCGGCGGCGGCGACTTCCCCCTCGTACTCGATCTCGCCACCGGCTGCCTCGCGGTCTTGGACCGCTTAGGCGAAAACGCCGCGGGTGGAGGCGGCGCGGCGCGACCAATCCTCGCCTTCGTCTGGCGCCTGCTTTCCCTCATCGGCGTCGGACCCGACCCAAGCGCCTGCTCCCTCTGCGGATCGGCCATCCGGCCCGCTTCCGGCGGCGCCTATTCCTTCGTCCGGGAGGGCTTCCTCTGCCCGGGCTGCGCCGCGCGCGAAGTCAATGCCTCTCGACCGGAGGGAGAGTCCGCCGATCTCGGGTCCAATCAGGGCGACGCCTCGCGCTTCATCGGTACTGGAGGTCGAATATTGCGCCTGGGACCGGATGTCTTCCACTGGCTGGAGCGCGCCTCGGCCTTGCCCTTCTCCGAGGCGGCACGAGCGAAGATAGCGCCCGACTGCCTCGACTCGCTCAAGGTCCTGGTATTCGGCCTGGCCCGCCGCGCCGCGGAGGCTCCCCTGGCGTCATTCTCGCACGGGGCCGGGCTGCTGTGAGGTGCTTCATAGCCTTGCCCCTCCCCGAAGCCGCGCGTGAAGAACTGGCGCGTGCCGCTGCGACTTATCGCCGAAGCGTCCGGAGCGGCATATCCTCGACGCCGAGACTCACGGCGACGAAGCGCGCTCGGGAACCCAAGCTGGCTTGGGCGAGGCCCGAAGGCTATCACGTCACCCTCGCCTTCCTGGGCGAGATCGAGGGCCGGTCGGTCGAAGTAGCCGCATCGTCCCTCGATGCCGCCGCGAACTTCGGGGATGTCCCCTTCTCCTTCGCCGGATTGAGCGGCTTCCCCTCGAAAGCCCGATGGCGCGTCCTGATCGCCGAAATCGACGACGCGGGAAGCTTGCGCGAGCTCCGTCGCCGCCTCGATGAGGCGCTTGCCATGGGCGCGACGAAGGCGGGTATCTCTCCCCTCGTCGCGGGGCCGCACGGCGGACGGGCTTTTTCGGCGCACGCGACTATCGCCCGGCTCGTTTCCGGCGTCGGGAGGCTTTCCGCCCCGTCCCTCGAGGAAGTCCGGCCGGAGGGGGCATGGACTTTTAAACGCTGCGTCCTGTACAGATCCGAGCTTCGGAGCTCGGGAGCAGTGTATACTGAACTGCGGGACGTAGAGCTTTAGCAGGAGTTCGAGGCTCGCTGCGGGTTTCGTCGACCTTTCCGTGAAGGCCGACTTCGTCTTGAATCGCGCAGCCCGACCCTGCGCGTTGAGTCTAGGCTGAGAGGGATAGCCATGCGCGCAGTCGACATCATCATGAAGAAGCGGGATGGAGCCGAGCTTTCCCGCGAGGAGATCGCCACCCTAATCGACGGCTACGTTTCGGGCTCCGTTCCCGATTACCAGGTCTCGGCCTGGGCCATGGCGGTCTTCTTCAAGGGAATGAGCGCCCACGAAACCGCCGACCTCACCGACGTAATGCTCCGCTCGGGCAAGGTCATGGACCTCTCGGGGATAACGGGCCCCTTCGTCGACAAGCACTCGACGGGAGGCGTCGGCGACAAGGTATCCCTGGTCCTCGCTCCGATGGTCGCGGCCTGCGGCATCAAGGTGCCGATGATGTCGGGCAGGGCGCTCGGCCATACGGGCGGAACCCTCGACAAGCTCGAGTCCATACCCGGCTACCGCACCGGCCTATCCGAGGCCGAGTTCCGCGAGTTCATCCGCCGGGACGGCTTCGCGATGACCGGCCAGACCTCGGAGACGGTGCCCGCGGACAAGAAACTCTACGCCCTACGCGACGTCACCGCGACGGTCGAGTCCATTCCTCTGATCACTGCCTCGATCCTTTCGAAGAAAGTGGCCGAAGGCGCCGAGGCAATCGTCTTCGACGTCAAGGCCGGCCCCGGCGCCTTCATGAAGACGGCGGAAACGGCCGAGGCGCTCGCGCAAAGCCTCGTGAGCACGGGCACCGCCATGGGCAAGCGGATCGTCGGCGTCATAACCGACATGGCCGAGCCTCTCGGGCTCAAGGTCGGCAACTTCCTCGAGGTCGAGGAGAGTCTCGACTGCCTCGAGGGCGCGGGACCCGGCGATCTCATGGAAGTGACCTATCGCCTGGGCGCCTGGATGCTCGTCGCGGGTGGAGCGGCGAAGACCGTGCAGGAAGGGGAGCGGCGATGCCGCGATGCGATCAGGCTCGGCATCGCGCGCGACCTTTTCCTGGCCAATGTCCGCAGTCAGGGCGGCAGGATCGATCGTCTCTTCGAGCTCCGCGGCCGATGGCGGGCGAAGGATTCCTATGAGATACTCGCTCCGGTGTCCGGCTACATAGCCGGCATCGACGCCTACAAGATCGGTCTCGCGGGAGTGTACCTGGGCGTCGGGCGCGATCGGACCACCGATCCCGTATACCCCGACGTCGGCTTCGTTTTCAAGAAGAAGGCCGGCCACGAGGTCACGGCAGGCGAGCACGTCTGCACGGTGTACGGCAAGGATGCGGCGGCGATCGAGACGGCCCTGCCCCTGGCCGTCTCGGCATTCGCGATCTCCCCCTCCCCGCCCGAAGCCCGACCCCTCATCATAAAGGAAATAAGCGCATTATGAAGGCATCCGAATGAATTGGAACAAAAAGGAGGTCTCGCCCCAATCGGTCAAGGAGCTGTCGACCCGCTACGGCCTCGACCTCCTCACGGCCTCGATCCTCGCGCGACGCGGCATCACCGATCCGGCCGAGCTCCTCTACTATCTCGAGGACGATCCACGCTACCTGCGCAACCCCTTCCTGTTCGTTCAGATGGAAGACGCGGTCGACCGCATCCTCCTCGCCGCCGACGACGGAGAGAAGGTCCTCGTCTTCGGCGACCGCGACGCGGACGGCGTAACGAGCACCGTCCTCATGGTCGAGTCGCTTCGCGAGGCGGGAATCGAGGCAGTCTGGCGCGTTCCCCTCGCGAGGGAGGCATACGGTCTCTCCGTCGCGGTCGTCGAGGAGTTCGCGGCCGCCGGCGGTACGCTGATTCTTACCGTGGACTGCGGCATATCCAACCACGCCGAGATAGAGCGCGCCGCCGAGCTCGGCGTCGACGTCATCGTGGCGGATCACCATCGGCTCCAGGCCGGCGACCCTCCTCCCGCCCTCGCCGTAATCGACCCCAAGTTGCCGGATTCGGGCTACCCCTTCCGCGATCTCGCCGGCTGCGGCGTCGTCTACAAGCTCGCCTCCGCCCTCAAGCTCGCCCGAACCGGCATCTACAAGCAGCAGATCGCCCTGCTCAACGTAAGGCCCGTCAACGAGGCATACGCGGTGGAGGCGGTGCGGCTTTCCAACCTCGTCGAGACGGGGAGGATGAGCGAGACCATAGTCCCCGGCATGCTGGACCTGGGGCGCACGCGCCTCGTGCCCTTCCTACAGGACAGGCAGATCTTCGTCTGGGACGGCGGACTCCAGCGCCGCCTCCTCGAGAAGGCCCTGGGCAAGGGAGCGGAGGTCCTCTTCTACGACCTCGCGCCGGACGCAGGCGAGTACATCGCCCAAACCAAGGGCCAGAGCCTTCTCAGGCTCAAGGAGATCTCCAAGATCGGACGCTACGCGAGCGGGAGCCTCGAGGAGATCGACGTCCTCGAGAACATCTTCGTCTCCTTTGCCCTGAAGAAGGCCGACTGGTTCGGGGAGGACGACCTCGAGCGCCTCCAGCTCGTCGCCCTCGGCACCATCGCCGACCTTATGCCGCTGCGCGACGAGAACCGCATCCTCGTCCGCCGCGGCCTCGCGGCCCTCAATCAGAAACCTCGACCCGGACTGTCCGAGCTTTTCCAGAAGATCAATCTCCTCGGCAAGAGACTAGGCGCGGGCGACATCGCCTGGCAGGTCACGCCCATCGTCAACGCAGCGGGCAGGATGGGAGCGGCCGACAAAGCCGTATCCCTGTTCTCCGCCAAGAGCAGGCCCGAGCGCGAGACATTCGCCGAAGAGGTCATCCAGATGAACGTCGAGCGCCGGCGCCTCGGCGGCGAAACCTGGGACGCGATCTATCCCGCCGCCCGCGAGAGCCTCGCTCCACGCGGAGACAAGTTGGCCGTAGTGGGCTCGTCCGAGGTGCACAGGGGTATCACGGGCCTTCTTGCGTCCAAGATGACGGGCGTATTCAAGGTCCCAGCGATAGTGGCATCCTTCCAGGAGGACGGCACCGTCGTCGGCTCCATCCGTTCGGTCCGCGGCTTCCCCACCTCCTCCTTCCTCGAGGCATGCGCCGACCTCTTCATCGACTACGGCGGACACGACGCGGCGGCCGGATTCAGCCTCGCCATGAAGGATTGGCCGGAGTTCGTGGCGCGGACGATCTCCTATTCCCAGGCCCTCGAGCTCGAGGACGGAGAGGAGAGCATCGAGATCGACGCCGAGCTCCCTCACGACTACCTCAGGCCAGATATCGCGACCGTCTCGGAGCGTTTCGAGCCCTTCGGGGAGGCCAACGAGCCCCTCGTCTTCCTGGCGAAGGACGTGCCCATAGCCGACGCGCAGCTCGTCGGCAAGAAGGACCAGAATCATCTCAAATTGACCTTGGATTTCGGCAAGCACAAATGGCCCGCGCTCTTCTGGGACGGCGCGCAGAGGCTCCAGCGCGATTTCGCCTTCGATTACGACAGCAAGCAAGGCGATCGCATCGACCTCGTCTTCAAGATCACCATAAATCGATTCAACGGAATGGAGACGCCCCAGCTCGAGGTATTCGACGCCCGACGGGCTACTTGACGGAAAGCGCGGGTATTAAGTAAGGTACGAGTATAGTTTAGGCTTTCCCCGGTTGTGTAATGGTAGCACAGCAGACTCTGGATCTGTTTGTGGGGGTTCGAATCCTCCCTGGGGAACTCGCGAATTCGAGAAATTCCGCCGGGTTCTTCCGAGGCGCAAAATCACCGGCAGATCGCGGAATCCGCGTTGCGGATTCCGCGAGATTGAGTACGCGATTTTCCGCCTTGCGGAAAATCGCGCCGTGAAAGAAACGATCTCTGCGAGATCGTTTCTTTCACGAGGCCCCTTCGTCTATCGGTTAGGACAAAAGATTCTCAATCTTTAAAGAGGAGTTCGACTCTCCTAGGGGCTAAACGAGCAACCCGGCTTTACAGCCGGGTTGCTCGTTTAATAGGGCCCTGGGAGAATCGAACTCCGCAGCCGCTGTCCCGAGCGCATAGCGAGGGCAGGGCGCAGGATGCGCCGAGAAGCGGCGCAGGCGGTCGAAAGGCAAGCTTAAAGGGGCATAAATGGTCACCGAGCCCGACGTGACGGCAATCTTCTCCCATCCTAAATGTGATTATGGGATTTATTCCACAGGCAGTGTTCCCGTCAGAAAACCCAGCACCACCTCCAGTACGCCTCCGCCAATAGCTAACGACTTGTCCGAAACCAGGTAGCAGTGATCAAGTTCGGCTCGTGGATCCACATCGCCGATCTTAAGGCCCGCGCTCACCCATGCGCCGGTCCGCACGAGGCCGCGCAGCACGCCGTTCAAACGGGAATGGACCTCGTGTCCATCGACCAAGGCCAGGACTTGACCGAGCGAGACGCTTTCACCGATCTCGACCAGGCCTCTAATTCTACCGGAAACGGGAGCGCGAAGAAGACGCTCCACCGTTCTGCCGCCGACATCGCCGGGGATGCCGGTATCGGGCTCGGCGCAGCCCTTGTAGATCGGCCTGCCGAGATTATGGCCGCGGTTAGTCTCGATCACGACATGGCAATCCTTCCCCGCGCTGAATCCCGGTCCGAGAGCCACGACGAGCGGCGCGTCGGACATGCTCGTGCCGGTGTTGCGCTTGGCCATGATCGCGTCGATCATGGCTACGGGATTCAACGGCGATCGGCACCGGGCTTCCGGATCGACCATCACCGGAATAGCCCTATCCGCTCTCCGTAGTTGCAGGAGCCGTATGGCATCTTCGACGCAATCGATGCGAACGGCGGTAACGCCTTCGACCTGAACGCGTCCGGCAGTGACGGCCTCACCGAAAGATACCGTACGACGCACCATGAGCGGATTCGGAAGCTCGGTCATCGCTATCGGGAAACCGCTGCGAAAGAGTCTGATCGCCACGCCCGACGCCAAGTCGCCGCCGCCCTTTATCAAGATCAGCGTACTGCTCAGGTCGATCACGCCTGATCTCGCTGCCCCTTCGCAGGGGCGAGAGCGGCCATTATCATATCGCGATCGATGGGTAACGAGAAAAACCGAAGCCCCACGGCGTTATAGATGGCGTTGGCGATAGCCGGGGCCGTTGGTATAGAAGTGATCTCCCCCACTCCTTTTGCTCCGAACGGCCCCTCGCTCGTCGGGTGCTCGACAATGATCGAGGTGATACGCGGAATATATGAAATATCGGGGATCTTGTACTTGGCGAGACTATCGCTCTTCACGTAGCCGTCTTCGACGACGAAACGCTCTGTCAGTGCGTAGCCGATGCCCATCATTATGCCTCCGTCGATTTGGCCTTCGACGGCCATGGGATTGATGGCCCGGCCGACATCATGCGCGGCGATCACTTCCAGTACGCGAACCAATCCCGAATCGATATCCACCTCCACATGCGCGGCCTGCGCGCCGTAACCGAAAGAGAAGTGACTATCGCCGATCTCTCCCAGGGCGACCGTGCGGGGCGGAACGTAGAGATACTTCGCGCTCGTCGCCAAGCCTGCGTCGAGGGCGAGGGCGAGGGCGTCGGTAAAGCCGATCTTACGACCGTTGGCGTCCTCGCCGATCACGCTCGCGACGAGACAATTCTCGAAAGCCAGCGTTTGCTCGGGGCAATCGAGGGCCCTGGCGGCTGCGCTCGCGAGATTGGCTCGTACTATGGACGC
>Ga0181529_10008486_pt1 | contig 9994 bp, 8 predicted proteins | sample PEATcosm2014_Bin_36_FD_119763 | JGI IMG/M metagenome (GOLD analysis project Ga0181529, IMG submission 119763) | Peatland microbial communities from MTU Mesocosm Facility, Houghton, MI, USA - PEATcosm2014_Bin10_30_metaG | ecosystem: Environmental > Terrestrial > Soil > Wetlands > Peat | place... | reverse complement strand
GACTCCGGTCGGGCTACGCCCTCCCTCCGTCACGCCCAGGGCGCGAATATCGCAAAGGACCAACCCTGGCGGCGGTCCACTTAGCCTTCGCGGAATCCTGCGCCGACCACCGGAACCAGCTCTCCTCTCTCGCGATCTCAAAACCGTCGCGAAGGATCCGCCCGCCTCGATCTCGCCGCGCAGCGAGCCACACAACGGCGGAGGCCTGCATCGAAACGGCTCTTCCGGTCGTTGCGACCGGCGGACAGAAAAGCGGCGGATACGCGCTCACGCTCGCCGTTGCTCGCATTGGCTCGCGATCAAGCTTGATTTGTCGCGCGGGATTCTCGTCATAGCGATTTGTGTCCTCGCTAAACGGCGAGGGATTCTCGGCGTAAGCGACGACATGAACGACATGACTCCTTCCGCTGACGCTTCCGGCGCCCCGGCCGATCGGAAGAGCCTGAAAGCTTGCGGCTACGGCCGCGTGTCGACGACGCGGCAGGCGGAAGGAGAGCTCTCCCTCCCCGAACAGAGCGACGCCGTGGCCCGGCACTGCGCCACGCGGTCTTGGGAGCGGTCGACTATTACGTCGACGCCAGCGTCTCGGGGACCGAAGAGGATCGCCGGAATTCCAGCGCATGATCGAGCGCGCGCTCGACGACGATCGACCTTATGACCTCATCGTCGTCCGTTCACTGTCGCGCTTTTTCTGCAACTCATTCCACCTCGAAATATACGTGCGTAAGCTCGCTAAGGCAGGCGTCCGCGTCGTCTCGGTGACGCAGGAACTCGGCGAGGATCCTGCGCAGGTGATGATGCGCCAGTTGATCGGCATGTTTGACGAATACCAGAGCCGGGAGAACGCCAAGCACGTCCTGCGCGCGATGAACGAGAACGCGAGGCAAGGCTTCTATAGCGGCTCCCCCGTACCGTTGGGCTACCGGACGGCTGAAGTCGAACGGCGCGGCGCGCGAATCAAGAAGTGGCTCGTCGTCGACCCAGTCGAAGCCGAGCTCATCAAACTGGTGTTCCGGCTTTGCCGCGTCGGCGACGCTGCGTCGGGGCCGATGGGCGTGAAGGCGATCGCCTGCTGGCTCAACGCGCGCGGCTACCGCATCCGCACCGGCGGGTTGTTCGGCAACGGCGCCGTCCACAAGATCCTGACCAATCCGGTCTATGTCGGCAAATGGACCTTCAACAAGCGCTCGTCGAAGACGCTGCGCGAGAAGCCGATCGCCGAGCAGATCGTCGTCGACGTTCCGGCGATCGTCGCTCCGGCGGAATTCGAGGCGGTCGGCGAGCAGCTCAAGAGCCGAGATCCCCGCGCCATCGCGCCGCGGTTGGTCACCGGGCCGATCCTCCTCACCGGTCTGGCGGTTTGCGGCTCTTGCGGAGCGGCGATGACCTTGCGGACCGGCGCGTCGAAATCAGGCGCCGTCCATCGCTACGACACGTGCTCCGCTTGCGCGCGGCAGGGCAAGGCGGCCTGCCAGGGCCGCTCCATCCCGATGGGCAAGCTTGACGCGCTGGTGACCGACCATCTGATCGATCGGCTGCTGCATCCGCAGCGGCTGACCGAGATCCTCGCCTCGATCAACGCGCGCCGCGCCGAACGGGCGCTCGAGCTCGACAAGAGGGTCGCCGCTCTCCAGACCGAGGTCGCCGACGCCGACGACAAGCTGCGGCGCCTCTACCGAATGGTCGAGGAAGGCGTCACGGAGATCGACGACGTTCTCAAGGGCCGGCTCGACCAGCTCAAGACCAGCCGCGAACGGGCGAAGGCGGCGCTGGACCGCGTCACGCCCAACTCCGCCCGCGCGACGGCAATCGAACCTGAGGCCATCGAGAAATTCAGCCGCTTTATGAGGGAGAACGCCGCCTCCGGCGCCATTCCCTTCCACAACGCCTACATCCAATCGGTGGTCGACCGGATCGAGGTCGGCGACGGCGTTATCCGCATAGTCGGCGACAAAGCGACGCTGGAACAGGCGGTTGCAGGCCGGGTGATGGCGTCTGGCGGTATTCGCAGACGTGTACCGAAGTGGCGCACCCGACAGGATTCGAACCTGTGGCCTCTGCCTTCGGAGGGCAGCGCTCTATCCAGCTGAGCTACGGGTGCCGGTGCGGCGAACCGCCGACCCTGATTAGACGATTTTCCCCGAATTGAAAATGGCGCGTCGGACCAGCTCAGGCGGCGAGCGGCGCGGCGCGGTCCGGGGCGAAGTATTCGAGATAGCGCGGTTCGATCTCGGCGACCGGCATCACCGCGAACACGTCGGTCGCGCCGAAGTCGGCGTCGACCACCGCCTGTGGTCCGAACTTCGCCCCCAGACGCCAATAGCCTTTGATCAGCGGCGGCAGCGCGCGCAAGGCGGCGCGCGCGTCGATCGGCGCGTCGGGCGCCAGGCCGAGATCGGCGGCGCGGCCATCGACCGCGTCGACGTCCCACAGAGGATCGCCGCCGCTCGCCGCGCGCAGGAACCTGAGCGCCGCGGCGTGCGCGGTCGGCTCGGCGCCGGGGAAGCTCGCGCAGCCGAAGATCGCGTCGGCGCGGTGATGGCGCGCATAGGCCCAGATGCCGCGCCACATCAATTCGATCGCGCGCTTGTTGGAGCGGTAGGCGGGGGCGACGCAAGCGCGGCCGAGTTCGAGCAGCCGTTCGCCGGGATGACGCGCGAGGAGCGAAGCGACGTCGAATTCGCCGGCGCTGTAGAAGCCGAAGTTCGCCGCCGCGACATCGTCGCGCAACAGCCGGCAGGCGCCGACTGCGGTCGGCTTGCCGTCGATCCGCAAAACGGATTTGTCGACGATGATCAAGTGGTCGCAGACGCGGTCGAAGCGGCAGACGTCGCGGCGGATGAGCCGCGCGGTCGGGTCGGCCTTGGCTCCGCCTTCCTCGAAGAACACGCGATAGCGCAGCTTCTGGGCGCGCCGGATTTCCGCCTTCGCCGTCGCCAGGCGGACGTCGAGCTCGCCGATCGCCGCGAGCGTCTTGGGCAGGCCCATCAGGTCGCGCGCCTGACGACGGCGGAACGCCGGCCGGCCGCGCGGCGTGCCGGCCAAGGTCGCCAAGCTCATCGAACAATCCTCCGATTCGAACCCCTCGAATCGCCCTCAGATCATTCTTCTCGCACGGATTTATGACAGGTGGGCGCGCGTCGGCGCCGAGCTCCGCCCCTCGAGCAGGCCCTCGATCGTCGCTTCGAGCCGCCCGACCTCGACCGGCTTGGCGAGGAACGCGTCAAACCCCGCCGCGGTCGCTGCGTCGGCGTCCTCGATCGTCGCGCTGGCGGTCAGCGCCACGATCGCGGCGGGCGACGCCTTCGACTCGGCTTCGGCGCGGCGGATGCGCCGCGCCGCCTCCAGGCCGTCGACGCCTGGCATCTTGATGTCCATCAGCACGACGTCGAAGCGCGGCGCCGCGCCGCGCGACGCAGCAAGCGCAAGACGCGACGCCTCTTCGCCGTCGCGCGCCCGTTCAACCTCGAAGCCGAGGCGGCGCAGCGCCTTCTGCGCGACGAGGGCGTTGATGTCGTTGTCTTCGGCGAGCAGCGCGCGCTTCGCTGGACCGCGGCGGACGGGTGGGAAGATGGATGGCGCCGGCGCCGCGGCGGGGGCGAATTCGCTGGCGAGCCGTTCATAGAGCGAGCGAGCGCGAACCGGCTTGACCAGCCAGCCGTCGAAGCCGCTGAGCGAGACTGGGCCGAAGGCGCGCCGTTCGAACGGCGAGAATAGCACCAGCGCCTTCGGCGCGCCGGCGGCGCGCGCGGCGCGGGCGAGACGATTGGTCGATTCGACCCCAAGCGCGCAATCGACGATGACGAGGTCGGGGCGCTCGCCGCTCGCCAGCGCAGTCAGCCCGTCGTCGAGCCCCTCGGCGCGCACCACGGTCACGCCCGCTTCGATGAGCCGGGCGGCTATCGCCGGCGCCTCGAACGGCGAACTGGCGACGATCAGCGCGCGACGGCCGGCGAGCGCCTTTGGCGCCGATTCGTCCGGCGCGTTCTCGGTCGCCGGCAACGCGACCGCAAAGGCGAAGACGGAGCCGCCGCCGGGATTGTCGGCCAGCGTCAGCTCGCCGCCCATCAGGGCGACGATGCGTTTGGCGATGGCGAGGCCGAGCCCCGTGCCCTCGTAGTGGCGCGCGTTGGAGCCGTCGCCCTGCTCGAAATCCTCGAAGATCGCGGCGCGGCGATCGGGCGGGACTCCGGGGCCGGTGTCCTTGACTTGGAATCGCACCCGTCCGTCGGCGGCGCGCGACAGCTCGACGCCGACCCCGCCGCGCTCGGTGAACTTGACCGCGTTGCCGGCGAGGTTAGTCAGCGCCTGACGCAGCCGCAGGCCGTCGCCGACGACGATACGCGGCGCGCCGGCGGCGATCGAGGCGGAAATCTCCAGCCCCTTGCCCTGCGCCTGCGGCGCCAGCAGCTCGACGACGCTTTCGACCAGCTTCTTCAGGTCGAAGGTCTCGCTGACGAGCTCGAGCCGACCGGCTTCGATCTTGGAGAAATCGAGGATCTCGTCGATCAGGCCGGCGAGCGCGCTGCCCGACCCGCGGATCGCCTCGACATAGCTCGCGTGCTCGGGGTCGAGCCGCGCGTCGCGCAGCAGGTCGGCCATGCCAAGGATGCCGGCCAGCGGCGTGCGGATCTCGTGGCTCATCGTCGCCAGGAAGCGCGATTTGGCTTCGCTCGCCGCTTCGGCGCGCTCGCGTGCGGCCGCCGCCTCCTTCAGCCGCCAGACCTCGTCGCGCAGGCGCTCGGTCTCCGCCTCCGCCTGCACGCGGCGCGATTCGGCGCGCCGGCGCGCGCCGGCGATCGCCGCGGCGAGCGCCAGCGTCAGCGCCAAAAGCGGACCAGCCTCGATAGCCAGCACGCGCAGGTCGAATTGCGCGGCGTTGGTCAGAGCGTCGATCATCGGGTTTCCCGGCCCGCCGATCCTTCAGGATTCGGCCAAGCCGACGATGACAGGACGCGGTTGAGAAACCATTGCCCGGACCGTCGAAATTCAAGCCAAAGTCACCCGGAGCGGGGAATCGGAGCGCGCGCTCGAGCGGCTCGAGCCGTCTCGACGGATCGCGCCGCGACCAAATGGGCGCCGCCGCTGCGTCACGCCGCGGCGGCGGCGCGTTCCTGCGGGCCGCGGTAGCTCAACGCCTCGGCGAGATGGGCGCGCCCGACCGCATCGGCGCCGTCGAGGTCGGCGAGGGTGCGCGCGAGCTTGAGCACGCGGTGGTAGCCGCGCGCCGAGAGGCGCATGCGCTCGGTGGCGTCGCGCAACAGCGACAGCGCCGAAGCGTCCGGCGCGGCGACCGTCTCGACCACATTGGCCGGCGCTGCGGCGTTGCAGGCGACGCGATCGAGCCCAAGCGCGCGGTAGCGCTCGGTCTGGATCGTCCGCGCCGCAACGACCCGCGCGGCGATTTCGGCCGAACCTTCGCGTGGCGGCGGCTGGAGGAGATCGGCGGCGGCGACCGCCGGCACGTCGATGGTCAGATCGAAGCGGTCGAGCAAGGGCCCCGACAGTCGCGCCTGATATTGGGCGACGCAGCGCGCGTTGGGGCCCCGGCGGCAGGAATAGCCGGGCTCGTCGGCGTGGCCGCAGCGGCACGGGTTCATCGCCGCCACCAATTGGAAGCGGGCGGGATAGACGATACGATGATTGGCGCGGGCGATCGCCACTTCGCCCGATTCGAGCGGCTGACGCAGGCTGTCGAGCGCCTGCGGGTTGAACTCGGGCAGCTCGTCGAGGAACAGCACGCCGTGGTGGGCGAGCGAAATTTCGCCCGGCCGTGCGTGGACGCCGCCGCCGACCAGCGCCGCCATCGAGGCCGAATGGTGCGGGGCGCGGAATGGCCGGCGATCGGTCAAGGCGCCGCCGGCGAGCTCGCCGGCGACCGAATGGACCATCGACACTTCGAGCAGCTCGCGCGGCCTCAGCGGCGGCAGAATCGACGGCAGCCGCTGCGCCAGCATCGACTTGCCCGCCCCCGGCGCGCCGCACATCAGCAGGTTGTGGCCGCCGGCGGCGGCGACCTCGAGCGCGCGCTTGGCGCTTTCCTGGCCCTTGATGTCGGCGAGGTCGGGCTGCGGCCCGCCCGAAGCGCGCAACGCCGGCGTCGGCCGCGCGAGGATCTGCGAACCCTTGAAGTGGTTGGCGAGCTGGATCAGCGAGCGCGGCGCGAGGATGTCGAGCTCGGCCGAGGCCCAGGCCGCCTCCGGCCCGCAGGCGGCGGGACAGACGAGGCCGAGGCCGCGCGCGTTGGCGGCGATCGCCGCCGGCAGCACGCCGGCGACCGGGCTGATCGTGCCGTCGAGCGCCAGCTCGCCGATGACGGCGTAGCCGTCGAGCGCGTCGGCGGGGATCGCCCCGATCGCCGCCATCACCGCGAGCGCGACCGGCAGATCGTAGTGGCTGCCCTCCTTGGGCAAGTCGGCGGGAGCGAGATTGACGGTGATGCGGCGCGCCGGCAGCGCCAGACCGGAGGCGACCAGCGCGGCGCGCACCCGCTCGCGCGATTCGGCGACCGCCTTGTCGCCGAGACCGACGATGGTGAAGGCGACGGCGCCGTTGGCGACCTGGACCTGGACGTCGACCGGGCGCGTCTCAACGCCTTCGAACGCCACTGTGGCTACGCGCGCGACCATGCCGCCCTCGCCCGGCCGCAAAGGCGACCGTCAACGCTAGAACATATGCAGAACGGAGGCGCGGTGGCAAGAGGCCGCCGCCGGTCCTAGCGTCACTCGGCGCGTTCTTTGACGGCGGCGAGGATCGGCCCGGTCCCGGACGCCTGCACCAGCACGGCGTCGACGAGCCGCGGGTCGGTCTTGGCGGGTAGATCGAAGCGCTCGGGTTGGCCGCGCCACCGACCGATGAGGACGAGATCGACGACGACATGCGCGTGGGGCAGCAGGCGGCCGGCGTTCTCGCCGCGTTTGACGGCGACCTCGCGCGTCGAGGGATCGTAACGCGCGAGCCAGACCTCGGCGCCGCCGGCTGGCGCTTCGCCCGCGCCGACCACGGCTTGTCCCGCTTCGATCGACAGGTCGGGGCCGCCGGCGCCGCGATCCTCGCGCTTGGCCAGCGCCTGCAGTTCGGCCGCGTCGGCGCCGGTGACGTCGGCGCGGCCGTTGACGATCGCCTGGGGCGTGTAGACTTCGCCGTGACCGAGCGTCCGAGCGTAGGCCCATTGGCGGGCGGTGAAGGCGGGCTTGGCGAACGTGTCCTTCCAGCCGAGCGAATCCCAATAGTCGACGGCGAAATTGAGCGCCAGCGCGTCGTCGCGCGCCGCCCAGGCGAAGAGATTGGCGTTGGCGGGCGGGCAGGACGAGCAACCCTGGCTCTGGAACAACTCGATCACCAGCGGATGACGCGCGTCGGCCGCGCCGGCCGGAGCGGCGGCGAGCGTCAGCGTCAGCGACAGCGCCGCGCCGGCGCGAGAAAGGGAAAGAGCGCGCATTCGAACCTCCTCACGTCGCCGGGGAGGCGACGTCGTTCCTCCCCTTTCGCCCGCGCTGAGGTCAGCGTTACGCGCCTCCGCCGCCGCGATGCTATATGCGGTTCGCCCGACGGCGCCCGTAACCGACGCGCCGGGCGCGGGGAATTCAGGCGAGAGGGCGTTCGACCATGAACAGGGCGCGGATTGTCGAAGCGGGCGTCGCCGACGTCGCCGACATCCTCGGCTTCATCCGAGAGCTGGCGAAGTTCGAGAAGCTCGAGCGCGAGGTCGCGGCGACGGAGCAAAACCTGCGCGAGAGCCTGTTCGGACCGCGCAAATACGCCGAAGCGCTGTTCGTCGAGGCGGAGGGCGAACGGGTCGGCTTCGCCCTCTTCTTCCATAACTACTCGACCTTCCTTGGTCGGCCGGGCCTGTACCTCGAGGATCTTTACGTCCGTCCGGACAAGCGAGGCCACGGTTACGGCAAACTGCTGTTCCGTCATTTGGCCGAGCTCGCTGTCGCGCGCGGATGCGGTCGCCTGGAATGGTGGGTGCTCGATTGGAACCGCGGCGCGATCGACTTCTACCGCTCGCTCGGCGCCGAGCCGATGTCCGAGTGGACGGTCTATCGGCTTTCCGGCGATGCGCTGCAGCGTCTGGCCTCGGCCGACTGAAAGGCGATCGGCGCAATGCCGTTTTTTCGCGCCGCCTCGCTGTGCTAAGCAGCGCCTCGATTTACCGGGAGTTGGCGCGCGAAATGGCTCGCACCGATTTCACCACGCCGCGCCTGTGCCTCGAATGCGACCTCAGCGAGGGCGCGACGGCGGCGCTGTCGCTCGACGAGGCCAATTATCTCCTCAATGTGCTGAGGCTGACGCGCGGCGCGCGGGTGCTGGCGTTCAACGGCCGCGACGGCGAGTTCGCCGCGACGATTGGCGCGGCGACGCGCAAGTCGGCGACGCTGGCGATCGGCGAGCGCATCCGGCCGCAGGAATTCCCTCCCGACGTCGACTATCTGTTCGCGCCGCTGAAGCACGCGCGGCTCGACTACATGGCGCAGAAGGCGGTCGAGATGGGCGCGCGCCGCCTGCAGCCGGTCATCACCCGCCGCACGCAGGCGAGCCGCGTCAATCTCGCCCGCCTCGCCGCCAACGCGCGCGAGGCGGCGGAGCAATGCGGCGTCATCTGGCTGCCGGAAGTGTCGCCGGAGCGGCGGCTCGATGAGATTCTCGCCACTTGGCCGGCCGAGCGGCTGCTGATCTTCTGCGACGAGGACGCGCCGCTCGCCAATCCGGTCGCCGGACTGGCGGCGGCACAGGCCAACGCCGGCGTATCGCTGCTGATCGGACCCGAAGGCGGGTTCGAAGATAGCGAACGGCAGGCGATCGCGCGACTGCCGCGCGCGCTGCGCCTGAGTCTCGGTCCGCGCGTGCTGCGCGCGGACACCGCCGCAGTGGCGGCGCTGGCGTTGATTCAGAGCTGCTTCGGCGATTGGCGATGACCATGTGGACAGGCGCGCAGTGCGCCTTCATGCCGCCACGTTATCGCCGCAGCTTGCCGGCCTCGAGTCGGGTGGGTGTCATGAACGTGCTGATGCAGCGTGCGATGTTGGGCGCGACCGTTTCTCTCGCGGCGTGCCTGGCGGCCGCGCAGGCGCCCGCCGGCGATTCCGCCGCGCCGATCGCGCCCTCGGACGCGCGCTGCCGTTCCCATGGCGACGGCTTTATCGGCGTCGCCGGCTCGGACGCCTGCATTCGCATCAGCGGCTATATCGACGCCGGAGCGGATTTCTCCACCTCGCGCGGCGGACGCGACGCGACGCTGCTGGCGCCGGCGAATCCGGCGTTGCGGACCGACGCCGCCGCCGCGCTCGACTCGCGTTTCGACACGTCGACGGGACCGGCCCGCGTCTATATCGAGATCGGGCGCCCGCGCTTCGCGCCCTGAACGACCGGCCGCCCCGCCGACCGGGCGCGCCTCACGCCGTGCTCGGTCTTAGCCCAATGGTGCGGCCGGATCGCCAGATCGAACAGCGCCGCCCAAGTCGCGACGCAAATCAGCGCGTAATAGAGCGGCAGAGTGGCGAGGATGCTCGGCCGCGCGGCGATGCGTCGGCGGCGCATCGCCGTCAGGCCGGGGATCGCCATCGTCATCAGGCCGCTGACCGCGAGCAGATAGATCGCCAGATCGCCCGTGATCTGCCAGACGCTCGCCGCGGCGAGCTGACCCGAGACGGCGCGCCAGACCGCGGCGAAGAACAGCGGCGGCCCGCACAGGCCGCCGAGCGTCGAGCCGCCGATCAGCGCCAGCGCGGCGAGCGCGCGACACCGCCCCAGCGCGCCGGCGAAGCAAAGCGGCCGCCGGCTGTGAACGATCAGCGTCTGCATCCAGCCCTTCTGCCAGCGCACGCGCTGGCGGAACCAGTTGGCGAAAACGACCGGCGCTTCCTCGGCCGTCGACGACGCGAGCGTGGCGACGCGGACGCCGGCGAACGCGAGCCGCATGCCGAGGTCGGCGTCTTCGGTGACGTTCCAGGCGTCCCAGGCGCCGACGCGCCGCAGCGTCTCGACGCGG
>Ga0181529_10008484_pt1 | contig 9995 bp, 10 predicted proteins | sample PEATcosm2014_Bin_36_FD_119763 | JGI IMG/M metagenome (GOLD analysis project Ga0181529, IMG submission 119763) | Peatland microbial communities from MTU Mesocosm Facility, Houghton, MI, USA - PEATcosm2014_Bin10_30_metaG | ecosystem: Environmental > Terrestrial > Soil > Wetlands > Peat | place... | reverse complement strand
CGGAGACCGTCGAGACTTTCCGCCTCGTCCATCGGGGTCACCCCGATCTGGCCCTCTGCCTGGCGACGAACGGCCTGGGGCTTCCGGGACGGGCCGCCGCTCTCGCCGAACTCGGCGTCTCGCATCTCACGATCACGGTCAACGCGATCGATCCCGAGGCGAGCGCGCGCATCTACGACTGGTGCAGGATCGACGGCCGCGCGCGCACGGGCGACGAGGCGGCGGGGCTCCTCCTCGAGCGCCAGCTCCGCGGACTGGAGGAGGCGGCCGCGCTCGGCATGACGATCAAGATAAATACGATCCTCGTTCCCGGAGTCAACGAGGCCGAGGCCGGGCCCATCGCGCGGGAATGCGCCGCGCGCGGCGCTTCCTTCATGAACCTGATACCCCTCCTTCCCGTCAGGGGAACGCCCTTGGGCGGCAGGGGCGAGCCGTCGATGGAATCAGTCGCCGCGGCGCGGGAAGCGGCGGCGACGTTCATGCCCCAGCTCTCCCACTGCTCGCGTTGCCGGGCCGACGCGGCGGGATTGCTGGGCGAGGATATCTCCCTCGAAGAGGGAGCCGAACGGGCCGCGATCGAAAGCTACTCCCCGATAACCCGGTCCGTCACGGTCGCCGTCGCCAGCCGCGAGGGTCTCCTGATCAACCGGCACCTGGGCGAGGCGGAACGGCTCTTCGTATTTCGCATAGATCCCTCGGGCGAGTACGGCTTCCTCGATGCCAGGCGGACTCCCGGCGAGGGCCGAGGCGAGGCTCGCTGGGAGGATCTGGCTGCCCTCGTCTCCGATTGCTCGATGCTGCTCGCCGCCGGCGTAGGCGCTCCGCCCCGGCTCTTTCTCGAGTCGAAAGGCATGAAGGTCTTCGTCCTCGAGGGCCTCGTGGACGAGGCTCTGCGGGCTATTGCCTCAGGCAGGGACCTTTCGTTCCTGAGGCTTCGCTCCGGCTGCGGATCGGGCTGTTCCGGCGGAGCGAAGCGCGGTTGCGGCTGCGCATGAATCTTCGAATCGCCTCACTCATCGTCAGGAGGGAACATGGCTAAACCGAACAGGCACATTCTGGTATGCGCGAGCTTCCGCTCGTCCGGGGCGCCTCAAGGAGTCTGCGCCAGGAAGGGATCGCAGGACCTCCTGGCCTATTTGGAAACCGAACTGGCCGACCGCGGCATGAGCGACGTCGCCGTGACGGCGACCGGCTGCATGAAAGTCTGCGATCGCGGGCCCGCGCTGGTCGTCTATCCTCAAAATCGCTGGTACGGCGGCATCGAGGGAGAGGCGCAGGTCGATGCGGTGCTGGATGCCCTCGAGGCGGGCTCGGACGCCTCGGAGTACCTTCTCGAATGACCATCGTCGATTGCACGCTTCGCGACGGCGAACAGGCTCCGGGCGTCGTCTTTTCCCGTGGCTTCCGTCTCGCCCTCGCCCGCGACCTCGCGGCTTCGGGCGTCCTCGAACTGGAGGCGGGCATCCCCGCCATGTGCGCCGAGGAGGGAGAAGCCTTCTCCTTCCTGGCGCGGGAGCTGCCCGAGCTGCGCCTCATCGCCTGGAACCGCATGCTGCGAAGCGACGTCGAGTCCTCCTTGCGCGCGGGCGCCGGGACGATCCACGTGAGCGTCCCGGTGTCGGATCTGATGCTGAGGGTGAAGCTCGGCTGGACGCGGGCCCGCGCCATCGCCTCGACGAGAGATCTCGTCGCCCATTGCCTTGATCGAGGGGCCCGGCCCATAGTCGGAGCGGAGGACGCATCGCGCGCCGACCCGGCTTTCCTCGAGGATTTCTTCGCGTCCGCGTCGGAGGCGGGCGCGGCCAGGCTGCGGTACGCGGATACTCTGGGTCGGCATGACCCCTTCGCCGCCTACGCGGCCATGGCGGCATTGGCCCCGCGGATCGCGGCGCCCATCGAATACCACGCGCACAACGATCTGGGCTTGGCCGTCGCCAATACATTGGCCGCCGCGCGCGGCGGGGCCCGCGCAGTGAGCGTCACGGTCGGAGGCCTCGGGGAGCGGGCGGGCAACGCCGCGCTCGAGCAGGTCGCCGCCGGCTTGCCGATCTTCTGCGGTCTCGATTGCGGCGTCGATCTCGTCCGCCTGCCCGCGATCTGCGCCTCGGTCGCGAAGGCCTCCGGGAGACCTATCCCGGTCGACCGTCCCATCGTCGGCGGGGCGGTCTTCTCCCACGAGTCCGGCATACACGTGGACGGGATACTGAAGGATCCCGCCCTATACGAATTCCTTCGCCCCGAGACCTTCGGACGCAGCCGCTCCATCGTGCCGGGCATCCATTCGGGCCGCTCGGCCCTAGTACATTGCGCCGGGCGATTGGGCCGCTCCCTGCCCGCCGGGCAAGTCGCCTCCGTCAAGGCTCGCGTCCGCCTGGCCTGGTCCGAGAGCGTTCCCCCGGATCCCTGGCGGGCCTTCGCGGGGATCCTGGACGAGGAGGGCTGTCCCGTTGAAGGATAAGGTGCCCGGCTCTTTCGAGTGCGCCGCCGCCCCCAGGCCGTTCTGCGACGGCGTCCTTCCCCTTTTCTACGAGCTGGCGCGCACCATAGCGCTAGGCAGGGATCTTCAGGGAGTCATGGACGCGGCGGTCGAAGTCATCGTGGAGAACCTGATCGGGGCCGAGCGCGTCGTCCTGTCCATCCTCGATCGCCGGACCGGCGCGGCTTTCATAGAGAACGCCTGGGGCCTGTCGGACGAGGAGCGTTCCCGGGGGGTCTACCGGATGGGCGAGGGCATAACCGGCTACGTCGTCCAGACCGGAGATTCCCTGGTCGTCCCCAACATCGCCGAGGAACCGGCCTTCCTCGACCGTACCGGGGCCCGCAGGGACGTGGATACGTCGCGCCTCGCCTTCATCTGCGTACCGGTGAAGCTCGGTCGGGAGGTTCTCGGAACTCTCAGCGTGGACCTTTCCAATTCTTCCAGCGCCGACCTCGAGGGGGACCGCGAGCTGCTGACCGTAGTCGCCGCGATGATCGCCCAGGCGGTCCAGCTTCACCGCGCCCGCAGCGAGGAGAACGCCCAGCTGCGCGAGGAGAACCGACGTCTCCTGGAGGAACTCGCCGATCGCCGCGGCCCCGGGAACATCATCGGTAACTCGCACCCCATGCAGGCCCTCTACGGCTATATGAAGAAGGTAATCGACAAACCCACCCCGGTCCTCCTCCTGGGCGAATCCGGCACGGGCAAGGAACTCGTCGCCGCGGCCCTGCACTACGGCGGCTCGCGCAAGGACAAGCCCTTCGTGCGCTTCAACTGCGCCGCGATCCCGGAGAACCTGGCCGAGAGCGAGATGTTCGGCTTCGAGAAGGGCGCGTTCACCGGCGCGCTTAACCAGCGGATCGGCCGCTTCGAGGAGGCCGACGGCGGGACTCTCTTCATGGACGAGGTAGGGGAGCTGAGCCTCTCCATCCAAGCCAAGCTGCTGCGCGTCCTCCAGTCGCGCCAGTTCGAGCGCATAGGCGGCAACAAGACGATCGCGGTGGACATACGTGTGATCGCCGCCACCAACCGCGACCTCGCCGCCCTCGTCAAGGAGGGCGCGTTCAGGGAGGACCTCTACTACCGCCTCGATGTCTTCCCCCTCCGGCTCCCGCCGCTTCGCGAGCGGGGATCCGACATACTCCTCCTCGCCGACTATTTCGTGGAAAAGCACGCGACGGCGCACCGCTCTCCCGTCCGGCGCATATCGACGCCGGCGATCGACGCCCTCATGGCCTATCATTGGCCGGGCAACGTGCGCGAGCTCGAGAACGTGATCGAGCGCGCGGTCATCCTATCCGATGACGGAGTCATTCACACCTATCACCTGCCGCCTACCCTCCAGACGGCCGAGAGCTCAGGCACGCGCTTCCGCGGCGCGCTGACGGAGCGGCTCGACGACGTGGAGCGCGAGCTGATCGTGGACGCGATCAAGGCCGCCGCCGGCAACATGGCGCGGGCCGCCCGGGAGCTCGGCCTGTCGGAGCGCGTGATGGCCCTCCGAGTCCAAAAGCACGGCATCGAATTCAGGCTGTTCCGCCCGAAGACTAAGCGGTAGATTGTACGCATGGAGGCCCAGAGATGAGATTGAGCGCGAGAAACCAGCTTAAAGGGAAAATAAAATCGATAACGCCCGGCGCCGTGAACGCCGAGGTGATCCTGGAGCTGCCCGGCGGACAGGAAATCGTCTCCATCATAACCAAGCGCTCCGTCGAGAATCTCGGCCTCAAGGAAGGCGGCCAGGCCTATGCCGTCATAAAAGCCTCGGAAGTGATCATCGGCATCGACTAGGGGAGTCAATAGACCGATAGGTTGTCGTCGTCGAGCCTGCCGGCGCGCAGCTCGAGCGTTTCGGTGCAGAGCCGCCGCGTCTCGGCCCGCGAATGGCTCACCATTATCGCCGTTATCCGGGTTTCTCGCTGTATGCGCGCCAAGTCGTCTCCCAGGCTCTCGCGCAGCTCCTCGTCGAGCGACGAAAGCGGCTCGTCCAAGAGCAGGAGCTCCGGCTCGCGCGCGAGGGCGCGAGCGAGGGCCGTGCGCTGTCTTTGGCCGCCCGAAAGCTCGCGCGGGAATTGCTCGGCCTGCTCCGTCAGGCGAGTCAGCTCGAGCAGCGCGCGCGCGCGCTTCACGTCGGCTCTCGCGTACAGGACGTTCCCGAGGACAGTCATGTTCGGGAAGAGAGCGTAGTCCTGGAAGACGACGCCGACTCGTCGTCTCCGCGCCGGCGCGAATATCCGGCGTCGGCCGTCGAACCAAAGCTCGCCGCCCATCTCTATCCGGCCGTCGTCGGGCCTCTCCAGTCCCGCCAGACAGCGGATCAGAGTCGTCTTGCCGGATCCCGAAGGTCCCCGCACCCCCAGGAAGGAACCGTCGGGCAGGTCGTACTCGAGCTCGAGATCGAAACTCTTCTTCCCCGCGGTCAGCTTTTTCTTGAGGTAGAAGCGCAGCATCCTAGCGTCTCGCCTCGCGTCGCTGAAGGCCGTTCAGGAAAAGGATGCCGATGTAGCTCGCGATCACCAAGACTATGGCATATGAGTTGGCGCCGGAAAAATCGAGGCTTTCCGCGCGCTCGTACACCGCGATAGATACGGTTTTGGTGAGGCCCGGCACGCTCCCGCCGATCATGAGGATCACGCCGAACTCGCCGATCGAGTGCGCGAAGGTGGTGACGATCCCGGCGACGAGGCCGGTCTTCATGTTCGGCACGAGCACCCTGAGCGCCGTCTCTATCCTGCCCTTCCCGAGCGTATAAGAGGCCTCGAGCAGATTGACGGGCACTCCCCGCATCGCGGTCTTGAGCGCCGTCAGCATGAAGGGCAGACTCGAGACGCAGCCGCCGATCACGATGCCCGCGAAGGAGAACGCGAGTCTGACATGGAAGATCGATTCGAAGAAGAGCCCGACGGGAGCCCTTGGCGAGAGCGCGAGCAATAGGTAGAACCCGAGCACCGTCGGCGAGAGCACGAGGGGAAGGGAGGTCAGCGATTCCGCCCAGATCGCCCAGCGTCCCTTGGCCTCGCAGAATATCCACGAGAGCGGGAAGCAGGCCAGCGTCAGCAGGGTCGTGACCCATAGGCCCAGCCGAAGCGAGACCATGAAGGGCAGGGGGTCGAGGTTCACGACGTGCCCGCCATCGCGGCGAGCGCGAAAAGAAAGACGGGAAGCCGCTTCTCCATGGTGCGCTCCTGGAAGCGAATTATCCATATTCTTCGATTCGAGGCTAGGCCCCCGTTACGAGCCTTTCGCGCGTCCTCGATTCGGGCGGTCCCGGATTGCGCCGGCGCATCGGCGCCGATATAGTTAAGGCCGCATGTTCAGCCCATTAAGCGGCCTTCTCTGGCTCATCAGGGGGGTGCGCGTCTACGCGCTCGTAGGCGAGAGCGGTACCGGGAAGAGCTTTCGCGCAAAGCTGGTAGCGCAGAAGTACGGCATCGACATGATCATCGACGACGGCCTCCTCATCCGCGGCGACACCCTCCTCGCCGGGCGCTCGGCCAAGAGGGAGCAGCTGTACATGGCCGCCGTCAAGACCGCCCTCTTCCACGACAAGGCGCATCGCGACGAGGTCGCGCGGGTCCTTCAAAAGGAGCGTTTCCGCAAGATACTCGTCATCGGCACCTCGGAGCGGATGGCCTACAAGATATGCGAGCGGCTTCAAATACCCCATCCGATCAAGGTCATCAAGATCGAGGACATCGCGAGCCGCGACGAGATCGAGAAGGCGGTCCGTTCGCGCAAGATAGAGGGCAAGCATGTCATTCCCGTTCCCGCCCTCGAGATCAGGCGCAACTACCCCTCGATCTTCTACGATTCGATCCGCGTGTTCCTGAAGCGAAATTTCGGGGCGGCGCCGACCCGCCCCCGCATCTACGAGAAGTCCGTGGTCCGCCCCGAGTATACGAAGCGGGGGAGGGTGTCCATTTCCGAGGCCGCCCTCTCGCAGATGGTCATCCATTGCGTCGACGAGTTCGACGATTCGCTGCGCATCCGCCGCCTGGGAGTACGCTCCGATACGCAGGGCTACCGGCTTACCATAGTGCTCGAGGTTCCCTTCGGCACGAAGCTGGCGTCGAACGCGCATGCCCTCCAGGAGTACGTGATCGACAACATAGAGCGCTACACCGGCATCCTCATCGAGGAAGTAAGCATCGTCATCGACCGCTTCTCGCCGCGGAAATAGCGCGCCGGAAACCGCGTATGCGATTGGCCAGCGGAAAGGCGACCCATCGGTGGACCCGGCGGAGCGGCGAAGCATGCGATGCGCGAAATCGACGCGCGTCGCATGCGATTGATTTGACATTCACCAAGCCAAAGGCTACGATATATAGCACTTCGCTCGCGGAATGTCTTAAATTATGATAAAGAAGATGCGAAGCGGATTTCCGGTAAAGCCGAGTCCATGGACGGACTCAGGGGGAATCATGAAGAAGTTTAGCATATTGGCGCTGACCTTGCTTATTACGGTATCTTTCGTCGTCGCCCAAAACGCCGCCGGTCCGGCGACGACGGACGCGGGCGCCGCTCCCGCGGCAGGCGCGACTACGACTCCCGCGGCCGCTCCTGCCCCGGCCGGCGCCGGTACCGCAGCGGCCGCTCCCGCAGCGGCCGCTCCCGCCGGAAACGGCACGACGGCGGTCGTTCCCGCCGCGAGCTCGGCCTCCGGCCAAGCCTCGAGCGATCACTATTCCGTTATTTCCGAGCTGGGGCAGGACCGCGCCGATGCGCTTTCCCGACATCTCGAAGCCCTGTTCAACCTTTACGACGGATTGTTCCGCTACGATCCGGCCAACCTCAAGACGAAGCTGAACGTGCGCGAGTTCAGGGACAAAGCCGGCTTCGACGCCTACATGAGCCAAATCGTCGGTCAAACCAAGGACGACTTCGTGTATCTCCACTATCCGAGCCCCGAGAAGTCCGTGCTGCTCCTCTTCGCCAAGGACGAGCCCGACTACTCGGCCAGTCTGGCCCATCAGGCTTTCGTGCAGTTCCTTAAGGCCTTCGTATCCAATCCTCCCCTCTGGATCCGAGAAGGCGCTGCCGTCTGCTTCGAGTCCGCTACGTGGGACGATAAGGCCGGGACGCTGGGCTTTCCCGAGAACCTCGCCTGGCTCGAGACCGTCAAGTCCTTGAAGGATCGCAATCTCCTCCTCCCCTTGGACAAGCTGCTCTCGATCGGGCAGGACGAGGCGAGCGCCCAGCTCGACGTATTCTATCCGCAGGCTTGGGCCATGACCTCCTTTCTCCTCAACAGCGATGACAAGTCCTATAACCGTCTTCTCTGGGATGCGGTCGCGGCCTTGCGCAAGGATGCGAGCCTGGAGGACAACGAGAACGCGGTAACCGACATCGTCAATGCGTGGTACGGCACCGATGAGCTCAACAAAGCCTTCGCCGACTACCTTGCTCAACGCCGGACTTTTCCCGAGCTCGTCGACCTCGGCGTCCGGAAATACGCCGACAAGGCATGGGACGACGCAAGCAAGGCATTCATCTCCGCCAAGGCGATGAATCCAGGCAGCTATGTGCCCGAATACTATCTCGGTCTAATCGCCTATGCCCAGAACGACTTCGAAGGCGCCGATGCCCATTATAAGGCGGCGCTGGCCCTCGGTTGCGACCCCGCGATTACGAATTACGCCCTCGGGGTCAATGCCTATGCCCGGAATCGCCTCGACGACGCAAAGAGCTTCCTCAAGATCGCCCGGGACGACGCGCCGGACCGCTATGGGGACAAAGTCGACTCCCTGATCGCAAAGATAGGTAAATAGGGTATCCAAAGGGGCGAAGTAGCCGAAGGGCCGCCTTGGGCAGGTCTGCCGGGGCGGTTTCTCTCGCTTCCGGGATTCCGCCTTAGGCTCGAGCCTTCATGCGGGAATCAGTGCTTGAGGACCGCGAGGATGCGCTCGAGTACTTTTTTTCGATCCAGCGGCTTGACTATGTAGCTTTTTGCGCCGAGAAGCAGGGATTTCTTGACGACATCCTCCTTGCCCAGGGCGCTAACCATCACGATGCAGGCGTTTTTGTCGAATTCGAGTATCTTCTCCAGGGCGGTTACGCCATCCATCTTAGGCATCGTGATATCCATGGTTACGAGGTCGATATTCGGGCAGAGCTCCTTGTACTTCTCGAGGCCCGCCATGCCGTCGCCTGCCGTGCCGACTACGTCGAAGCCCTCGGATGTGAGTATCTGACCGAGCTGCTTGGCGATGAACATCGAGTCGTCCACGATCAGCACGCGGTAGGGCGTTCCATCAGGCTTTACGCCATCGGGGTGTTTCTCGTTGATGTTCGGCATGTCGGACTTGGCGATCATACGCTTCACCGCTCCTTTTCCCGGACCGGACCGCCCGATATCGGCCGGTCCAAGGGTCCACTGATACGGTTATAATAGAAGCGCACGGGCTTTGCAAGGCCGCAATCGTTTAGAGGATATGGCCCATCTTCTCGCGCTTGACCGAGAGATAGCCCTCGTCGTGAGGGTTGGGCGCGATGACCAGGGGGAGACGGCCATCCACGGCTACGCCCTCCGCCTTGAGCTTCTCCATCTTGTCGGGGTTGTTGGTCATGAGCCTTATCGACTCGATCCCGAGCAGGGCGAGCATCTTGGCCGCCACCTTGTAATCCCTGGCCTCGTCGGGATAGCCGAGGTAGAGATTGGCCTCGACGGTATCGAGGCCGAGCTCCTGCAGGCGATAAGCCTTTATCTTATTGAGCAGGCCGATGCCCCTGCCTTCCTGGCGAAGGTAAAGCACCGCGCCGCACTCGCGGGCGGCGACGAAGCGCAGGGCCGTCTCGAGCTGGTCGCGGCAGTCGCATCGCAGGGAGCCGAGCACATCGCCCGTATGGCATTCCGAGTGGACGCGGACCGGCACGCTTTTTCGGCCCGCGACGTCGCCGTGGACCATCGCCGTATGCTCCTTGTTCTCCCTGGCGTCGTAAAAGCCGTAAATCTCGAAATCGCCGAAGCGAGAGGGCAAATGCGCATGGGCGACGAGCTGTACGCAAAAATCCTCCTCCCCGCAGTACTCGCCGGCGCCCTTGCAATAACGCTCGTCCGCGGAGAAATCCGGGCTTCCGGAAAGCTTGGCCTTGAGCTCCTCGAGCCCGACCGTCTTCCCGCAGTCCTCGGTAAGGCATTCTCGCGTGAGAACCTTCGTCGATGCTTCATCCATTCGTATTGCCCCTTTCACGCCAGGCTCCAATATACTACGGACTCGAAGCTGCCCGATAATCCCGATCGCCCTGCGCCTCGCATCGCCGGCGCCTCGCCGCCACTTGACTAGGCCGACGATGGCATGCATAATCCATAGTCGTTACGCGAAGGAGAGCCGCAGTGCCTTGTGGAAGAAAGCGAAAGCTCAAGAAGATAGCGACGCATAAACGCAAGAAGAAGAAGAGAAGAAACAGACACAAGACGAGGGCTTAAGGCTACTATCTTCTGGGTTCCGAGAGGCCGCCTCCGAGGGAGGCGGTTTTTTTGCGCGCCCGAGATGGCCCGATCGGGCTTGCCCGATCG
>Ga0181529_10008482_pt1 | contig 9996 bp, 7 predicted proteins | sample PEATcosm2014_Bin_36_FD_119763 | JGI IMG/M metagenome (GOLD analysis project Ga0181529, IMG submission 119763) | Peatland microbial communities from MTU Mesocosm Facility, Houghton, MI, USA - PEATcosm2014_Bin10_30_metaG | ecosystem: Environmental > Terrestrial > Soil > Wetlands > Peat | place... | reverse complement strand
GGTCCAAGCAAAATTGATAATCCACGCAGTCTACGTTTACCTCTACCGTTCTCCCACCATGCTAGCTGTTGAATAATGTTGCAAAGGGAGAGGGGACTGCTGGAGCCCTCAACCCTAATCCTCTACCAGAGGGGAAGGGGACCGTCGCAAGCACTTTCAAGAGCCGCCATCAATCCAACGACCACGGCTTGCGATACTCGTAGTGCAATAGCTCGTTGGCCTTGGGATGATTGGTAATCACTTCGCGCTTGGCGTCCCAGTCCAATTGCGCGCCGGCCGCCAGGGCGATGTTGGCCAGGTTGGCATAGCTCGTCGAGCGATGGCCGATCTCCACGTCGCAGTGGGGCAACTCGCGCGATCGCATGCAATCGATGAAATTGCGGGCGTGTTGGGCCGTCAACGAAAGGTTCCGGTTGCCTTTGCCCGGCTTGCCGCTGCCGGCCGTTAGTTTTATGGGCGCCATCCGCGGCCGGTGGTCCTGGAACTGCCCGCCTTTTTCGGGAATCACGTTCATCACCGAATCGTCGACATAGGCCGTGCCCTGGGTGCCGCGGACCTCGATAAAGCCCGGCTGCGGCAGCGGCGGATTGCCGCTCGCCTCGTACTGGCCAAAAATCGTCAGCCGGCCGGCCGGCGATTCGAACATCGCCTCCATCGTGTCGGGAATCGTGCGGTCGTCGTCGACGGCGTAGCGGCCGCCCAGGGCCGCGATCCGCTTGGGCGCCAGATCGCCGGTCATCCAGCGAATCAAATCGAGAAAGTGAACGCCATTGTTGCCGATCTGCGAGGAATAGAGCTGCCACCAGCGGAACTTGTAGGGGACGATGTTGTCCTGGTAGGGCCGCATCGGCCGCGGGCCGAGCCACATGTCCCAATTCAGGTCGGCCGGCGGGGCGCTGGGCTTTGCCCGGCCAATGCCGCTGGGATACATGTTGCTGATGTGGTAGCAGCGAGAAATGGTCACTCTGCCCAGTTTCTCGCCCTGAATGAACTTGGCCGCGTCGGCATAGAGCGTCGACGAGCGGCGGTGCAAGCCGACCTGCACCACCTGCTTGGTCTGCCGGGCGACCTCGACCATCCGCCGGCCCTCATGGATGGTTTGCGACAGCGGTTTCTCCACGTACACGTCTTTGCCCGCCCGGCAGGCGGCAATCGTCTGCAGGGCGTGCCAATGGTCGGGCGTGGCCACCACGACGGCATCGATGTCGGTTCGATCGAGCAGCTTGCGGAAGTCGTCCAGGAGCACGGGCTTGCCGCCCACGGCATGGCCGGCTTTTTCCAAGGTCGATTGGCTGATGTCGCACAGGGCGGCCACCTCAACGTCGGAATTCTCCAGGAAGGCGGCGATCAGTTGCATGCCGCGGTTAGCCGTGCCGAGGAAGCCCAAGCGTACCCGATCGTTGGCCCCCAGCACCTTCGAGGTCTGGGCGGCGGTGAGCGCGGCCGTCGTGGCTACGGCTCCGGTCTCGATGAATTTGCGGCGGGTGATCGTCTGCTGCGGCATGGCAAGTTCCTGAGGGGAAAGTAGGGCGGCATGAAAGCCGGCGGGGGCCATCGGTAGGACGTTTGCGGACCATTCCATGATAGCCGGCCGCCCATAGCCGTGCAATCACGAACTGGGACGGGGTGCGCTTGGCAAAGGGGACTGGCTCCGTTTGCCGCGGAGCGGACCAAAAGGTGCTTTGCACAAGCGGTGCCTGTTCCCTTTTCTGTCATGAGCGCGGCGGGCGATCGCGCCAGATAGAGGAAAAACGAAAGGACGCAACCCTCCTTGCCCCCGGGAAGAGTTGCGTCCCCGGTTTCCTGCCCATTAAAACCGTGCTTTGCCGTCAGTTCGACGAGATGGGAATCCGTTTCGGGCGTACGGCCGCGCTTTTCGGCACCAGGACTTTCAAGATGCCGTTATGGTACTCGGCCTTGACCGCGCCTTCATCCACTGGTGTCGGCAGTGGGATGACGCGCTCGAAACGTCCGTACTCCTGCTCGATCCGATGGTAGGTCTTGCCCTTTTCCTCCTTCTCCTGCTTTCGCTCGCCGCTCAGCCAAAGCTCCTGGCCGCGCACCTCGACCTGGAGGTCGGCCGGCTGGATGCCGGGCAGATCGACCTGAATCTCAAAGTCGTTTTCGCTTTCGGCGATGGTGCATCGCGGCGCGAAGGCCTGCAAGGCCCGGCCCGAATTGCCATCGGAGAAAAGTTGTTCCATCAGGTTTTCCATCTCTCGCTCAAACTCGCCAAAGAACTGTGGCAATCGTCCCTTCCAAGGGGCCAAAGTTCGTGTCATCGCACACCTCCTTTTAACAAACCCTGCTCCATCCGAAGTTTCCGCTTTTCTGCCGGGATGGACGGTAGAAGAGCAACCCATGTCGGAGTAACAGCGTTGCTGGCGCCTCGTAGCAGGCGTCGCGCCCTCCGCAAAACACTAGTCTAACGCGCGCCAACCCTGGGCAAATCGGCAGCAGTCTGAAACCAGAGTAGGCAATCCGCTGACGGGGGTAATGCTCGTTAGTCGTGCTTTGACATGTAGCACGTCTAGCACGGCCGCCCTCGGCTGTGGAGACTAGTACGTCCGCCCTGAGCCGTGGAAACGGCCGCGGTTTTAATGCAGCAGGCATGAGAGGGGCTGCCTGCGGTGCAGGAAGAAGCTTACGCGGCTTCCCCGTTCCGGCGCACCGTGATTACCCGCTGGCCGCTGCTTCTTTTCCATCCATTCGATGATGGAGATCACGGCGTTGCCCTCCTTTTTGGCGTTGGTGGCCCGCACCAGCACCTTTCCTTCCGCCGTCTCGTGCCGGCCGAGCGGCCGCTCGATCCAGCGTCCCTCCTGGAAGTTCGCTATCGGCCCGAACGACTGGCCGGCGATGGTGACCGTTTGCTTCCGGCCGCCATGGTAATTGTCAGGGTCAATCACATAGGGATGAAAAGGGGGACAGGCGTGCTTAAAATGGGAGATCAGGCATTCCCGGCAACTTTTCTTGGTCGATGCGGTGGCGAAGGGAATTGTTTTCCCAGAACCATACGGCCTCACGCCCGATTATCGCGCCTGTCCCCCCTTTTCCGCACAAGCACCCTTCGGGCCGTTCCGCGGCAAACGGAGCCAGTCCCCTTTGCCAAGACAACTTGCCGCACCCTCGCTTGCTAGCCCGTTTCCGAAAGGGTAGGATCGGCTGCATACAGCATTACGCGTGAAGCGGGAGAGTAAACGAAAAAACGAAGGAAACGACGATCCTAGGGAACCATCCCATGCCCACGCGACATCCGTACTCACGGCGCGCTCTCTTGGCAATATTGCTCTTGGCATTGTCGGCCCTGGGCGCGGGGGGGGACGGCGATCTTTTGCGATTGGCCGGCAACGGGCGAACCGCCTTCTGGACGCCCACCTGCTATCCGTGCGTAGTCGATTTCGACGGCGATGGCCGCCGCGACTTCGTCGGCTCCAATCGCTGCATGGGCGGCGTGGTCACCTGGTTTCGGAACATCGGCCAGGATAACGCCCCGGTATTCTCGGAGCGGGAGGTATTCCCGTTGAAGACCGTCGACGGCCAACCGATCAGCAACCCCAACAGTGGTGTCTTGATCACCGTGGCGGTCTGCGATTGGGACGGCGACGGCCGACAGGACCTGCTGGTGGGCGGCTTGTGCCGCTATCTGATGTTTTACAAGAACATCGGCACAAACCAGCGGGCGGTGTTCGCGCGGGGCAAGCCGATTTTCGACGCCAAGGTTTTCCCGGGGCTCGACTATGGCGACGACCCGAACACGCTCTACCAGGGCGTATTTATCGAGCCCTGCGATTGGGACGGCGATGGAAACCTGGACTTGATCTGCGGCACCTACATGCGCGAGCGGATCTACTTCCTGCGCAACACGGGCCGGAAGGATGCCGACGGGCTGCCGGTGCTGGCCAAGCCGGTGGCGCTCGAGGCGGGAGGAAAACCCATCGACTTTCTGCTGCACGGAAAGCCGTCGGTCGGCGATTGGGAGGGCGACGGCAAGCTGGATCTGATGGTCGGTCAGTATTGCATCGAGGGGAGCCCGCGCGACGCCCGCGGAATCGTGGGCTGCTATTACTTTAAGAACATCGGCGCCGATCGCCGCCACCCGCGGCTGGCGGCCGGCGTGCAGGTCCGCGACGCCGATGGCCATCTCGTCGCGGAAGGATTCCACTCGCAGCCGACGATGGTCGACTGGAACCGCGACGGACGGCAAGACTTGCTGATCTCGGGCATGACGGGCCTTTCACTCTATGTGAACAAGGGCACGGGCCACCAACCGCGCCTGGTCCGCCAGGAGGTTCCTTACGTCGGCTACGCGCCGTGCCACGTCAGCGGTTTCGCCTATCCGCTGGCCTACGATCTCGATCACGACGGCGTTTTGGACCTGGTCGTGGGCGACAGCGACGGACACGTGTGGTTCTTCAAGGGCGTCGGCGGATTGAAGTATGCCCCGCCGGTGAAGATCACGTCGCTGGGCAAGCCGATCCACGAAGTCGGTTGCCCCGACGGCGGCGAACACGATCTGGGCTACGTCAAGGTGGCCATTGCCGACTGGAATTGCGACGGACATCCGGACTTGGTGATGTGGACCAACAACGGCCTTGAGGGGTGGCAGAGCGACCAATTGCGCGGCTGGTGCTTGAAGTTTTTCCCCGGCACCGCAGACCCCATGGATTTTGGGGCCCCGGTAGAGATCCAAGCCGCGGGCCAGTCGATCCGGGCCGGCTACCGCTGCAAGCCGGATGTTGTGGACCTCGACGGCGACGGGCTGCTGGACATGGTGGTTGCCTGTGGTCACGGCAAGGTGAACGAGCAATGCACGTTGATGTTCTTTAAGAATCTCGGCACTGCCGCGCCTGTCGGCAAGGCCCTCGCGGGACCGCCGCGATTGGCGGCGCCAGTGCCTCTGACAACGACCGACGGACAGCCGTTGACCGTGTACGTGCGTACGTCTGTGCGTTTGGTCGATTGGAGCCATTCCGGCAAATTGGACTTGTTCACCGGCAATTTACAGTACCAGGGCGTGCGTTACTGGAAGAATGTGGGAACCAAGACACGGCCGGTCTTTGCCCCGCCCAAGTCGCTTACCGCGGTGAACGAGATCGTCAACAGCCATCACGAGGTAGGCGTCGACGCGGTGGACCTCGACGGCGACGGTTCACTCGACCTCTTGGTCGGCAACGGCGACACCGGAATGATCCATTTCTTCCGCCACGATTTTCTCCAGAAGGCCGGCGCCCGCTAGTACCTCATTTCAGCTTCGGTGAACGGATACATCGTGTGGCATCGTGGGAACAATTACTTGAAAGCAATGTGGCCGGCCCGGACGATCTTGATGTGCCGCTGAATAAAGTCATGCCGCGGCCCGTAACCAAGTTTTGTGCCGGAATCGAAACCGTATAAAACGCAAGGAATCAGAAGAATGAAGTGGACGATGTTGTGCATTATGCCGATCGTGGTACTCTTCTGTGTGGTGGCAATCAGCAGCACCGCCTCGGCTGGAGAAAATCGCACCCGCCCGCAGACTATCGCCCCGCCGGCCGCAGAGAATGCCTTCCTGATCCAAGCCGGTCTGGGCAATCTCGAGTTGTTCCCGCGTCCACAGCAGGCGCAGTTCCAAGAGGGTACGTTGCCCGTGGTCACCGACGGGCAACTCGTGCTGGAGGTCGCTGCCTCTGCCAAATTGCGGGATGGCTTTTCCGTCGAGCAACTTCAGAGATCCCTGCGGGTGATGACTGGTCAGGCCGGGCTGCAACTTCAGGTGGTAGACCTGGAGGCCGCGGCGAGCAAGCCCCGGTTAACCCTGGCGCAAGCTCCGGTGTCCGCAGCCGTCAAGGCCCTCTGCGCCCGGGCGGGCCTAGACCTCGCCGGACTCAAGCCGCAGGGCTATGTTCTCGGTTTCGTGGGCGGGGCCACCCCGGGTGCTGTGATCGTCGGTGCGGATCTGTCCGGCGTTGTCTATGGCAGTTCCACCTTCATCCAACTGTTGCACAAGCAGGGCGGCAATATCACCGCCCGCGAGGCGCGGATCACTGACTGGCCCGCCACGCCCAGACGCGGCGTTCGCTCGATCGGCGTATCCGAGGACACCGCTGACTGGTGCGCGTTCTACAAGATGAATGCGCTCCTCACCGCCTTTGACCGGCGACAGCCGGTGCCTGAAAGCCTTCGCAAGCTCAGCCAGAATATGGCGCGGCGCGGCATCGTGCTGCTGTCCGAATGTCGCATGGGCGCGAAAGATGTGCCTTTCATCTTTACCAATCCGGCGGACCGGCAAGCGATATTGGACCGCGTCAGGGAAGCCATTGCTATGGGCCTCCCGTCACTGGCTATCGCGGTGGACGATGAGCCCAACGCACCACAATCACCGCAGGACGTGGCGAAATATGGTCCCGGTCTGGTAGGTCTGGGGAAGGCGCAGATGGAGATGATGAGCGAGGTCGGCAAAGTGGCCGGGGATCGCCTTGAGATTGTCTTCTGCCCCAGGGTGTATTATGATCCGCACCAGAAGGGCGTCTATCCCACGCAGCCCTCGGCCGACGAGGTGGAATACACGCGGCTGGTCGGCACGCTGCCGGCGAACATTCAGCTTTGGACCGCGCAGCCAAAGCCTTCGTATGTCGCCGAGTTGAACCGCCTCTGGGGCCGCAAGCCATACATCTATCACAATCTCTTCTATAGTTACCTTGTCGATCACAAGCTGTACTTCCTGGCCTACCCGGTGCCGACGCCGGAGTTGCTCGAGCGGGTGCAGGGATTCACGGGCTCGGGCACGGGCCCGCGGTACCCGCGGGAGTGGCGCGTCAACTATTTGGGCCTCGCGGGCAACACCTGGAACCCGTCGCAGCCCGTCGGTCTGCGTGAGGCGTTCGTGCGGGAATATGGCGAGCCGGCCGCGCCCTTGTTGCTGGAGTACGCCAAGGATCTTGGCTCGGATCTGAAGCCCGGTGTGCCGCTGATGGCCGACGTCTGGGACCAGCCCGACGTCTGGCCGGGGGTAGCCAGCGGTCTTGGCTCTGCCGGCCGGCTGCACGGCTTGAAGGCCAACCAAGCCAACATCGCGCGGTTGCGGCGAGCGGCAACCGCGGCGCACAAGGCCGCGACCATTGCCTGGGACCGATCGGGGCTAAACGAGGAACAGACGCAAGTGTTACAGCAGAATGCCCGGCGTATTGAACTGAACTACGCCACTGTCGCGGATATGCTGACCATACAGATGGATCTGAAAAACAAGAGGCCGGCTAACAATAAAGTCGTCCTTGCCCGGGCCCTGAAGCAGGCGAAGGAGATCCGCAGTATCATTGATGCGTTGACGCTGAACCGAGATGGCTGCGGCGATTGGCGCCTGCTCGACCAGGTCGAGAACCTGGAGCGGCCTTAAGACCAGGACTCTATTAATAGGAAGGCCCATGCAGTTGCGTATTGTCCGCGGTTTCGTGCTCACGGCATTGCTTGCGTTGGCCAGTCTTTTTTGGAGCACGCAGTACATTGCCTATAAAAGCGTCTAACAAAATGGATTCTAGAGGAAGCGGAAGCAGATCAGGATGCACCCCAATGTGAGGAATGCTTCGTGGATATCTGGCCGTCTTTCAAATCGGCATAATCGGCGGCCCGCGTCACGTTTGCCCCGTTGCGCAATTGACATCATCCGCCCGCGGCAATAGGATCGGTTTAGTCATGAGGAGATCGTCAGGCATCCGAAGTCGGGGAGACAGCGCCATGCGTGCCGTGCACCGGGGTTTTGCGTCCGCCGTGGCCATTGTCGCGTTGGCGTTCGCTCCCGAGGGGATGAACGCCCGGGCGGCTGAAAAGGAAATGGCCCATCAGGAGGGCGTCCAAGCCCGTGGCGGCCTGATGAGGTTAGAACTGGGTGGCGGCGTGACGATGGAACTCGTCTTGATCCGCCCCGGTTCCTTCATCATGGGCGACGACCAGGGCGGCGACGATGAACGGCCCGCGCATAAGGTCACGATCACCAAACCGTTTTACCTCGGCAAGTACGAAGTGACCCAGCGGCAGTGGAAATCGCTGATGGGCAACAATCCAAGCGCGTTTCCCGGGCCCAAGAACCCCCTGGAGAATGTTTCGCCGGCGGATTGCCAGACCTTCATCAAGAAGCTCAACGAAAAGTTTGGCGACCGGGGGGCAAAGTTCTCGCTTCCCACCGAGGCCCAGTGGGAGTATGCCTGTCGGGCGGGGAGCACGGGCAAGTACTGCTTTGGCAACGACGAAAGACGGCTGGGCGAGTACGCCTGGTTTGCCGGCAACTCGCAGGGTGAGACGCATCCCGTAGGCGAGAAGAAGCCGAACGCCTGGGGCCTCTACGACATGCACGGGAACGTGGCCGAATGGTGCGACGAGCACTACGACAAGGATGACTACAAGGCGGCGGCTGCCAAAGACCCGCATCGCGTTGTCGGTTACTTCCTCTCGAGCCGCGGCGGCCATTGGTACGACAGGGCTTCCGAATGTCGCTCGGCCTATCGCGACTTCCAGGAGCCCGGCCACCATTTCGAGTTGATTGGTTTTCGAGTAGCGTGTGGTCAGTAGGAACGGGCCGCGTTTTTCACTCCCGCCTGTCCGATTCCCATCTCGGAGACATCCGCGAATCGCCTGCCGCAAGAACTTGGAGAAGAAAAACATGTACGCCATCTGCCGCCGACCGTTCATGACTGCCCGAACGACGTGGGCACACCTTTGCTCGTGGACATTGTCCGCGGCGATTCTTCTGGCTGCGGGGACGGCGGTTTTGGCTGCCGACGCGGCCGCCTTGCGCCACGTGATCTCGCTCGACGGGATCTGGCAGGTGGAGCAAGGCAAGATGGCGTCGGCTCCCACGGAGTTTTCGCACACGCTGGTCGTGCCGGGGCTGGTCGACATGGCCCGGCCGGCCTTCGCCGCGGTGGGCATCAGAAGCAAGCTGCGCGAGGCGTTCTGGTATCGGCGGACCTTCCGCGTGGATGGTCCGCTGCCCGCCGTAGCCGTGCTCAAGGTTCACAAGGCGATGTTCGGGTTCCGGGTGATTCTCAACGGAACGCCGTTGGGCGACCATTTGGGAAGCTTCACCCCCGGACGGTTCGACGCTCGCGCCGCACTCCGCCCCGGCGAAAACGAAGTCCTTATCCGCGTGGGCGCCTTCCGGACCTCGGTGCCCAAGTCCGTTCCCTCGGGGTGGGACATCGAGAAGAGTTTGTACATCCCCGGGATCTTCGACTCCGTCGAGCTGATCCTTTCGGGCGCGCCGCACATCGAGCGCGTGCAGGCCGTGCCCGATATCGAAAAGAAATCCGTCGCCGTTCACGCCTGGCTCCGCCACGTCGGCACCCCCTCGGCGACGAAGTTGCACTTCATCGTGCGCGAGAGATCGACCGGTCAGGTGGCGGGAGAAGGCGACTGCGACATTCCTGTTGCCGGCGACGGCGCCGAGCGGCAAGGACAAGCCACGATCCGGCTTCGCCACTGTCGCCTCTGGTCGCCGGAAGATCCGTTTCTCTACGATTTGGAAGTGCGCGGCGAGGCCGATGTCCTCAAGACGCGTTTCGGCATGCGAAGTTTTCGTTGCGATCCCCACACCGGTTGGGCGATGTTGAACGGCCGGCCCTATTTCATGCGCGGCAGCAACGTGACGCTGTACCGTTTCTTCGAGGACTCCGAACGGGGCGACAAGCCTTGGCGCGGGGAGTGGGTGCGCCGCCTGCACAAGGCCTTCCACGACATGCACTGGAACTGCCTCCGCTACTGCATCGGCTTTCCGCCCGAATCCTGGTATCGCATTGCCGACGAAGAGGGTTTCCTCATTCAGGACGAATTCCCCATCTGGAACGGGTGGCACAAGTCGGGCCTCTACGACGTCGACGAACTGGTCCGCGAGTATACGGAGTGGATCGAGGACCGATGGAACCATCCGTGTGTGGCAGTTTGGGACGCCTGCAATGAGAGCATCTTGGCGGAGACCGGCAAGGCAATTCGGGCCGTGCGCGGGTTGGATCTCTCGGGGCGCCC
>Ga0181529_10008480_pt1 | contig 9996 bp, 8 predicted proteins | sample PEATcosm2014_Bin_36_FD_119763 | JGI IMG/M metagenome (GOLD analysis project Ga0181529, IMG submission 119763) | Peatland microbial communities from MTU Mesocosm Facility, Houghton, MI, USA - PEATcosm2014_Bin10_30_metaG | ecosystem: Environmental > Terrestrial > Soil > Wetlands > Peat | place... | reverse complement strand
GAGGCCGCCACCTGCGCGATGGCATCGCTGCTGTTCATGCGCATGGCCGCCTGGTAGCGCAGGCGCTTCTTGACCGCCTCGAGCCGCGCGGCATCCACGGGCCGCTGCTGAAACGTCTGGATCGTCGCGAGGATCTGGTCCCGCACATAATCCATGTTGCCGGCCTGCTTCACCCGCACGATGATGTCAAACAGCCCGGGGTCCACGCTGCCGGGCGCCGAACCGCTCAGTGCGTCCACTTTCTGTTCGCGGATCACCAGCCGCTGGTACAGTTCGGAGTTGGCCGAAAAGGCCAGAAACGCCAGCGCGTCGAGCGCCGCCATGTCCTTGGATGCATCGTCGTACGCGGGACCCTTGAAGGCGACCGCCACGATGGGCAGCGTGGTGGTAGGCCAATCCACATGCGCCGTGCGTGCGCCCCGCTGCGGTGGTTCGGCGGGAATGACAGGACTGTAATCGCCATGCTTCCATGCGCCCCAAAACTTCTCCACCAGCTCGCGCACGGGCTTGGGCTTCACGTCGCCGACCACCAGGATGGTAGTGTACTCCGGGCGGTAGTAGCGGTCGAAGTACTTGAGGCTATATTCGTACTGGTTGGGCATGTCCTGGATATCTTTCAGGAAGCCCATGGCGGTGTGTTTGTAAGTGCCGCGGTCGAAGGCCGTGCCGAAGATCACCTCGCTCAGCTTGGCCATAGGGTTCGAGCTGTTCTTGTTATACTCCCCCAGCACCGCCAGCGATTCGGTCTTGAACTCCGGTTCGGCGAATTTGAGATTCTGGAAGCGATCCGCCTCCATGGCCAGCACAGTCCCCAGGTCCTCTTTCGAGAAGACCGTGTAGAAGCACGTGTAATCGTTCGACGTGAAGGCATTGGAGGCCGCGCCGATGCGCTTGAGGGTGTCCTCGTAGCGCGCGTGCGGATACTTCCCGGTGCCCTTGAACATAAGGTGCTCGAACAGGTGCGCGAAGCCGGTGTGCCCCGGCTCGATCTCATTGCGGGAGCCCGCTTGCACCACGATGTAAACGGCTACGATGTTCGGGTACTCGGTGGGCACGGTCACCAGCCGCACGCCGTTAGGCAGGTCTTGCTGCGAGTATGAATACGGGAAGATCTTCGGGGGCGCCTGGGCTGCCTGGGCCAGAGGCACAAAGCACGTCAACATGGCTATCGCCAACCTTGCGATCATGCCTCTATTCTATGGCCCCGCCCAGGGACCCCGCGCCTGCTCCAGCCGGACCGCCAGATCCAGCAGCAGCTCGTCCTCGAAGGGCCGGCCCAGCAGTTGCACGCCGATGGGCAGGCCCTCGCGCGAAAGGCCGATGGGAACCGTGACCGCCGGCAGGCCCAGCACGTTGGCGACGACCGCCGGCATCATCGCCTGGAACAGCCCGATCTCGCGGCCATCCACTTTCCAGCGGCGCTCGCGGTGCCGGAAGGCCGCGATGCCGCAGACCGGCATCACCACCGCGGCGAGGCCCTCCATCCGGCGCACCAGGGCGGCGCGCATGCGGTCGCGTGCCGCCAGATTCACGAGCAACTCCCCGGCTGTGGGCGGCGCCGGGGCGAGCGATTCCAGAAGCGTCCAATGGGCTTCCGCCTCGCGCCCTTCGAGCAGGGGGCGCAGGGCCAGAGACGGCCACTGGCTGAACAGCAGGGCCCACACGTTGGGGGCGCGTTCCATTCCACCCGGCGCAAACTCTTCCAGGGCGCAGCCGGCGTCCTCCAGCAGTTTCGCCGCCTGGTGCACCGCGGCGCGGATTTCCGCTTCCACGGGAACCTCGTAGAACTGCTCCCATACTCCTAAGCACGGGCGCAACGCGTCGGGCTTGCGCAGCGGCAGCGGCACGGAGAACGGGTCTTCGGGATCGTACCCGGCCAGTGCCGCGAAGAGCAGCCGCAGGTCCTCGGCCGTGCGCGCCATGGGGCCGGCCACGGTGGTGAGGCCGCCCGGATAGCCCAGGGAAGGGAAGTGGCCGGTCGTCGGGATCCGCCCGGGGGTGGGCTTGAATCCTGCGATGCCGCAAAAATGCGCGGGCACGCGGATCGATCCCCCGCCATCGCTCCCTAGGCCGCCCGGCGAGCACAGTGCCGCGATGGCGGACGCCTCGCCGCCGCTCGATCCACCGGGTGTGCGCTCCAGGTCCCAGGGATTGTTAGTGCGCCCCGTGATGGCGTTATCGGTTTCGTAGCTGGCCAGCAACTCCGGCGTGTTGGTCGTGCCGAGCAGGATGGCGCCTTCGCTCACCAGTCGCGCGACGGCGGTCGAATGGCGGGCGGCGGGATGCGCCGTGCGCAAACGGCTCCCGGCGCGCGTCGGCAGGCCGGCCACATCGAAGCTGTCCTTCACCGTGATCGGAACGCCATGCAGCAGTCCCAGAGGCTCGTCCCGGGCCAGGGCCGCGCCGCACGCCTTCGCCTCCGCCAGAGCCTGCTCCGCCCGCACGGTCACGAAAGCGTTCAGCGCCGGATTGCGGCTCTCGATCTGCCGGAGGTGCGCCTCCACCAGTTCCACGGGCGAAACGAAGCCATCGCGGACCATGGAGACCATCAGGCACAGAGACGAGCGATACGGCACGACGCCAGTGTAGCGCAGCCGCTTTCATTCGAGATGTGAAATTTATCTTTGGCTGTGGCGTCCTTGCATGTTACATTGGCCGCCAGGAGGAATCGAATGGCCTGCAAGCCCGGCAAGACCCCCAAGAAGACGGAAAAACCCGAGCCGAAGAAAGCCAAATAGTCGCCGCGTGGGCGTCAATTGCCCATGATCCGATAATTCACGAGCTCGATCGTGTGCTGCGCCAGCGCCTCCCCCACTTCCGGAGCGCACAGCGCCTCGAGCTCGCGTTCGCGGCACTCCTTAAGGCGTGTGCGCGCGCTCCGCAACGCCTCGCCGCAACACCCAGGATGGCACATCAGTTCGGTCGTGCCCTCCGGAAGCGCGCCCACCAGCTCGATCAGTTCGGCCGCGCGTAGCACTCCCGTGATCTGGAAACCCGCGAAATGATCCGTGGACAAGCAGCCATGCCGGGACAGCACCGCATGAAAATGGCGCCGCAGCAGGCCCAGGGCGCGGCTGGCGGCACGCTTCAGGTTAGGCACGGTTCCGCGCTTCGCGCTCATGGGGAAATCGAATGGCCGCCGCACCCACCGGATGCCATACTCTTCTCCGAGGCGGGCCACCGCCTCCAGCACCGGCGGGTAGAGGTGCGTGTGCTTGTGGGTATCCAGGTGGGTGGGCCGGATGCCCGCCGCCAGGATGCGCTTCACCTGGGCATTCAGTTCCTCGTAGACGCGGATCTGTCGCCGGGCCACGGCCGCCAGCAGTTGCGGCACGCTCGCCGGCAGCGGCCGGCCGGTGACCAGCGAGCGCCCCGAGACCAGCACCAGGTGGCAGCCGATGTCCAAGGTGGGCGTTTCGGCCGCCAGCCGCACGGCGTCGTCGAATGCCGCGCCATTCGACATCAGGGTTGTAGCGGTGACGATGCCATGGCGGTGGGCCTCCACGATTCCCTCGTTCACGTCCGGCGTGAACCCGAAATCGTCCGCGTTCACGGCCAGTCGCTTCCGGGAGATCAAAACAGGACCAGCCGGATGGTGAGGAACTTCTTGGGATTGGCACGCATATCCCGGGCCAGCTGCTGAAATTCGCGCGTGGCGCCGCCCAGCGAATCGTAAAGCTGCGGGTTCACCAGCAACTGACCGATGGTGCCCTGGCCGGAATCGATCTTGTCGACCGTGGCGTTGAGCTTGGCCACCAGCTCGTCCAGGCGGCCGTGCAGTTGATCGTCCTTGAGGAGCTTGCCCGCGGTGCCTTTCCCCGCGTTCAGATCCGCCACGAGCGAATGGATCTCCGCCATGGTTTGCCGGGCGTCGTTGTACAGGGCGGGATCCTTGAGCAGCTTGCCGGCGGTCCCCTGGCCGGATTGGAGATCTGCCAGCAGGGCATCGATGCGCTTCAGGGGCGCGCGCACTTCCTGGTACAGCGAATCGTCGTAGATCAGCTTGCTGATGGTACCGTTGCCGGTGCGCACGTCCGAAAGCAGCTTCTGCCCTTCCGAGGCGATGCCGTTGAGGCGGCTATACAACTCCTCGTCCTTGAGCAGCTTGCCGATGTTCCCTTTTCCGGCTTCCACGCCCGCCAGCAGGCTGTCGAGGCGGGTCACGATGGTCTGCAAGGTCTGCAGCAGGTTGGCGCTCTGCGCCATCAGCTCGGGGATGTCCTGCACCTGGACGGCGGCCACTTCCGCTCCCTCGTCCACGTGCTGCGGGCTGCGGCCCTTGGTGATGTTGATGAATTTGTCGCCCAGCAGGTTGGCCGCGGTAATGCCCGCCACCGAATCGATGGGGATCTGGTTCAGAAAGCGGGGTTCGACGCGCATATCGAACTCCACGGTGCGGTTGCGCTCGCGCGCATTGGTGAGCTGCAGGCCTTCGAGATAGCCGATCGTCAGGCCGTTCAGGCGCACCGGCGAACCATCGGCGATGCCCGAAGCGTCGTCCATGTACGTGCGCAGCAGCGCGTTATGGTGCAGAATTCCCTTGGTGCTGGTGAGCAGAAAGATCAGCACGCCCAAGATGACCATGGCCGCGATAGCCACGATTCCAATCCTCAACTGCGACCACCGTAATTTGCCGCGATCCGTCATGGTCTATTCCCGCCGCTTCACGAACTTGACGATGTAGGGGTCCGCTTCGGCCTCCAACTGGTCCTGATTGCCTTCGAAAACCAACCGCCCCTCGCGCAGCACCATGAACACGGTCCGTAGATCGGCTCTGGTCCCATTATGCGCGGGCTCGATGTTCTTCCGCTCCGGATTGTAGTGGAAGTTCGCGAGCAGGTTGCCATCCTGGTATCGATGGGTGACCATCAGGGACGTGACCCGGCTAACATCGCGCTCCTTGACCACTAACGAGATGATGGTGTGGGCGGTGATGGGGTCCAGACCCGCCGTGGGCGAATCGTAGAGCACCAGGGGAGGCCCGGTCACCACCGCGCGGGCGATGGCCGCGCGCCGCCGCATACCCCCGGAAAGCTCACTGGGAAACTTCTCGAGCGTGCCGCCCAGCTCAACGAATTCGAGCGCCTCCTCGACCCGTGGACGGACCTGGTCCGGCGGGCAGTGGATGGACCTCTGGTTGAGCAGGGGATAGGCCACGTTTTCCTCGATGGTCAGCGAGTCGAACAGGGCGCTCTCCTGGAACAGCATGCCGATCTTGCTGCGAATGTCGAACAGGGCCCGTTCGCTCATGGCGGTGAGGTCCTGTCCGAACGCGAAGATCTTGCCGGACGCGGGCTTTACGAGGCCCAGAGCGGTCTTGAGTAGCACGGTCTTGCCGCTCCCGGAGGCGCCCAGGATCACGCGCGATTCTCCTTCGAAGGCTTCGAAAGAGAGGTCCACGAGCGCCGGGACGTCGTCAAACGTTACCGTGACGTGCTCGAAGCGGAGAATCGAGGGGTCCGGCATCAGCTCGACCCCTGGAACACGAAAATCTGCGCAATGAAGTACGTCAGGATGAAGATCAGCACCGAGGCGGCCACCATGGCCTGCGTGGTGGCGCGGCCCACGCCCTGCGTGCCGCCCGTGGTGCGCAAGCCGTAGAAACAGCCGACCAGCGAAATCACGAAGGCGAAGACAAACGGCTTGATGAGGCCCTGGGCTATGTCGTTCCATGCCAGCGCACGCCAGGCCGAGTTCCAGTATTGCCGGGAGGAGATTCCCAGAAGGGTGTAAGAGATCACCCATCCGGCGAAGATGCCCACGAAATCCGCGATGATGGTCAGCGCGGGCAGCATCGCGCAGGTGGCGATCAGCCGCGGGGTTACCAACTTCTGAATGGGATCGGTGCCGAGCGCCCGCATGGCATCGATCTGTTCGGTCACCTTCATCGAGCCGAGCTCGCTGGCCATGCCCGAGGAATTCCGCCCCGCCACCATGAGCGCCGTCAGGTCCGGACCCAGCTCGCGCACCAGTGTGATGGCCACCACCATTCCGGTCCGGCCGATCTGCCCATACTGGCGAAGCGCACGCGACATCTGGATGGCCATCACGGCTCCGCTGAAGAAGCCGATCATCGCAACAAGGGGAAGGCTGCCGACCCCGATATCGTCCATCTGGAGAGCGATGTCGGTTTCGTAATGCGGGCTTCGAAAGACGTTGCGGACGGCGCGCCCCGCGAGCAGGAAGAACTCCTGCACCACCAGAACGGGCCCCTTCAGCAGATCGAGCAAGAGCGTCTATCCCCGCAAGTCCGATGCTACCATACAAGCATAAACCCGGCCATGAAAGGACTTACGGACATCCCCGGAATCCGTGTGGGTCATATTTCGGACTACCACGCGATTACCGGGTGCACGGCCATTCTCTGCGGGCAAGGCGCGGTGGGTGGCGTGGATATCCGCGGATCGGCCAGCGGCACCCAGGAGATCTCGACGCTCGATCCGCTCCACGTTGCCGACCGCGTGCACGCCATCGTGCTGGCCGGCGGAAGCGCTTTCGGCCTGGAGGCCGCCTCGGGCGTGCGCCGCTACCTGGCGCAGCGCGGGGTGGGCTTGGCTTTCGGCGGCGTGCACGTTCCTATCGTGCCGGCGGCGATCCTCTTCGACCTGGGCGTGGGCAACGGCTCCGTCCGCCCAAACGTGGTTATGGGCGAAGCGGCGGCCGCGGCTGCCACCGCCGATGCTGTCCAGGAAGGCTGCGTCGGAGCCGGCACCGGAGCCACCGTCGGCAAGATTTTCGGTTTGAAACAGGCCATGAAATCGGGCATCGGTTGCTTCACCGTGCCGCTGCCGGATGGCGTAGTGGTAGCCGCCCTGGTGGCCGTCAACTGCGTGGGCGATGTGCGCGATCCGCGCAGCGGCAAGATTGTCGCGGGCGCACGCAAGGCGCCCGGCAGCCGCGAATTCGCCGATACCGTGGAGCAGATGAAGCGGGGCGTCCGGGGAGGCGGCGACCGCGGTCACACCACCCTGGCCGTAGTTGCGACCAATGCGCGGCTGACCAAGTCGCAAGCCACCAAGCTGGCCCAACTCTCCGGCCTGGGCATGGCGCGCACGATCTACCCGGTGAATACGATGTCCGATGGCGATACGGTCTTCGCGCTCTCCCTTGGCGACCACCAGGCGGACATCGACGTGCTCGGCGTAGCCGCGGCCGAAGCCGTGGCCGAGTCTATCCTGCGCGCCGTGAAACTGGCGCGGACGCTGGGCGACATTCCGGGGCTGGCGTAGCGGCTTCGATTCAGCTCAACGCGGAGGCGGAAGAGCGTGCGAGCGATCGGCCAGAGCAGCAGGCGAAATCCAGTGTGCATCCGAGCTTAGGATACTGCGATCGGTCGTTCGGCGGACCGGGAGCGCTTCTTCGGGAGCGGCGTCCGGAGCAGCGCGAGCGCCCCGAACCCCGCGCACAGCGCCAGCCCCGCGCTGCCGTAGAACGCATAGTCCCACGTGCCGGTTCTTTCGAACAGAGTAGCGGCCAGCCCTCCGGCCAGAATGGACGCGAGGCCTTTGGTGCTGTAGAGAAAGCTGTAATTCGAGGCGGCGTGGCGCGCTCCGAACAGATCCGCGAGCACCGCCGGGAAGAGCACGTACAACTCGCCCCACGTGAGGAAGACCAGCGCCATCGTTACGACGAACCAGACGTTCCCGCGCCGCCCGAGCGTCACCACGCTGGCGAGGAAGACCGCCTGCAGGAAGAACGCCACGGCCATGGTTCGCTCGCGCCCGAGCGAGTCGGAAACCCAGCCCCACAGGAAGCGGCTCGCGCCGTTGCCGAGTGGATTCAGCGAGAGCGCAATCGCCAGCGCCGCGGCCCCCACCTTAAAATCGCGAGCCACGGGCGCCACCTGGGCCGTCGCCATGAGCCCGCCGATGCCGATGGTCAGCATCATGGCGTAGAGCAGGTAGAACTGTGGCGTGCGCAGCATCTCGATGGAATTGAACTGCTCGGTATGCCTGCGGATCTTCGGCTGCATCCCCGGTGGCGGAGCCGGCACAAAGCCCATCGGCGGATACTTCAGGAATTGCCCCGCGGCGAGAACCAGAACGCCCAGCACCGCGCCCGAGACGGCGAACGTGGCCCGATAGCCCATCGAGTGAATCATCCATGCAAAGACCGGATTGAAGAACGCCGCGCCCGAGCCATAGCCCGCCGCGATCAATCCCGAAGCGACGCCCCGTCTGTCCGGGAACCACTTCAGACCCAGGGCCGTGGAACAGCAATAGACGAATCCGTTTCCGAGACCCGCCACGGCATACAAGGCGTAAAACGCGGGCAGATTGTGAGCTTGCCCCAGCCCGGCCCAGCCCACGCCGCACAGGAAGCCGGCCATGGTCATGAAGGTTCGCGGCCCCAGTCGGTCGATGAGCCAGCCCGAGAGCGGCATCGTCCAGGTCATCACCGCGATAAAGACGGTGAATCCCCACTGCACATCCGACAGTTTCCAGTGGGTGGCGGCGGTCATCGGCTGGACGAACATCGTCCAGGCATACTGCAGATTGCCGATCATGACCATCGCGACCACGGCCGCGGCCAGCCTGACCCAGCGGTTCACTGGGACGCCCTCGCCGCCGCGCCGGCAGCCTCGAGCAGGGCCGTGCAGGCGTATACCGCGCGCGTATGTGGCATGTCGATGCCGAGCCGTTCGCCGAGTTCCAGCGGCGCTCCCACCATGGCCTCGAGCTCCAGGGGGCGGCCCGCTTCGAGATCCTGTAGCATGGACGTCTTATGCTCGCCCACCTTCTGGGCGCCGGCGATTCGTTGATCGATCGAAACCGGAAGCTCCATGCCCAATTTGTTGGCCACGGCCGCGATTTCGATCATGATCGCGCGGACCAGGGCGCTAACGCCTGGGTCGCGCGTCATCTGTGCCAGCGTGGCCCGCGTCAGCGCGCTGATCGGATTGAACGCCGCATTGCCGAGCAGCTTGACCCAGATCTCCTCGCGAATGCGGGTGGCGATCGGGCAGCGCAGGCCCGCCCGGATGAGCGCCTCCGCGATAACCCGGCATCGCTCGGACCGCGCGCCATCCGGCTCGCCCAGCGTAATGCGGTTTCCGTTGGAATGGCGGATCACGCCCGGTTCCGCGATTTCGGCTCCCAGATAGACGATGGAACCCACTACGCGGCTGGGATCGATTGAGGCGGCGATAATTCCGCCCGGGTCCACGCGTTCGAGATGACAGTACCACCAGGGGATGCCATTTTGCGTGCTCACGACCGTGGTCGCGTCCCCGATGAGCGGCTTGATGTGGGGCGCCAGTTGCGTCAGGCTGTGCGCCTTCACGCCGAGAATAATGACATCGAACGGCCCGGCCCCGCTGAGGCTGCCGAGAATCTTGGGGCGCACTTCGAAATTGCCCCCGGCGCTGAGTACGCGCAGGCCATGCTCCTGGACGGCGGCGAGATGAGGTCCGCGCGCGAACAGCGTGACGTCTTCCCCGGCGCGCGCCATGGCAGCGCCGATGTACCCGCCGATAGCGCCAGCCCCGGCGATCAGGAAGCGCATGGTCAGGCCCCGGCGAGCGCTTTAGCTACCGCGCCTCGCTGGATCTTTCCCGTCGTCGTGCGCGGGATGGCCTTCTCGATGTAGATCTTCTTGGGGCACTTGAACTCCGCCAACCGCTCCCGGCAGAAGGCCAGAATCGCGGCTTCGCCGCAGGAGGCCTCGGCTCCCTCTTTCAAAACCACCGCTGCGGCGACTTCCTCGCCCCAGGCGGGATGCGGCACTCCGAACGCCACCGCATCGGCCACCGCCGGGTGGCTCAGCAGGACTTCGTCGATCTCTCGCGGCCCGATCTTCTCGCCACCGCGATTGATCAGCTCCTTGAGGCGGCCCGTCAGCGTGAGATAGCGGTCATCGTCGAGAAAGCCCTGATCGCCGGTGCGAAACCACCCTTTAGTGAAGGATTTCTGGTTGGCTTCGGGATTGTTCTCGTAACCCGAGACGACGTTGGGTCCCTGAATCACCACTTCTCCGCGCTGGCCCGTGGGCAGCAGG
>Ga0181529_10008476_pt1 | contig 10001 bp, 4 predicted proteins | sample PEATcosm2014_Bin_36_FD_119763 | JGI IMG/M metagenome (GOLD analysis project Ga0181529, IMG submission 119763) | Peatland microbial communities from MTU Mesocosm Facility, Houghton, MI, USA - PEATcosm2014_Bin10_30_metaG | ecosystem: Environmental > Terrestrial > Soil > Wetlands > Peat | place... | reverse complement strand
TGGCCGCCTCGACCGCTACGGCCAGAAGCAGGTGGTGCATGTCTTTAATCTACGAGTCCCCGATTCTTGGGATCAGCATATCTCCACCCGCCTTTTGGAGCGCCTCGAAGTAATTCAGCAGACGATGTCAGCGGCCGGGCCGGGTAACTTGGAAGATTACCGTGAGATGATCCTTGGTCAGGTGGCAGAACAGGTTGACGCCGCCAAGCTATTCGCGGCGTCGCAAGCTGGCCACAGCGTAACGGACGACCAGATGGACTCATGGATAAAGTCGGCGCTGGAATCCATGTCGCGGTGGCGCGACTTGTTCGGCTCAGATCTGGGTATGGCAGACAACGGGGCCAGGTTGAAACCATCGCTTGGAAGCGCTCAATTCAAATTGGCTTTCCGTCTGGCCTGTGAAGCGCAGGGCATCCGCTTGCGTGAAACCCGCAATAGCGAGAACCAGTTTGTTCCCGAAGTGTTCAATTTCGATTTGCCCGCCGCCTTCCGCGATCCGATTTTCCGCCCCACTCGCACCATGCACGTCGTGTTTGACCGGGAAATTTACGCCGCCGTTCGTGGCCAGGACCTCGGCACTGTGCGTGGTCAGCCAATTCGGCCAGTTCTTGCCGGATTTGGTGAGCCATTCACCGATTGGCTGTTCCAAACCGCGCTTCATGCCGCGCCGGGACACAATGCTTTCACATTGGCATTGGAGGAGGCATGTCCTTTTAGAGCTGGTTGGCTGCTCGTGTATGCGCTCCGCTGGATGGGTAAGAGCCGTCGAATCCTGTCTCCAGATTCTCTGGTCGTTTGCCACCTGAGCGATACCGGCGAAACCAAGCAGGTGTCTCCCCTCGATGTCATTACGGTGATTGCCAACGCCTCCGCCGTGCCGTTTCTCGGTTCCGGTCCCACGGAGACGGAAAGTCTTCCTGGCCGCAGAATAGCGCAACAAGTCCTTAAGGAATGTGCGATGAACCGCGACAATTTCGCCCGAGGGGCGGCGGGTATCTCGCTGCTTTGCGCAGCCCGGATAGGAAAAGCCGTGTCCTCAAATACGTAAAGGCCTGGCATTGCATCAACCAAAATTGAAATTATGAACCTTCTTGAAATGCTTCATACCGCTCCCGATAAAAATCTCTGGTATGCTGTCACCACAACTATCACTTTCTGACCCGCTGAACGAGTTGGAAGGCAGCCGCGATCCCTTGGGTCTTGCCAATCTTGCCACTCAACTCGCCGACCGGATTCTCCCTGGTATGACCGCGCGTATGTGGCGTCCGCGTTTTTTGACCGCCATGTCCGTCGCAGCGATTGTCACCGAAAAATTCCGCGACCGTTCTGCGTCGGATGGTAGCACTCCAGCCTACCTGGTGTTCGAGTGGTTTGCACTTGAGGCATTCGCCCGTGCCGATACCCAGAACAATGGGAACCTTAAAAGCATTCCCGGCATCGACAAAGCTCGCACGGCCAGAAATGAAGGAGCGTTCCTATCGCCAACCAGATACCTCAAGACCCCGACTGTTCTTGGTTTCCATGGCGTTTACAAAACATTGGCCCGCGACCTCGAAATTGTGGACGACGAACTTTGCTTGTTGCCAAACGGATACCGCCTCGTTCGCGCCTGGGAAAAAGCCGAGGGAATCACGGGATTTGCCGATGGACAGAATGGTGCCGGGAAATCACTTCGGGATCACCTCCAACGCATCGTCAGTGAGGGACTCGGGGTTGGGCATACAATTGAAAACCGCCGCTGGCGCTTCTTCCTCGAAAGTCTGCGCCCGGACCGGCCGCGAAAATCCGAACGCCAGCTAATCTGGTCGTTCCTCACTTCGGGCGACAGCAGCCGGCGTCAGATTTTCCGCATTCTCTCCAAACCAGTTGCCATGCGGCGGCAGCAAAACCTTGCCGAAGCCGGCTTTCTCGGCTGGTTGGAATCGCGCGTGTCCGAAGAACTGCGTCTCCATTTGAAGGCCATCGCAGCTTACGAACGGTTCAGCCGCACACTGCAAGATGCCTTCGACTGGATCCGCTATCTTTCGACCATAGACAGATTGCATCCCATCACGTCAAAGGTCTTTGCATCGAAAGCCACTAGCCTCCTGAGTCGTGTGCCCACAGATACACACAAAGCTTCGCTTGCGCTGGAAAAAATTAGTTTAGACGCAGATTTCTCCGACCTGTTGACCGCGTTCGGCACCGTCCCCGATGCTGGAGCATTCTTTGAACGCTTGATTCGCCGGCATGAACATGTTCAGCGCAAAAAACCTCCGGGTAACAAGCGCCCTTGGTTTGAACGCGCCAATCAAGGTGTGGTTGTCCGGGATCGCTACCGCCTCCATGAGCTTCCCACGGAGGATATGACCTATGTCCACGGCTACAGAATTCAAAACGTCGCCAACTTTATCAAAGATCTCCAGGGCGGATTATGAGCACCACAAAATCAGCAATCGGTTGGGGCAAATTGCTCGAAGCATGGGAATGCCCCGGAAATGCCGGCACGCCTCTCGGTTGCTTGGCCACCACGTTCACTTTCGACCCGGACTTCTTTGAAGAACATTGCCTCGCCCGCTTTCTTAACATGGAGACTACTCCCGAAGAGCACGGGACGGCGGCGTATCTCATCGAGCGCGAAGAGCGGCTCCGTGACAGTAGTGTGACCGTCCTTGTCGATCACCGCGAAGCCGGTATCGAGCGATCACTTGCTTGGGATATTCTTCCCGTTCGCATCGACGGCGGTGTCATGCACGCCAAAGTGTCGCTCCTCGCTTGGTCGAAAGTCGTTCGACTCATTATTGGCTCCGCCAACCTTACCGAGCCAGGCTATAGATCGAACTTGGAGATATTCGGCGTGTTCGACTTCAGGAATGGCGGAGACCCCCCGGTTGCCGAGCTGCGAAAATCGCTCGATTTTCTGGGTGACCTCCTCTACCTAACCCCGCCCGGCAAAGCGCAAAGCCGCGCTCGGTCCTTTCTGCAACAGGTCCGCCGCCAGATTTGGAAGTGGAAGGAACACCGCAGAAAATCCACGATCCCCGTCTCAATCATCTTCAACGGTCGCGTCAACGGCAAAAACCACTCCGTTTTTCGCCAACTATTGCAATCTTGGAATACAAAAAACCCTCCCAATCAGGCACATATTATTTCTCCATTTTTCGACAAGCAAGCTGGGCAGACCGTTGAAGGCTTCGCCAAGATTCTCGCCAAGCGTGGCGAACCCGCGCTCCATTTTCACCTCGCTTCTGATCAGGAAGCCGATGGTCGTCACCGGGTTCAAGCCCCAGAATCGCTTTCCATAGCCGAACCCAAACCGTTCTTTTACGCAATTAAACGCTCCGAGAACGGTCAGGACCGTCAGCTTCATGCCAAGGCAATCTGGTTGGAAGGGGCGCAGTGGGCCACCTTCATGGTCGGTTCATCCAATTTCACTACGCCCGGCCTGGGTCTTGAAAAAAACCCAGGAAACGTGGAGGCCAATATCATATATGAAGCGCGTCCCGGCACACCGCAATACCGCCTCCTTGAGGAAGCTTGGCCGGGATATGATCGCGAACTGAAGAACCTGAAGAACATCATCTGGGACCCCGATTTTGACGACGCGGAAGTGTCCGGCAAATCACTTCACCCATCTCTTCCGAGATTCTTCGATTCTGCCGAATTCTTTCCCGGCAAAAATGACAAAGGTGTTCTGTCCCTTGCGTTCAAAGGCAAACCACCGGAATCTTGGACCCTCTTTGGCCAGTCTGGAAAAATCCGCCTTTTTGACCAATCAGCCTGGAAAGCCAATGGCAGACCGGAACGGAAGAATATCGAAAGCCCGGCGGGGGCACCGCCTTGTGTCATCACAGTCTCATGGAATGACACTGAAAAAAAACGGCGCTCGGGCCTGTGGCCTGTCAACGTCTCGGACCGCAATGCGCTTCCCGCGCCAGATCAACTCCGTCAACTTTCGCTCCACGCCTTGCTCGAAATTCTTTGTGCGAACCGTCCGCTATATCAGATCTTGGCCAGGGCCGAAAAGAGCGCGGCTGGCAATCACAGCCCCAATGGCCTCAATCCCGAAATTGACCCGCTCCAGCGATTCCACAATCAGGATTCCCTCCTTCCTCGGACCAAGCGATTCGCCGAGGCGCTCCAGAACCTAAAGGCCCGTCTGGAAAAACCTGTTCCCAACCAGGAAGCCCTGCACTGGCGGCTGCGCGGCCCCGTTGGGCCAGCCGCTCTGGCTCAGGCACTGGCCTCCGAGAATTCTGCCAGCCGATCCCCCGGCGAGTTTTCCTTTCTCTTGGCCGAAATTGCATTGACCCTGGGACACCTCCGTCTGGCATCCGAGCCGGGGACGCTCGCCAGATCGGAAGTTCGCAAACAAATGCGCGCGGTAATCCGAGAGCTTGAGAAACAAGCCATTCCCAACCTCTCGCCAGCTTCTCCCGACTTGCAGTCCTATGTGAAACGGGCTTTCAAGGAGGCGCGACTATGCCATTGAAATTCAATTTCGCGCACGCCATAAACCTGCAAGGCGCACGCCGCATCCGTCGGGAATACGCCGATCGCCAACAGGTCACCGCCAAGGCCATACTCCACCGCTTTCACCAGCGTCCCGGGGTCATCCTTGCGGACGAGGTCGGTATGGGCAAAACCTTCGTCGCCCTCGCCGTCGCCTGTTCGGTGGTCCTCCGCAACCCCAAAGCGGGTCCTGTCGTCATTATGGTTCCGCCGGGATTGAAAGATAAATGGCCCACCGACTGGACCGTGTTCCGCGACAAGTGTCTCAATCCTCGCGCTCGGAAACAAATCCGTGTTCACCAAGATCGGGACGGAAACCTCGACTCCATCGAGTCAGGTGTCGAGTTTCTTAAGCTTCTCGATGACAAGGCCGAAGAGCGGTGCAATCTTATTTTTCTTACCCACGGTGCCCTCACGCGCGGGTTGCGCGATCCCTGGGTGAAACTCGCTCTGCTCCGCCGCACCTTCCGACGCCAATGGCTCCGATCACGCATCCCCGCTTTTTGCCGTCTCGCACCCGAGATTCTCGGCACGCACGCATGGACTTGGGACAATACCGATCTTTTCCGCGACCTCCTCTCCAGCCGGCCTGCCGTTTGGAGGAGAATCATTGAACGGCACGGTTGCCAGCTTTCCGACGACCCGGTGCCCGAAGACCTAGTAAAGACCATCGAGACCCTGGACAACACTCACATTGATTCCCTCGCCGAGGCTCTCGGCAAAGTCCCCGCCCGCTGGAGTCGGAGCGAACGCAAACGGATTAAAGTGGCGTGCAACTCAGTATACGACGCACTCAACGGTGTCTGGGAACCCTGGCTGGCCAGCGCCTGTCGCCGTGTTAGCCTCCCGCTGCTCATCCTTGATGAAGCCCACCATCTGAAAAACCCCTACACGAACCTCGCTTCGCTTTTTCTGGATCAAAGGGCCGAGGACGAGGCCGAAATGCTGAAGGTTCCCCTCAATGCCGTTTTTGACCGGATGCTTTTCCTCACTGCGACTCCTTTCCAACTGGGGCATCATGAATTGATGCGAGTTCTCGACCGCTTCAAAAACGTGGCTTGGAATAGACCGCCCATCCCAAGTGCCTCCCGCAACGGTGTCGGGGAAGAATTGGAACAACTGGAGAAGGCTCTCGATGATGCTCGCAGTGCTGCCTTGGTTCTTGACCGCGTGTGGGGACGGCTCCGACCGGCTGATCTCCGCAACCGGGGCGGATTCCTGATGGAAGTGGAACGATGGTGGACTCAAATCCAAAAGCGCATTCCCGATCCCAACAGCCTGGTCGGCGAGGTGCGTCAACAGTATTTGGAGACCCTCAAGGCCATGAAGGCAGCGGAGAAACTCCTCCAGCCTTGGGTGATTAGACACCGCTGGCCTCCGAAGTTTCCCAATTCCAACAAAGACCGTCGAACGTTCCTTGAGGGCGCGGCTATCCTCGGCAAAAAAACGACCGACGGCATCCCGGTTGATGGGGAAGCCCTTCTCCCGTTCCTGCTTGCCGCTCGCGCCAGGACCTTGGCTCTCGACAACCGAACCGGCAGGGCCATGTTCGCCGAAGGACTCGCCTCTTCATTCGAAGCTTATCGCCAAACTCGCCACGGCGAACTGGAGGTGGACGAGGACGATCAGTATAACCCGCATGGAGACAACCTCACCGCCGGTTCTGATATTCGTTGGTATTTGCAATCCCTCGATAAATCGATTCCTGCGGAAGACCCGGACAAATCCAGCCGCCATCCCAAAATCTCGGCCACCGTCAATGAGGTTCTCCGGCTTTGGGAAAAAGGGGAAAAGGTTCTCATCTTCTGCCATTATCGCGCCACCGGTCGCGCCCTCCAGCTCCATATCTCCCGCGCTCTCGACCGGAAACTTCTTGAACTGGCCGCCGCTCGCTTCGGCTGTGCTACAACCGAGGCGGCTCGCCGTCGCCTCGTCCGCCTTGGCAGACGGTTTCAGTCCCGCAAGGACACTCTGCGAAAAGCCGCCGATGAGGTTCTCCCCCGGCTCGCCAGCAAATACTGCCGTTTCTCCCCGGAGGAAGTGAACAAAGTCGTCGAGATTATGCGGCGATTCCTCCGCACGCGCTCTTTCTTGGCCCGGTATTTCACTCTGGAAGGCAAAGGCGACCCCATCTCCCGCGCTCTCAAGCAAAAAGATGCGTCGGGATTGACCCTTCGCCAGAAGTTCGTCTCCCTGTGCAAGTTCCTGAACGGACGCACCCCCTCTGAACGGCAAGCGTATCTGGATGCTCTGGAAAATCTCCAGACCGGCAAACACTGGACCATCGCCGAGTCTTCGGCGGAAACCAGCCGGACACGGGCGGGAAAACCACGGGCCGGGGGCGAACGTCTCCTCGCCAATGTTCGTCTGGCCAACGGCGAAACCGATGGTGAGACGCGGCGACGCCTCCTGCTCGCCTTCAACACCCCATTCTTCCCGGAGATACTCGTCGCCAGCAGCGTTCTCAGCGAAGGTGTTGACCTGCACTTGCAGTGCCGCCATGTGATCCACCACGACCTCTGTTGGAACCCCAGCACACTAGAGCAACGGACCGGTCGTGTGGATCGGCTGGACTCGAAAGCCCAAAATGTTCTCCAACCGGTTCAGGTTTATCTACCATTCGTGTCAGCCACCCAGGACGAGCGAATGTATCAGGTCGTTAAAGATCGCCAGCGCTGGTTTCAAGTCGTGATGGGCGAGAAATACATCGTTGATGAGTATGCTTCGGATGATGCCCAGATCGACCGGCTGGCAAAGCGCGTCCCGTTTCCCGAAACTGCCGCCCTAGCCCTCGCCTTCAGCCTGGAGGTTTTTCAACAATGAACCGCCTTTCCTCCAGCTTGCCAAGTCTCTCCAAATCCACCCTCCTGATGGGACTGCAATGCTCGAAGCTCCTCTGGTTTCGCTACAACACTTAATACGGATTAAATGTGTGCCCATAACGCCTCCCGCAAACCGGATCGGCGACTGATTTTGCGGCGAACTGCGGTCTTGAAGATTTCCGGGTCGGACCAAAGTTCGACCCCGGTGCTGGCCCGGGTCAGCCCGGTGTAAACCAGTTCACGTGTCAGCACGGCACTGTCCTCCCTTGGCAGGATCAACAAAACCCTATCAAATTCGGACCCCTGGCTTTTGTGAACGGTCATGGCGTAAGCCGTTTCGTGTTCAGGCAGGCGCAGCGGCATGACTTCGCGGAGGGTTTGCTCTGGTCCCGCAAAACACGCGCGAAGTTCCTTTGTTTCGTTCATCCGGACAAACCCGATATCGCCGTTGAAAAGTTTGAGGTTGTAATCGTTGCGAACGATCATGACCGGACGGCCCGCGTAAAAGGGTCCAATGGCATGGATCAATCCGGCCTCCGACAGGATCTCTTCGACCAACCGGTTTATGTTTTCCACGCCATACGGGCCGTTCCGCAGGGCACAAAGAATGCGGAACTGGCCAAAGGCATTAAGGGCTTCAGCCGGGTTCGCAGTCTGAAGGTAACCCTTGTAACGAGAAAGCACATGCGGTTTCAAAGCCTCCTTGAGTGCCGAAGGCAACGGCAGCGTTTTCCAAGAGATTTGGCCGTTAGCCTCATCGCCGGAGTTCTGGAGGGCCGCGATGGCATTTTCAGAATTCCCCTCATTAACGGCTTGGCTCAGCCGGTAAATGCCACTTTGATCGCCGAAGCGATAATTCTTGCGCAGCTCAATAATACAATCGGCCAGCTCTGAATCGTTGCCAGCGCATAATTCGGACGGCAGTGTCTGGCCGGTGAGCGTCTTGAATTCTCTGTTGAACTGCTCAGAAAACCGGCGCTGCTCTCCGCCGTTACAAAGGTCGGCAAGAACCGCACCGGCTTCGACGGAAGCCAGTTGATCTTTGTCTCCCAACAAAATGAGTCGCCCCGACAGCGGGATGGCCGCCACCAATTTGGCCATCAAAGCCAAGTCTACCATGCTTGCCTCGTCAACGATAACCGCATCGAAGGGCAGCGGATTTTCGGCATTGTGACGGAAATAGGCGGAATCCGGGATGGAACCCAACAGCCGGTGAATCGTGCTGGCTTCCGATGGCAGCCGGTCTTTAGTTGACTGTTCGCAAGGCAATGTGGCCTTGGCGTTTTTTACCGCTTCCTGAAGGCGAGCGGCGGCTTTTCCAGTCGGCGCGGCCATGGCAATCCTCATTGTCGGGTGATGTTCGAGCAATAGTGCCAATAGAACCACCACCGTGCGGGTTTTACCCGTGCCTGGCCCGCCGGAGATGATGCACAGCCTCCGGCGCATGGCGGCAAAAGCGGCGACCAACTGCCAATCAATTTCCTCCCCATTTGTTTTTGGAAACAACCTGATCAGGTCTTTCTTGAGTGTCCGCTGATCCACGGCTGGGGTGTTTCCATTCGCCAGGCGGGCAATGGATTCCGCAAGTTCTGATTCATACTTCCAGTAGCGGTGGAGATAAAGTCGGCTTTGGTCATCAAGAATCATCGGCTTAAAATCGCCGGGGCGGCCCACGACCGGAGAGCCTTTGAGTCCCTTGAGCAAATTTGATTTGTCAGGCCAGACGTCAAATCCCAGTTCAACTGCAATCTCCACTGGCGGCGGCTTGATTTTGTATTCGTCCAAGTCCACACAGATGTTTCCCAGTCGGCGGTAGTGGCTCACCAGAGCAGCGGCCAGCTTCACCTCGGGCACATTGCCTGATAATCGAGCCATCAAACCGGAAAAGTGCCGGTCGATGGGGGCAAGGGTTTCAGCCGGTGGTGAGTGTTGGAATTTATTGATATTCATTTGCCCTCCAGCAAAGCCGAGAGTTGTTCGACAGCGCTGCGCGATGGACGATCTCGATATGCCCCGCGCTCCGGGTGGGCCGGATCGAGTCCGCGCAGGAAAAGATAAATCACCCCGCCGAAGTGCCGCTCGTAGTCGTAGCCGGGAACCCGCAAAGCCAGATATTTGTGAAGGGCCACGGTGTAGAGATGATACTGAACGAAATAATATTGCCGCCGCATTTCGTCCTTGATGGCCTCGGACGAGTAATCCTCCATCTGGTTGCCGAGCCAGTTGGATTTCCAATCCACGAGGTAATAGCGATCCTCAATTCTAAAAACGAGGTCGATGAATCCCTTGAGGAAGCCCTGGATCGGGTCGAAGGCGAGTCGGTCAAGTTGCGCGGGCACAGCGGATGACCATCCCAGTTTCCCAAGCAATTCCTGCAAACGAGCCGGCGACACATTTTGAATCGGGAAGTAGAACTCAAGCTCACTAAGCCGGTCGGAGGCGTTGAGCTTCGACAGGGTGAAATTTTTTTGTTCGGGGTCGAGCGGAAATTGGACGAGCGCCTCTAACATCTGCTGAACCGCTTCGCTATGGCCAGGTCCGGCCAGACCATGTGCCGGCAGCCGTTGATTGACGAGCTTGAGCATGTCCTCGCCGGTGGCATTGAAAGCAAGTTTCTCCAAAATTTCATGGAGGCAAGTGCCGGCCTTCGTTCCTCTTGGAAAAGCGAACATCCTCTTTCCGGCAGCC
>Ga0181529_10008475_pt1 | contig 10002 bp, 12 predicted proteins | sample PEATcosm2014_Bin_36_FD_119763 | JGI IMG/M metagenome (GOLD analysis project Ga0181529, IMG submission 119763) | Peatland microbial communities from MTU Mesocosm Facility, Houghton, MI, USA - PEATcosm2014_Bin10_30_metaG | ecosystem: Environmental > Terrestrial > Soil > Wetlands > Peat | place... | reverse complement strand
GCGATTGTTGCTCAACTCGACATCCGGTAGACTTGGAGGGCAGTCAATTTTGCGCGGTTGGGCAATTGTGCGTGGTTGGGCGGCGAGGCTGAGACTTGTTTCGATTTCTGATGGGATGGCTGTTTCGTGCGCTGGTAGTGCTGGCGGCGGGGTTTGTGATCCTGTATGGAGGCGATTGGGCCGTCTTCCGGCTGCGGGGCTCGCCGCAATCGAAGGTGACCGTGAATCGCTACGTGACGATCCCGGAGAAGGGGCGCAAGACAGAGTTCGATTACCAGGGCACGCTGGATGACCCGTGCTCAGTGTCTTTGTTTCCGCAGGCAGGGGAAAGCCCGTGCTGGGAACTGCGACGCAATCCAAATCAGGGACTGACAATGTGAAGAATTTTGTGTGGGGAAAGTTGTTTATCGTTCGTGTTCCGAGAGATGGATGCGGGCATCACATTGGCAGGTGATGCGAATCACGACGGCGAAATCCGACTGAGGCTAGCATCGTTGAATGTTCGGAGCATTGCCGAGGAACAATGTATAACCGCACCCAAAACGACAATGGCAGCTACAACACGCGCTGCCTCGACTGTTTTATGACAGTCGCCTCCTGCGTTGAGACAGAACAGGAGCTGGATTGGGTGGAAGCGCATCACATTTGCCCGGAGAAGGTTCTGGCCCAAATGTTTGCGCGAGAAAAGGCCATCGAAGCCCAAGCGATGCGCAATTAGGGGTCGGCCGCCCTTCAGTCAGTCCCGCTCTTCTTTTCGATTTTTCGACATTGCCGGCGCGGCGGAAGCTGTGCCCTTTCGAAACGCCGAGCTGAACCACGTTCAGACTTGTTAGCGGTTGAGCCAGCCGCCATCGACGACCAGGATATGGCCGTGGAGGTAGTCGCTGGCAGCGGAGGCGAGAAAGACCGCTGCGCCGGCCAGATCCTCAGGAGTTCCCCAACGGCCAGCCGGAATTCGTTCGATGATCTGGCGCGCGCGCTCGGGATTGTTTTGCAAAGCTTCAGTATTGTCGGTGGCCATGTAGCCGGGGGCAATGGCGTTTACGTTGACGCCCTTGGAAGCCCACTCGTTGGCAAAAGCTTTGGTCAGTTGTCCCACGCCACCCTTGGCCGCGGCATAAGAAGGCACCATGATGCCGCCCTGGAACGTCAGCAGCGAAGCGATGTTGACGATCTTGCCGGAACCCTTGGCCAGCATGTGGCGGCCGGCATGCTGGGTGAGGCGAAAGACGCTGGTGAGGTCGATGTCGATGATCGCCTTCCAGTCTTCTTCGGAGTGATCGGCGGCGGGAGAGCGGCGGATAATGCCGGCGTTGTTGACGAGAATATCGATGGCGCCGAAATACTGGACGGTTTCCTCGACCAGGCGCGCGCAGACGGCGGCGTCGCCCACATCGCCGGCCAGCGCAATGCATCCGGCGCCGGTTGCGGCGACAAGTTTCTGGGTAGCTTTGGGCGCGTCAACGGAGCCATGGACAGCGACGTCGGCACCGGCTTCAGCCAGCGCGATGGCGATACCCGCGCCCAATCCACGCGACGACCCGGTGACGAGCGCTACCTTGCCCTTCAGACTGAATTTCTCGAGGATCAGGGGATTTTCCTTTCCGGTTGGTCGCGGTACATAGCGGCCAAAGCTCCTTTAGCGATGATAAAGGGCCGGGTTTCTGTTCTGCATGCTTTGTCCAGTTCTGCCAGCGATGGCGCCGGGAGCGGCGGTTTTAGATGAGAATCCCCGGTCGAGAGCCATGATAGCGGCGCGCATGAAGCCCAGTGTGTGCGCCATTCCGGCGTGCCATGGAGCAGAACAGGTCATCTGCGGGCTGTGGTCGGGAATCATTACGCCGTCGAACTTGTTCTTGTGGAGGATGGCCAGGATGCGCAGCATATCCACGTCGCCGTCGTCGATGAAGGTCTCGTGATAAATGGGGACTTTGCCGCTGATGTTGCGGAAGTGGATGTAGGCGAGGCGCTTTTGAGCACTGTACTGCTCGACCGTATCGTAGAGGTTGCCTTCGGTCATCTCGGCAAGCGTACCGAGGCAAAACTCGAGCATGTTGCTGGGACTGGGAGAGATGTCGATGACGCGCTGGTACATGGCCGGCTGGTAAACGAGGCGGGGCTGTTGACGCATGGTGGGGGTAGGGGGGTCGTCGGGATGCAGGGCCAGGCGGACGCCGGCCTTCTCGGCGACAGGCAGGACCTCTTCAAGGAATCGCCGCAGACGGTTCCAGAGCTCCTGGTGCGAGATGACAGGGAGAAAGCCCGCTGGCGCGTTCTGGTCGTAGATCATGTTCCAGACTGTGCCGTTGGGAATGGGCGTGTCTACAGGGCCGTCCATGCCTACCGATTCCGCGCCGCCGCGGGCGAAGGGACCGCTGATGCGGCCGCCGACACCGGCGATGGAGAAGTTGTAGCCGAGGGTGCCGATGCCGGCTTCGCCCATGGCCATGAGGATGGCACGCACGTTGCGGATTTGGAGAGCGCGCTTGGGGCCGTCGAGCAGGATGTCGTGCCAGTGGGCGGGGTCGAGATTCTCGATCGCTTCGAGCTTGAGGCCCGCGACTTCGACCTGCTTGCGCAACTCGATCAGTTCAGAGGCGGTCCAGAGCTTATGGGGATCGCCGGCAACGCCCCAGGGCTTGTCTTTTCCGCCGGTAGGCTGGTTCCGATCAGGATTGGCCTGGCCTTGCTTGAAGTAGTCGACCAAATGGACGATGACGTGGGTACAGCCGGCTTGAACAGCGAAGGAGTAGTACTCGTTGTTGAGCATGTGCCGGTAGAGACCCAAGCCAAGTTTCATATTTTCTCTCCGCACCAGCTTAATTCGACAGCCCAACAATCGGGTAGTTGCCGCTTGTTTTTGAGATTGCTCTCGGAAAACGGCTATTGCGTCGCCGCGGGGAGCGGATATCGCGCCGGAATTGCGCTCGCGTCCCGGGACATGCGCACTGTGATCTACACCCTATTGACGGAAGGCGAGAACGGATTATGATTATCCGTCTTCAGATAAATGGGGGTGTGGGCATGTCGTCGAATACGTCTCGTCGCAAGTTCTTATCTGCCGGGCTGATGGTGCCGGTTGCGAGCGCGAGCTCGAAGATGGGTTTCTGGAAGCCGGCTTCAATGGCCGTGGCGGAAGCCCCCGATTCCCCGGTGAAACTGGACTACAAGGTGCTGGGCCGGACTGGGCTGAAGGTAACCACGGTGGGGTTCGGCTGCATGATTACGTCGGATGGCAGCGTGATTGAGCGGGCTGCCGATATCGGGATCAACTACTTCGATACCGCGCGCAGCTATTCTCACGGTAACAATGAGCGCATGGTGGGCGCGGCACTAGGGGCGAAACGCAAGCAGGTTGTGCTTTCGACCAAGACCGGCGCGCCGGACAAAGCAGGGATGCAGCAGCACTTGGAACAGAGCCTGCGCGAGCTGAATACGGACTACATCGATATCTGGTATCTGCATGGCAAGAGCAGCGGCGCCGAGATCACGGACGACATGATCGAGGTGCAGCAGGCAGCCAAGAAGGCAGGCAAGATCCGGTTTATGGGCGTCAGTGCGCACAGCGGCCAGAAAGAAGTGATTCCCTGGATGATTCAAAAGGGCGTCTTCGACGTGGTGCTGGCGGGCTACAACTTTACGATGAGCGCCGGTGGGGACGCCGGCATGGACCAGGCGATCGCCATGGCCGCCAAGGCTGGCCTGGGCGTGGTGGCTATGAAGGTGATGGCAGGCGGAATCCGCAGCGTGAAGCCCAGCGACCCTCTTTATCAGAAATTAACCACGCCGGGTACCCTGCTGGCGGCGCTGAAGTGGGTGGTGAATAAGCCTTATGTGGCGACCACAGTCCCCAGCATGACGGACAACGACCAGTTGGAAGAGAACCTGAAGGCGATGGGGAGCCGGCTTTCCCCAAGCGACGAAAAGGTACTGGCGGCGCATCTGGAGATGATTCGGCCGGTGTATTGCCGGATGTGCGGGCAGTGCGGCGGAACCTGCCAAAAGGGGCTTCCAGTGGCCGATGTGCTGCGTTTTCTTACGTATGCAGACGGATATGGGCAGTTCGCACTGGGGCGGGAGAGATTTAAGGAACTGGCTGCCGAACATAAGGCCGTCCGCTGCGGCGACTGCGCCGAGTGCACGGTGCAGTGTCCCCATGGCGTGCAGGTCGCCGAGCGGCTAGCGCGGGCCCAGGAGTTGTTTGCATGAGGGCTGCCGGATTGCTGCCGACCGTTCTGCTGGCCGCGGGAACGTTGGGAGCGCAGGACTACCTGAATTGCCACTTCGTGCCGGGCTGGGAGCCCTCCGGCGCCCCGCGCCAGTACGCCGCCGATAACCTCTTCGAGTACAAGGACGGAGGCGCGGAAGGCTATCTGAGCTTCGGGTTTGTGCACATGCAGGGGATTACCTGCGCGTCGGGCGCGAACACTTTGGATATTGACGTATCGGAAATGCGCGATGCCGACTCGGCTTACGGCATGTTCGCTGCGAATCTCGACTCCAGCCTGCCAATCGCCAAGATCGGGATGGGAGGACAGATCCTGAAACAGAGCGCCAGCTTTGCCAAGGGCAGCTATTACGTGGAGCTTGTGGAGGTGGCGGCTAACCCGGACAGCGATGACTCGGCGACGCTGAGGGCTATTGCGGCCAAAATGCTTGAACATCTGGAGGGCAGGGAGACTCCGCCGGAGGCGCTGGGCTGGTTTGCGCAGGAGGACTTGACGTCGACCCGGCTGGTTCCGGAGAGCGTGCTGGGATTGCGGGAACTGAAACGCGGGTACGTAGCGAAGTACAAGCAGGGACAGGCTTTCATTGTGCAGGAGGAGTCGCCGGAAGCGGCGGCGGCCGTAATGAAGAGCCTGCGGGAGCATTTTGCAGGAGCTACGCCGGTTGAGGTCGGCGACGAAGGCTTCACGGCAACGGCGAAGTACCTGGACGGCATCTGCATCTTTCGAAAAGGGAAGACCATTGGAGGCTACGCGAACCTGCCTGAACCCCAGAATGCCGCGATTTGCGCTGCCAAGCTCGCGGCACGAATTCCGTAATCAGCCGCGTTGAAACCCTGATTCCAGGAAGATCCGATCCCCAGGCTGATCCGAGAACATCCGGGGCATTCTATTTTCCGGTCGAGTAGGCCTTTCGGGTTATGCAAGACCACCCCCGCAGGCTTTACCATTCAAAAGAAACATTGCCGAGAGAGGATTACAGTTCATGTCAACGACAGCACCCCCGACTCTACTTGTACTGGCTGCCGGTATGGGCAGCCGTTATGGTGGTCTAAAGCAAATTGAAGCAGTTGGCCCCTGCGGCGAAACCATCATCGACTATTCGATTTTCGACGCCATGCGCGCCGGATTCGGCAAGCTGGTTTTCATCATCCGCAAGGATATTGAGCAGCCGTTCAAAGAGGTGGTGGGCGCGCGTTTTGAAAAGCGGATCGCGGTGGAATACGTGTTTCAGGAACTGGACAAGATTCCCGCGGGGTTCAGCGTGCCGGCCGGACGCACCAAGCCGTGGGGCACCACGCAGGCCATCATGATGGCCGCCGATGCCATTCACGAGCCGTTTGCCGTGATCAATGCGGACGATTTCTACGGCGCGGAGAGCTACCAGGTAATGGCGCGGCAGTTGCAGTCGGGCAGCGGCGACTACGCAATGGTTGGGTTTGTATTGCGCAATACGCTCTCGGAGTTTGGAACGGTAGCACGGGGGGTGTGCCGCGTGGAAAGCGACGGGTACCTGGAACAAGTTGTCGAGCTAACAGCCATTGCCCGCGAGGGCGATCATGCCAGGGACACGGCAAGCGACGGCAAGGTGACCATGCTGACCGGCGACGAACCTGTCTCCATGAACATGTTCGGATTCACTCCGCAGGTGTTTGGGAGACTGGATGAGCACTTCAGGAAGTTTCTTGAAGCAAACGGCACAGATCTCAAGAAGGAGTGCTACGTTCCCAACACGGTCAACGATATGCTTGTGGCCGGGCAGGCGAAGGTGAAGGTTCTGCACAGCAATGATTCGTGGTTTGGCGTCACCTACCGGGAAGACCACGCACATGTTGTCGAGAGCATCCGGCGCCTGATCCAGGATGGCAAATACCCTGAAAGACTTTGGGCATGAGCAAAGAGAGTAGCGTCGCCGCCGCGGCGCGCCAGTTTGAAATCGACGGCGAATTCACTGAGGTCCAGCCTTACGGCAGCGGCCACATCAACGACACTTACAAAGTCCACTTCCGTGAGGGAGGCGCGCCGCACCGCTATATTCTGCAGCGGATTAATCGCAACATCTTCAAGAGACCGGTCGCCCTGATGGAGAATATTCAGCGGGTGACTACACACCTTGCCGCACAGGTGGCGAACGAGCCGGACTCAATCCGGCGGGTGCTCAGGCTCATTCCGGCGCGGGACGGGCTCGCCTGGCATGTGGATGAGGAAGGCAACTATTGGCGCACTTATCGCTTCATTGAGAATGCGCGCACGTACGATGCGGTCGAATCCACAGAGCAGGCGTTCCAGGCTGCCAGGGCGTTTGGCAGGTTCCAGCAACTGCTGGCCACCTTGCCCGCGCCGCGTTTGCACGATACCATACCGGACTTTCACCACGCGCCGAAACGCTTCAAGGCGCTTGAGGATGCAATTGCAGCGGATGTGGCAGGCCGCGCGATCCTGGTAAAGCCGGAGATTGACTTTGTTCTTGCGCGCCGGTCGATCACCGGGGTCCTGCTGGAGGCAAACCTGCCGGAGCGCGTGACCCACAACGACACCAAGTTCAACAACGTGTTGCTGGACGATGCTACCGGCGAAGGCATCTGCGTGATTGACCTGGACACCGTAATGCCGGGACTGGCGCCGTACGATTTTGGCGACATGGTGCGCACCACCACAAGTCCCGCAATGGAAGACGAGCAGGACCTCTCCAAAGTGACCATGCAGTTTCCCATGTTCGAGGCGCTGGTACGCGGCTATCTGAGCACGGCCGGCGGATTCCTGACCAAAGCGGAAAAAGATCTCCTCGCCTTCTCGGGAAAGCTGATTACCTTCGAACTCGGCATTCGTTTCATGACGGACTATCTGGCGGGCGACACTTATTTCAAAATCCATCGCGAAGGCCACAACCTCGATCGTTGCCGGACCCAGTTCAAACTGATCGAGTCCATCGAGCAGCAGGAAGAGAAGATGGAGCAGCTGGTAGAGTCGCTGGCTTCCTGACTCAGGAAAAGCTCTATGACGTGCGCTTGACGTATTCAGCTTGCTTGAATTTGATAAGTTATTGATTTAATTGGCGTCCCCGACGGGATTTGAACCCGTGTTATCGCCGTGAAAGGGCTTCACGGAATCGTAAGTTGTTGAAACTAGAGGACGCGGATGGCTACCAAAGTGCCTCAAAGGACGCCATGGGAACCCTTATCGGACGCCAATCGGACGCCAGAATTCGCTATGCGGATGCTGCCGTGATGGCGCTACTCAGACTTCATTTTGAGCGCAGATCCAAAACTGCATAATCTTTCGATTATTGCGCTTGTATTCGTTTGCTTCGATTGAATATAATCGCAGTTGAGGTCTACTGCCATGTCTGCCACTGTCCCTCTCACTCCCTTTATCCCCTCCGAGGAAGACGTCAAGCTGGCCAAGGAGACTAAGAAGATTCTGGCACCGCGCCTGAGTTCGACTTCGCCGTTCGATCTGCGCGCAATCAATCCCCTCAAGGAGCCATCGATCAAAATCCCTGCCCAAGCGGCGCATCTGCTGGTTCAGATTCTGGATGAGATGAGCCGGGGCAATGCAGTCAAGCTGATCCCAGTCCATGCGGAACTCACGACCCAGGAGGCCGCCGATCTGTTGAATGTCTCGCGGCCGACTTTAATCCGCCTGCTCGATGAGGGCAAGATCGAATTCCACAAGGTTGGAACACATCGCCGTGTTCCCTTCAAGAGCGCGCTGGCTTATAAACGGCAGATCGATACGGAGCGCAAGGCGGCCCTTGCTGAACTCGCGGCCTACGACCAGGAGTTGGGTATCTGAGCATGGCTGCGCTAATTGCGTTCTACGATGCGAACGTTCTGTACCCCGCGGAGCTTAGGAATTTTCTGATGCACTTGGCGCTTACCGGTCTCTTCCGCGCCAAGTGGTCCGCCGCTGTTCACGAGGAATGGATTTCAAATCTGCTGAAGAATAGGCCGGACCTCACGCGAGAAAAGCTGGAACGCACTCGGCAACTGATGGATAAAGCGATGCTCGATGCACTCGTAGAGGGCTATGAGGACTTGATTCCCACCTTGAGCCTGCCGGACGAAAACGACCCCATGTACTTGCTGCGGCGATCCGCGGCCAGGCTCAGGTGATCGTCACTATGAATTTGAAGGACTTTCCGAGCGAAGTTCTTCGGCAGTACGAAATTGAGGCGCTGCATCCGGACGAATTCATTCTGCAACTGATCGACCTGGCTCCCGATGTTGTCATGGATGCCGCCGAAGCGCATCGTCGAAGTCTCAAGAATCCGCCGAAGTCCATCGAAGAATTCCTCGCATCTCTCGAAGCACAAGGCTTACCGAAATCCGTGGCCGCATTGCGGACGCTCTTTCAACGAACAACTGACATCCAGCATTAGAGAGCGCCGGATTCCGCAATAGTGCCACGAGGTGTGGCACTATTGCTATGGGATCTCCGACTGCTGCTGGAACAGTTCACCGTTTGGAGGCGCGCCGTGCTCATACTCGTCGGGTGGTTACGGTTGCCTCGTGGCTGTCGCGTGAGATGGACACGTAGCCAAATCGCGAGTTGGGCAGGTCCGGGTGGACGCCGGTGTCGGCGTTCACGAGGACGCGCTCGGCTGTTAGGCCTTGGGAACTGTGGCTGGTGACAGCGTATCCTGTCGGACAAGAAACTCGCAGCATTGCCGCGACTTTTGCCCCAGGACGCGAGCGGCGTCTTCAAGGACAGGCGTGAGCCGGACAGTATTGGCATCGTGATGCCCGTCGGGTGGGCCGAGACAGGCGCTCCTGAGAACAAGCAGGAGCATCTTAAGAGGGCGGGAAGACGGGCAGGTCCACCCACGAATCGCTATCCAGCGCAACGATGGCGATCTGCACCTGGTATTTGCCGGCGTAGTTCCCCGAAGAACTCATGGATAGCCAGGCGCATCCCTTCGCGACAACCTATTTGCTCGATTTCCGACTTCCGCCATGGCGCGCAGGGCGTTTCCATGGTTAGCTCCAAAGCGATTGCCTTCTCCAATTCGTCAAGGTCGTTGATTCCAGCCTTGAATTGTGTTTGGAGTCGAGCGCGTGTGACGTTGCGGCCCTCGATACGGGCGAAGCGATACTGCTCAAATTCGCGAATCATCTTATTTCTCCTCAAAAGAGTGATTTGGTGAAAAAGAAATCGCCAGCCATCGGAACCGATGGCTGGCGCGGGATTACATTGCTGGCGTTTTAGTGGCTCAGGAACAGTTTGCCGTCCGCATTGAAGGCACTGCGGAGGATGATTCTTGCTTCACGGAGATTACGATGAACCGTACTCCGATCAGTCCCCATCGCTTGGGCAATCGCATTCGGATTAAGGATTGGCCTTCTGCCTCTTTCCCTTTTCCATTTGTCGGGATCGCCCGATGCCGTGAAAGCGTGCTCCTTGAGCGCCTCGTCCGGGCCGAGTGCTCGAATGCAGAGTAGAGTTGCGCACACATCGGGTCGCAAGTTCTGGAAGCCAGTTACCTGATCGAGCAGGTCCCGAGCGATGATGTCCTGCTCGGCCTGATTGTTGTGCGCCTTGATATGGATGGGAAGCGCAGCGAGATCGGCGACTGCCCGAATGCCGTCGTTCTCCTCGCGCTTAAAATACGATCGCACGGCTCCCAACGCCAGTGCACGAAGTAGATAGCGCCGAAAAGCATTGGTTCCCGTTTCCACGGCAAAGTTGCACTGAAACACGGCAATCGCCGCCGCGACTGCGCCATCGTACATCAATTCAAGTTGCCAATCTGATGGGTAAATGAATACCTTGTACG
>Ga0181529_10008474_pt1 | contig 10002 bp, 3 predicted proteins | sample PEATcosm2014_Bin_36_FD_119763 | JGI IMG/M metagenome (GOLD analysis project Ga0181529, IMG submission 119763) | Peatland microbial communities from MTU Mesocosm Facility, Houghton, MI, USA - PEATcosm2014_Bin10_30_metaG | ecosystem: Environmental > Terrestrial > Soil > Wetlands > Peat | place... | reverse complement strand
GCGATTGACATCCTGTGCGACATCATGCAGCACGCGTCGCTGCCGCCGGATGAACTGGCCAAGGAGATGGATGTGATCCGCCGCGAGATGGACATGAACGTGGATGATCCCGGTCGCCGCGCGAGCCGGCGGTTGTTTGAGACGGCCTACACGCGCAGCCCGTATCGGCTCACGGTCATCGGTTATCCAGACATTTTCAACGAGCTGAAGCCGGAGGACATCCGCGGTTATTACACGGAGAAATACGCGCCGAACAACGTCTTCTACGTCGTCACTGGCGACATCAAGAACGACGAGGTGGTGGCGCAAATCCGCGAGGCTTACTCGCAAAGCAAGGCCAAAGCGATGCCGCCGATGGTTTTGCCCGAGGAACCGAAGCAGACGGCGGCGCGCGAAATCGTGGAGGAAGCGCCCATCGAGCTGGGGCATCTGCATTTCGCGTGGCACATCCCGGAATTGCGCCATGCCGACGTGCCGGCTCTGGACGTGTTGGCGGTGCTGCTCGGCAGCGGGCGCAGTTCCCGTCTCTTCCAGCAAGTGCGCGAGAAGCAGGGTCTGGTGCATCACGTGGACGCGTGGACTTACAGCCCCGGCAATCCCGGCCTCTTCGGCATCAGCGCGATTGTGGACGCGGACAAGTTCACCGCATCGCGCGGCGCGATTCTGGCCGAGATCGAGAAAATAAAATCCATTTCGGTTTCGTCCAACGAGGTGCAGAAGGCGGTGAAGCAATTCACGTCCGCCACGTTGTCCACGCGCAAGACGATGGAGGGCCAGGCCAGCGACCTCGGCGGAAGCTGGCTAGCGGCGAACAATCTGACGTTTTCGGAGCGTTACCTTGCCGCCATCAAGCGCGTGACGCCGCACGATGTCCAGCGCGTCGCCCGCGAATATCTCACGGCGGAGAACCGCACGCTCTACGCGCTGTTGCCGAACGGCACGTCGCCGAAGGTTTCCACATCGGTTGAAACGAACAGCGACCAGCCTGTCCAGAAATTCACATTGCCGAACGGCCTGCGCCTGCTGGTAAAGGAGAACCACCGGCTGCCGTTCGTGGAATTTCGCGCGGCGTTCAAGGGCGGCGTGCTGGTGGAAACAACGGCGAACAACGGCATCACGCAGTTGCTCGCCAAGACGCTGCTGAAAGGCACGCCGACGCGCAGCGCGGAGAAGATTGCCACGGAGATTGAATCCGTCGGCGGCAGCATTGACAGCTACGGCGGCAACAACAGTTTTGGCGTGAACGCGGAGGTGTTGAGCAGCGATTTCGCGACCGGGTTGGATTTGCTCACGGATGTTCTGCTGAATCCGATTTTCCCCGCCAACGAACTGGACCGCGAACGCGAGGTGCAGATCGCCAGCATTTCCGCGCGGAAGGATGATTTGCTCAAGAGCGCGAGCGTCGCGATGCGGCGCGGATTGTTCGGCGACACCGGCTACGGGCTGGACACGCTTGGCACGGAGGAATCCGTCGGGAAGATTTCCACCGGCGATTTGAGGGCGTTCCATCAAAAGCTAACCGTGCCGAACAATTGCGTGCTGGCGATTTACGGCGACGTGAAGTCCGGCGATGTCCGGGCCGCTGTCGAGAAAGCATTTGGGAATTGGCGGAAAAATCCCGAGGCGGACAAATTGATTCGCACCTCCCCTTCCCCGCTTCTCGCTTCGCCAAAGCGCGTCGAGGAAACCAAGGACAAAAAGCAGGCCGTGCTGGTCATCGGCTTTGTCGGCACGACGATGGACAGCGAGGATCGTTACGCGTTGGATGTTTTGCAGGAATGTTGCAGCGACCTCGGCTCGCGGTTGTTCCTGCGCATCCGCGAACAGCTTGGCCTGGCGTATTACGTCGGCGCGCAGAATCTGGCCGGACTCGCGCCCGGCTACTTCGCGTTTTACACCGGCACCGAGCCGGCCAAGGCAGCACAGGTGGAAACGGAGTTGTTCAAGGAAGCGGAATTACTGCGCACGGAAGGTTTGACCGCCGAGGAACTCAAGCGCGCCAAGGCCAAAATCATCGGCCAGAAAAAAATCGCGCGGCAGGACCTCGGCAGCCTCGCGTCGCTGACCGCGCTGGACGAGCTTTACGGCCTCGGCTGGCAGCACGCGGAACTGGACGACGCCAAATACGAGGCCGTCACGCTGGAACAGGTCAAAGTTGCCGCGCAAAAATATCTCAAGCCGGACAGGTTTGTGGTTTCCATCGTGAAGCCGGAGAAAGTTTGAGACGGAATTTACAGGATTAACAAAATTGGCCCTGAACTAATTCTGCAAATCCTGTTGATCCTGTCTAAAGAGTTTTATGCGGAAAGCCATCGTTATCGCGCTTGTCTTTTGCGTGTTCGCGTTGCGCGCCATTTGCGCCGATGCGGATTACAAGGAGGTGCTTGTTTTCACAAACGGCGATTCCATCCGCGTCCGCCTGCCGTTGACCGATGTGACCGGCAAGGTGCGCGTGAAGGAGCAAACGCCCGACGGTTTCGGCCTGCCGGTCGCGCCGTCCAAAGTTTCGCTGGGCGAAAAGCATTACATCGAATGGCAAATCGGTTACGACATCCCAAACACGAACAGCCCGAGCCTCGTTCCTGAAATCAGATTTATCCGTGCCGGCGAGACAAAATACGGCCACGAGCTTTCCAAAATCATTCTTGAAGCGGTGAGGCTCGGAATTCTTTCGACGAACGACTTGATTCGCGAAGTCGAAGCCTTGAAGAAAATCCAGCCGTCCGAGTTCGAGGAAAGTCAGCCGGTGCAAGTCGAAGTATCAACCAACACCGCCGCCGATGGATTTCAAAGCGCAGTCGAGCGGTTGCCGCAATTCACCAAAACCACGCCGCATGGCTCGGTGCAAATCCAGTTGAAGCAGAAACAGCGCGCCGTCGGCTACCAAGCGATGGTCTATGTCTGCCTGCCGATGAGCCAGGTTTTGGACATGACCGGTAATTTGCGGAAGCCCGGCCCTGCCAAATCCAAGGAAACCGTTTATTACGATTTCAACCGTGAGAACGTCGCGTTCATTCTCGACATCATCAACGCCTTCGGCATCGCGTCGCAACAACACAACGAAGACATCCGGCGGATTATCGGAAAGGTTTTGGAGACGGCGGGCAACTCACCGCACCCTCGGATTTAATCAAGTTTTAGCCACGCAAAAGCTGGAATTGCAAAGTCCTGGCTTTTTATTAAAAATAGTTCTTGCTATGCTTCTTTGAAAGTCGTAATTGGTTGTCTACTTAACTCCGAACCGTTCAAAACACCCCTTCGGAGCGGAGCCTTATGAAATCAAACCTTGGGTTTGTGGAACCGAATACAGTGGAATCCCGGCGAACCCCAAACCACTTCACCCGGAAATGGCTTGCGTGTTTAAAGCGTTTCGCAGGCGTCACTGGCACTGCTATTGCGTTGCTGGCCTTTGGCGTGGCCCAAGCCGCCAGCAGCGGCCCGGCGTCCGGTGGCAACACGCTGACGATTTCCGGGACACGATTGGGCAACGGTTCGGACATTACGAATGTGACGATCTGCGGGGTGGTGGCACTGATACAGAGTCAGACAGTAAATTCGGTGACCGTCATGACGGGGCGTGCGGATGATGGAGGAACCGGAGACATCAGAGCCTATTCGGTCAGTCGCGGGTTGACGACGTTTACGAATGGCTACACCTACAATCCGCCAGGTTCCATTTTTGGGCTGTTCATGGGTTGGTTGAGTGTAAGCAACCTACCAGCGGGGTGTAGTCAATTGGCGGCGGCGAGTGTGAACGGCAAGGTCTATGCCATTGGGGGGTATAATTACACCAATTTTCAAAACACGGCTTGCGTCTATGATCCTTCACAACCGACGCTAGGTTGGTTGAGCGTGAGCAATCTGCCGGCGAAACGTGAAGGGTTGGCAGCAACAAGTGCGGGCGGCAAAATTTACGCGATCGGAGGAACTGATAATGGCATTTCTTTTTATTCCACGGTTTATGTCTATGACCCCTCACAGCCGACACTGGGTTGGTTAAGCGTAAGCAACCTGCCGGCGAAGCGTTTCGATCTGGCGGCAGCAAGTATGAACGGCAAGATTTACGCCATCGGTGGGTATGATGGCACGAATTACCAATCCACTGTTTTTGTCTATGACCCTTCACAGCCGACAGTGGGTTGGTTGAGCATGAGCAACCTGCCGGTGACATGTTCCGGCTTGGCCGCAGCCAGCGCGAACGGTAAGATCTACTCCGTCGGGGGATATGGCAGCACATCGCCTTACACTTATTCCACGGTTTATGTCTATGATCCTTCACGGCCGACGCTGGGTTGGTTGAGCGTGAGCAACCTGCCGACGGCGTATGGAGACTTGGCGGCGACAAGTGTGAGCGGCAACATTTACGTCATCGGAGGGGAAAATGATACGTATCCATACTATTATTCCACGTTTTTTGCCTACGCCCCCTTCCAACCGACGCGTGGTTGGTCGAGTTTCAGCAACCTGCCGACGGTGAATGCCGAACTGGCGGCGGCCAGCGCGAACGGCAAAGTATATGCCATAGGAGGGTATGATAACTACACCTACCAATCCACAGTCTACGCAGGATCGTTTGCAACAGGTGTTGTCCCGTCTTCGGGTTCAACAAACGGCGGCAACACAGTCACCATCAGCGGCAATTACTTGGGCAATGGCGATGTGACGAGTGTAACTTTGTGCGGCATTCCTGCGACCATCATGGCGGACAACAGTCCCACCCAGGTCATAGTCAGCGCTGGGGCAGCGGCCATTGCGGTCAATGGCAATGTCGTGGTTAATTCCACCACCTACGGCGGCACGGTCAAGAGCAATGCCTACACCTATTTCTACTTGCCGCCGGCGGCACCAAACGCGTCGGCGGCGACGAATGTCACCGTGAACAGTTTTTACGCAAACTGGAGCGGTGTGACCGGGGTGACCAATTATCTGCTGGATGTGTCCACCACGAACAATTTCACTTTCTACGTTGCGGGATACACCAACCTGAGCGTGGGAAATGTGACGACGTTTCAGGTTAGTGGATTAAATCCTGCGACGATGTATTACTACCGGGCGCGGTGCCAGCAGAACGGTTTAGTAAGTGACAACTCGTCAACGATTTCAGTGCAAACTCTGAATCTGAATGGCGGGATGAGTGTGAGCAATGGGCCGGCATCGGGTGGCAACACGTTGACGATTGCGGGAACGGGGTTGGGCAACGGTTCGGACATTACGAACGTGACGATTTGCGGGGTTGCGGCGGTGATTCAGAGTCAGGCAGCAAATTCGGTGACCGTGGTGTTGGGAACGGGGGGCAGCGGAACCGGGGACATCCTGGTTTATTCGGCCAGCCGCGGCGTCACGACATTTGTAAACAGCTACACCTACAATCCACCGGGCAGCATTTCCGGGCCATTCATGTGTTGGTTGAGTATGAGCAATTTGCCCGTGTCACTTGAATACTTGGCTACAGCGACTGCGAACGGCAAAATTTACGCCATCGGGGGAGCTAATGCCGGCAGCTATTCGCAATCCTCAGTTTATGTCTATGACACGGCACAACCGTCACTGAGTTGGTTGAGCACGAGCAGTCTGCCTGTCGTGCGGGTCACCTTGGCAGCGGTGAGTGTGAATAGCAAGATTTACGCAATCGGGGGGGATGCACAATTTAACAGCCCACAATCCACGGTTTATGTCTATGACACGGCACAAGCGTCACTGGGTTGGTTGAGCGTGAGTGGCCTCCCGGCGGCGAGTGAGGGCTTGGCGGCAGCAAGTGTGAATGGCAAAATTTATGTTATCGGTGGGTATAATATTTATACTGGCTACCAATCCACGGTTTATGTTTATGACCCCGCACAACCGACGCTGGGTTGGCTGAGTGTGAGCAATTTGCCGGTAGGGCGAAAATACTCGGCGGCAGCAAGTATGAACGGCAAGATTTACACCATCGGAGGCTCTGATCTCTTTAACGACTATTCCACGGTTTATGTCTATGACACGACACAACCGACATTGGGTTGGTTGAGCGTGAGCAACCTGCCGTCAACTCTTAGCAGCTTGGCAGCGGTGAGTATGAATGGTAATATTTACGCCATCGGAGGGAGAAACGGCGGCAACTCCCAATCCACGGTTTACGCCTATGATCCTTCACAGCCGACGCTGGGTTGGTTGAGCGTGAGCAATCTGCCCGCAGGGCGCGACAGTTTAGCGGCGGCGAGTGTCAACGGCAAGATTTACGCCATCGGGGGATATAATATGAATACGTCTCCTTACTTTTGTTCCACGGTTTACGAAGGATCGTTTGCAACCGGTGTCGTGCCTTCTTCGGGCCCCCTGGTTGGTGGCAATACGGTCACCATCAGCGGTTATAACTTGGGCAATGGCGATGTGACGAGTGTGACGTTGTGCGGCATTCCGGCGACCATCCTGGCAGACAACAGTCCCTCCCAGGTCGTTGTCAGTGCGGGTGCAGCAATGATTCCGACTACCGGTGATGTAGTGGTTAATTCCACCAGCTACGGTGTCACAGTCAAGGGCAACGGCTACAGCTATCTGCCGCCGACCATTACAACAATCATAGCATTTGACGGAACACATCTGCAATTGTCATGGCCGACGAATTGCCTCGGTTGGGAGCTTCAAGCCCAGACCAACCCGGCAGGGGTGGGGATTGGCACCAACTGGTTCCCGATGGCCAATTCCACGAACAACACGCAAATGTCCATCCCTATTGACCCGAATAATCCGTGCGTGTTCTACCGGTTGCATCAGCATTAGCCGCCGGGGCTGGAAATAGTTCAGGTGATTTGTGCCTCACGCCTTCGCCACCAACTGCCGCAACACAAAAGGCAAAATGCCGCCGTGCTGGTAGTAGTCAATTTCGATGGGCGTATCAATCCGGCAGCGGACGGAGACATTTTCGACCGCGCCATCTTTGCGCGTGATTTTCAGCGTGAGGTCCTGCTGCGGTTTGATGTTCGCGTCGAGACCGACGATGTCGTAGGTCTCCGTGCCGTCAAGCTTGAGGCTTTGCGCGGTGGTGCCGTCCTTGAATTGCAGCGGCAACACGCCCATGCCGACGAGATTGCTGCGGTGGATGCGCTCGAAGCTCTGTGCGACGACGGTCTTGACGCCCAGCAGGTTCGTTCCCTTGGCAGCCCAGTCACGCGAACTGCCGGTGCCGTATTCCTGTCCGGCCAGCACAACCAACGGCGTGCCGCGTTTCTGATATTCCATCGAGGCGTCATAAATCGAAACTTTTTTGCCTTCCGGTTGCAGTAACGTGTCACCGCCTTCCTGGCCGGCGAGCATCAGGTTTTTGATGCGGACATTTGCAAACGTTCCGCGCGTCATCACGCGGTCGTTGCCGCGGCGCGAACCGTAGCTGTTGAAATCCTCCGCCGTCACGCCGTTCTCGATGAGATATTTTCCAGCGGGCGACGTCTTCTTGATGGAGCCGGCGGGCGAAATGTGGTCGGTCGTCACGCTGTCGCCGAAGATGGCGAGCGCGCGGGCACCGGTGATCGGCGCGATGCTGCCGGGCTGCAATGCGAAGCTCGTGAAGAACGGCGGTTCCTGGATGTAGGTGGATTTGCGATCCCATTCATACACGTTGCCGGTGCTGGACGGGATTTCGTTCCACTTGGGATTTTGCGCGGCGAAATCTTTATACAAGCGGCGGAAAACTTCCGGCTGCAACGCGGTCTGCATGAGGTCACGAACTTCTTTCAGGCTCGGCCAGATGTCGCGCAGGTGAACGGGCTTGCCGTCCTTGCCGGTGCCGAGCGCATCATTGGCGAGGTCAATATCCACGCGGCCCGCGAGCGCAAACGCGACGACGAGCGGCGGCGACATGAGAAAGTTCGCCTTGATGTTCTGGTGAACACGCGCCTCGAAATTGCGGTTGCCGGACAGCACGGACGCCGCGATCAAATTATTTTTCACCACCGCGTCTTCGATGGCCGGATGCAACGGGCCGGAGTTGCCGATGCACGTTGTGCAGCCGTAGCCCACGAGGTTGAAACCGAGCTTGTCGAGGAACGGCTGCAAACCGGTCTTGTCCAGATAATCGCTGACGACGCGCGAGCCAGGCGCGAGCGACGCCTTGACGGTGGAATTGACCGTGAGTCCTTTTTCCACGGCCTTTCTCGCGAGCAAACCGGCGGCGAGCATGACGCTGGGATTGCTGGTGTTCGTGCAGCTGGTGATGGCGGCGATGAGCACGGAGCCGTTGCGCACGTCGCCCTCCAGACGCCGGGCGCGGGCGTGAACCGGGTCAGGCGTCGGGTGTTCGGTGACCATTTCCCGTTCGCTTTGCCGGGCAACTCCTTCTTTCTGGCTGCCGCCGCCCGGATGAATTTCGCCGCCCGCCGAAACATGCACGGTGCGCGAGATCTCCTCGGCCTTCATGCCGAATCCATTTTCGGTGACGGGCTTTGAAAACGCCGTCGTAAATTCATGTTTTAATTTCGGCAATTCAATCCGGTCTTGCGGACGTTTCGGTCCGGCGACACTCGGCAGCACGGTGCCGAGATCAAGTTCCAATTCCTGCGAATATTGAATCTCGCCTTTTTTCGGGATGCCCCAAAGTCCTTGCGCCTGGTAATAATTTTCGTAGGTCTTGACCGCTTCCTCGCTGCGGCCGGTGGCGCGGAGATAATTTGCGCATTCGGCGTCAATCGGGAAGAAGCCCATCGTCGCGCCGTATTCGGGCGCCATGTTGGCGATGGTCGCGCGATCCACCAGCGGCAACGCCGCCGCGCCGGGACCGAAAAATTCCACAAACTTGCCGACGACTTTCGCCTTGCGAAGCATCTGCGTGACGGTGAGCGCGACATCCGTGGCGGTGACGCCTTCGCGGATCGCGCCCGTCATGTGAACGCCCACGACATCCGGCGTGAGAAAATAAACCGGCTGGCCCAACATGCCAGCTTCCGCTTCGATGCCGCCGACGCCCCAGCCGACGATGCCCAGGCCGTTGATCATTGTGGTGTGCGAATCGGTGCCGACGAGCGTGTCGGGATAATAGATGGGGTCTGGCGTCTTGGATTTGGGGTCTTGGGAAGACAGCACGCCCTTGGCGAGATATTCCAGGTTCACCTGATGCACGATACCGATGCCCGGCGGCACGACTTTGAACGTATCGAACGCCTGCATGCCCCATTTCAAAAACTGGTAGCGCTCGCGGTTCCGCATGAATTCCAAATCCAGATTCTTCGCCATCGAATCCGCGCCGCCGGAAAAATCCACCTGCACGGAATGGTCCACGACCAGATCCACCGGCACCAGCGGCTCGATGATTTTGGGGTTCTTGCCGAGCTTGGCGACCGCGCTGCGCATCGCCGCCAAATCCACGAGCAGCGGCACGCCGGTGAAATCCTGCAAGACGATGCGCGCGACGACAAACGGGATTTCCGCCATGCGCGTCTCGGTCGCCTTCCAGTTCGCGAGTTCCTTGATGTTCGCCTCGTGGACTTTTTTGCCGTCGCAATTGCGCAGGACGGATTCCAGCACCAGGCGGATGGAGACCGGCAGTTTGGAGATCGGGCCGACGCCGGCTTTTTCCAGCGCGGGCAGTGAATAGAATTTCCCGCGTTTGCCGTTGCCGAGGTCGAATTCCTGCAAGGTTCCAAATAAATTATGCGATACGTTCATGTAATGTTCAAAATAACCGCAAGAAAATGAAGTTTGCGCGCTTCGCTGTCAAGCGAAGCAAGTTGGAGATCCAACTTTTACCCGCGCATGTTAACATATGCTGAAGCTGGAATTCGGCGATTATTTCGCCGCCAGCAGTTCGCGCTGCAGCAATTCGGTGATGCGGAGCTGGAGTTTTTCCAAATCCAGCGGCTTGGTGAAGAAATCGTCGGCCTGCATCGCCACGGTGCGGCGGGTCACCTCGCTCGTCAGCGCGCTCATGAAGATGATCGGGATTTTTTTGGTGGACGGCTGGCGGCGCAGGATTTCGCAGACGGACAGGCCGTCGAGGTCGGGCAGCAAAATATCAAGCAGGATCAAATCCGG
>Ga0181529_10008473_pt1 | contig 10003 bp, 8 predicted proteins | sample PEATcosm2014_Bin_36_FD_119763 | JGI IMG/M metagenome (GOLD analysis project Ga0181529, IMG submission 119763) | Peatland microbial communities from MTU Mesocosm Facility, Houghton, MI, USA - PEATcosm2014_Bin10_30_metaG | ecosystem: Environmental > Terrestrial > Soil > Wetlands > Peat | place... | reverse complement strand
TTCCAGGTGGACGAGCCGATGCTGGTGGACTTCAAGCAGTACCTCACCAGCCAGAACATTCCCTGGACCGAGGCCGATCTGAACGGCGTGATGGACTGGCTGAAGGTGAGCATCAAGGAGAAGATTGTGACCAGCCAGTTTGGCCAGTTGCAGGGGCTGCACACGCTGGCCGACTGGGACCCCATGATCCAGAAGGCGGTCACATTCCTGCCCGAAGCGCAGGCCCTGGAAGAAAGCGCCCACAAGGTTCTGGCGCAGAAGGCGCAGGCGCGGAACACGGGAACCGAGGGCGTACCCATGCAGCCGTAACGCTGTTACGAGGTGTTCCAACTGGATTTTCTGAAAAAGAACGGATGCCCTCGCGTGAGCGAGGGCATCCGTTTTTTGTGGGCTGTACAGGCTGCGGAAAACTCGATGAGGCGTGCTGGAATGCTGATCAACAAGTAACTTCCGGGTTGCCGGTGATCCACCCACCGCCAAAAATGCAGCTGTCATCCTGAGCGCAGCGAAGGATCTGCGGCTGTTCTTCGCGTCACGCGTCACAGCCAATGCGGCGTTGAGCAGATTATGATGCCACCGATGCAGGATCACAGCTATTTTACATACATCATGGCGAGCCGCAGCCACACGCTCTACATCGGCGTAACAAGCGACCTCCGCATCGGGGCGAAAGGAACCATCTTTGTCCCCAAGACTGGCTGCAGGGTACCCCGGACGGATCTGGGCGGCAGCATAACCTTGTATTCCGCGGCAGCATTCCATTGTATCCGGCTACGATTTGATTCCGATGGCTCGCGTGCGCCGGCTTATGGAAAACCGGCGCGCAGCGGAGCCGATCTTGTTCTCCTGTCTTGTCACCAGAGCCGCTTCGGATAATTGCCCGCTTCGATCAGGCGGCGTATGCTCTCGACGGCGCGCGGGTGGTCCTCGCGATAGGTGACGCTGAACCATGAATCATGCGTGCGCAGCACTTTCACGCGCGCCTGCCCGGCCACAAGCATTTCATTCACTGTGCTGGGGATGTAGCATTCCGCATTCAAGTCCGCGCCATTCAATTGAAGAAACTTCTGAAAGTGCCCGTGCAGTTGAGCAAACACCTGGGGAGTAAATCCCCAGATGTTCATGGAAACGACCTCATTTCCTGTCAGCCTTGTTTCCACGCCTTCGGCATCGGTGCTGCTCGCGTGGCCGCCCTGGCGTTCGATACTCTTCAATTCAACAATGTTCTGAAGGTATCCGGTGTCATCCACCTGGCACACCCCGCGCGCCACCGCGCCAAATTCGGAGAGTGTATTGCGCAGCACAAATCCGACCATCGCGTAGTCCTCGCTGCCGGACTGCAAGTGGTGGGCCAGGGCGCTATAACTCTCCGCTCCATAAAAGTCATCGGAATTGATGACCGCAAAGGGCTCGTGAATGGTGCTGGCGGCCATCAGAATGGCATGCGTTGTGCCCCACGGCTTGGTGCGGCCGGGAGGAACGGAAAATCCCGGCAGGAGCTTGCCGAGTTCCTGAAAGACGTACTCGACCGCGATGCGCTTTTGATACCGCGCGCTAACCATCTGCTTGAACGGCTGCTCATTTTCCTTGCGGATGACGAACACGACCCTGCCGAAGCCGGCACTGTGGGCGTCATAGATCGAATAGTCCATGATGGTTTCGCCATCGGGACCAACGGGATCGAAATGTTTTGGGCCGCCGTAACGGCTGCCCATGCCGGCTGCCAGGACGAGGAGAGTTGGTGTAACCATTGTTTTCATCCTTTCCCAGGTTCCAGTGATGCGCGGTTTCGTCAGGCAGGATGCCGGGAATGGATCCTTCGAACGGGGCGAGTGAGACTCATGTGGCTGCTGCGCTCGAAGCACTATGCGGGGCGTCCTGCAGCGTCTTTCCACAGGCACATTGCATAGTACACCTGCGCGGCTTGCGGTGGCAGAAGGAAAACACCCTGGGAATTGATGGCCGTCCCCTTTGCCGGGGGGCCCGGATCAGGAAGCATCCGGATACCTTTGCACACTGTCCAGAATGCTCTGCAGTCGGCCGGCGTCCGAGCGAAATCGCCTCCGCAACCCCTTGTAACCTGCGTCACAGCCGGGGCCCTCCCGGCGCTCGTAGGCTCTTGAACGGAGTTGGGGAGGATTAATCATGCCGGGAATCGCTGCGGAAAACACCATCACCGTTCAAAATCTGTTGTCCGCCTTTGAGGGCGAATCGAACGCGCACGCCAAGTACACTGCATTTGCCGCCAAGGCCGACGAGGAAGGTTTGCACGGAGCCGCCAGCCTGTTTCGCGCCGCGGGGCGCGCCGAGCAGATTCACGCAACCAACCACGCCCGCGTGCTCCACCAGATGGGCGCTCGCGCCGAGTGCGAGATCCACCCGGTCGAGGTGAAGGGCATACTCGAAAACCTGAAGGCCGCCCTGAACGGCGAGCAGTACGAGATTGACACCATGTATCCCGGGTTCCTGGAAGAAGCCCAGGAGCAGAAGAACACAGCCGCAATCCGCACCTTTACCGGAGCCATGGAAGCGGAAAAGACCCACGCCCGGCTCTACAGCGAGGCCATTGCCCTGCTGGCGGCCGGCAAGAAGGACTCGTGGATTGCCGAGGCGCGCGACTTCTACGTGTGCCCGGTGTGCGGCTACACGTCGGAGACCGAAGAGGAACACGAGCGCTGCCCGGTGTGCAAATGCCCGTGGGAGAAGTTCGAGATTATCCGCTGAACCGGTCGGCGTAGGCCGCAAGAGCCGGATTGAGTTTGTGGTTTCCCAGGTCTCAAAATCGAGACCTGGGGCACCCGCGGTGTAGTTTTCCAGCCTCAATTCACGGTTCGTCGCGATAGATGTGAACTTCCAGCTTGCCGCCTTCCGAGAGGCGGGCGCGGAACATGCCGGGAGTGTTGAAGCTGAAAGCGGTCTGGCCGTCGGGGGCGATGGCGATGACCCCGCCGTCCCCGTGCAGGGCCTCCAATTCCGTGTGAATCACTTGGTCGGCGGCCTGCTGGAGCGTCATGCCTTTAAAGGCAACCAGGTTGCAGACTTCCCGGGCCACGCCCAAGCGAATGAAGTATTCGCCCGAACCGGTCGCGGAGACGGCGCAGGACTGGTTCGAGGCGTAGGTGCCCGCTCCGATGATGGGCGAGTCGCCCACGCGGCCCGGCATTTTGCCTTGCAGGCCCCCTGTGGAAGTGCCGGCGGCAATGTTCCCTGCCCGGTCGAGCGCCACCACGCCGACGGTGCCGTGGATGTGCGCTTCGGGCGATTCCTCAATCTGGAGGAGTTGGGCTACCGGCACGGGGGGAGCCGGAGGGGGCGCGCCGGCCGGACGCGGCGGCACCGGGCGGCCCTCCTTTTGGAGCTGCTTCACCAGCGACTGCCAGCGGGCTTCGGTGAAAAAGAAACTGGGGTCCACCTGCTCCAGGCCCACCCTGGCGGCAAAAGCGTCGGTTCCGGCGCCGGCCAGCATCACGTAGGGCGACTTTTCCATGACCGCGCGGGCCAGGCTGATGGGATGGCGGGTGCGGGTGACCCCGGCGACCGCGCCGGCCTTGAGGTTGGAGCCGTCCATGATGGAGGAGTCGAGTTCGTTTTTGCCTTCGGCCGAAAAGACCGCGCCGCGCCCCGCGTTGAACAGCGGATCGTCTTCGAGAATGTTGATGGTGGCCTCGATGGCATCGAGCGCCGAGCCGCCGCTGTCAAGCACTTTAGCTCCGGCTTCAGTAGCCTGGGCCAGCGAGGCGCGATAGGCCGCGTCGCCCTTGGGCCCCAGCGCAGGGCGCTCAATGACGCCCGCGCCGCCGTGCACCACGATGGTCCAGTGGCGGGCTGCCGGGCCGGCCGGCTGCGGAGCCTGGGCGACGGCCAGTGCGGCCAGTGCAACGACTCCGGCAAACACACAGCAAATCTGTCTCATGCTGAAACCCTTTCCGGCGCAATTCTGCGCCGATAACTGCGTCACTTTCTGGGAATCATCAACTCGACGCCTTCGCCCACCTTGTAAGTCGAGGAGAAATTGCCCTGATCGATGCCCAGCGACAGGCGGCCGCGGGAATCGATGTAAAGGAGCTCTTTGCCCACCGGCACATCGCTGAAGGTCTTGACGAAGGGAAAAGTGTAACTCTTTCCGGCGAGAGTCAGGGGCACGCGGTCACCGAGTTTGTATCCCAGTTGCGCAAATGTCTCGGCGGGGACGTTGAGCACCAGGTTGCCGAAGGGGCCGTCGGTGCCGATGACCTGGCCATGCAGGCCGCTGGCATCGACGGTCGCATTTTTGAGGTCGAGGCGAACGAGTTTGCTGACATCGAGGGCCGGGCCGGCCTGGGCGAAGTCGTCTCCGCGGGCCACGTGAGCGGCTGCGGGCGAGAAGATGTCGCGGCCGTGGAAGGTAGAGGAGATACCGGAGCCGATCATCCACGCGGGGTTGGTGATCTCATGCGCCTCCGCGATGCCGTCGCGATCCTGAACGAGGGTGAGCAGGCCGTTGTCGGGAAGGACGAAGAACTGGCCGGCACGCGACTTGGCGATGATGGCTTTGCGCGTGGAGCCAACTCCGGGATCGATAACCACAACGAAAACCGCGTCCTTGGGAAAGTAGGGCGCAGAGCCAGCCAGGAAGCGCGCACCCATGGCGATGTTAAAGGGCTCGGACTGGTGGGTGATGTCGATCATGCGCACGCCGGGCGCGACGCCGTCCATCACCGCCTTGCAGATGCCGACAGCATCGTCTTTCACGTCGAAGTCGGTCATGAAGCCGATGACTCGGGTGGGTGCCGGGCGCTGCGCCGTCGCAGCCAGGGCCAGGGCGATAGCCATGACCGAGCCGGCCAGGAATTTGATTGTTTTTCGCACAGGAAGCCTCGCTGTTTTCCTATGGTATAACCCGGCCGGACGAAGCTGAATCGATTCGTTATCCCAATTCAAAGGCCAGGGCGCCTGGTTTTGTTTCAATCGCCCATTCAATCATCAAGAGCCGGATAGATGGCGGCGAGGGGCACAGGGCGCGGTGGTGTCAGCTCCGGCAGGAAGACGGAGAATACCGTACCGCGGCGCGGTCCCTCCTCGCTCGAACGCACGCGGATTTTGCCCTCGCGCTTTGCGACCATCTCGCTGGTGACCCACAGCCCCAGGCCGGTGCCCGTGTCGAGCTTGGTGCTGAAGAACGGGTCGTAAATGCGCTGCCGGGTTTCGCGGCTCATGCCGTGGCCCGAATCGGCGACGGTGAGCAGGGTGCCTCTGCGTCCGGTAGGCCAGTCGGTTGCCTGGCGCACGCGGAGGACGATGAGGCCGCCGGGATTGACGGCGTCGAGGGCGTTGGCGACCAGGTTGGCGGCGATCTGGCGCAGTTCGCCGTCAAAAACCAGAATGGGCTGGGCGCTGGAGTATTGGCGTTTGAGAGTGACTTCGCCGGCGCGAAACCTGCGTTCGTAGAGAGCAATCACCGAGTCGAGGATGGCGCCGATGTCGACCCGTGCCGGGTTTGTGCTTTGGCGGAAGAAGCGCAGGGTCTGGGTGGTGATTTGGGAGATGCGGAGCAGCTCGGACTGCGCCATCTCAAGGTAGTTGCGGGTACTGGGAGTCAGCGAACCGTCGCCCTGGATAAGGTAAAGGAGATTGGTGATGGCCGCGAGCGGATTATTGATTTCGTGGGAGACGGAGGCAGCCATGCGGCCGACGGCGGCCAGCTTCTCGCTGCGGAGCAATGCCTCTTCCGTTTTCCTGGCCTCGGTCACGTCCACGCCCAGTAGAATGACGCCGGAGACGGTCCCATCCGCTTCGCGCAGTGGCTGATAGACCATGTTCAGATAGCGCCGTTCCGCCGGCTCGCCAGGGTGGCGCACAAGGTCGTTTGCCAGCGCATGCGTGGTGACCGGCTGGCCGGTCCGATAAGCGCGATCCAGACGCTCGATCGAGCCCGTCTGTTCGGCCTCCGGAAGAGCCTCGCGGATGGGCTTGCCGATGACATCGCGGTGTCCGATCAGTTCCTGGTGGAGGGGGTTGCTGAACTCATAGACATGGTCAGGGCCGCGGAAGACGGCCACGAAGGCGGGCGCCTGATCAAAAAGCTCGGCCATTCGCCTGCGTTCGCTCTGCTGGGCCTCATCGGCCAGCTTGCGCGCGGTGATATCGGAGTTGATGCCAAGGACACGGAGAGCCTGGCCGTCCGGTGAAGGGATGATGGTAGCCCTGCCTTCCAGCCAGTGGATGGATCCGTCCGGCCAGACGACGCGAAACTCGTGGTGGTACACGCCTGTTCCGTCGATGGCGCGCTGAACTGCCTCCAGGACGCCTTCGCGGTCGTCGGGATGGAAGGTAGCGGCCACACTCTCCTTGGCGGTCAATTCCTCCAGTGGGCGGCCAAAGACCTTGGCGCTGCTGGGGCTCCAGAGGACATTGCCGGTCGAAAGGTCCAAATCCCAGGTGGCCAGCCCGCCGGCGCTTTGCGCCAGCCGCAGCCGTTCCTCGCTGGCGCGCAGCACCTGTTCCGCTTGATGGCGTTCGGTGATGTCGCGGGAGGTTCCTGAAACCGCCTCGACCTCGCCGTCGACCCCGAGGACGGGCACAAAAATGTGTTCATAGATCCTGGCCCCCTGCGCGCAGTTAAAGGGCGATTCGCCACGGACTGGCCGCTTTGTGGCCACAACCCGGTCGACTTCGCGATCGTGCCATTGGGCGCGCCAAAGCGGATAACCGAGTTCCTGGCAGGTCTTCCCGGCGGCCTCGTCCCAGGAGCGCCCCCAAGCTTTGAGCAGCGTCTCATTGGCATAGAGAAAGCGGTGGTTGAGGTCCAGGACGAACACCATATCGGGGGTATTGGAAAGGGCCGCCTTGTAGGCCCGCTCCACGCGCTCCAGCCGGGCTTGTTCCCGCTTGTAAGCAGTCACGTCGCGGAAGGAGACGGCAAAACCACCCTCGATGGGATAGGCATGGAGTTCAAGCCACAGCGAGACGGCTGCATCGATGTACTGAAAGTCGAAGTGCTGCGCCTCGCCGGTCTCAATGGCAACTTGGCAGCGCCGCGCGATGTCGCTGCTCTGGATGCCGGGCCACGCCTCCCAAAGAGTATGACCAAGCAACTGGCCGGGATGCACTTGCGCGATATGCTCGGCAGCCGGATTCATGTAGGTGATCCGGTAGTTAAAGTCAAAGAGCACAAACGCATCGGCGATATTCTCAAGCAGATGACCGGTGGAAGACGGCTGGGGACGAAAACCAGTACGGAGAACGGTCATGATGACTCACCCGTGTATGGAGGGCAAAGGGTTTAGTGGTACAAGCATACCGCAGTTTCAATGCATAAGAAGACCCGGCATCAAAAGATATAAGGGGAAAACGATTCCTTGACGGGCAGGTTACTATCGCACACAAGAGGAATCGCGTGCGGCGATTTTCAGTCTATCTTGTGGCAATGCTGCTGACGATCTCGGCCGGGACGCAGAGGACGGGGTGCGAACAAAGCGCTGACGAAAATCTTTTAAGTGTTTGTTATCTGCCAGTCGCGGACAAGTTCCTGGCATTCCGGCAAGATTGCCGGAATGCTCACTGCCACGCCGGGAGAGTAATCCGCGACACTCTCAATTCCTGCAATTATGCAAGCGACTCGGGAAGACGATCCGGGCTCTCAGCTACCCCGCTGTTCTTGTTCAGGCAAAGTTGTGTCAAGGCCACCAGGGCGAGCATCCCCATGGAAAAGACGGCCACGACCTGCAATGCCGGGAAGCGATTCGAGGTAACATAGCGGACGGCGAACAGGGAATACACGATCACCGGAAGCGACGTAAATAACTTGGTGACGGCTGTTCGGCGCTGTCCAATCCGCCAGAGCTGACCCGCAATCCAGTAAACCAGGAAAGTCGTAAGCAGCCAGCCGAAGTAATTGCGGAAAGGGACACCGAAGTACGGTCCGCCATCTTCCCATATCCAATTGCCAGCGGCCACCATGCCGGGATCCATCACCAGGTCCCAGGCAGTCATGGCCCAGGCAGCAATTGCGGCCCTTGCGGTGAGACCGGTAAGAGAGTGCGCCTGGACGCCCCGCGTGAGCGCCGTCGCCACCATCCACGAGGGATAAATCATCATGAACCAGGCCAGCGGTATGATGACGGGCACATGGCCGAGCTTGGCGCCCAGCATGTCGCTGTAATGATAGGCGCCGAAGATGAGGCCGGTACGTACTCCAATCTCTTCCATCAGGTAGGAGACGATGGCAGAGATCAAAAAGAACAGGCCGGTGCGCCGCAGGCCTTCGACCGCCGCGCAGTGAGTCAGAGAGAAGAGAACAAACACCAGTGTGAATCCGATATTGCCCAGCGCCGGCAGTTGGATCCACGGCCATAAGGCTTCCTCAAGGATGAGATACACGGTTGCGGCGAAGAGCAACCACGATACCGCACGGAACCATCTGCTTTCCATAGCTCCTCCAGCCTCAATCACACCAAAAATAACACGGCATTCCTACCTGTAAGACAAAACATCCGGAAGGGGGGCCCCGGGCATGGCCGCGCGCGCCCCTTGGCGAAGTTGGGCCTGACAGTGGACAATGCTGGAGTTCCGCAAATCCTGCAATCGACGGCGCCCACGCCAATCCACCACCAGAGGGCGACCGCGCAGGCACAAGGAAGACTCGATGCACTCGGTTTGGATGGGCGAGTTTCTGGGCACGCTGGTTCTGGTGCTGCTGGGCAACGGCGTGAACGCCGGTGTAACGTTGCGCAAGTCCTACGCAGCCGCCGCAGGCTGGATGGCCATCTGCGCCGGCTGGGCGCTGGCCGTGCTGTGCGGCGTGCTGGTGGCGCAGGCGTTTGGCAGTCCGGGAGCGCATTTGAACCCCGCCATTACGCTGGCCGCCGCGGTGAACACCGGCAATTATTCGCAGGTGCTGAGTTATTGGTCGGCGCAATTGCTGGGGGCCGTATGTGGCGCTTCGCTGATGGCGCTGCACTACGGACCGCACTGGAAGTTGACGGACGACTCGGCGGCCAAGCTTGGCATCTTCTGTACCAACGCCGCGGTGCGCAGTCCCATGCTGAACATCGTGAGCGAGGCGGTGGGCACGGCGGTGCTGGTGGTGGTTGCAGCGGCCATCGGTTCGCACGGGGTCTCGGCGACCGGACCGGCTCCGGGCCTGGGACCTTGGCTGGTGGGCAGCCTGGTGTGGGGCATCGGTCTGTCGCTGGGTGGAACCACCGGTTACGCCATCAACCCCGCGCGCGACCTGGGTCCGCGGCTGGCTCATTGGCTGCTGCCGATTCCCGGCAAGGGCGGCTCGAACTGGCGCTATGCGCCGATTCCGCTCATCGGCGATCTGGCGGGCGCTGTGCTGGCGGGACTGCTGCTGCATAGCGCTCATCTCTAGGTCTCTGACCGAGTGAATTTGTGCTTTGAGGTTTATGTTGTCCCACCCTTTCGCCAGGAAAAAGGCGAAAGGATGGGGCACGGAGTTGGTACAAGAACAATCGGTCAGAGATCTAGTGCGGAACGCGAAATGTTGACGGTCGAGAGGAGACTGCTTTCGGTTTGCGGTTAGGTTGTATTCTTGGCTGAAGAGCCTGCCTTGACGGCTGCGCTTGCCGAGAATAAGACCGATGGCGAAAATCGTTCTACAAATCGATCCGCGCGACAACGTTGTGGTGGCGCTTGTCCCACTTGCGGCCGGAACGGTGGCGCAGTTGGACGGGCAATCGATTCCGGTGACGCAGGCGATCCCAGCGAAACATAAGTTGGCGCTGGTCGACATTGAGCCGGGCGGCCTGATTTTTCTTTATGGCATGGTGGTAGGCGAGGCGATGGAAGCGATTCCGCGCGGAGGCCTGCTGACGACGCGCAACGTGCGCCATCGCGCCGGCGCTTACACGGCCGTGAGGCAGCCTGCGGAGTTGGCCGCGCCTGACGCATCGGCGTGGATGGGGCGCACCTTCATGGGCTACCACCGCGCGGATGGACAGGTGGGCACGCGCAACTACTGGCTGGTGGTGCCGCTGGTGTTCTGCGAAAACCGCAACGTGGA
>Ga0181529_10008471_pt1 | contig 10005 bp, 10 predicted proteins | sample PEATcosm2014_Bin_36_FD_119763 | JGI IMG/M metagenome (GOLD analysis project Ga0181529, IMG submission 119763) | Peatland microbial communities from MTU Mesocosm Facility, Houghton, MI, USA - PEATcosm2014_Bin10_30_metaG | ecosystem: Environmental > Terrestrial > Soil > Wetlands > Peat | place... | reverse complement strand
CCCACCGCGCCCTCGTGGTAGGTGGTGGATTCAATCTCGCACAACTGGCGTGTAAACGTGATGGGATCAAGCAGATTCAGGGAAGCGGCATTCGGCGGACAATCACTCATAGTACTGCCAGAATAAACTAACAATCACCCGCCTTGTCTCACAACACGACTATATCTGCCACGGAAAACTCAAAAAACTCCACTCGTCCTATCTCTGTCGTGTATGATCTCTTTATCCATTAAAAGCCTCAAATCTTATACTGGAATCATTGCTCTGCAAGAGAGGAAGCGCCTGAAATGGATAGAAAGGCAAGATGATGAAACGCTTTTTTCTCTTCTCGCGTCCGACATCACAGGTCGGAATGTCTTTGCCGTCGAAAACTTTGATTGGAATGCGAGTAAGCATCTCACTCGCTGTCTTCAGTCTCATTCTGCTGGCGTTGGGAGTTTTGCCTTCCTTGGCTCAAGCGCAAACTTGCAACTTAACACAGCCATTAATCTCTGTTTTAGGCGGCAACTACACCGTAGCGCAGATGGTAACGGTGGTTGAATCCGACACGAATACCGTTATCTACTACACAACGAATGGACAACCTGCATGGATTAATGGACCCAGTGCGTCTCAGAGTGGTCCAACTCCATCGGCCATCAAGTACTCTGGACCGTTTGAAGTCTCCACTTCATCTTACCTCCTTGTCGTAGCATGGGACTCTCGGTGCAATTCATGGTATGCCAATAGCAGTCAGATTGATTTCACAACAGCGGCCCAGGACTTCTCGATTAGCATTTCGCCTTCATCGTTGACCGTAGATGTTGGAAAAACTACCACTGCGACAGTCACAGTGACACCATCAAATGGCTTCAATAACCAGATAGCCTTTTCCTGCTCTCAATCGAGTAGTGTCCTATGCAGCTTTTCTCCACTTGAAGTGACTCCTTCGGGTTCAACCACGGTCCAACTTACTGTGGTCGGCCTTCCGCAGATTGCATCACTGCACCGGAAACCCTCGCCATTCTTTCCAGCTACGGCGCTGGCCGGAGTCTTATGCTTATTCGGCTTGAGAAGGTGTTACAGGTTGCGGCTGATGGTGCTTGCAATGGTTGCATTCGCCAGCTTGGGTATGCTCTCCGCCTGTGGAGGCAGCAGTCCGACACCAGTTTCCCCTGGGACTGTAACAGTGACTGCACAGATGACAAATGTGACTATCTCAGAATTGCAGCATACAGCCAGTATTTCATTCTAATAGTCTGCGCCAGCCAGACTGCTGCGAAATCAAGGCCTCTCCCGCAAGGAAGGGGCCTGCATTTTTGCCGTGGAAGGCCAACAGATGCAGCATTGTTCCCCGATAGACTTTTTCCTCCAATTCCGTCTCGCACAGTAACTGCCGGTTTTTCCGCAGCCTGTTGAGCCACACAAACTGCATCCCTTTGCAGACTGCTGCATCTTTCTTCATAAGTTCGCTGCGTTTGCTGCAAACGCATAAAGAAATCTTTACGTATAACGAGTAGAATGGTGTGTGGAATGACTACGAAAAATACCGCCGTCGAACGCAATTTCCCTCATCAAGCGAGTCTCTTCCCTTGTCAATCTGAGCAGCAACAGCCGGCCTTTGACAGTTGTAGAAGGGAGCGGATCTAATGGCTCCTGTCAGCAGCGATTTCGCCCTCGATGCCCTGCACACCACGGCGACACAAATCTTCACTGGAGCCGTCGAGGCCTGCAACATCGCTTCCGCCTTCGACCGCCGCATTCGCTTTGAAGGCAACACCATGCATCGCCTTCTGCCTGATGGCAGCGGCCCGGAATCGATCTGCCTGGGCAACTATAAAAAAGTCTTCGTCATTGCGCTGGGCAAGGCAGCCGGTCCCATGCTTGATGTTCTGATGAGCCGCATGAGCCGCCGCCTCGGCTTGCGCGGCATCTGCTGCTCCAATCAGCTTCCCAAGCATCGCGACTGGCGCTTCCGCTACTTCGAGGGCGGTCATCCAACGCCTAACGAAGAATCTTTCGCCGCCGCCCGCGCCGCGCTCGCGCTGCTGCGCAAAGCCCGCAAAGACACACTCATCTTTTTTCTCATCTCCGGCGGCGGCTCGGCGCTCTTCGATCTGCCGCTTGATTCGCAGATCTCACTCGATGACACCATCGCCTTTCATCAACTGCTGCTCGACTCCGGCGCGCCCATCAGCGAAGTCAACACGCTGCGCAAGCACTTCTCGGCCGTCAAAGGCGGACGCTTGGCTATCGCCGCTCCCGAAGCCGCCAAGGTAAGCCTGCTGCTGCCCGACGTTCCCTTGCGCTCGCTCGATGCGCTCTCCAGCGGCCCCACTTCGCCCGATCATTCCACTGTCGCCGAGGTTCGCTCCCTGCTCGATAAGTACAACCTCAAGGCCAAGCTCCCATCCGCAGTCGGCGCCTTCTTTGAGCGCGAAGACCTGCCTGAGTCGCCAGGGAACAAAAGCTGGCGTCCGCCCTTCTTTCCCAAGCTTTCCATTCCCGGCTTCAAGTCCGCGCGCCGTATTACCACCGCGGCCCAAATGAGCGGCGAGGACGCGCCCTTCCGCGATTCGGTCTTCGAGATTCTTCTTTGCGGCCACGACCTGGTCGAGAACGCCCGCGCTCTTGCCGAGAAGGCCGGCTACCACACCGTCGTCGACAACACCTGCGACGATTGGGATTATGCTGACGCCGCTCGCTACCTTCTTGAGCGCTTTCACTCTCTGCGCGCCATGCATCCGCGCCTCTGCCTCATCTCCGCCGGCGAGGTCACGGTCACCATCGATCGCACACCCGGATCAGGCGGCCGCAATCAGCAATTTGTCATGGAGTGCGCCCTGGAACTGGAGAGCTATCCCGGCGAACATCTCACCGTGCTCAGCGCCGGCTCCGACGGCATCGACGGCAACACGCAGGTTGCCGGAGCCATCGCCGACCCCACCACTGTCACCCGCGCTCACGCCTTTGGCTTCCACCTCAAGGCCGCGCTGGCCGCCTTCGACGCTTGCCCCATGTTCTCGGCCCTCGGCGATGCCGTTGTCACCGGACCCACGGGCCAAAATCTCCGTGACCTGCGTCTGCTCATCGCCGACAATGAATGACTCTATCCTCTGCTAACCTCCATCGAATATATTGACTCTATGCCAGCTAGAGCGGTCTGCGGCAAACCGCTCTCTCTGAGTTCAACCAGGAATCTTTTGCGAGCGAATAGTGAGCGTCTGCTCCATGCAATCGGGAGGGTTTGATGAAGAATACCGACACCATCGAAATGGTTCTCAAAAGCAAAGCGAATAACAGCGTTTTGTCGATAACGCCCGATGAGCCGGTCTACAAGGCGCTGGAGAAGATGTCCGAGCACAACATCGGCGCACTGCTGGTCCTCGCCGACGATCATGTCGCCGGTATTCTTTCGGAGCGCGACTACGCCCGCCGCGGCGACCTCCAGGGCCACTCCGCCAAAAGAACCAAGGTTAAAAAAATCATGACCAGCCCTGTTCACTGTGTCAGCCCCTCGGAGACCGTCGATGAGTGTATGTCCATCATGACGCAGAAGCACTTCCGCCATCTTCCCGTCCTCAAGGACGAGAAGGTGGTAGGGTTGATCTCCATCGGCGACCTTGTCAAATGGGTCATCTCCGGCCACGAGCAGACCATCCAGGAGCTGCAGGGCTATATCACCGGCGCCTATCCGGCATAGGCTTCAGCTTTTTCTTTGCGCAGCGCCGCTGGAGTAGCCGGCGGATTTCGCCTTGAGCGTATCCTTCACGGCATACAACTTGAGCACATCGCCGGCTGTCTTCAGCTTGCTGATCGGGGTGATGGAGAAGTGCAGCGGCACACGCAGCATTGCGCTGCCGCCGCCGATCTGAAGCGTAATGTCGCGGTTGCTATCGACGATGCGCTGGATGACCGCGGTAATTGTTGGCAGATTGGCGGGACTGGGCAGAATCGCGAGCAGCGAGGAATCGCTCCAATAGAAGATCGTGTCGTCGCTGCGCAGGTTTCGCGTCAGAAAAGCGGAGACAGCCATGACGCAATCCTGAACGGCCTCCATGCCAAACCTGTCGTGAACAGAACTCAGACAGCTCAACTCAAAATGAACGACGTAGCCGCAGCCGCCCTCTTCCATGATATTTTTCAAATGCTCGATTGCGGCGTCGCCGTTACGCAGGCCAGTTGCATTGTCGTTGGCTGAAAATCGCTCCGCGGTCTTGGCTGGAGAGGCGCCGTCCGCCTTTGCCGGGCCATTGCGGGTGCGCAGAAAATCATTGAGAAGAATGAGAAAGCCATGAATCTCCTCGCTCGTGAGCAAGCTTCCTACCCTCTGCATCAGCGGCGCGGCCTCCTCGGAGGCGGGATCGACACCCATTCTGCTCATCAGATCACCAAGCAGATGCGAAACCAACTCTCGCCATCCGGAGCGTCTCTCCCGCATCGCGTTCTCCGCGCTGCGGTGATAGCGGTTGAACTCCTCGAGAACCCGCCTGACCTGCTCCAGATCGCCGGCCGGCAGCAGTAGTTTCTGAAGCTGCGGCGTCAGGCCGCCGACTTTGGCTTGAAATTCCTTGTATAGCCGGGGATCAAGTTCGGGAACATTTCGCGCCGCCTGCTCCATCAATTTGGATAGGTTGCCGCTCTCCATTACGGCTGCTTTTTCACCAGTCGCTGACGAATCGCAACAGCATTTCTCCTCCGACTCACAATGGATCATCGATGCACCCTTGCATATGAGATCGGCAATTCCGTAGGATTTCGATACTATTTTTTGCGGCGGATGAAGAACCTTTTCTGCATATGCGGGCCGTGGCGAATGCGGTGCCTCGCTACTTTGTCTGCGGATGGAAATCTATAAACCCGGCGCGCGCAACGCGGACCGAGTGGATGCCAGTCCAAGTAGCACGGCTGGCAGAAGGTTTGACATAGTCATATGACTAGTGATATGACTATATTGATGGAGGTTCTCATGCAGTGGCAAGTCTATGATGCGAAGGCGCGCTTCAGTGAGTTTCTTGACGCCACTCTGCGGGACGGACCGCAGGTTGTCACCCGCCGCGGCGTGGAGACTGCCGTGCTGGTTCCCATCGACGAATGGAAGCGGCTGAGGGGTTTGGCGCGACCGAATATCAAGGAGATTCTGCTCGATCCGGGTGGTCCTCGCTTTGAAGATATAGTGCCTCCACGCGGAGAGAATCCCAGCCGTCCTGCAGTTGAGTTCGAGTAAGTCCAATGTATCTTCTCGACACCAACGTCATCTCAGAGACGCGCAAGCCGCGTCCGCATCCGGCTGTTCTCGCTTGGATTCGCTCCGTCCGTGAGAACGAAATTTTTCTGTCCGCCGTCACTTGTGGTGAATTGCAGAAGGGCGTGGAGCTGACCAGGCGGCAGAATCTCTTGAAGGCTGAAGAGATTGGCGCATGGATCAACCATTTGGCTTCCACGTATGCCATCTTGCCTGCTGATGAGCCTGTCTTCAGAGAATGGGCAAGAATGTTGAAAGGCCGCGCTGAGCCGAAGTGGGAGGATGGATTGATCGCCGCCACCGCGCGCATTCATCGCCTGATTGTCGTCACACGCAATGTGAAGGATTTTACGGCCTTCGACGTGAAAGTCTTCAATCCCTTTCCCGACTCTGAGCCTTCAATTAATCCGCTTTCCGTTGATCCAGGAGAACCTGCTTGACCGTGGAACGCACTCAGCCCATCATCGGCGTCTTGGCTATTCAAGGCGACTACGCCGCCCATGCCGCAGCGCTTACCGTTTGCGGCGCAACATCGATTGAAGTCCGCAATCCTGCGGAGCTTTCCAGTCTTGACGGTCTGGTGCTGCCTGGCGGCGAATCCACCACTGTCCTCAAATTCCTGGAGAAGCACGGTTTCTTTGAGGCTTTGCGGAAGTTCTGCTCGAGCAAGCCCGTCTTTGCCACCTGCGCCGGAACCATTCTGCTGGCTCGCGAGGTTCTTCATCCGCCACAGCGCTCGCTTGGTGTCCTTGACGCCACGGTTGAGCGCAACGCCTATGGCCGCCAGATAGACTCCTCCATCATTACCGCCGAAACAACGCTCCCCGGCGGCCCACTGGAGATGGTCTTCATTCGCGCTCCGCGCATTACCGCGATTGGCCCAGGCGTCGAGGTTCTCGCCCAGCGCGACGGCTTTCCAACACTGGTCAGGCAAGGCCGTATCCTCGCAGCTACATTTCATCCGGAGCTATCCGCCGGACACCGCGTCCACAGCCTCTTCGTCGAGTCCGTCGCCGCAGCCAACCTATAATCGGCCCGGAAGCGATACACTCACTTCATGCGCTCACGCAACACAACCCGCATCAGTCTGACCGCACTGCTTGGCACCCCGGTCACCGACGCGCAGGGCCATCTCCGCGGCCGTCTCAAAGACATTGCCGTCGCCACCGGTGAGGATGCGGGCAAAGTCGCCGGCCTGGTGCTCAAAACCCGCGCCGGTCTCTGCATCGTCCCCTCGCATGAGGTGATGGAGACTCCCGCCGGCACGCTGGAATTGCGCTCCAGCGGCGCGCTGGTTCCGCTGGCCGATCAAGGAAATTATCTCTACTTACAGCAGGATCTGATCGACCGCCAGATCATCGATATTCACGGCCGCAAGGTCGTCCGCGTCAACGATGTTGATCTCGAATGGATGGGCCAGGGCGCGGCGCATCTGCTGCGCGTCGTCGAGGTCGAAGTCGGCCTGCGCGGAGCTTTCCGCCGCGTCTTCAAAGGCCTGCTGCCTCGCGCCGCTTTGGAATCGCTCAGCCGCAAATTCGCCTTTCGCGGCATTCCCTGGGAGTTTGTCGATGTCATCGAGGTCGATCCAGCCCGCCGCGTCAAACTGCGCATCGAGTACGAGCGTCTGGCTGGGATGCATCCCTCCGACATTGCCGACATTCTCGAAGACCTGGCTCCCGCCGAGCGCGAGGCCGTCTTCACCTCGCTCGACGAAGAAGTCGCCGCCGAGACACTGGAAGAGGTCGAGCCTAAGCTGCAAAAAGCTCTGCTGGAAAAGCTCGGCGATGAGAAGATCGCCGACATCGTCGAGGAAATGGATCCCGGTGCAGCCGCTGATCTGCTGGCAGAACTGCCCGAAGAGCAATCCGACGCCATTCTCGAAGAGATGGAACCGGAGGAGCGCCAAGAGGTCTCCGAACTGCTGGAGTTCGACGAGGACACTGCCGCCGGTTGCATGACTACCGACTTCGTTTCACTCCCAAGAAACTCGACCGTAGCCCAGGCCGTCGAGGCTCTGCGCGCCTTTGACGGTGACCCGGAGAGTGTCACGGAAGTTTATTTGCTCGACGAGAAGCGCGCGCTGCTTGGCGCCATCCCGCTTGCCCGACTGGTGATGGCCCAGCCGGAGACGCGGCTCTCTGTGCTCGCCGAGACGCGCGTTCTCTCCTGCCCCTTCCACCTCGGCCAGAACGATCTGGCCGAAATGTTCGACAAATACAACCTCCATGCTCTGGCCGTTGTCGATGCCAAAGGCAGCATGGTCGGAGTAGTCCAGGCCGATCACGTAATCAGCTTCCTTCGCGACAAGCTCTAAGCGGTTGTCACACCGCGACAAACAGGTTTTCGGCAAATGGCCATTCTTCGTCTACCCATTGCGCGATGCACTCAAAGCCTGTTAGCCGGGCCATTTCCAGAGGCTCGTCTTTCTGATACTTGTGACAACTCTCGGTCCAGATAGTTTCATCGCACTGGAGAGTGAAACTGGATTCTTCGATGGTGACTACTTGAGTCTCAGTGGAGCGGAGATGCATTTCGATTCGACGTTCGCGCGCATTGTATAGAGCAACGTGTTCAAATCGAGATAAGTCAAAATCACCTTCAAGTTCGCGGTTGATGCGCGCCAGCAGATTGCGATTGAAGGCCGCGGTGACGCCAAGCGAGTCATCGTAGGCGGGGATAAGCTGAGTCAACGGCTTTTCAAGATCGGTGCCGAGCAATAATGTATCGCCTGGTTCAATCGCCTGTCGAATTTTGCGCAGGAAATCTTCGGCGGGCGCGCGATCGAAGTTGCCGATGGAACTGCCGAGGAATAGCACCAAGATTGCGTCTCCCGGCCTGCGGCGAGCTACAGCGCGGCTGAGGCCATCAAGATACTCGCTTTCAAAACCGAGAATGCTCACATGAGCCAAGTCATCGAGTTCGCGTTCGCAGCTCACAAGCGCTGCTGAGGATATTTCGATCGGGCAGTAAGTCATCGACTGGTTGCGGGCGAGAGCTTCCAGAATCTGGCGGGTCTTTCTGCCGTTGCCGCTGCCGAGTTCAACAACCATGCCGTGAGCGGCGAGGTGGTCTGTAATCTCTTCTGAGTGACGGCGCAGAATCCTCTCTTCCGCATGGGTCAACCCATATTCAGGAAGCTTGGTGATTGCTTCAAACAACGCAGAGCCGATGTCGTCGTAGAGATACTTTGATGGCAGTTCTTTTTGCCCGGTTTTTTTCAACCCATAACGCACGTCTTCAGCGAACGAATTGACAACGTGGGTTGCGCCATTACGGATCAACATACACACTCCTTCAGTGATTCACACAGCGGAAAGATGCATAGACGTAGGGATAATGCGGCTGGAACCAATTGCGAAAGGAGCGCCGCAAGAAGCAGGCCGCAGTTCGCGGCGATCCGCCTTTGACAACAAAATGATCTTCATCAAAAAAACTTTCAGAGTAGCCGCGGTAAAAGGGAAAAGGCTCAAAACCCTCGAAGGGCGCAAACTGAGTAGAGGTCCACTCCCAGCCATTGCCGATTGCGTCCTCCAACCCGAAGGCGCTCAGGCCGCGTGGATAACTCCCAACCGCAACCGGATCCCAATGCTGGAAGTCAAAGTTACCACGCGTTGCATCAGGAGGCGCATCACCCCACGGATACGTCCGCTCAATTCCTCCCGGCGTTCCGTAGGCCGCGCGATGGAACTCAGCTTCGGTAGGAAGGGAACTGCTCACAAAACGCGCATAAGCGGCGGCCTCGGCATGGCTAAGATAGACTGGCCAGTCGAGCGGCAACTCGACCTCATCAAACATCGCCTGATAAGTCCACGTGCCTTGGCGGCCAATCCAAAAACGCGGATGGCTGATCTTCTGGTCTTTGATCCAGGCCCAATCCGCATCGCTCCAAAAACTATGTTCGTCATATCCGCCCTCGCGCACTAATCGGAGGAACTCTCCATTCGTGATCTTGTGGGCAGAAATTGCAAAGGCCGGCACTTCGACGGAATGTTCTTCAAACTCGTTATCCCAGCCGAAGGATTCGCCGTCGCGCGGAATTCCAAGCGTCGCTGTTCCTGCCGGTATATTAATCATTCGATCAGCAATAGGTAGCCTGGGTCGCGATTGAATGCGTTGATAACTCAACGGCGGAATCTTTCGCTCCGCGCTGAGTTGGTGAAGCATATACGCCAGAGTTTCCGCGTGCATCAACCGGTGTTCAATGGCTGCATTCAAAATAATTTCCGAAGAGTAATGCCAATTGTTTGACGAAGACTGTGAATAAGTTTCGAGTAAGTCATCAATTCTTTTGCGCACGCAAATGCTATAAGCATTGATCTCTGAAAGACGAGGCCAGTCAGAGGGCTGGTCATCTGGCAAGCCGCCATCCACCGGATCGATGCCGAAGGCAAAGAGACGGTCGAATTCCTTGTGCAGCGCTCCGAGTCCAAGCGCATGGCCTGCGATCAGATTCCAATCGAATGCTTCGAGATGTCCGATGTAAAAAGCGATTCGATGACGCTCTGGAATAGGCCTGTCATATAATGCATCCGGACGCATCAAACGAAACAAATCATCGGTCACACGCCGCGCTTCACTCAGGCGCGCCAGAAGTTGGTTTTGTGCGTTCAGTTGTGTTGAGGCAGCACTCATCTGCTTTTTTGCTCCGCAACAGCCACTCGTGAAAATGGCTCAATCATCAGGTCGTCAATGTAACACCATCCCCAGTCTTCACCCTGCTCAAGAGAGCGCATGATGGGGTGCTTTGTTTTTTTGAAATGCTTAGTAGCGTGCTTATTCTT
>Ga0181529_10008467_pt1 | contig 10009 bp, 7 predicted proteins | sample PEATcosm2014_Bin_36_FD_119763 | JGI IMG/M metagenome (GOLD analysis project Ga0181529, IMG submission 119763) | Peatland microbial communities from MTU Mesocosm Facility, Houghton, MI, USA - PEATcosm2014_Bin10_30_metaG | ecosystem: Environmental > Terrestrial > Soil > Wetlands > Peat | place... | reverse complement strand
TTTGTGCCGATCAGTTGGTCGCAACCGCTGCTAACCGGCGAGTTCACCGCCTTGGGTGTCACGCGGATGCTGGAGGCCGTTCGCTTGGTCGATCCGGCGATCCGTTTCTACCAAGCCAGCAGCAGTGAAATGTTCGGCAACGTAAAGCAGGAGCCGCAAAACGAGCAGACACCTTTCTGGCCGCGCAGCCCTTATGGCGTGGCCAAGGTTTACGGCCACTGGATTACGGTGAACTACCGTGAAAGCTACAACATCTTTGCCTGCTCCGGCATCCTCTTCAATCACGAATCGCCGCTGCGGGGAAAGGAGTTCGTTAGCCGCAAGGTATCCGATGCCGTGGCGCGGATCGCGCTCGGCGTGCAAGACAAACTCGCCCTCGGCAACCTCGAGGCCATGCGCGATTGGGGATTCGCCGGCGATTACATCGAGGCCGTTTGGCTGATGCTCCAGCAGGAGCGGCCGGACGATTTTGTCGTCGCCACCGGCGCGAAACACTCGGTGCGCGACCTGGTGGAACTGGCCTTCCATCATGTGGGCCTGGACTGGCGAGACCACGTAATCCACGATCCGCGGTTCTTTCGCCCGGCCGAGATCAACACCCTGCGCGGCGACGCCAGCAAGGCCCGGCAGATCCTTGGCTGGGAGCCGAAGGTCTCTTTTGCCGAACTCATCCGCATGATGGTCGACGCCGACATGGATCGGGTGCGGCGGGAAATGGCCGATCAAGCCCGCTTCGGCGACTAAACCAACGCGCCCGATTCGTAGGCTTCTAGAAGTGCCTTAAGAATCGCCGATTCCCAAGTCGTCGAGTTTCTTGCGGAGCGTCGTGCGGTGCAGCCCGAGGCGGCGGGCAGCGGCCAGACACTGGCCCCCGCAATGCTCCATCGCCGTCTGCAACAGCGGTCGCTCCACCCATTTGAGCAGCCGATCGTAGAGGTCTTCGCCGGCCGGATCGCGAAGCTGCCGCTCCGCCCATTGACGCACCAGCGAGGCGATAGCCTCTTCCTGGAAAATGAGACCCGACCCGATTTCTCCCACCATTTCTCCCAACGGCGGCGGCAGGTGTTCGGGGGCGATGATGCCACCGCGGGCGAGGATCATGGCATGCTCGATTGCGTTGCGCAGCTCGCGGACATTGCCCAACCATGGGCGGCGTTGCAGTTCGGCCAGGGCCTCGGCGGAAAGCGCCGGCCGCGGGCGCCCATTCTTGGCGGCCAAGCCGTCCAGGAAATGGCCCGCCAACTCGGCAACGTCTTCATAACGTTGGCGAAGCGGTGGAATCTCGATCGCAAAGGTGATGAGCCGAAAGTAAAGATCGTGACGGAACTTTCCCTCCGCCACGCGCTGCCGCAGATCTTGGTGCGTGGCCGAAATGAGGCGGAAGTCGCTCTGCACCGGCCGGTCGGCCCCCACCGGTAAGATCTCGCCATGCTCCAGCACACGCAGCAGCTTCACCTGGAGTGGCAACGGGATATCGGCCACTTCGTCGAGGAAGATCGTGCCGCCGTGCGACTGTTCCAACAGCCCCTTGCGCGGTTGGTCGGCGCCGGTGAACGCCCCCCGGGCGTGGCCGAACAGTTCGCTTTCGGCCAGCGACTCGCTCAGCGACGCCACGTTGACCGCCACGAACGGCCCGCTCGATCGCCGACTGTAATGGTGAATCGCGCGCGCGGCCAGTTCCTTGCCCGTGCCGCTTTCGCCACGAAGGTGAACGCAGGCGTCGGTGGGAGCCACGACCGCGATGCGCTTGAATACCTCTTGGATGGCGGCCGAATGACCGACGATCGGTTCCACGCCGTCCTGGGCCAGGCCGGCATCCACCGCTGCTGCCGGCGGTGGCGACAGGCTCTCTGTCGCCCGCACAATCACCCGCTGGGCCATCGTCAGATCGAACGGTTTCAGCAGATACTCGAAGGCCCCCTTCCGGACGGTCTCGACCGCCGTGGTCAAATCGCCGAAGGCCGTAATAATGATGATCGGCACGGGCCCCAGGATCCGACGGAAGTGATGCATGGCGGCTACGCCGCTCATGCCGGGGAGCCGCACGTCGAGCACGATCACGTCAGGCCGCCGGGCCGCGGACGCCTCCAGTCCCTGTTCTGCCGAGGCGGCCGTGGCCACGCTGTGGCCGAGCGACTCGGCCAGCTTGGCCAGTCCCCAACAAATGCTCGGCTCATCGTCGACGATTAATAGGTGGGACATCGGCGGGGAAAGGGTTCAGGGGCGCTGGTTTGTATTGCTTCCAGGGATCTCTGCCGCGACCAAACGCCCCCCCATTGCAATGGTGGGGGCATTCGACAACATCAAAAACTTCGCATCGATAATACGGTGAGCGATAATAATACGGTGAGTGCACGGAACGCTATGACGCGTCTCATCCTTCCTTTGTCGTTTCCCCGTCATCGGTCGGCAGTTCGACGGTAAAGTGGGTCTCGCCATGGTGACGTTGCCAACCGATCGAGCCGTGATGGCCCTCGGCAACTTGCCGGGCCACATAAAGGCCCAGGCCGGTGCCTTCGGGCTTTCCGCTGACAAACGGTTCAAACAAGCGATCAGCAACCTCCGGCGATGGCCCCGGACCCGTGTCCCGGACGTGTAATGCCGCACGGTCTTCGCCCACGTTCTCCAACGTGACGGTAATCCGTGGCCGGCTGCCATCCTGCCGACCGGCGGCCTCCACGGCGTTCAATGTCAAGTTTACCGTGAGTTGCCGCAGGGCGTCAGGATCGCCTCGGACCCGAAGCGGTCGAGCCGGTGGGACGAATTCCAGCTCGATGCCGGCGTGAACACATGCCGGCCGTACCAGCGATAAGGCGTCTTCCACCACCGTCGCCAGACACACGTTTTGGGACGCCTTGGGTTGGTCGCGTCCGAGGGCCATGAACCGCTGCAGGTACGATTCCATGAGCCGCAACTGCCGCAAGGCCACCTCCAGCGATTCACTGGCGTACCCCGCCACGCACTCGCGCCGGTGCAACTCAATCGCCATCCGCCCGCCGGTCGCCGCATTGCGTAATTGATGAGCCATGCCGGCCCCCAAGCGGTCCAGTGTGCGGAGTTGCTCGTGGCGGCGGACTTGGACCTCGTACTGGCCAAGTTGCTCCGACATGCGGTTGATCGAAACGGCCAAGTCGCGAATCTCGTCGTCGTGGCGCCACACAGCCACCGGCTGGAAATCGCCCCGCGCGATGGCGGCCGCTCGATCACCGAGTTGCCGGATCGGCTGTACGAAACGATGGGCCAAAACCGTAGAGACTACCACCACGGCCACCATGGCCACCACGCCCGTCATCAGCGCGGGAAAGGCGGCCTGCCGCATCACGGCCGACGAGCGGTCTTCCGGATAGAGGACCACCAGCGAACCGGCCGGCGACAGCGGATCGTGTGCCGAGACGGGCGCGCGCTGGCTCAAATAAATCCGCCCTCCCAGCGACGTTGTGGGACGTGTCGTCAGCTCGCCGGCCGGCTCCTCATTACGAATCTGCTGCAACAGTTCCAAGTCTTCCGCACTTAAGCGGAGCGTGCTGGCCTGGAGCGTATTGCGTTGGTCCAGCAGAACGAACTCGGCGCCCGACAGTCCGCTCATTTGTCGCAGCACAGGCTCGCTCAGAGGGAATTTGGCTTCGGCGAGCGTCGCCACCACCCGCTGCAAGCTCTCTTCTTGGGCTTGGCGCGCCCGTTGGCCGCCGAAATAAGCACTCACCCCGCTGGCCAGAACAATAGCCAGCACCACGACCGACAACGTCGGCAGGAGCAACTGAAATTGGATGGGCCATCGCATGGTCGGACGCTCTCGGCTTCGCCCCGTAGTATACCCCGATCAACTAGGCACAGCACCGGGGTCCGCAGGGGAGCCAGGAAGAGGCTCTTTTCGGCTTTCTGCGAAAAACGGGCAAAGTCCCGCATTGGCTTTGCCGATTATTCCGACAGCGTAAACTGAGTTGAGTTTGCGGGTGCATTGCGTAAAACGCGAACCTTATCCAGATTAACAGGTCATCCGGACCGAGACGCCAGAGAACCCGGCTATTGCCGCCACGATGGTTGCCGAGACGCCATGAACAACCTCCTCTCGCCAGTTCGATCGCTTCTGCCGGCATGGCTGGTGCTGGGCGTGGTGCTCGGCTTGACGGGCTGTCATGCCGTCGACTTCTACGACGCCTCGCTGCAAGGGCCCGTGCCGCCGGCGATGGAGCCCCCCCGAGAATTGTCCATGGTCTCGCTGCCCAGCTATCGCGTCGAGCCGCCCGATATCCTCCAGATCGAGATGCTCAAGCTGGTGCCGCTGCCCCCGTACCGCATCGACATCTACGATGTGCTGCAAATTCGCGTCTTGGGCACCATGCTCGACCAGCCCATCGACGGCTTCTTCCTGGTGGAAGGCGAGGGGATTGTCACCCTGGGGCCGGCCTACGGGCGAGTCCGCGTGGCGGGCATGACCGTCGAGGAGGCCAGCGAGGCCATCACCCGCAAACTCCAGGAAGTATTGAACAAGCCCGACGTGTCGGTGCAGTTGGCCCGCACCGCCGGCACGCAGCCGATCACCGGCCAATACCTGATTGCGCCGGACGGCACGATCAATTTGCGGCAATACGGGCTGTTGAAGGTGTCCGGCAAGACGATCACGGAGATTCGCAAGGACCTCACCAAGCAGTTGTCGCAGTATTTCGATTCGCCGGAGGTGACGGTGGACGTGATCGCCTACAACAGCAAGGTGTTTTACGTGATTACGCAAGGGGCCGGCCTGGGCGACAACGTCCGCCGCGTGCCGATCACCGGCAACGAGACGGTGCTGGACGCCCTCAGCGTGGTCAACGGCCTGTCGCAGGTATCCAGCACGACGGTGTGGATTGCCCGGCCGGCGCCGGGCGGGTTCGGCTGCCAGCAGATTTTGCCGGTGGATTACCAGGCGATTGCCATGGGCGGGTCGGCGGCCACGAACTACCAGGTGATGCCTGGCGATCGGGTGTTTATTGCCGAGGACAGCGTGACTTCGTTCAACAACTACCTGACGAAGGTGACGGCGCCGATCGAGAAGCTGCTCGGCGTCACTGGGCTGGGTACTTCCACCATCCGCAGCATGCAGACCATGGGCCGTGCCTACAACTCCAACCGAAGTGGCATCTAAACCAACCGACATATATCGCATCGCCGCCCTTGGCTGTGCCAGGTTGCAAAAACTGGTTCCAAGCGGGTCGACAACGAAGGAAGGGATGTTATGGTGCGTTCTATTGTCCTGTTAAGCGGAATCGTGCTGACACTAGGATTTTGCCATGTCGCGGCGGCCGCGACGCCGCACCTGGTATACCCTCGTCCTAGCTGCCCGAATGATTGTGCGCCAAGCGTGGCGACCTTCGGCTACTATGCCACGACGTGGCGACAGTGGCCGTGTGAGGAACGACCAGAAATCACCAACCCCCGTTCGATCGGGGCGGAACGCCTTTCCACGCCGCAGGGCCGGGAACAAGTGCCGCTGCCGCAAGCGACGGCAGTGCCGCAACAGCCCCCGACCGCGCCCCGAGGTGGGACTCAGCCGATGACCGGAGCGGCTATTCCCGAGCCCCAGACGCCAGCGACTCCGGCGACGTCTCCGGCCGAGCCGAAAGCGGGGAAACCCGTGATGCCGCCAGTGGAGGGCGGGTTGCCGGGGCTGCCTGTCGAACCTGACCAATCGCCGGCTCCCGGCTTGCCGAAGGCCGGGCCAACGCCAACGCCGTCTTTGGACCTCACTCCGCCTTCCCAGCCCGGCAAAGAAACGACGAAAGCGGGCGAAGCGGTCCCCACTCCAGAAAAGCCGCAGCCGAAGGAAGAGGCCAAGCCCAAGGAACCCGCCAAGCTGCCCGATCTGCCGAAGGCTTTGCCGACCGACAAGTCTTTGCCGGGGGCGCGGTATCAGAGCACGCCGCCAACCGCGACCGTGGCCGCCTCGTTTGACCAGCGGGCCATGCCGAGTGACACGGCCCTCTCGCCCAGCGGCAGCCGTCGGGCGGAGCCGGGGCGAGAACGGGCGGGCCTCTACCACGCCGATACGATCACCGCCATAGCTCCCGAACCATCGCCCAACGATATCGAAGCGACCAACTACAAGACGCCTCAGCCGCCCGTAAGACTGCAAATCATCGATCGCAGTGTCACGGATCGGCCGGTTCCCTAAAACATCGCTACCCGGTAGAATGGCGGGCGGCCGTTCTCCGGGAGCTTTGGCGATGGACCCCTTTCGTTTGTGTCTGGCGTTAGGCCCTGTGGCGATCTATCTGTTGCTATTGGGGGCCGTGAATCTGTCGCGGCGGCCATTGCTGGTGTCGGGAGGGCGCGATGCGGCCGCCTTAGCGCTGGCCGTTTCGGGCTTGGTGATCATTGGGCCGATGGAGCTATTTGTCCCCGTGGGGGCTACGGTGCAGGTCGGCCCATACGTCTGGCTGCTGTTGTTGGCGCTGTATGGGCTGTGCGTGGCGCTGTCTTTGTTGCTGCTGCGGCCGCGGCTGGTGATTTACAACATCTCGGTCGACAAGCTGCGGCCCGTCCTGGCCACGTTGGTCGAGCAACTGGACACGGATGCCCGTTGGGCTGGCGACAGCCTCGTGCTACCCGGGCTGGGCGTGCAATTGTACGTCGATAGTTTTGCCATGTTGCGCAGCGCGTCGCTGATCTCGGCGGGCGGCAACCAGAGTCACCCCGGTTGGCGGCGGCTGGAGACGGCGCTGGGCGATGCGCTGACGCGCGAGGAAGTCGCCCGCAATCCGGGCGGCCTGAGCCTCCTGGGCGCGAGCCTGCTGATCATGGCGGCAATTGTCCTGGCCATTGCACGTGATCCACAGGCAGTCGCCCAGCCGCTGTTGGAATTTGCCCAATCGCTGTTGAAGCTCATAGCACGGTAGCCGTCGAGTGGCACGCCCCGAGCAGCGAAGGGCGTGGCAGACCGCCGAAGCACGCCCTCCGCTACGCTCAGGGCGTGCCACACTTGTGCGAATGTGTGCTACAGGACCGAAAGGCACCACGACGGGCGAAGGTCATTCTTTGCCGGCCTTCTCCGGGCAGAGTTGGAAGCGGATGCGGTAGGCTCGATAGCCGGCGGCCATTTGCTCGGGATACAGCCGGGCGATTTCCGCCCGCAGTTGGTCGGCCGTCTCAAAGCCGTCGGGATGGGCGTCGGCATCGGTCAGTTGGGCTAGTTCGACCTCGTCGACGGCGACTACCCGGATAGGGCCGGCGCCGGGGATGTAGCTGCGTTGCCCGGCGCGCATGCGACGATATTTCCAGAGCCGAATGGTCTGCGTCTTCTCCGCGGCTCGAATGGCCGGCAAAAATTTCTTCTTAAAGAGCAGCATCTTGGAACAAGCAAGAGACCGTGTCGGATCGTCCGGCTGGCACGCCCGGAGCAGCAAAGGGCGTGCCGCGCCTCGACTGTCGTGCCGGTAGTGTAGCCAGTTCCCAAAGGCAAGGAAAGAGCCGACCTCGTCACGGGCGCCTAACGGATTGTGGTGATCGAGCACTGGAATGTGTCGCGGGCGGGCTTGCCCGCCGTGTTGCAACGCCGGCCGGTGCGGCAGGCAAGCCCGCCCGCTAAACAATTTCCCGTTTCGTCCCCTAAACTCTCTTGAATTGCTTGTCCAACTCCTCCCGCGTAAACACCAACGCGGTAGGACGGCCGTGCGGGCAGTGATGGGCGTCGTCACACAAATGCCGCTGCTCCAAAAGCGAGGCAATCTCGGCGGGGGCGAGCCGGTCGCCCGCCTTGATCGCCGCCTTGCAGGCGATGGTGTGCAACAGGTCGTCCAACAGGTCGCGGCGGTCGGGTTGTTTGACGTCGGCGAGAATCCGCTCCAACAGGGCCCGCAAGATCTCGACCGGACTGATGTTGGCCAGCATGGCCGGATAGGCGGCTACCAACAACGTTTGGCCGCCGAAAGGCTCGACCTTCACGCCCAGTTCGGCCAGCAGGTCGCGGTGCTCCAGGGCGGCGGCCCGTTCGGCCGGGCCCAGATCGACCGGCTCCGGCACGAGCAAGGTTTGCGTTTCGATCGCACCGGCGGCGACGCGCTGCCGCAATTGCTCGTACAAGATGCGTTCGTGCAAGGCGTGCTGATCGATAATCGTCACGCCCTCGTCGGTTTCGGTCACCAGATAGCGATTGTGAATTTGCAACGCCGAGGGCGATCGGGCAGACACGGGAGATGACGCATTGGGAGAACTTTCTGCCGCCCTCACCCCCGGCCTCTCTTCCGCTTGCGGGAGAGGGGAGGGATTTTGCAGCGGCCGCAGTTCCAGAGGTACACGCGACTCGGCTGTTCCTGTGCCGAACGTCGGCCCGGCTGCCGGCGCTTCGCCGGATGGGCGGGCGGCGCCCCAGGAGGCCACCTTTCCTTTGGCCCAATCGACAAGCTGTTGCCGCAACTGCGTGGCCTGGGCCACATCGTGGCCGGTGGCCGGGTCATCGTCGCTCGGAGCTGCCGCCTGAATCCGCGTGTTCAGATTGGTCGTCAAAAACTTGCCGCGCAAGGTGCCCAGCAGTTGGCTATAGAGTCGGCCGGAGTCCTGGAAGCGGACTTCGAGCTTGGTGGGATGCACGTTGACGTCGACCAGCTCGGGCGGCATTTTCATCGCCAGAAAGGCGATCGGAAAGCGGCCGACCATGAGCAGTCCGCGATAGGCCTCGCCCAGGGCATGTTGCAGGGCCCGGTCGCGGATGTGCCGCCCGTTGAGGAAGAAATACTGCATCCGGTTATGGCTGCGGCTCTGGCCGGGATGGGCCGCATAGCCGGAGAGCGTCACCTCGTCCTCGATGCTTTCGACCCAAATCAGATTGTCGGCCAGCTCGCGGCCGAAGCACAGGGCGATCCGCTCCAGCCAGCCGTCGTTGGCCGCCAACTCGAAGATCGGCTTGTCGTTGTGCCGCAAGGTGAAATGCACCTGCGGCACCGCCAGGGCGATGCGAATAAAGGCCTCGGAGATGTGGCCGAACTCCGTCGTGCTGGTGCGCAAAAACTTCCGCCGCACGGGCGTGTTGAAGAACAGGTTGTGTACCTCGACCGCCGTGCCGACCGGGCAGCCGCACGGGGCCACCGCGCTCAGGACGCCGCCGCCGGCCTCGATTTCCGCCCCGCCGGGGCTCTCCGGCGTGCGGCTCCGCAGCACCAGGCGGCTAATTTCGCCGATCGAGGCCAGCGCCTCGCCGCGGAAGCCGAGCGTGCCGATGCGGAACAGATCGTCGGCATCGGTGATTTTGCTGGTGGCGTGGGCGGCCAGGGCCAGCGGCAATTCTTCGGCCGGGATGCCGCCGCCGTTGTCGACCACCCGCACCATTTCCAATCCGCCTTGGCGAACCGAAACATCGATCCGCGTAGCGCCGGCGTCGACGGCATTCTCCATCAGTTCCTTGACCACGCTGGCCGGCCGTTCGATGACCTCGCCGGCGGCGATTTTGTTGACCAAGGATGGGGAGAGGAGTTGGATGGGCATTGCGGAGGGATTGGAGATTGGGGATTAGCGATTAGTTCCACGGTGCGGCGGTGTCGTCGAAATCATTATAGCGACAGTGCAATAGGAAAGTTGCGTCAGGGGATACGAACGCCGCAATAGCGATTGGCCGGCGAGCTTGCGCGTCGTTCTATGTAGCGAAATGATTCCGCGATGCAACACGGCGGGCAGGTTCGCCCGCTACACGGTAGTGCGGCAAAATCGCGCGCAGTTGAAATCCCCTGACCCCCGACCTCTGGCCCCTGACCCCTACAACCCATACTCCTTAATCTTCCGATACAGCGTCCGCTCGCCGATGCCGAGCATTTTGGCGGCCTCTTCGCGGTTGCCGGCGGCGACGCGAAGGGTTTCGGCGACGAAAAGCTTTTCCAATTCGGTCAACGGCTTGCCCACCAGGGCCGTCAACGAGGCCGCCGAGGGTTCACCGGTCGGCTCCGGCGGGCTGCAAAACTCCTCGGGCAGATCGTCCACGTCCAGCAGGCCGTCGTAATCGACCACCACCATGCTCTCGACCACGTTGCGAAGCTGGCGGACG
>Ga0181529_10008466_pt1 | contig 10009 bp, 6 predicted proteins | sample PEATcosm2014_Bin_36_FD_119763 | JGI IMG/M metagenome (GOLD analysis project Ga0181529, IMG submission 119763) | Peatland microbial communities from MTU Mesocosm Facility, Houghton, MI, USA - PEATcosm2014_Bin10_30_metaG | ecosystem: Environmental > Terrestrial > Soil > Wetlands > Peat | place... | reverse complement strand
GCCGGCCGGCTCACCGCCGTATACGGATACTCCGCTCTCCTCCGTGAAGCTGCTGGAGTGGCGTGCCTGAGTGAGCGTCACCTTGATGCCGTCGAAATCCACCGTGCCGCCGATGTTCATTGGCGCCATCTTGCGGACGCCTCGAAGGTGCATGTAGTCGCACGTCTCCAACATGCCGACGAGCGTGGCCTCCGGATTTGCAGCGGCGATGGCGGGTACGTCAATCGAGTGGTCGTTGTGCAGATGGGTAAGCAGAATCAGGTCCACGCGGCCGATTCCGTTCAGGTCCCTCCAGCCTGGCGCAGCGTACGGGTTCGTTAGCGTCCACGGATCGATCAGGATGCGGCGTCCTCGCGGACTTTCGATGTGCAGGGCGCCGTGCCCTATGTAGGTGATGGCTGTGTCTCTGTTAAGCGCCATGGCAAGACCTCCGTTGGGTTCGATCGGCTCGCGTTAGAACGTCGCGCAACGCATCACGGAAAGCAGCGCGTCCGCAAGCGCCCTGTCGCTCTGAAGCAGCGCGTCGCGCAGGCGGCGCATTCTGGGATTCGTGGCTGCCGCAGGCAGAATCTCGATCCGCTCGTCCGCGAATCGCTGCCCGCTCTCGCCGCGAAGCGCGATGAGGGTTCCATTGCGCTGCACGTGCATCCTTATGGGACTGTTTGGCTGTCTCGTGTCGATTGCCCTCCCGAAATTAGAGGTATCTATCGCCACCGAGTCGATATCCATAATCCGGTCGCCGGTCCGGATGCCCATCCGCTCCGCGGGAGAGCCGGGATCGACGCCGCCGACCACGACGCGTCCGCCCTCGGGTTCGGCCCTGATGCCGATGTAGTCCGCCGGCCGGCGCTCGAACCGCATGCCGAGGGGCGCGAGCGCCGAGTCCCAGTCGATCTCGGCTGTTCCTTCGACGTAGCGGGCATATTCGGCGCGGAGATCGGCGCCGGACACCTCATTCAGGGCATCCGGGATGGCGGTCGGAGGGTATGCTGCGCCGGTCGCTCCGAACCTCGCGTCGAGATAACGAAGCACGTCGTCCAGTCCCCGTTTGCCGTCTGTGATGGCGCGGATCCGGAGATCGAAGTAGAGGGCGACCAGGCTTCCTTTCGTGTAGTAGCTCAGACCGCCGAATCCCTCGCTGCCGCCCTCCCACGCGTGCAGGCTCGCGAACTGGAGAGAGATCCGCTTCCGCGAGGGCGTGGAGTCCAGTTCGCCGATGCGGGACGCCATATCGGCGAGAAACCAGTCGCGGTTGCGCAGGCCCAATCGGAGCGGGATGAGCGATGCGTAGTAGTCCGTGACGCCCTCCGCGAACCAGATCGAGGGCGATCTTACGGGACCGCTGTAGTCGAAGGGACCCAGCCCGAGCGGCCGGATCCGCTTGACGTTCCAGGCGTGAAATAGCTCGTGCGCCGTTACGGTGACGAAGGAGTCGGAGTCGGCCGAGCCGATCTTCTGGTTCAAGTGGATGATGGTCGAGCTGCGATGCTCCAACCCTCCCTCGAAGCCGCCGCCGCCGATGTGATAGAAGAAGATGTAGCGCGGGAAGGGCGCCGCACGCCCCTGCGGGCTGAAGACGCTGGTCTCCTCCCGGACGAGCCGCGTGAGAAGTGTGGTGAGGCGGGATCTGTCCATCTCCGCCTTTCCGACCACAACGCAACTGCAGGGAACGCCCCCGCCCTGAAACCGGATCTCGTCATAGCTGCCCATCTGGATCGGACCGTCGATCAGCTCGTCGTAGCCGGAGGCGCTGAAACGGAACGTCCTGCGCGCGCCCGAGCGGTCCGGAGTCGGAGCCGGCCCTGCGGGCGTAAGCGGGCAGGCGACCTTCCAATCCCGCGGGGCGACTACGTCCAGGCTCGCCGGCGACTTAAGCCTGTCCGGCAGGTACATGAGCGCAGACGCGCCGTTGACGTAGCCCGTGCGGTCGTCTGCGCGCAGCTCGCTGCCGAAGAAGCCGTAAAGGCCGTCCTCGGCCTTCACGTCGTACGTGAGCGTAACCGGCTCGGCAAGAGGCGTGAAGGTCTGGACGCGCCACGAACGGGGCGATGGGTGCGTGACGATGAGCGGCTGGCCGTTCGCGCCCAGCGCACGGACCCTTGAGATGCTCTGCTCGTACGAGAGGAGCTGATAGTAGCCCGGAGTCCAGGCGGGAATGCAGAAATCGTGGATGCCGGAAGAGCTGCCCTCCGGCGTTACCGAGACATGGAAGCGGTGGCTTCCCGGATCTGCGGCGGAAAGGACGTACCGGACCGGACGGGGCGTCGCCTGCGAGCCCTGCGCAGCGGCCGGCCGAGCGCCGGGCAGAAGGGCGAGCAGCAGGAACAGGACGGCGGCCGGTCGGACGGACAGGGCAGGCCGATGCCTCGGAAGGTTGCGTCGCATATATGCTCCGGTAAGTGGCCCGTTCGAGCAGCCCCTCGCCTCTGCGTTGCGCCTGAGAACTCCTGCGGGGCCGGGAAGGGAAAAGTACACCGGCAGATATACCAGATTTTCGGTTCGGGCCGCATCCCGGTCGGGATAGGCCGACCGTTCGCTGCACCGCCGCCCGGACGAGAGTATTTCCATCATGGCAAGGTCTTTCCGATCGGTTACGGGTCCGAATCGCGCCACGGGCCGGGGGACCGCGCTCCCGCAGGCCGCACGAGAAGGCGCGCGGATCCCGACGGACGAGCATTTGCCGGCATTATTGACAGCCTGTTTTTCGAAAGGTACGCTGAACTACCGGCATCCAGGCTCCGTCACTAACTATGGACGTGAGCCATAGTGCGAAAGATCGCTTTCTACCTTATCGCGGAGTAAGGCGGACGCAAGTCGACGAGAGTTCTTAAACCGGGAGTGCAAGGCCGGCGGGCCTCGAGGCGCGCCGGAGAACAGGAAGGCAGATCCGGCTTTGCTATACCGAGACGCGGATGTCGCGGAAAAGCCGGTGTCAGCACGGAGGTCTACGTCTCATTCCACTGCTGCCCAGGAGGCGAGAGACATGTCCTTGGAATACACGGTGTGTGAGCATTGCGCCGTCAACAACGTACCGGACCGATCGGTATGTTGGAACTGCGGAACTGCGTTGCCGGTCGCCTATGGCCCTGACGGCCGACACGCCGCAGTTCATGGAAACAAGGTCGCCACGATCTCGAAGGACGAGATCGACGCTTTGCTCGCCCGCGCCAACATCGTCGACGCGGTCGCCGAGACAAAGCAGTTCCACGCGGCACAGGCGGCTGCAGCCGGTTCGGCCAGGGAATCCAATGGGCAGGGAGCTTCCGTGGGCGGTTGGCTAGGCCGTATGCTGCGCAGGCACCAGACGCAACCGTAACTAGCAACAAAGTTCGACCGGGCGTTTGTGGAGAGGACATGGAAGGATCCGAGAGAGAACCGGGAAACAAGAAGCCTCTCACGATCCTCCATACTAACGACCTCCACGACAAACTGACGGCGGCGCAGGCGAGCAGCCTGCGCCGTCTTCACGACTCGCTTATGCCTGCCGTTCTCCTGCTGGACGCCGGCGACGCCGTCGGCGCCGGCAACATCACCTTTCGACCCGGAGGCGAGCCGATCCTCGATCGGATGTCGGACGCCGGCTACGATGCGATGGCGCCCGGCAACCGTGAGTTTCACTTCAGCCGTCCCGGGTTTCAGGCGAAGGTAAGCCGGGCGCGCTTCCCGGTCCTGTGCGCCAACGTGCGCCCGGCCGGCGCCTCCCCGGCCGCAGCGGCGGCGGAGGACGAGCCTGTCGACGGCCTTCCGCAAGCCGTCCGGCCCTGGACGCTGCTCACTCCCGCGCCCGGCTGGCGCGTCGTCCTGTTCGGACTGACCGTCCCCATGATCACGGAGCGGATGCTCTCCCGCAGGATATCGAGCTACGTGTTCGACGATCCTATCGAGACGGCCGCGCGGCTCGCGCCGGCCCTGCGCGAGCGCCTCGATCCGGATCTCGTCGTCGCCGTAACGCACATCGGAATCAAACAGGACCGCCGGCTGGCAGCCGAGGTCGGCGGCATCGACCTGATCGTCGGAGGACACACGCACGTGATCCTGGAGGAGGGTGAGCGCGCAGGAGGCTGCCTGATTGCACAGGCCGGATCGCACGCTCGCTTTGTCGGCCGCGTCGAGGCAAGGGCAGTTCCGGGCGAGCGGCCGTACCTAACGGCCTCGCTGGCGCCGCTATGATCGCGCTGCTCCTGGCGCTCGCCGCGCTCTGGATAGCGGCCGGAGTCGGAAGGCTGCTTGTTGGCCGGGCGGAGGCGCTCGCAGGCGCCCGGCTGGAGCGGCTCGTCTTCTCGGCGGCCTTCGGCCTGGCCCTCGCGGGAGACGGCGTCTACGTCATCGGCTGGCTCGGAGGATTGAGCTTCCGGCCCGTCACCGCCTGGTGGATCGCTCTCGCCCTCATAGGCCTTCCCGGAATGGCGGCAAACGGCCGGGACGTATGGCGCTGGCTCCGTGGCCTGCGAGATCCGGCCCGCCGCCCGGCATGGCCCTATGCCGCCGCCGGCGCAGCGCTCGCGCTCTGCGGCGTCGTCTGCCTCATCGGCTGCTACGTCCCTCCCACCGGCCGCGAGTGGGATGCTATCTCCTACCATCTCGCCGACCCGAAGCTCTATCTCATCGGTCATACCATCCGGCCCCTGCCTACGGAGCATCACAGCAACTTTCCCTTCTGCGTCGAGATGCTCTTCGCGTCGGGCCTGCTCTACGGCGGATATGCGCTGGCCAACCTCTTTAACCTGATCCTCTCCGCGCTGGCCGCAGGCGCCGTCTATGCGTTCGGCAGGAGATTGGCGAACCGGGCGGTCGGCGTCGCGGCTGCGCTCCTCTTCGCCACGACGCCGATCGTCGTCTGGGAGGCGCGCACCGCCTACATCGACGTGGCGCTCGCCCTCTACGCTGCGCTCGGCGCATTCGCGGCCGTTTCGGCCTGCAGGGAGGCGAGCGAGCGGAGGCGAACGGAGCTGCTCGCGCTCGCCGGCGCCGCGTTCGGCTTTGCGCTGGGTGTCAAGTACCTGGCGGTCGTTCCATTCGCGCTCGTCTGCGGGCTTCTGCTCGCGCGCCGCGTTCCCCTGCGGCAGGCTGCCCTGTTCGCGCTCGTTGGAGTCGCCGTCGGATGCCCCTGGTACCTCAAGAACGCAATCCTGCTCAAGAACCCGGTCTATCCATACCTGTACGGCGTCTTCCCGCACAGCGTGAACTGGAGCCGGGACAGGGCGATTCCCTATCAGAACGAGCAGGCGAGCTTCGGCTACCCGCACGCGCCGAACAAGGACACACCGGCAGGCGACGTCGCGCGCAATCTCATGCTGACGCCCTGGCGGCTCGTGGCCAACGGAGAGAAGTTCGACAACCCCGGTAACTACACGTTCCTGTCGCAGACCGGCGCGCTGACGATCGGGCTCGCGCTGGCGCTGCCGCTCCTGCGGCGCAAGAGCGCAGCCGTATGCGACGTCGCGATCCTGGCCCTCGCTCAGGCCGTCTTCTGGTTCTTCAACGCGCAGGTGAGCCGGTACGTCATCTCGATCCTGCCGCTTCTGGCGGTGAGCGCAGCCTACGCAGCCTGGAGGTTTGCCGACGACCTGCGCGGCTTCAAAGCGGCCCGATGGGGCATAATGGCGCTGATCGGACTCCAGTGCGCCGCTCTCTTCTGGGGCGTGCTGGCGCTGCCTCTGAGAGTGAGGGACGTGCCGGTGCGTGCGAGCGGGCTGCTTCTGTCGCCCGGCCCCGGCACTGCAGTCACGGCCCTGTCCATTCCGGATGCGCTCTCGATCCTCACGCAGCCGGACGGAACCGCGCGGATGCTCTCGCAACGGCTGGACCTGTACGACGTCTGTCGATGGGTCAATAGCTACACGCCGACCGACTCGAAGCTCGTTCTTTACGACGAAACGAGAGGATTCTATCTGGATCGGGAATATATCTGGGGAAACGGCGAGCATTCGGCGTATATACCGTATGACCGGATGCGCTCGGGCCGGGACCTGACGGCATGGATGCAGGCCCACGACATCCGGTATGCGCTGATCGACATGAATAACTGGCACGGCGCGGCCGGCGGCGCCGGAGCGCAGGCGATCGATCCGGCCCGCGACGGGCTGGAGGCCCTCCGCATAAGATACGTCGAGACCCAGCTCGCGCCGGGAGCATGGAGATGGGTGCTGGGCGACGCAATCCGATCGGACTGGAGGCCTCTGTTCGCCGAGCACGGGGTGGTCGTGCTGGCCATCGACGGAGATCATGAGCAAAGCCGCACGCCGCAAAACCCTTAGTCCGCCTTCGCCCCCGCTTTCGCCGCTTCCGCCCGCGCACCGGGGACTGAAGGGCGCCTGGAGGATCGCGCTCGCAGGCGTCATGCTGGCCTATCTCGCCCTGGCCGGCCTGAACGCGATGGTCGTCCCCGTGGGGCAGACCGGCTATCAGAATGCGCCTGACGAAGCGGCCCACGTCGCATACGTGCGCTCGCTGGCGCACTGGCGGCTGCCGACCCGGGAGACTTCGGCCGGCCCGTTCGGCTATGAGTGGCATCAGCCGCCGCTCTACTATCTCGCCGCGGCGCCGCTCCTGCAGTTCGGTCCGCACGCCGTGCGCGCATTCTCGATTGCGATCGGCGCGCTCTGCCTGCTGCTGATCTATCGCACGGGCAGAGCCCTTTTTCCGGACGATCCGGCGCTATCTGTCCTTGCCGTCGCCATAGCGGGACTCGCGCCTGCCCACGTCGCAATCCTCTCCAGCGTCGGCAACGACGGGCTGGAGGAGCTCTGTTTCAGCGCAACTCTCTACGCGCTGATCGTAATGCTTCATAGCGGAGTCAACTCCTGGCGCGCCGGATGGCTGGGCGTGGCCGTCGGCGCAGCCATTCTGACGAAGGCGACGGGGCTGCTGCTCCTTCCCGTCTGCCTCATTGCCGCATTCATGCTGCGGCGAGTGGGCGAGAAGCCGGCGGATATCGGCCGCGCGGCGGTCTGGTCGGCCTTCGTCGCCTTCGCGGTCTGCGGATGGTGGTTCTTCCGAAACGAGCGTCTGTACGGCGAGTGGCTTCCGCTGCGGGCCTTCGCCGAGTCGTTCGCCGGCACGGTGACGGCCGCGAAGGTGATCTCGGGCGCCGTTCCGATCCCGGGCGTTCAGGACTGGAGCAGCTATCTGGTCGTAGTTGCGCTCTGGACGTTCAAGAGCTTCTGGGCGGTCTATGGAACGGCCCGCAGCGCGCTGATCGGCGCGCCGAGGTTCCTGGACGACCGGATCTACCTGCTGCTGGGCGCGGCGAGCGCATGCGCGCTCGCCGGGCTCGCAAAGGCGCACTTCAGCCCGCGCGAGAGCTTCACGCAGACTCAGCGCCTCGGAATGCGGCTGCTCTTTATCTGCGCCTGTCTCGTGGCCGTCGCGTTCTGCGGATTCGTGCTGCGCTACTTTCAGACTCAGGGACGCTATCTCTATCCTGCGATGCTGCCGATATCCATCGCGTTCGCGCTGGGCTGGCGGTCCCTCTTTCCTGCGAAGTACGTCGAGATCGCGTCGGCAGCCCTCGTCGCCCTGCTGCTGGCCACGGCGCTTCTTTATGGGATAATTATCGCAGCGTGAGCCGGCGGCTTGCACGTCGATCGGTCGGAGGTCGGGGGGAAACGGATGCCGGATACCGGAGATAATGGACACAATGCGTCGGACGAGCCGTCGTGGCCGGAGGATGTCGAGACCCCGGGTGGGCCGTCGCAGCCGGACATAGAGCTCCTGCTGGACGCAGGCTACGAGCAGATCGACCTGTTCACCGAGTGGCTCGAGGACAGGCTGGGTCTGGATCTGCGCACGATCCACCGGGATACGTTCAACGTCGAGGCCCTGATGGATTTCCTGGCGAACCGCTACGTCAAGACGCCGGCGGAGGCGAACGAGTTCGAGCTGCGCTCGTTCGTCTTCAGCTACTACATCCGCAACTCCCTGGCGGACGCGGAGACGGCGGTCCAGCTTCCGGATTCGCTCCAGCGGTTCTACGATTTCCTTCGATCCGAGGAGGCGTTCCTGCAGCCGGCGTGGCTTCCCGCCGTGATCGACGACCGCGAGCACTACCTGGCGCGGAGGGCCGCCTACATCGAGCTGGAGAAGATGCCGGAAGAGGAGTGGACGGAGGGATACTCCAGATGGCGCATGGAGCTGGAGGACGATCTCAACGCTCGCTGTCTTCTGCCCCCGAACGACATCGGAGACGGTCCCTGGTCGGAGACGATGGGATGGCGGGAGTCGACGCTTCGCACCGAGGCCGAGGAGCGCTGGCAGGAGGAGCGGCAGGAGCTGCTCGATCAGGGCTGGGACTTCGAGCGGATCCAGGAACGCCTCACCGCCAGTTACGAGCTCTGGCTGGAGACGCCCGACGACCGGCTCGACGGCATGACTCCTCGCGAAGTGATCCTGGCCGAGCGCGAGACGGCTCAATTCCGATCCGACGAGGACGAGCCGGACGAGACGTAATTCGCAAGAGCGCTTGAAATCTTCCTCGTTTCACCTTGACAACCGGGGAGATGGGGTGGTATAATACACGCGTCAGAACGGCAGAACATCTGCTGTTTCCAGTATCCGCACGCACTTGCCGTCGTTTTCCCCTTTCGTGAAGGTGCTTTAGCGTTAACGACACTGCATGTCGCCGCGAAACGCTTTGCTGGCCATTCGGATATCTCGACTCCCGCGTGCGATTCCCGTTTCTTGACCGATGACGATACAGGTCCCGCCCATTTTCCGGTAGCCGCAGCCATGTCCAACATTCCCGGCGCTTCGCAAGAGCTCAGGTCCGAGGCTGCAAACGAGCTGGTGCTCGTTCTCGACTTCGGCGCCCAGTATACGCAGCTCATCGCACGCCGGGTGCGAGAGTGCGGCGTATTCTGCGAGATCGCGCCCAACGATACGCCCGTGGCCGAGATCGCCGCCCGCGCCCCGCGCGGCATCATCTTCTCCGGCGGTCCGTCCTCCGTCTACGAAGCGGACGCGCCGTCGGTCGATCGGGCGATCTACGATATTGGAGTTCCGGTCCTCGGCATCTGTTACGGGCTGCAGCTCATGGCCTATCAGCTCGGCGGCGAGGTCCGTCCGTCCGGCCGCAAGGAGTTCGGCCACGCGGACCTGACCGTGATCGATCCGGATCCGCTCTTCGCCGGAATAGCAGAGGCAGGCGGCATTCTAAGCTGCTGGATGAGCCACGGCGACAAGGTCCTTGCGCCGCCGCCCGGATTCGAGATAGTCGCCTCCACGCCGAACACGGCCATCGCCGCCATGTCGAATAGCGCGCGCCGGCTCTACGGCGTGCAGTTCCATCCGGAGGTGGCGCACACGCCGTTCGGCAAGGAGCTGTTGCGCGCTTTCCTGTTCGGCCCGTGCGGCTGCTCCGGCGCCTGGTCTCCGGCCGGCTTCATCGAGGAGGCCGTTGCCGCGATCCGCGAGAGGGTGGGGACGTCCGGGGTCGTCTGCGGAGTTTCGGGCGGAATCGATTCCTGCTGCGTCGCCGCGCTCATGCACCGGGCGGTCGGCGATCAGCTCACCTGCATCTTCGTCGATCACGGTCTGCTGCGCAAGGGAGAGGCCGAGCAGGTTAGGGACGACTTCGCGGCCGCGCTCGGTATCCGCCTAATATTTGCGGACGCGCGAAAGAGGTTTCTGGACCGCCTGCAGGGCGTGGAGGATCCGGAGCGGAAACGCAAGATAATCGGCGAGGAATTTGTGCGGGTTTTCGAGGAACATGCCGATAATCTTACCGGCATAGGCTTCCTCGCTCAGGGCACTCTCTACCCCGATGTCATCGAAAGCGGTGGCAGTAAGCAATCGGTTACGATAAAAACGCATCACAACGTCGGCGGGCTGCCTGAGGACATGGTCCTCAAGGTCATCGAGCCGCTGAGGCTGCTATTCAAGGACGAGGCGAGGGCGGTCGCCGCGGAGTTGGGACTGCCGGAAACGATCGTCTACCGGCATCCGTTTCCCGGCCCCGGGCTTGCGATCCGCATCCTGGGCGAGGTGACGGACGAGCGTCTGGACATTCTGC
>Ga0181529_10008464_pt1 | contig 10012 bp, 3 predicted proteins | sample PEATcosm2014_Bin_36_FD_119763 | JGI IMG/M metagenome (GOLD analysis project Ga0181529, IMG submission 119763) | Peatland microbial communities from MTU Mesocosm Facility, Houghton, MI, USA - PEATcosm2014_Bin10_30_metaG | ecosystem: Environmental > Terrestrial > Soil > Wetlands > Peat | place... | reverse complement strand
CCCGAGGACGAGCCGCAATTCGGATCTCTTTGGGAGCACGTTGCAGCAAGCGGTAAGGGGATTCTGAATTATGGCGAGGGGCTGGAGGTTGAAGGCAACTCGGAGTTGGAAGGGAGCGAGCCAGAGGGGCAAAGGCTTTTGTTAAACTCGCCTGTTCCGCGTCCGGTCTTTGAGTCAAGCGACCGGCATTATCCGACCTTCAATCTGGGCATTCCCGATCAATTCAGGGCTACCGAGTTTGAGCGGGATTTCGGCAAGAGAATCGCCACGGGCAAGGCTCCTGCGGTGATAGTGATCCGGCTGCCCAATGACCATACGATGGATCCGCGACCTGCCGATGGCTATCCTTATCAGGCGTCGTACGTAGCGGACAACGATCTGGCGTTGGGGCGTATTCTGGAGTTTCTTTCGCAGACTTCAATCTGGAAGGATTCGGCCGTGTTTGTCACAGAAGACGATGCGCAAGGCGGTGTCGATCATGTCGATGCGCACCGGAGCATTCTGCTTGTGGCCAGTCCGTGGGTGAAACGAGGATCGGTCTCGCACGAACATACCAGCATGGGTTCCATTACACGGACAATTAACGAGTTGCTCGGCCTTGGCCCGCTGAATCTGGAAGACGCCCTTGCTGGCGACTTAAACGGCGTCTTCGATTCGCAACCGCATATGGAGGAGTTTCACGCGCTGCCCTCCGATAAGCGCGTTTTTAATCCTGCGATGGCGCGGTTTGCCCGGCCGAAGAACAAGCGTGAGGCGTCTGCACTGCGCGATGTTGATGACGCTGATGAGATCCGCAAAGAGGTCGATGGCACCGTCCAGAATGTTCATCAACACACAGATGATCATTGAGTAATCCGCGTTTTGATACGGCTCTGAACAGGTTGTGACCGTCATCCAGAGCTTCCTCGCCAGAAGAATCGAGAGAGGATCAAGGACAACCGGAAAGAGAAAACGGGAGATTCTCTCAGCGAAGAGAGCCTCCCGTTCTTCTTTCTCTGTGCAACAGCATTTTGCATTCGCGAATCTGCGATGAAGCCGCGCGGGCTGGAAATGAAAGCTTATTGGATCGTGTAGGTGTGGCGTCCGCTGCCTACCGATTCGGGTCTTCTGTTCGGCAAGATTACAGTTGCCGTTACGTTGGCGGGAAGAGTGATGGTGAACTGATGGGTACTCGCCTGCCAGTCAGAGATGATGGTTCCGTAAAGTGAGTCATACTCAACGTTCAACTGCGGAAGCGAAGCGTCGAAGTGCGGCTGAACCACCAGATGGTGGAAGCCGGGCCCGGCGGGGTCGGTGTCAATGCCTGCGGCGCGACGATAAACCCAGGCCATCACAGAGCCGAATGCATAGTGGTTGTAGGAGTTCATGCCTGGATCTCCGGTATCGCCGTTCCAACGCTCCCACCATGTTGTGGCGCCTTTTTCCACCATGTAACCCCAGGAGGGGTATGTGTCAGAGAGAAGCAGCTTGAACGCTAGGTCAGGGTGGTTGTACTGGTCGAGGACTGAAAGCAGGAAGGGCGTTCCCAGAAATCCCGTCGTAAGGTGATCGTCGTGAGCGTGAATCTCTTTGACGAGGCGATCAACCATGCCGGCTTCAAGAGCCGGTATGGCAATGCCGGTATAGAGCGTGGCTAGATAGGCAGTCTGCGAGTTGCCGGCCACACTGCCATCCGCTTTCACGAATTGGGCCCGATAAGCTACAGCGATGTGCTCATACTGCTGCTGATATTTCTTCGCATCAGCGTCACGATGAAGGGCGTGGGCCATCTCCGCCATCTCGCGTGCAACCAATGCCCAATAAGCGGTATCGATGAGCAGATTGGGCGTGTTCTCATCGGGGGCAAGCCAGTCGCTGTAATCGTTACCCAGATTGTTCCGACGAAGGTAGTCGGGATTCGACTTCAGGATGAAGTTCATCCACCGCTCCATGGCCGGCCAGTTCTGCTCTACCAACGTGGAATCTCCATATTGCAGCCAGGCCGCATAGGGGATGAGGATGCCCGCATCGCCCCAGCCGGGCGCTCCCGGCGTGTGCCAGGCGATATTCGGCGAGACGTCAGCGAAGGCGCCATCGGCATTCTGCGCATCGGTGATGTCAAGCAGGAACTTGCGGGTGAAGGATGCGATATCGAAGTTATATGAGCCGGTACGCCAAAAGATGCCGGCATCGCCCATCCAGCCCAGGCGCTCGTCGCGTTGCGGGCAGTCGGTGGGAATCGAGACGAAGTTGCCTCTCTGGCCCCATGTCCCCAGATCATTCATCTTGTTGAGAATCGCGCTGGAACTGTTGAGGCGGACCGAAGGCTTGTCAGGCAGGCTGTTATAAACAAGACCCTCGACTGTCGAGAGCTCAGGCTTGATGGTGGAATAAGCATTCAGAGTTGAGAGTTCCACGTAACGGAAACCATGAAAGGTAAAGGAAGGAGTCCAGGTCTCGATTCCATTGCCTGAGAGGATATAGGTGTCGGTGGCTTCGGCGTTGCGAAGATTCTCTGTGTAGACGCTTCCATCGGGATTCAGGCGTTCGGCATAGCGCAGGCGGACAAGTGTGCCCCGTTCACCATGAAGATGAATACGCACATTGCCGACCATGTTCTGGCCCATATCGTAGATTGCGGGGTGGGCGCTGTTGGCCGGGTTGAGACTGACGGGATGCAGCGTGATCGCCGTGTGAACGGGAAGATCGGGCTGCGCGGTCAACTCCATGGCGTTGTCCGGTGGTTGAGCGGCAAGGGCGCTAGTCCACCGCGATGTATCAAAGCCAGGTGTATTCCATTCGGGCAATGCTGTGCGAGCATCGTAGAATTCGCCCGCATAGATTTCGGCGCTGATGACCGGCGAGGGCGCAGTGAGCCAATCCGGCCCGGTGGCGATGGTCTGGTGGGAGCCATCGGCCAGCGTCAGGTCAAGCTGTGCACGAAGGAGGTTTGGGCCGGGCGAATAACGAAATCCGGCCCACGTCATAGGTGAACTGTACCATCCACCAGCGAGCATCACACCGATAGCATTGCGGCCATTCTGCAGCAAGCTGGTAACGTCGTAGGTTTGATACAGCACGCGTTTGTGAAAATCGGTCCACCCAGGGGAAAGCAGATGGTCGGGAGCAACCAGTTTGCCGTTGAGCGAAGCCTTGTATGCACCCAGGGCTGTAATACTCAGGCGAGCAGAACGGACGGCAGATAAGATCGAAAACTCTTTTCGAAGAAGGGATGAGTCAGTCGTGATGCGATCCGGACCAGGAATGGCTTCCTGTCTATCGGTTCCGATGCCGAAGCGCTCGGAGAGCGGGCCGATCACCTGAGCCTTTTGCCATGAATCTGTGGCGTCCTTGCGCGCCTCCCAGTGTTCGTCACTCACAAGTCGCCTTTCGTTGCCATCGGCGTATCTGAGGTGAATGGCGGCTGCAACTGCGGTCGGCGCAGTGGCGACTGGCTGATCGGTGCGATGCGAGATGACTTGAAGCAGAATCTCATTGTCACCAGGATGCAGAAGGTGTGAGATCACCTCGCAATCAAAGGCGCCCCACTCCTGGTGATGGCCGGTGGGCTTGCCGTTGACCAGTGCCGTATATTCGCCGCGCACCAATACATGCAGACTGGCTGATTCCGGGAGGTTGTTGAGATGAAGGATGTAGCGAAACTGCGCGGGCGAGCCGGAAGGTACATTGCGCGCATCAGCATGGGACACCCATATCCATCGAACTGCGCTCAACTCACGGTCGCTGGCAGGGTCGTCGCGCCTGATCCACTGCGCCTTCCAATTTGCGGCTTGAAAGAGTCCGGTCTCAAACCACGCCGGCGTGGAGACAGAGAGCTTACCTTTGTTATCCCAGGTGCGGACCTGCCACAGATAGCGCGTCTGCGAAACGAGAGCCTTCCCATCGTAAGGAATATCAACGGATTCGGATGAGGCGATGCGGCCGGAATCCCAAAGGTCCGATGCGCCCGGCGTAAGTTTCTCCGCGGAGGTCGCGACCAGAATCTCATACCCGGATTGCATCCAGTCAGGAGTCAAGGAGTCGCTCCTCCAGGAGAATGTGGGTCGTTCGGTGTCGATCCCCAGCGGATCAGCAAGACCGTTGGTGCGAAGATGGACCGGGTCTGCGTAAGCGGGGGCGACAAAGACGAGTAGTACGAGAAGGAAATTGCGCATTATCAAACTCTCCGTCGAGTTATCTTGGATGCTGTTCTGTCCGGGGAAATACTCGGCAACATTCCGAGCAGGATCGCTGATAAAAAGCGCGAGTCAATTGACTCCCGCGCTGCATGAAAAAACAGATCGAATAATATCTTAGGTCAAGTAGCTCTCCAATGTGAACCCGATGCAAGCGATGGTGGCTGAATGGATCCTCAAAATGCGTTGCGGGTTGTCAACTGACAGCAAGGGACGGTGCCGGCAAGTGATGCCTAGGTGATATAGCCAGCCTCTGTGTTGTGCCGCTAGCCTTGTAACAAGCACTCCAAATGTCGACTTCTCTACGCGCGGGGCTGGAAATCGCATTGAAAGAGTGGACTCGGAAGCAAGTTGAAGAGCCGACGGCATATGAACGTCTGAAACGTGCTCATACATCATCGGCTCTCGGCCTTACGCGGCCCGGTCTGTGGCAGCGTGACCTCACCCTTTGAATTCGTGCTTTCCCTGGTCCCATCATCGGAATCTAGGGCTCCAGAAGTTGGAACAAAATGATGGGGTCAAAGGCCTATCGGTCTCTGACCCCATCATTTTGCAAATCCCCACCCTTGCGACAAAAATATTAACGCCGCAAGGATGGAGCACCCAACAGTGGGTACAAGGTCACTCTGTCAAAGTCTCAGAACGTGAACTTGAGCGCGCCCTGCATCACGCGTGGCGCAATATTGCCAATGCTGGTGATCTGCCCGAAATTCGAATCGCCAGGATTCGAGTCTGGTTGGCCGAAGCTGGGGTGGTTAAGTGCGTTGAAAGCCTCCCAGCGAAATTGAAGTTTGTAACGTTCCATGAAGCTCCAGTTCTTGAGGATGGCAAGGTCCGCATCCGCAAGCGGCGCTTCCTGAATGGCAAACTTCGGCGAGTCCCCGGGCGTGCCGTAGGCGTTGTTGGTGAAGGCTGAGGTGTTGAAGTATTGGTTGATCCAGTGGCTCTTGGAGCCGCTGCGGACCCGCCACGACTGTCCGGGAACTACGTCGGCGCGATCCTGACCCACGTCGAAGAACGAGTTATTGTTTCCTGCGCCTCCATTCATGGTGAAGGGAGGGCCGGACATGGCGGTGTAGATGCCGGAAAATTCCCATCCGCTCAGGGTATTCTTCAGCAGTGTGTTCGAGTGTTCGAAGCCAGGAATCTTATAGAGCAGGTAGCTTGTCCAGATAAAGGGATAGTTTAAGCTGGACAGGCCGTGGTCATGGTAGATGCTGTACGGGTCGCTGACGCTGGACTCGAAGCTAGGATCGCCGGAACCGCCCACGTCGAAGTCCTTGGACCAGGAAAAGTTGGACTGAAATTGCAGGCCGTGTGTCAGGTGCTTTTCCACGCCGATTTGCACGGCCTGGTAGTTCGATGTAGCACCGTCCTGGACCTGGATGATCGAGCCGAAATTCGTGTACGTTGTGCGCGTGCCGTCGTTGGGATTGGTTGGCGAGCCGAAATATTTTCCCGGGTTCTGCTCCACAGTCGTCGCCTGATGATACGATTCAGCGCCGACATAGGCAAGGTGCAGCGCCCAGTTCTTGCCAAACTGCTGTTCGATAGAGAGGTTCCAGCTCTGGGTAATTCCCAGCTTGAAATTCTGGGCAAACACCGCTCCCAGGTTAGCAGGGAGGAAGGTTGCGAAGGAGACGTTCGACGGCGGAAGCTGCGACGGAGAGGCGAAGGGTGGCAACGGGCTTACCCCGCCGGTCGCTGCGAACCCAGTCCACGGCTTGTCGAAATCGAGAGGAACCGTGCCGCTGCCGTTCAACGAGTATGACGGAGCAAAGGGCGCCGCATCCCACACGTGGCTGTAGAAAGCATCTTCGAGGGGCGTGGTGAACAGGCCAACGGCGGCGCGCACAACGGTGTCGGGCCGTGCCTGAAAGGCAATGCCGATGCGCGGCTCCCAGTAGCCGTAGGTGGTCGGCATCAGGCCGGCGGCGACTCCTTTATCGCCTACAAACACCAGGCCGAGCGGAGCGTGCGGATAGCGTGTGCTCTGCTGGCCGGGAACAAAAGCGGCGCCACGGCCATTGGCAATTGTAAGTGCGAAGTTAGGATCCCAGCGCAGGCCAGCCGTCACAATCAGATTCTGCCCCAGTTTGAACTGATCCTGCGCGTAGAGACCCACCATCCAACCTTGCTCGCTGCCCGCCTCGCCTGCGCCCTGACTCATGTTCGACATATAGCCGAGCAGAAAATCGGCCAGTGGGAAGCCGGTGTATTGTCCGTTGAAGTTAACCTGCGGATTCACCTGGCCGCCCCAATACTCGGAGCCATAGCGATGCATCAGGTTGGTTCCGACCTGAATCGTGTGCCTGTCGATGGTTTTGGTGAGCGTGTCGGTGAAGACCCAGTAGCGGCGGTGCGTGTCGTTGGGGTTGCCGGTGAAGGCGCTGAAGCCGAGTCCACCGCCGTAAAGCGAGTTACCATCAAACGCAGAAAGCCCGCCGATATAGCACTCGCCGGCGGGATCGTTCACCGCAATGTAACGGGAGAGACAAACAGGCTTGCCGCCGGAATCGTACTCGACCGTCCCTGTCTTGAAGTCGTACTCCTGCCAAGAGAGTGTAGCGCTGTTGACCAGCGTGGGGCTGATGGTCCAGATATGTCCGCCAGCCAGGTTCAAATAAATTCCGTTGTTGGCGTTGACTCCGGAGAGGACGTCGCCGACCGTCGTGTGGCCCGGCTGATTGAACGTGTACAGAAAGCTGCGAGCAAAGACCTGCTGGGTCTTGCTCAGGTTGTAGTCCATGCGCGAGGTCAACTGGTCATACGTCTGCGTCTCGGCTGGGGCTACGTAGTTGGTAAGTCCTGTGGCCTGATTGCCGCCCAGTGGCAGCGACTTGGCAATCGCCAAAGCGCCGGGACTGAACAGGCCGGTGTTCACCTGTTGCGGTATCCCATTCAGCGTCTGAAAGACCGCGGCCAGAGGCCCATTAAGGTCGGCCGGTGATACGGCGCTGAAGTCGCCGTTGATCATCGCCTGCGTGGGAGTATACGTGGTGTTCGTCGACGAATTGTAGCTGCGTGGAGTGGCCTGGAAATTCGCGAAGAAGAATAGCTTGTCACGCAGAACGGGACCGCCCACGTAGCCGCCATACTGATTCTGCTTCAGAAGATCGACATTTCCTGAAAACCAGTTTGACGCATTGAGGTCGTTGTTCCTGACAAACTCAAACAGCCCGCCATGAAACTGGTCAGATCCCGACCGCGTCTGGATGCTGACCACTGCGCTCGGCGCAAAGCCATATTGAGCGTCAAAATTATTGGTAACGACGCGAAACTCTTGCGTGGCATCGGAGTTCGGGAACGGAGAAGCCAGCAGGTCGAAGGTATCCATGTTAGCCACGCCATCCAGCAGATACCATGTGCTGCCCTGGCGCTGTCCGCCGGCCGACGCGCCGGACTCGGTGGCGAACGAGTTGCTGCCTGTCAAAGTGGAAGCCTGCGAGAATAGTTCGTTCGTCACACCCGGAGCCAGATCGACCAGTGTCGATGGATCGCGACCGTTGAGAGGCAGATCGGTGACCTGGTCCTGGCCAATCACCTGACTGAGTTCCGCCGTTGTCGTGTTGATCAGCTCGACGCCTCCGGTCACGGTCACCGTTTGGGAGGTGCCTCCAACCTTTAATTGGACCGGCAGAGTTGCAAATTGCGCCACGGTTAACTGCGCGCCTTTCTGCACATACGGCGAGTATCCGTTTGCATCGACACTCAGCGTATAGATGCCCGGCGGAAGTGAGCGAAAGACATATCCTCCTGTGTCACTGCTATCTGTTTGCCGGGTGAGTCCGGTGGCTTCATTTCTAACGGTCAAATGCGCGTGCGTCACCGCCGCGCCACTTGAATCCGTCACTGTTCCCGACAGTTGCGCGGATGTATCCTGCGCCAGCGCCGAAAGTGTCATAGAAGAAAACAGAAGCCCGATGATACATGCTGTTCTGATAAAACTCCTCACGAGATTCCTCCTCTTCATTGTGATCATGTTTGCCTCCATCAAGGTTGATGAAAATGGGTTCTAGATCGTTTGAAACGCGGCCTGACCAGTGCTGCGAAGCTGATTCGCAACGGGGCTGAGAATGACTGCTTACAGCTTGTTGTGCTTCTTTCCTCCTCCCCGTTCGCAATGAGTCCCGGCCAGAAAGACATTAGAGCTTGATTACCATGCCGCGCCGATACAACAGCCATACGGGAATCCAGCAGATTGCCAAGAACAGGGCCGAGTAAATCAGGGAGCCGAAAGCCCGGGAACCGATGTTCGCAAAAAAGGTCCAGTAGAGAAATTGCTGGATGGACTGATGGGCATTCGCAGGGAAATCCGCGAGCGTTGAAGAAAGCAGTTCCGACAGCACATATGCCACAATCGCATTGCTGCCGAAGGCCAGCCATGGATACATCCAGCGACCTCGCCAATGCTTCATCTCGAAGATGAAGTAACCTGCTGCGAGAATCAGCACGGTCCATCCGCCCGCATAAAGCACATATGGGCTGGTCCATAGTTTCTTATTGATAGGAAAGCTGTACGACCAGAGCAGCCCCGACGCAAGCAGTATCGATCCACTCGCCAGCATGCCGGTCAGTTTCGTCGCTGCGCTGCGGATGCTCACCAGCCATCGGCCAGCGATCATGCCCAGCAATGTGCTCGCAAGCGACGGAATATCACTCAGCAGTCCTTCCGGATCGCGGGTGGTTTCAAAGAGCCGGTGAGGGAAGATATGTCGGTCAACCCATGCGGTGAGGTTGATATCTGGATCGAGGATCGAGAAACCCTTCCCTGGTATCCCGAATCCGGGCACAGGCATCATGCATAACAGTACCCAGTACACTCCAAGACAGAATATGAAGAGAGAAAACCAGTAGGAGGTTCTGCGAGTAGCGAGTTGTAGCAGGCTGGCAAAGAGATAACAAATGGCGATCCTTTGCAGCACGCCATAAATGCGCAACGAACCAAGGTGGAAATACGGAAAGCCATTGACCACCAGGCCTAGAAGGAAGAGCAGAAGCGTGCGGCGGACTATATGCCGGAGCATGACCGGCGCAGGTATTTTGCGTTGCCGATTCGCGCCCCATGAGATCGCCAGGGAGACGCCCATGACAAATAGGAACATAGGGAAGACGAGGTCTGTCGGGGTGAACCCATTCCAAGGCGAGTGATTCATCCAGCGATAGGCCAGATCGTTCTGCCCGTTGTTATTCACCATGATCATGAACGCAACGGTTAGGCCCCGCACCCAATCGATCGATAGCAGCCGCGTAGACTTCTGCGCCGACGGGCTGATAACTTCGGTTGTCGTCGACATAATCATCTCCTCAACTGCGCCGTGCGTCTTTAGCTGTTGTGGCGGCACTCTTGCAAAAGATCTCTCACTTCAGCCAGCAGATCCGTGATCTGCAGCGGCGGGCTGGGGCGATAGGGCGAGGACAGCCATGTTTGCTGCCATATGTCGAGCGAAAAGGCGCGTCCCATACGGCGATTCTCAAGGTACGCAGACCAGCGCGCGGCATAGTAATCGCGCGTCAGGCCTGACCATGCGCGCGCCGCGTAGTCGGAGAGCTCCGGCCATCCCCAGGTGGTAATCAACTTGCGTCCGTTTTCTTCGTAATAAGCCGCCAGATCGTCTGTGCCCGCATAGGCGCGCGCGGCTTCAACCCAGGTTTCGAGGCGACGGTCCGCGCGCAGGTTCAAGAGCCCGTCAATGCGATGGAGCCAGGCAATGGCCAACTCTCCGCAGAAGTGGGCCTGTGCTTGCTGCTTGGTATCGCCGGTTGCAACGGCGCGGAGCAACATCTGATCGACGTGTCCACCCACCGCCTGCACGACGAGCTCGATCAGATCGTTT
>Ga0181529_10008463_pt1 | contig 10012 bp, 9 predicted proteins | sample PEATcosm2014_Bin_36_FD_119763 | JGI IMG/M metagenome (GOLD analysis project Ga0181529, IMG submission 119763) | Peatland microbial communities from MTU Mesocosm Facility, Houghton, MI, USA - PEATcosm2014_Bin10_30_metaG | ecosystem: Environmental > Terrestrial > Soil > Wetlands > Peat | place... | reverse complement strand
CCCGTTTTCAACCTGTTTGGGGTTTTGCAGGGGGTTATCTGGCCGGCCTTTCACGCGGGCGGGTTTGCCATCACCCTTCTATCAATAGCGGTGCTTTTCACCGCGCTCAAGCAGCGTAGGGGTTTTTGGCTGCTTTTGCCTCTGGGCTTTCTGGGTGGATTTGCCGAGCCTTTATACCTGTTGGACTTTGCGTTGCCTGCCGTTGTGGTGATTCTCGCCGATAGGCTTTCCTGGCAGTTCAAAACAATCGGTATTTTATCCGTACTCTTGGTTGGCGTCGGGATGGCAGCCGGACAGTTTCTCTCACCGTTTCTCCTGCCAAGCTTTTCCTTTGTAAAGACAGCCTCGCTGCTTGATATCTTTTCAAAGCTCTGGCTTTGCCTATGCCAAACAGTCGCGCTTTCCCCCAGAAAACCCCTTGCCCTGATTACCCTGTTGGGGCTTGCGTGGATTCTGTGGTGCGGCAGGGCGGCTCTCCGGTTGCGTTGGAGGGAGTTGATTGTTTTTGGCGGGGGCGCGCTCCTCCCGTTTGCCGCGGCGTTTGTGACCGGGGCCTATACGGGGACCGGAGAATGGCGTTATTTTCCTGAGGTGGTTGTGTTTGGACTTATGCTGGTAATAGGCGTCTTCCTGTCGAAGGGGGTGCGGCCGATAGCGTGGAGCATCGTTGCGCTCTCCGCGGTTCTGCCGCCGCTTTGCGCGGCCGTGCGCTCTGCCTGCGGAGAAAGACCCGCCATGTACGTGGCCAGCGTCGCGAATGTCGGACATGATCCGATCGTATGCAGGAGCCTACCGGCTTGGCGCGATCTGGAGCGACCAGCCGACATGAGGACTCTGGAGGAGCTCAAGTCCCTTTATCATCTTCATGATGGTCTGGCTGTGGACTGGCTCTGCCGGCCGACGAATGTCCTGTCCGGGACTGGCCTGCGCCTGCACCAGATCAACGGACGGGGGTTCCCCCGGTTTCTTTTAAACAGCGCGCAGGAGTACGGGGTGGCGGGGCTCTCTTCGGCGGTGGGCAACCACGACTTTATTGTCGACTATCTTTTTGACGGCAATAAATTGATTGAACACTTCGGAATGCCCAAGGCCATTCTTACCTTGAAGCTCTATCCGGGGGAGAACGGGGATGTGGATCTCCTCATCTATCCGCCGGGAGTTCTCGACGGGATCTTGCAAAACGACCCATCGTTTTTCCATCTGGTATCTCTTCGACTGCAGAAAAATCCTTACCTGCTCGATGATGGAGCAATGCGGTTGCTCGCGTGCCGTTTCAGGGGCGGGCCGTTGGACGGGCACGCTCCTCGGTAAAACTCTTGCTCCCCGGCCTTCCCTTGTGCTTGAATAAGCTTATGGCGGTTCATCCCACGGCTATTATTGAAAAAGGTTCCGCTCTTCACCCGACCGTTGAAGTGGGTGCCTATGCTTACGTGGGAAGCCGCGTGAAAGCGGGGGAGGAATGCGTTATAATGCACCACGCCACCGTCGACGGGAATACGACCCTCGGCAGACGCAATCGTGTCCATCCCTACGCCTATGTTGGCGGTCTGACCCAGGACCTCAAATACAATGGCGGAGATCCGGCCCTGGTCATCGGTGACGAGAACGACTTTCGCGAGTTTGTGACTGTTCACTGTGGCACCACGGATGAGATCCCCACGCGCATCGGCAGCCACAATCATTTTCTCTCTTATGTCCACATTGCCCACGACTGCCAGGTGGGATCGCATATCGTCATGAGCAACAATGCGACGCTGGGCGGACACGTGGTCGTGGACGATTATGCGATTATCGGTGGTTTTACTCCCGTCCATCAGTTTGTCCACATCGGCTCTTATGTAATGGTGGCGGGCGGCTCGGTGCTTGTCAAAGACCTGCCGCCTTTCATGATGGCTCATGGCAATCACGCCGCTCTTGTTGGCATCAACAAGGTGGGCATGGAGCGCAACGGCTTTGCTCAGGAGGATATCGAGGAGGCTTTTCGCGCCTTCAAGATTTTCAGGAAACCGCATACATTTGAGCATTTGCCAGAGTACCTGTCGGCGGATTTAAAGAAAGATGGCAAGGTCCTCAAAATCCTTCTGGATTACATCGGTACCCTCAAGCCCGGCACGATGCGCGGCCTGGTGACCGGTGAGAGGTAAGGGGCTCTTCTTAATTCTGCCTGCAGTATTCCCGTGACCCTGGTAGCGGCATACTATGTCTTGCCCTGTGGAGTACAATACTGGACTTGAGAGCTTCGAATACATGATACTCAAGTAGCTTTCCAAAACAAGTCTTGGGTTCTCTTTCCGGGGGGCTCCATTGCCCCAAAATCCGATGTACGGGGTCTTTGGATTGTTTGAGCCTTTCGAATAGCTCACGCGGTGTCATGGCAGAGTACTCTGTTATTTCGGGGGATCTTTGCGGCGTTAGCAGAGTCTCTATCATCTCGCAGCTATCTCCTCTGCCTAATACCGTCTGGAGTCGCGTGAAGATCCCATTTCCCATGGTCGTCCGACTCAACGCACTGGTTGCTATCGTGGGCGGACCATTCTTTATCAAAAGATCGCTCAGGCTTGCCAGGCATGAGTGGCCGGGCCGCAGCTTTTCAAGAAGGGGAAGAAAACGCCAGAAAGCAAGTTTCGCTGTCTCCACCAGCAGTACGCCCGATTCCAGCTCTGAGCGCAGTCCTCTCCGAATATCCCTATTGAAGTGCGTCTGGTATATTTGGTGAGCGTTCATGATAGAACATATCACGTTTTATTGATCTAATACAAGTGAATGCCGGCAATACCTGGTTTAAAAGTCTTGCCTATGTACCCTTCCATGCCGTAAATAACTCTACCCATGAGCTACTATCTACCCATACCCAGCGTAATCGAGAACGACGGCCGCACCGAGCGGCATTGGGACATCTACTCCCGCCTGCTCAAAGACCGGATCATTTTCATTGGCACTCCCATTGATGATTATGTCGCCAACGGCGTCATAGCCCAGATGCTATATCTGCAGATGGAGGATCCCAAAAAGGACATCCACGTCTATATCAATTCCCCGGGAGGCTCCGTTCATGACGGCATGGCAATTTACGACACGATGCAGTTCCTCAAATGCGATGTGGTTACCTATTGCGTGGGCAAGGCCGCCAGCATGGGGGCCGTCCTTCTGGCCGCCGGCACCAAGGGCAAGCGTTACGCGCTCCCGCACAGCCGCATCATGATACACCAGCCATCAGGCGGGGCGGGCGGGCAGGCTACCGATATCTCCATTGCTGCCAAGGAGATCTTGCGCTGGAGGACCATCCTCAACGAGGTCCTGGCCATGCATACCGGCAAGACTGCCGATCAGATCGGCAAGGACTCCGACCGCGACAATTTTATGACACCAGAAGAGGCCCTCAAATATGGGCTTGTGGATCATGTGGTGACTTCGGTCAAGGACACCAAGATGATGGCGGAGTCAAAGTAGCTTTCATAGACTTCAAAACATACATCCTGTAGTTTTCCGTGTGTCTGGGTTGCCCATAAGTCCTCTACGTCTTGTATGTCTTCTATCTCTCCTATAAGGGGAGGAATCTAAAGGGCTTGAATATCCCTCTAAAACATGGATAATGAGTCCACTTTATGGCAAAGCCCACACGCATGACGTTCTGTAGTTTCTGCGGCAAATCGCAGGCGGAGGTCCGCAAGATGATTGCGGGGCCCGCTGGCGTGTACATATGCGACAACTGTGTGAGCGTCTGCAAGACGATCATTGAGCGCGAGACCAAAGCGACTGCCCCCGCGGAGGGGACCGCTCCGGCGCCTGTTCAGAGTTTCAAGCTCCTCAAGCCCGCCGAGATCAAAAAGCATCTTGATGACTTTGTCATCGGCCAGGATGAGACCAAAAAGATCCTCTCCGTGGCCGTTTACAACCACTACAAGCGCCTGAAGGTCATGCTGGATCCCGGTATTGTGTCCGGTGCGGCCTTCCTGAACGATGTTGAGATCGAGAAGAGCAATATTCTTTTCATCGGGCCCACCGGCACCGGCAAGACCTATCTGGCCCGTACCCTGGCCAAGATTCTCGACGTTCCTTTTGCTATTTCGGATGCCACCACTCTCACGGAGGCCGGCTACGTAGGCGAGGACGTGGAAAACATCATTTTGAGGCTGGTGCAAAACGCCAACTACGACATCAAGCGCGCCGAGATGGGAATCGTCTATGTGGATGAGATCGACAAGATTGCCCGCAAGACCGATAACGTCTCCATTACCCGCGACGTCTCCGGCGAGGGCGTCCAGCAGGCGCTTCTCAAGATTCTGGAAGGTACTACCTGCAATGTGCCCCCGCAGGGTGGCCGCAAGCATCCCAATCAGGAATATCTGCAGGTCAACACTACCAACATACTCTTTGTCTGCGGCGGAGCCTTCGTGGGGCTCGACAAGATGATCCACCGCCGCCTCGGCGTCAAGGTGCTCGGTTATGGCGCCAGCGGTGAGGAGAAGGACGTGGAGGCGCAGGAGGATCCCGAGAGGATCCTGCATCTGGTGGGTCCCGAGGATCTTATCAAGTACGGCATGATCCCCGAGTTCATCGGTAGGCTGCCGGTCGTGAGTGTTTTGGACAATCTCGGCTCCGATGAGCTTGAGCATATTCTCACCCAGCCCAAGAACGCCCTCGTCAAGCAGTATCAGAAGCTCTTCGCGGTTGAGGGGGTCAAGCTGACTTTTACCCGCGACGCGGTCACGGCCATCGCCAAGAAGGCCGTCGAGCTCAAGACGGGCGCGCGCGGACTGCGTTCCATCATGGAAAACATGATGACCGACGTGATGTACCGGATTCCGCACGAAAACGATATCGCGGAGGTGATCGTCAACGCTCCGGTTGTTGAGGGCAAGCGCGGTCCCAGGATCGTCCGCAAAGGCGCGGAGGGTGCCCACGAGAACAAGGTTCCCGACGTGGCGTAGACGCTTTTATGCTTCTCAATCTGCGCTCAAATAAAATTAAGAATCTTTCCGTTGAGTGGAGCTGTCCCTGGTTCGATGTGATCAAATTTGATTACGTGAAGCAGGTTCACTATAGAATCAGAACTCCGGCACCTGGCGTGTCCGCAATAGTTATTCGCAAAGATGGAAAATTTGTAATGGTAAGACAGACCAGGCCTTTCTTTGATCAACCCAAGCTGGAAGTTATCAATGGGGGCGTTGAAAAAAAAGAGACGCCCCTGCAGGCATTGCGCAGAGAAGTCTCTGAGGAGACGGGATACGAGGTGCTTTCGGCGAAGCTTCTCTTGCGCTTGTCGCCATACCCTGCGAGATCTACCAACTTTGTTTATGCCTATGTGGTTAGAGTGGATAACCGGCCTGCCCATGCGCCCGAAGAAAAGGATCTGCCAGATGCCACGGTGGTGGCGCTGACACTTTCGCAGCTCATGAGGGCCATCAAGAGGGGAGAATCTAACTGGACTACGGTCGCGATACTTCTCTACTACCTTCGCTTTGGAAAGTAGCCATACCGGGACAATCTTTTGCCTCGCTCGAAGCATGAATTGCTATGTGCTGCAATTGGGACAGGAGTTATTGGACAAGCTCTGAGCGATAAATAACTCTTTCCAATCGTTCCTGCATTGTGTAAAAACTTATATGCCCAGTAACCTGACCCAGCCCTCCTTCAAATTTACCCTTGAAAACAGTCCCGATTCCATCAAGGAGTCGATATTAAACCACCTGAAATATTCCCTGGCGCGCGACACCCACACGGCCACGCTTCACGACTGGTGGTGGAGTACCTGCCTGGCCATACAGGACCGCGTGATGGAGCGCTTTATTTCCACGATGGGCAAGCAGACAGCCAGCGGCGCGCGGCGCGTGTATTATCTCTCACTCGAATACCTGATGGGGCGTCTCATCAAGAACAATCTGACTTCCTTGGGCATTTTGCCCAACGCGATAGAAGCCCTCAAGGACCTGGGGCTCAATCCGGAAGACGTCCTTTCGGAAGAAGTGGACATGGGGTTGGGTAACGGCGGTCTGGGACGACTGGCGGCCTGTTTCATGGACAGCCTGGCTACGCTCGACTATCCTGCAGTGGGATACGGCATCTACTACGAGTACGGGCTTTTTGAACAGCAGATCAAGGATGGCCAGCAGCACGAATGCCCGGACAACTGGCTTAAATTCGGGAATCCCTGGGTCATCACCCGCAAGGAACACGCCGTTACGGTCAATCTTACGGGCGCGCCGAGGAGCGTGTGGATCAGGACGGTAAGAAGCGCTATTTCTGGGTGGACACCGCCAAACTGACGGGAGTTCCCCACGACATTCCGATTGTCGGGTACGGCACCGAGACGGTGAACTTCCTGCGCCTGTGGGAGTCCCGCGCCCACGCGGAGTTCGATTTCGATATCTTCAATCGGGGTGGCTATATTGACGCGGTTCAGGAAAAGATGCGCGGCGAGACCGTCACCAAGGTTCTCTATCCCAATGACGTTACCGAGACCGGCAAGGAGCTGCGTCTCGTTCAGCAGTATTTCTTCGTGGCCTGTTCGATCCACGATATCATCCGGCGCTTTAAGAAGACCCCCAGCTGGCAATGGAAGAATTTTTCCAAGCACGCGACACTGCAGCTCAACGACACCCATCCGTCGGTTGCCGTTGCCGAACTGATGAGGGTACTCGTTGACGAGGAGAGCCTCTCATGGGACGAGGCCTGGGGCATTTGCACGGAGGTCTTCAATTACACCAATCACACTCTCCTGCCGGAGGCTCTGGAGAAGTGGCCGCTGCCGCTCTTCCAGAAGGTTTTGCCGCGCCACCTGCTCATTATCTACGAGATCAACTCCCGCTTCCTTCAGAAAGTCGCCCAGAAATGGCCCGGCGACCTCGAGAAGATGCGCAACCTCTCCATCATCGAGGAGGGTGCCCCGCAGTATGTCCGCATGGCCCATCTGGCCGTGATAGCCTCCAGATATGTAAACGGAGTCGCGGCTTTGCACACCGATCTGCTGAAGAGATTTCTCTTCGCGGACTTTAATGCGCTTTATCCCAAAAAGATCCAGAACAAGACGAACGGCATTACGCCGCGCCGCTGGCTGAAAGCCTGCAATCCAAATCTTTCGGCTCTTGTTGACGAAACAATCGGTCCGGAATGGACCACCAATCTCGACAAGCTCGTGGGGTTGGAAAAACACGCTTCCGACAAATCCTTCCAGGAGCGCTTCGCCAAGATCAAACGCCAGAACAAGGAGGTGCTTTCTGAGCTTATCCTGGAAAAGTGCGGAGTCTCCGTTGATCCTGACTCGCTCTTTGACGTGCAGATCAAGCGTCTCCACGAGTACAAAAGACAGCATCTCAATCTCCTCAATATCATCGCCGCTTATCAGGAGCTGCTTGACAATCCTGGCATGGACATCGTTCCGAGGGTCTTCATCTTCAGCGCCAAGGCTGCCCCCGGCTACTACATGGCCAAAAAGATCATTCATGCCATCAATGCCGTGGGAGAGGTCATCAACCGTGACCATCGCATCAAAGGCAAACTGAAGGTGGTTTTCATCCCGAACTACAGCGTTTCCCTGGCAGAGAAGATAGTGCCCGCAGCCGAGGTCTCCGAGCAGATTTCCACGGCGGGCAAGGAAGCCAGCGGCACCGGCAACATGAAGCTCTCTTTGAATGGCGCCCTGACCATTGGAACTCTCGATGGCGCGAATGTGGAAATCATGGAGGCGGTAGGCCGCGAAAACTTCTTCCTCTTCGGCATGACGGTGGAGGAAGTCAATGCGCTTTGGGCCCGCGGCTACAATCCCTACGACTTCTACAACTCCAACCACGCCATCAAGCGCGCCCTCGACAGCCTATCGGGCGGTTATTGGACCTCCGGAGACTATCAGTCCCTGCAGCCTCTTGCGAACAATCTCCTGCAGGGCGGGGATCCCTTCATGGTCTTGGCGGACTTCAACGCCTATCGCGAAACCCAGCGCAAGATCGACGCGGCCTATCGTGACCAGACCAAATGGCAGAAGATGGCAATTCTTAATACCGCGCGGATGGGCAAGTTTTCGTCAGACCGGACCATTCAGGAATACGCCGATGATATCTGGGGGATAAAACCTTTAAAATAGCCTCCCTTCTTGACCCGCCCGACCTTTTAGTCTATCATTATCTGATATGGAAGAGATGGACATGAAGGGGATGGATAAGCCTTGCGCCTGCAAATCAGGCAAACGCGCGGGCCAGTGCTGCCGCAAGGATGAGAAGTGCCCCTGCGGTTCCGGCAGGAAAGTCTCCGAGTGCTGTGTCAAAAGTTAGCCAGAAAGGTACGTCGTTCCCTACTAAAAGCACATTTTCAATTGCCGCGTACAGGGAGGCTGTCGCCTTTGTGGAGGGCTTTTCGAATATCTCCTATCGAAAATGCCTGAATCCCCAGAGAGCTGATCTCTCATTTTTTATCGATCGGACGCGTTACTTTCTGAAGCTGCTCGGCAGCCCCGAAAAGAAGCTGCGCTTTGTACACGTGACCGGAACGGCCGGGAAGGGTACCGTCTCCTCCATGATTCATGAGATTCTTCTGGCAGGTGGGCAGAAGGCGGGACTCTTCACCTCTCCCTATGTGACGACCACCATAGAGAAGATCAAAGTAAACGATCAATATATCTCTCCCGCCGAATTCATCAGGCTCGTCGAGTATATGAAGCCCTTTATCCGCCGCGCCGCCGCCAGCAAGTACGGTCCGCCGTCCGCCTTTGAGATTCTCGTGGTCATGGCTCTTCTGTATTTCAAAAAAGAGAACTGTCGGTGGGTCGTGATGGAGGTCGGCTTGGGCGGCCGTTACGACGCCACGAATGTCATCCCTGCCGACAAGGTGGCCGTCATCACCAATATCGACTACGATCATACCGAAATTCTGGGGAAGACTCTTGCCAGGATCGCCTTTGACAAGGCCGGTATCATCTCGAGGGAATGTTCATTCTTCACCTCCGAGCGCAGGCCTTCGCTATTGCGGTTGTTCCGCAGGGTTTGCAAAGACCAGAAAGCCGATTTTCATTCCATCGTAAAGACCCGCAATGCACGCCGGAACAATGCGGCTTTGGCCCGGGCGGTTGGCTCGCATTTGGGCTTTTCCCGCAGTGTCATAGAGGCTGGCATCGGGAACTCTCGTCTGCCCTGCCGCTTCGAGGTTGTTGGGACGCGTCCCTATGTCATTCTGGACGGGGCTCACAATCGCGCCAAAATCTGCTGTACCGTGAATGACCTTGCCGGACTGACCTACAAGCGTCTCTTCTCTATAATTTCCCTGTCCAATATGCGAAAGGACAACCTGGCTATTATTGAGCCCCTTGCCCGTATCAGCAACCACGTCATCATTACGACAACTTCCAAGAAGGACCGGCGCTCTGTTCATCCCAGGGCGCTCCTGCCCTATGTGCTCAGGCACAAAAAGCGTGGCGCCACGGTGAAAATAATAGAGGATTCTGCCGCCGCCTATCGATCGGCTCGGCGGCGGTGCGGGGCCCGGGATTGCATTTTGGTCTCAGGATCTTTCTTCCTGGCCGGAGAAATCCGCAAACTCTGGTATCCGGAAAAATGGGTACTCAGGAACCGAAGGAGTTTTTGATTTTATGGCTGAATTCAATGTTGGCGACAAGGTAAACAAGCTGAGGGGCTACAAGTGGCCCGGCGTTGTGGTGGCGCGTTTCCAAACCCTCGGTGGGGACACCCGCTATGTCGTGGAGTGCACCGTTCCCGAGGTGGCCGGGGCCCTTCACATCTACAGTCCCTCCGATCTTGTTCTGGCGTGAGGCTGCCTTGTTGCTTGTCCTCTTATAGTAACTGTACTCGACATTAGTTTCCCACGAAGGGTGTATGGGGGCACCGCCCCCAATATATTCCCCGCCCTGAGGGCGGGGGTTGGGGGTGGGAGTTGTATTGATATTGAATCTCAGCGGGATATATTCCCCGCAGCTTGCTGCGCTTAAAGAAAAAGGTAATATGAGAGGATGGGAAGCGAGTACATACACAAGGCGCATAATGTAAGTGTGCTAATCTATCACGTT
>Ga0181529_10008462_pt1 | contig 10012 bp, 7 predicted proteins | sample PEATcosm2014_Bin_36_FD_119763 | JGI IMG/M metagenome (GOLD analysis project Ga0181529, IMG submission 119763) | Peatland microbial communities from MTU Mesocosm Facility, Houghton, MI, USA - PEATcosm2014_Bin10_30_metaG | ecosystem: Environmental > Terrestrial > Soil > Wetlands > Peat | place... | reverse complement strand
GAGCTCAACGCCATCGCGGGCAGGCATGGCTGCGGTATTCTCGACATGGTCGAGAACCGGGTCGTCGGCATGAAGTCCCGCGGCGTCTACGAGACCCCGGGCGGCTCCGTCATCATGGAGGCCCACGCCAAGCTCGAGCAGATCTGCCTCGACCGCAAGACCCTCGCCTTCAAGATGCAGGTCGGGCAGAAGTTCGCCGACACTCTCTACGAGGGCGAGTGGTTCTGCCCCTTGCGCGAGGCGCTTTGCGGCTTCATCGACTCCACTCAGCGCAGAGTCTGCGGCACCGCGAGGCTAAAGCTCTGGAAAGGCTCGATCGTCGGCGCGGGCATGAAGTCGCCCTACTCGCTCTACGACGCGAGCCTCGCGAGCTTCACGACCGGGCCCCTCTTCTCGCACAAGGACTCCGAGGGCTTCATCAATCTTTTCGGCCTGCCGACCAAGGTCAGGGCCAGGCTCGAGGCGAGGCTCAAGGCCGACGGGGCGGCCCTTCCCAAGGGCGCAAAGCCCGGCCAGGGCGGCTTCGAGGCCACGGCCGGCGACTAGGGAAGGGGCAATTCTAGAATCTCACCGCGGAGAACGCGGAGGACACGGAGAAGAGAAAGATTTGGGAGGAGCGAAGGTCGTCGTATTTGAGAGATAGGGCTTATTTAAATTCTCTCTCTTTCCCCTCGCTTATTTTCCTCTCCGTGGTCTCCGTGTACTCCGCGGTGAAATAGTTCTCCAGTTGTTAGGAGCGGCAGCATGGCAAAGCTTTGGGACACTTCGGGTGGTGCGGGGACTGGGCTCGACCCGATGATCGAAAAGTTCCTCTCGTCGATCACCTTCGACAATCGCCTCCTGCCGGAGGATCTCGAGGGATCGATCGCCCACGCCGAGATGCTCGGCGCCAAAGGCATCCTCCCGAAAGCTACCGCCGACGAGCTCGTGCGCGGCCTCGAGGAGCTCCTGGCCGGGGCGCGTGACGGCAGCGTCAAGGTCGACCTTCGCTCTGAGGACGTCCACACCTTCGTCGAGAGCGAGCTGACCGGGAAGTCAGGCGACATCGGCAAGAGCCTCCACGCTGGCCGCAGCCGCAACGACCAGATCGCCGTCGACATACGCCTTTGGCTCAGGAAGCGCTCGAAGGAGCTGCGTTCGGGACTCCTGGACGCGATCGAGGCGGTCTGCGAGCTGGCCTCGGCCCACGTCGGGACGCTGATGCCCGGCTATACGCACCTGCAGCGCGCCCAGCCAGTGACCTTCGCGCACCACCTTGGCGCCTGGTGCGCCGCACTGGAGCGGGACTACGGCCGCCTCGAGGATGCGGCGGAGCGAGCCGACGAGAGCCCGCTGGGCGCCTGCGCCCTGGCCGGCACGGGGCTGCCCGTGGACCGCGAGGCCACAGCCGCGGCCCTCGGCTTCGCCCGGCCCACGCGCAACTCCATGGACTCCGTCGCTGACCGAGACGCGCTCGTGGAATTCGCCGCGGCGACGGCGACGATGCAGATGCACCTCTCGCGCTTCTGCGAGGAGATCGTGCTCTGGGCCTCGGCCGAGTTCGCCTTCGTCTCGGTCGACCAATCCTGCTCGACGGGCTCCTCGGTGATGCCGCAGAAGCGAAACCCCGACCCGGCCGAACTCATCCGCGGCAAGGCGGGCAGGGCCTACGGCGACCTCGTCGGCCTTCTCGTGATCCAGAAAGGCCTGCCCCTCGCCTACGGCACCGACCTCCAGGAGGACAAGGAGCTGGTCTTCGACGCGGCCGACACGGCGATCGGCTGCATCCGGGCCTTCGGCCGTCTCGTCCAGGCTCTCCACCCGAGCCCAGAGCGCATGCGCGAGGCGGCCGAGGACGGCTGCCTATGGGCGGCGGACGCGGCAGAGTTCCTCGTGCTGCGGGGAGTGCCCTTCCGCACGGCCTACGCGGCGGGACGCAAGCTCGTCGAGGCGAGGGCCGCCGCGTCCGGCCCCGCCAAGCTCGGCCGCTCGCCCATGGTCGGAGCGGTCATCGCCGATCTCGGCGCCGAAGGACTCGCCGCTCTCCATCCAGCCTGGGAGGGCGTCGATCCAGGTGAGCTCTCCCGCTACCTCTCCCTCGACGCCTGCGTCGAGCGGCGCGACCTCGTCGGAGGTCCGGCTCCCGCGCGCGCGCGCGCCGAGATTGAGCGCTTGCGAGAGTTCGCGCTGGCCAGACGGAAGACCCTGGAATAGCCTGGCTCGACTTGAGCCTCTCCCGACATCTCCGTTATGCCAGACTCCTCTGGATCTTGTTGTCCGCAAGGATGTTGACTGGAGGATCGCCTTGGGCGACCTGCTGATTCGAAGGAGGGGCGTCGTGAAGCGGCGTGGCCGCTTCACGGTACTCCGCAGTTCTACTTCGGCGTGTCCACAAAAAGTCTAGGTATGCGATCCCTCATACAATCAATTCCATTGCCGAAATATCGATACCGCGGAGCTCTGCTCCGCGATCGTTCATTTCTCGTTCGCGTGGCAGGAGCGGAGATGACTGAGGGAAGGCCGAAAGAGGACACTTCCCGCCTTGGCCATGCTATACTGTTGGCCCGTGTTCGACTGTGTACTCCTCGCCGCCGGAGCCTCCTCGCGCATGGGAGAGAAGGGCTGCAAGCTCCTTCTCCCCTTGGCCGGCACGACGATCGTCGAGTCCTCGGCGAGAGCGCCGCTCGAGGCGCTCTGCCGCCTGATCGTCGTGGTCGGCTGCTGGGCCGACGAGGTCGCCGCTCTCTTCGAGGCCGAGGCCTACCGCGAGCTCCGGCGCGAGGGACGGCTCCTTTTCGTCGAGAACAGGCTCTGGGAGCGCGGCATGGTCTCCTCGATCCAGGCGGCCCTGGCTTCGGTCCTAGGCGATGCCTTCTTCGTCGCCCAGGGGGACATGCCCTTCGCGGAGGCCGGGAGCTACCGCCTCCTCGCCGCCGCCAGGGAGGGCGATCGGCGTCTCGCCTATGCCGCCTCCCACGGCGGCCGGGCAGGTCATCCCGTCCTCCTGCCCTCGGCCTGGATCCCCGGCATCCTCGCGCTGGAGGGCGGCGAGCGCTTGCGGCCCTTCGTCGAGGCCCGTGGCCTGCGCCAGGTCGAGGCCGGGCCCGCGGCTGTCGAGGACATCGACGATCCCGAGGACTATGAGGCCGCGATCGCGGGCCCTCGCCAGGGCATGCTATAATCCTTCCTCGTGCGCATCCGAGCCAAGCTGCTCTCGGTAGTACTCGTCGTCGTCGTCGGTTTTCTCGCCGACGCGGCCCTTTCGGTCAGGACCTACGCCCGGATCGCCGCCGTCCGCGGCACCATCGACGAGGGCGTGAGACTCATCGCTCAGGCGCGGAAGGTCCGCGGCCTGATGACCGACGTCGTCTTCGATCTCTTCAGCCCGAGTCTTTATTCCTCGCTCCAGGGGGTGATCCTCTCGCCCTCGGCCCTGTCGACGCAGAAGGAATGGAAGCAGGCGATCGACGAGTTCCACGGAGCCAACGGCCGGTTCATCAAGGACCCGAACCTGGTCGGCCTGCTCAACGACGAGGAGCTGAAGTCCACCTACGAGCTGGCCGGGCGGATGAGCGACCGCGCCTTCTCCGAGCTCGACGGCCTTGAGTCCGACTTCGCCCTCCTGCGCGAGCGCTATGCCGGGGCCGAGGAGCTCTACAGCCGTCTCCAGCTCTCGGGCAACGAATCTCTCTACGGGATCTTCTCCCACATGCGCTCCTCCTCCTACTATCTAGGCAACGTGTTCGAGGGCTATCTCGATCGTTTCGTCTCTCTGCTTGAAGCGAGCGCCGCGCAGGCCGAAGAGAGGACCCTCGTCTTCTACGCCATCTTGTCGGCGGCGCTGACGGCCTTCGCCGTGGCCGGCGTGCTCTTTACGACGCGCTCGATGCTGGCCAACGCCCGCCTGGTCGAGGAGGCCGTCGAGAGGATCTCTAGGGGAGACTTCTCCTCGCCCGTCGCCCCATCGGGACACGACGAGCTCGGCCAGCTGGCGGAGCGCGTGAACCTCTTCGCCCAGAGACTCAAGGGCAACGTCGACTATCTAGCCTCCATCCTCGGAGACGTAAATAGCGCTGTGCCCGAGGCTCCCGACCTGGACCGGATAATTTCCATTGTCGCGAAGGCCCTCTTGCGCGAGGAGGGGGCCGAAGGCGCCTCGGTCTGCCTCGTCGAGGGCGGCCGGGTCTCGCGCTCGGCCTGGGCCGGCTTCCCTCCCGTCCTCGATTGGCTGGCTCTCGGGCTGAACCTCATCGAGGTCCCAGAGCCTATCGCCATCCGGGACATCTCCCAGGCGCGGCTATCGGGCCAGAGCGACCGCCTTCCCGAGTCAGCCGCTGGCTTCGATCCGGGGATCCGCTCAGCCCTGGTGGTGCCCCTCGTTGCCCGGCGCAGGTTCCTCGGTCTCTGCGCCTTCGCTCATCGCTCGAGGCCTTTCACGGATCTCGAAATTTCCCAGCTCGAGTCCTTCGCCGACTATGCGGCCCAGGTCATCGACAACGCGCTCGCCTATGCAGCCCTGAGGGCGCGCGGCGACGCCGAGTTTCAGGCCCTTCAATCCCAGGTCCAGCCCCATTTCATATATAATGTGCTCAACGGCTTCATGGCCCTCAACAGGATGGGCGAGCGCTCGGCCCTCGAAGCCTCGCTCCACGCCCTGCGCGACATGATGCGGTACAGCCTCGAGCACTCTCGCATCGCCACGGTGAGCGAGGAGTTCGCCTTCCTGGAGCAGTATTGCAGGCTCCAGAAGCTGCGGTTCGAGGAGCGCTTCTCCTACGAATTCCGGCTCGACGAGCGGGCGGCGTCCTTGCCCATCCCAAAGCTCCTGGTCCAGCCTCTCCTCGAGAACGCGCTCATCCACGGCATCGAGCCCTCGACCAGGCCCTGCAGGGCCACGGTCTCCGCGCGCGTGGATTCGGGCAAGCTTCTCCTTGAGGTCGAGGACGACGGCATGGGCTGCGATCCCTCGGCCATTGCCGAGAAGGGGAGGGTCGGCATCGCGAATATCCGCGAGAGACTGTCGCTGCTGTACGGCTCGGCCTCGCTGGAGCTCTCGGGCAGGACGGGCGGCGGCTTCCGCGCCCTGATCTCCCTGCCCCTCGCCGAGCTGGAAGGCGGCGTCGGCGAAGAGGAGTCTTATCAATGAGACTCCGCTTCGCCCGCCGAAGGGCATACGGAGACGCCCTTCGGCGCCTAAATGACTCTGGGTCGTGCAAATGAGACTCCTCATCGCCGACGATGAAAGGCCGGCGCGATTCGTGCTGCGCTCCCTCCTCGAGGAGCAGGGCTTCGCGCCCGAGGCGATCGCCGAGGCCGCCGGAGGACGGGAGCTTGTCGAGGCGGCCAGGGCCATGCGGCCCGACTGCGCCTTTGTCGACGTACGCATGCCGGGGATTGACGGGCTCGAGGCCATCGAGGCGGCCGCGCCCTCCTGCCCGGGCTCGAGGTGGGTCGTCGTCTCGAGCCATGCGGAGTTCGAGTACGCCAGGACGGCCATCCGGCTCGGAGTGACCGAGTACCTGCTGAAGCCTGTCAGGCCGGAGGAGCTCGCTTCCTGCCTCGGGCGGCTGGGCCTCCGGCCGGACTCGCCGGAGGAGGATTCCATACTCGGTCCCGTGCTCGAATACCTCAGGCGTAACTTCAACGCCGACGTGTCGGTGTCCGACGCGGCGATCCTGGCAGGGCTCTCGCCTAACTATCTCTCGGCCCTCTTTCACAAGAGAATGGGCTGCACGATCAGCGATTTCCTGGCGAGGCTCAGGATGGAGGCCGCGGTGAAGCTGCTTCGCGCGGGGAGCGGCGTCGCCGAGGCAGGCTCGGCCGTGGGCTACGCGGATGCCCGGCATTTCGCGCGGAAGTTCCGCGAAGTGATGGGGTGCTTGCCCTCCGACCTGCGCCCAAGATAGGGCCGCCCAAGATGGAGCCGCCCAAGATGGAGCCGCCCAAGATCGGGCGCCCCGGCGCGCTGGAGCGGCCGTAGAATCGCCCCACATCGATCGTAGAAGGGGCGCATTTCGCCTTTCCGAAAATGGGCTTAGCCTCATGGCATGGCGCCATCGAGCGCCGCGCTTTAAGGAGGTTAGTGATGAAGAAAGGTTGGAAGGTACTCGCTCTCATGCTCGCCCTGACCCTGATCGTGGCCGGTGTCGCGATGGCGGCGCCCCTGAAGATCGCCATGGTGGTCAAGGGCATGGGCAATCCCTTCTTCGATGCCTGCAGGGACGGCGGCAACGAGGCGGCGACCGCGATCGGCGGCGTCGACCTGATCTACCAGGGCCCCGCCACTCCGACGGCCGAGGGCCAGATCGAGATCATCGATTCCCTGATCGCCCAGAAGGTCGATGGGATCATCATCTCCGCGAACGACAAGGACGCACTCATCCCCATCACCAAGAAGGCGATGAGCAAGGGCATCAAGGTCATCTCCTTCGACTCCGGCATCAGCGTCGGCGGCCGCATGGTCGATCTCGTTCCCTCCGAGACCCAGCTGATCGGCTCGCAGCAGGTCGAGCTGATCGGCCAGCTCATCAACTATCAGGGCGAGATCGCCATCCTCTCCGCCACCAGCCAGGCCACAAACCAGAACGCCTGGATCGCTGTTATGAAGGACACGCTCGCGAAGAACTCCAAGTACTCCAAGATGAAGCTCGACGCGGTGTCCTACGGCGACGATCTCTCCGACAAGTCCTACCGCGAGGCCATGGGGCTCTTCGAGTCCTACCCGAACCTCAAGGGCATCATCGCCCCGACCACGGTCGGCGTCGCGGCGGCCGGCAAGGCCATCACCGACAAGGGACTGATCGGCAAGGTCCAGCTCACCGGCCTCGGCCTGCCCTCCGAGATGAAGTTCTACGTCGACAACGGCGCCTGCCAGCAGTTCGCGCTGTGGAACCCCGTCGACCTCGGCTACACCGCCACCTACATCACCTACGCCCTCATCAAGGGCCAGATCACCGGCAAGCAGGGCGACGTGGTCAAGGCCGGCCGCATGGGCGACATAAAGATCGGCCAGGACGGCAGCGCGGTCATGGGCCTGCCCTTCGTGTTCAACAAGGACAACGTCGCGAAGTTCTCGAAGATCTTCTAGGCGAGAACTAGGACAAGAGAAAGGCAACCACGGAAGCGAAGCTATAGCGAGCATTTGACGCGGAGGGCGCGGAGGGAAGGCGGATAAGCTGCCCTCCGTGCCCTCAACTGGATCTCCGCGCCTCCGTGGTGAATATTCTATCTTCTTAGGTGAGCGAGCCTAGATGAGGAGAGATCGAGAGTGAACGAGACTATTCTGGAGATGCGGGGGATGAGCAAGTTCTTCCCCGGCATCAAGGCTCTCGAGGGCGTCGACTTCACGCTGCGAGCCGGGGAGGTCCGGGCCCTCATCGGCGAGAACGGCGCCGGCAAGTCGACCCTCGTCAAAGTGCTCACCGGCGTTTACAGGCCCACGTCGGGCACGATTTCTCTTCACGGCGCCAGGCGGGAATTCCGGAATCCGGTAGACGCGCGCAAGGCGGGCATCGCCGCTATCCACCAGGAAGCCTCGATGTTTCCCGACCTCTCCGTGGCCGAGAACATCTTTTCGGGGCATTTCATGCGCTCTGCCTCCTCCCTCCTCGATTGGCGGGGCATGCGAGCGAAGGCCAAGGCGCTCCTGGAGCGGGTCGAGCTGGACGTGTCGCCGGACACCCTCGTGCGCGAGCTCTCGGTCGCTCAGCGCCATCTGGTCGGCATAGCCAGGGCTCTCTCCGAGGAAGCCTCGATCGTCATCATGGACGAGCCGACGAGCGCCCTCTCGATCCGCGAGACCGAGGATCTCTTCAAGATAATTCGCCAGCTCCGGGCAGAGGGCAAGGCTATCCTCTTCATTTCGCACAAGTTCGACGAGGTCTTCGAGATCGCGGACTCCTACGTCGTGCTCAGGGACGGCCGCTACGTCGGCGAGGGGATGATCAGGGACGTGACCGTCGACTCCCTCGTCCACATGATGGTCGGACGCGAGCTCTCGCAGATGTTCCCCGAGCGCAGATCGAAGCCCGGCCCGACGATCCTCTCGCTCGAGGGCTTTTCCCGCGCGGGCTTCTTCCGGGACGTCTCCTTCTCCGTGCGCGAGGGAGAGATCCTCGGCATGTTCGGCCTCGTCGGCGCCGGTCGCACGGACGTCATCCTTTCCCTCCTCGGACTGGAGCCCAGGGACTCAGGGAAGGTCCTCCTTCGGGGCAAGGAGGTCTCGATCTCCAGCCCGCGCGACGCCCTGTCCCTCGGCATCGCCCATGTCCCCGAGGACAGACAGTCCCAAGGCGTGGTGCTGGACATGAGCATCGGCGACAACATCACGCTGCCCCAGGTGGCCGCCCTCGCGAGGCTCTCCTTCCTCGACGCCTCGGCCGAGCGCGAGGTGGTCCGCTCCTTCGGCTCGCGCATGGAGATCAGGGCCTCGGGCTGGGCCGAGAACGTCAAGAACCTCTCGGGAGGCAACCAGCAGAAAGTGGTCCTCGCGAAGTGGCTCGCGACCAAGCCGGCCATCCTGATACTCGACGAGCCGACGAAGGGCATCGACGTAGGGACGAAGGTCTCGGTCCACACCTTCATGGCGGACCTGGCGGCCCAGGGACTTTCCATCATCATGATCTCCTCCGAGCTGCCCGAGATCCTGGGCATGAGCGACCGGGTGCTAGTCATGCACGAGGGACGCGTCGCGGCGGTGCTCGACAGGGCAGAGGCCGACGAGTCGCGGATAATGCGCGCCGCGACCGGCTACGCTGGGGAGAAGGCTCAGGCCAAGACTTTCGACCAGGGGGGGACTCGACTATGAAGAGCATCCTGAAGCGCAGGGAGACGACGCTGTTCATCCTGCTCGTCGCCCTCGTGCTGCTCGTGTCGCTCCGCTCCTCCTCCTTTATCGGGCCCGCGAGCCTCAATAGCATCCTCAACGACACCTGCGCGCTTCTGGTCGTCTCGCTCGGGCAGTTCCTCGTGATCCTCATCGGCGGCATCGACCTCTCGGTGGCCTCGAACATGGCCTTCACGGGCATGGTCACGGCCCTGCTCAACAAGTACTACCCCGGGATCCCGGCCTGGCTCTTCCTGCCCATCGGCGCGGCGATCGGCGCAGGCCTCGGCTCGATAAACGGCGCCTTGGTGGCCTTCGGCGCCCTGCCCCCGATGATCGCGACTATCGCCACCATGAGCATCTACCGCGGCTTCGTCTATGTCTTCAGCAAGGGGGCCTGGGTCGTCAGTCGCGATATGACCCCAGGCTTCCTGTCCATACCGGGCAGCGTCTTTCTCGGGCTCACCAGCTTCGTATGGATCACTATCGGGGTCATCCTGATCGCCTGGATTTTCATGCGCTACACCTCCTCCGGCCGCGAGGTCTACGCCTTCGGGGGCAACAGGACGGCAGCCCTCTTCGCCGGCGTGCGCGAGCGGAAGGTCGAGATGCTGGTGATGACCGTGTCGGGGATGCTGGCCGGGCTGATCGGCGTCCTCTGGGTGGCGCGCTACGGCAACGCCCACAGCGAGACCGCGGCCGACTTCCATATGCAGACCGTGGCGGCCTGCGTACTCGGCGGAGTGAGCTTCGTCGGCGGGGCGGGCACCGTGGTCGGGGTCGTGATCGGCGCCCTCTTCTTCGGCGTGGTCAACAACGCGCTCACGGTGGTCCACATCTCGCCCTTCTTCCAGATGGTCATCCAGGGCGTCGTAATCCTCGTCGCCATCGTTTCCAACACCCTCATCGACCGGCAGGCCCAGATGAGACTGATAGCCCGGAGGAAGATATGAGCAGGGAATCCAAGCCTGCCGTCGACGCCGACCTCATCGACGGTTCGAGGCTCATCCGCCAGAAGGGCGGGGCGCTGCGCGCCGTGGTCCGCTTCATCCTCACCTGGGAGTCCCTGCTCTTCATCCTCCTCGCCGCCGTGGTGATCGTGAACTCGCTGCTCTCGAAATATTTCCTCGACCCGGCGAACCTCTTCGACTCCACCCTCAACTTCACCGAGAAGGCGATCATCGCGATGCCGATGGTCTTCGTCATCAT
>Ga0181529_10008461_pt1 | contig 10013 bp, 11 predicted proteins | sample PEATcosm2014_Bin_36_FD_119763 | JGI IMG/M metagenome (GOLD analysis project Ga0181529, IMG submission 119763) | Peatland microbial communities from MTU Mesocosm Facility, Houghton, MI, USA - PEATcosm2014_Bin10_30_metaG | ecosystem: Environmental > Terrestrial > Soil > Wetlands > Peat | place... | reverse complement strand
CAAGCACCCGACCCCACCGGGATTCTCTACGTTCATCAAGAGCCTGCGCCCCAGGCGGTGGGGGGGCCGTACGGCGTGCTCGCCCTGGGGATCAGCGCCTTTCAGCCGCGACTGCTCAACTGGCCGCAGGGCGGCCCCGTCGCCATTCACGGCACCAACGAAGACTCCCTGATCGGCAAGGCTGTGAGCCACGGGTGCGTGCGCATGCACAACGCCGACGTGCTCAAGGTCAGCGCTCTGGTGCCGACCGGCAGCCCCGTGATCATCGTGAAGTAGATGGGGCGACCGCCGCAGGGCGGTCGCGCCGCGGCGTCTTACCAGTACTCGCCCTGAATGAGCTGCATGTCTTTGGCCTTGCATTTCGGGCAGACGTACGACTGCGCCTTCTCCAGAAAGAACAGCTGGCCGTCGCAGTCCGAGCAGTGGAACTCGTCGACCATGATGTCGGCGCCGGTCAGGTCGACCGACGTGATCGCCTTGCACTGCACGCAGACGGCCGGCATGAACCGCTTGCGCGGGTCGTTGGCGCTCACGCCCCAGCGGATGTTGTCTGCCGTATACCCGCACTCGCGACAGACGAAGGTGGTGTACTCTCCCATGCCGAAGGCCTCGTTTCGGAAGTCGACGTTTGTAGCCACACGTGCCCGGCCTTGGTATCGGCAGCATCGTCCGACCTGTTGAGCGGCAGGCACGAGCTGAAAGTCCGGGACTTTGATTAGTCTTCGAGGCCGGTGGTATATACTTACGCGGACAGACACGGACAATCAGGAGGCGAAGGCTTTCGAGAAGTGGGTGCGCGAGTCGCCCACTTTTGTTTTGTGGAGATGAGTGAGCGCGACCGTGAATTAGTGACCGAGATCGAGACGACCCTCGCGGGGCAGTTCCCCGAGCTCGAGGTCGTCGATGTCGACGTACAGGGTGGCCGCGGTGCGCGTCTGACGGTCTATGTCGATCATCCTCAGGGCGTCGACCTTGCGTTGTGCGAGGCCGTGGCACATGCCCTCGACGATCTGCGCAGCCGCTATGCGCTCGATATCTCGTCGCCTGGTCTCGACCGCCCACTGCGCACGCCCGCTCACTTCGAGCGTGCCAAGGGCGCGAGAGTGTATGTGAAGACCGAACCCCGCCTCGAAGGGCGGGCGGTCTTCAGGGGCCGGCTCACGCAAGCCGGTCCCACCGTCGTCACGCTGGCGCTCGACGAGGGCGCAGCGGTCGATATCCCGTTCCAAACGATTGCGAAGGCCCACGTGATCTTCGAATTCGACGACAACGGAGGGCACCAGTGAGCAGAGAGATCATCGAAGCTCTACGACAGATCGAAAAGGAGAAGGGCATCAGCGCCGAGACGCTCCTGAGCGCGCTCGAAGACGCGTTGCACTCCGCCTACCGCAAGACCCCCGATGCCGTCGAGACAGCCAAGGTCGAGATCGATCCCGAGACGGGCGATATCCGCGTCTTTCAGCTGATCTTCCCTGAGGACGTCGACGTCGAGGCGCTCAAGGTGCGCAACGAAGAGGGCGAAGAGATCGGCATCGACCTGTCGACGGTCGACGAGACCGCGATCGAGCGCCACGAAGTGACGCCCGACAACTTCGGACGCATCGCCGCCCAGACGGCCAAGCAGGTCATCCTGCAGCGCATCCGCGAGGCCGAGCGCGACCTCATGTACGAGGAGTACGTCGATCGCGTGGGTGACATCGTCACCGGCATCGTGCAGCAGAGCGACCAGCGCTACACGCTCGTCGACCTGGGCCGCGTCGAAGCTTTGCTGCCCAAGAGCGAGCAGATCGACAGCGAACGCTACGAGCACGGCGCCCGCGTCAAGGCGATCATCATCAAGGTGCAGAACTCGACCAAGGGGCCGCAGGTCATCCTGTCGCGGCGCTCCGACGACCTCGTGCGCCGCTTGTTCGAGCTCGAGGTCCCCGAGATCTCCGACGGATTGGTCGAGATCAAGAACGTCGCCCGCGAGCCCGGATTTCGCTGCAAGATCGCGGTGATCAGCCACACCGACGGGGTCGACCCCGTCGGCGCCTGCGTGGGCCCCCGCGGTTCGCGCGTGCGCATGGTCGTCAGCGAGCTGCGCGGCGAGCGTATCGACATCGTGCCCTACAACGACGAGCCGGCGCGCTTCGTCGCCAAGGCCCTGTCGCCGGCGCGCGTGCGCGAGGTCCTGGTCGACGACGAAGGCCGCTCCGCCACCATCATCGTGCCCGACGACCAGCTTTCGCTGGCCATCGGCAAAGAGGGTCAGAACGCCCGTCTCGCCAGCAAGCTCACCGGCTGGCGCATCGACATCAAAAGCCAGAGCGAGATGGCCGACAACGAAAGCGAGCTCACCTACGCCGAAGACGGCGACGACGTGAGCGGCCACTGCGTCGCGGTCATGTCGAACGGCAAGCGTTGTCCCAACATGGCGCTGTCCGGCAGCCGCTACTGTGGCATCCCCGCACATCAGAAGCTCGCCGAAGCCGAGACCGGCGGAGCGGTGGCGGCGGAGTGACGGTGGCGACAAAGACCAGCATGCCGCGGCGCACCTGCGTCGGCTGCCGGCGGGTCGCCGACAGCGAGGCCCTGGTGCGGCTCACCCTGCACGACGGGCACGTCGTGCTGGCCGCCACGCACCCCACGGGGCGGGGCGCCTGGCTGTGCCCGCAACCCGACTGTTTGGAGCAGGCGACACGCCGGCGTGCGCTCGATCGCGCCCTCCGTGCTCGCGTGCCCATCGACGACGATCTGCGCAGGCGCTTCACCGGCGTCTGCGAGCAGCGAAAGGCGGTGATGTGAGTGGCCCGCATGAAACCTGTCGCTGAGGTCGCCCGCGAGCGGAATACGACCATCGAAGACGTACTGGTCCACCTGAAGCGAGCCGGTATGGAGCTCGCCGACGGCCAGACCGAGGTCGACGAGGACATCGTCGACAAGGCCTTTGCCACCACCTCGAGCGGTCCCCGCCGGGCGCGTCCCGGCGGCGGCAACCGCCGCCGCCGTGTCGTGATCGACGCTCAGGCATCGCGCCGCGGCCCGGGGCCGTCCAACGACCGCCGCGGCCGCCGCGACCGCCACCAAGGCGGCGACCGCGCCGAAGCCGCGCTCGTGGTGCCCGCCGAGGGCCAGAAGGTCAAGGTGCCGTCCGGTTCGAGCGTCAAAGACGTCTCGCAGCTCATGGGCGTCTCGACCGCCGAGATCATCAAGACCATGATGGGCTACGGCGAGATGGCGACGATCACCCAGCCGCTCTCCGACGAGGCCATCAGCATCCTCGCCGACGACTTCAAGCGCACGGTCGAGATCACCCACGCCGCCGACGAAGAGGTCGAGCTCGAAGAGGTCGTCGAAGACAAGCCCGAAGACCTCAAGCGCCGCCCGCCGGTGATCGCCGTCATGGGTCACGTCGATCACGGCAAGACGAGCCTGCTCGACGCCATCCGCGAGACCGAGGTGGCCGCCGGCGAGGCCGGCGGCATCACCCAGCACATCGGCGCCTATCAGGTCACCCACGACGGCAAGACCATCACTTTCTTAGACACGCCGGGCCACGAGGCGTTCACCGCCATGCGCGCCCGCGGCGCCAAGGTCACCGACATCGCGGCCATCGTCGTGGCCGCCGACGACGGCGTCATGCCGCAGACCGTCGAGGCCATCGACCACGCCAAGGCGGCGGCCGTGCCCATGGTCATCGTCATCAACAAGATCGACAAGCCCGACGCCAACATCGAAAAGATCAAGCAGCAGCTCACCGAGTTCAGCATCGTGCCCGAGGAGTGGGGCGGAGACACCGTCTTCGTCGAAGCCAGCGCCAAGAAGCGCATCGGCCTCGACAACTTCCTCGACATGCTGCAGCTCGTCGCCGACGTGCAAGACCTGAAGGCCAACCCCGACGTGCCGGCCAGCGGCGTCATCATCGAAGCCAAGGTCGACGTCGGTCGCGGCGTGGTCGTGACCATGCTGGTCGAACGCGGCACCATCCACGTGGGCGACGCCATCGTCGCCGGCGAGGCCAGCGGCCGCGTGCGTGCCATGCACGACTTCCGCGGCAAGCCCATCACCGAGGCCGGCCCGTCGGTGCCGGTCGAGATCATCGGCTTCGACTCGGTGCCCGACGCCGGCGAGTTCTGCCGTGTCGTCAAAGACGAAAAGGCCGCTCGCGTGCTCGCCAACCGACGCACCAACCGGCTGCGCGCCGAGGGCCTTGCCAAGCAGCATTCCCTCACGCTCGACGATCTCTACGCGCGCATCGCCGAGGGCGAGGTGGGCGAGCTCAACCTGGTCATCAAGGCCGACGTGCAGGGCAGCATCGAAGCGCTGGCCGACGCCCTCGGGCAGATCAGCCACGACGAAGTCAAGGTGAACATCATCCACTCGGGCGTCGGCGGCATCAACGAGTCCGACGTCATGCTGGCGACCGCCTCAAAGGCCATCATCATCGGCTTCAACGTGCGGCCCAACGTGCCGGCGACGGCGCTGGCCGAGACTGAGGGCGTCGACATCCGCACCTACCGCGTGATCTACAAAGTCACCGAAGACGTGCAGGCCGCCCTCGTGGGGCTGCTCAAGCCCGACGTCGTCGAAGAGGTGCTCGGCCAGGCCGAGGTGCGTCAGCTCTTCAAGGTCTCGCGCCTGGGCACCATCGCGGGCTGCTACGTGACCCGCGGCAAGATCATTCGTTCGGCGAGCATCCGCGTGCTGCGCGACGGCATCGTCGTCCACGACGGCAGGCTGGCCTCGCTCAAGCGCTTCAACGAAGACACGCGCGAGGCGGCCGAGGGTTTCGAATGCGGCATCCTGCTCGACGGCTTCAACGACCTCAAAGAAGGGGACACGCTGGAGGCGTACGAGACGAAGGAAGTCGCCCGTGGCGGGTGATGCGCACGTCGGTGTGCTGCACGCCGAGCTTCATTTTCCGGCAAACCGCTCGCTGAAAGACAAACGGCAACCGCTCACCAGCCTGCGCGACACGCTGCAGCGTCGCTACCGGGCGTCGTTTGCCGAGGTGGGCGGCCAGGACAGCTGGCAGCGGTCCGAGGTGCTCGTGGTTCTCGCGGCGTCCTCGGGCCGTCAGGCCAGCGAACGCATCGACGAGATCGACCGCTATCTTCACGGGCGCGACTTCGATGTCTCACGCGTGTTCGTCAAGTCGGTCGACGCTGTAGAGGATCTGTGGGACTCAGGCTCCTGAAGGTAAACGAAGCGCTGCGCGAGGTCCTCTCGCAGGAGATCGCCGCACTCAAAGACCCGCGCATCGGTTTCGTGACCGTGACCGGCGTCGAGGTGTCGGCCGACCTGCGTCACGCCAAGGTCTTCGTCAGCGTGCTGGGCAACGCCAAGGCCCGCGAGCGCACGCTGGCCGGCCTGCGCGCCGCCCACGGCCACCTGCAGCAGCGCATCGGCGCCGACGTGCGCACCAAGCGCACGCCTCAGCTGCTGTTCCTCTACGACGAGTCGATCGACCGCGGCCAGCGCATCGAGACCCTGCTCAAACGCTACGAGGGCGAGCTCGGCCCCGAGACCGACGACGAGGTCGAGGACATGGCCGGCGGGTCCGCCATCGGCGAGACCGTCGACGAAACTCCCGACGCCGTGGGCGACGAAACCACCGACGCCGCGGGCGACGACCCGGGGCCGTCATGACGATCGTCGCTCCCGAGCTCGCGGCCGTGTGCGCCGCCATGCGCGCCGAATCGCAGGCGGCCCTCGCCGTGCACGAAAGCCCCGACGGCGACGCCGTCGGGGCCGCGGCCGGCATGCTCGACCTGTTCGCGCAGCTCGGCGTCGAGGCGGCGCTCTACGTAGACCCCGGCGTGACGCTGCCGCTGGCCGACGAGTTCCTGCCGGCCGAGCGGGTCGTCGTGGGCGCGCCGCCCGACACCGCGACGCTCTACGCGCTCGACTGCGGCTCGCGCGAGCGGCTGGCCCTGACCCTCGGCGAGCGCCGCGGGCGCACCATCGACATCGACCACCACCACGACAACACGCGCTTCGGCGACCTCAACCTGGTGGCAGGCGACGCCAGCAGCACCTCCGAGCTCGTCTGCGACATCGCCGAGCGGCTGGGACTGCGCTTCTCGCCGCGCGCCGCGGCGGCGCTCTACTCCGGCATCTCGTTCGACACCGGACACTTTCAGCACTCGAGCACCTCGGCCTCCACCTTCGCCTGCTGCGCGCGCCTCGTGACCGACGGCGCCGACCCCAACCGCATCTACCGGCTGCTCTACGAGACCCGCACGCTGGCCTCGCTGCGCCTCTGGGCGCGCGCCATCGCCGCCGCGCAGCCCGCGGCCGGCGGCCGCGCCCTGCTCGCGCCGGTCACCAGCGCCGACTTTGCCGCGACCGGAGCCTCAGACGACGACACCGAGGGGATCGTCGAAGCCCTGCGCAGTGTGCCCGGCGTCGAGGTCGCCGCCCTGTTGCGGCCGCGCGGCGGCCGCAAGGTGCGGGTGAGCTTGCGCTCCGAGGGCTTCGACGTGAGCGCGGTCGCCGCTCTCAAGAGCGGCGGCGGCCATCGCCAGGCGGCCGGCTTCACCGCCGACGGCACAGTCGAGGAGGTGACCCAGTGGCTCAGTACCGTACTCGACGAGCGCCTCTCGACGGCGTCCTCCTGATCGACAAGCCCGACGGCTGCACGTCGCACGACGTGGTGGCCCGGGTGCGGCGCGCGCTGCGTCCCGCGGTCAAGAAAGTGGGTCACGCCGGCACGCTCGACCCGTTCGCCACCGGCCTGCTCGTCGTGCTCGTCGGCAGGGCGACCAAGCTGGCGCGCTTCTTCGTCGACCTGCCCAAGGAGTACGTCTGCACGCTGCAGTTCGGCTGGACATCCGACACCGGCGACCGCACCGGCGAGCTCGCGGCCACCGGCCACTCCACGAGCCTCGACGAGCTCTCGGCTGCGCTGCCCCAGTTCCTCGGGCGCATCGCCCAGAAGGTGCCGATGACCTCGGCCGTCAAGGTCGACGGCGAACGCCTCTACCGCAAGGCTCACCGCGGCGAGGTGGTCGATACGCCCACGCGCGAGATCGAGGTCACGGCCATCGATGTGCTCGACTTCGACCCCGTGGCGCTCTCGTCGACCTGTCGCGTGCTGTGCTCCAAGGGCACCTACGTGCGGCAGCTCGCGACCGACATCGGCAGCGTCCTGGGCGCCGGCGCCTACGTCGCCAGCCTCGCGCGGGCGGGCACCGGCCCGTTCCGCCTGGAAGACACGCAGTCGCTCGCCGAGTTCGAAGAGGCCGTCGCCGCGCGCGAGCCCGACGACGAGCACATCCCCGGACTCGTCTCGCCGGCCGAGGCGCTGCAGTTCATGCCGGCGGTCGCGCTGACCGCGGCCCAGGTGGTCGCCGTGCGCAACGGGGCCCGGCTGCCCAGCGGGCCGCCGCACCCGGTGCGCCTGCTGTTCCGCGGCGAGCTCGTGGCGATCTACGGACCGCTCGACGAAGGGCCCGGGCTGCGGCCGCTCGTGATGCTCTGATGGAGGTCGTGACCGACCTCGCCGCCGCGCCGCGGCGGCCGCGCAGCATCGCCCTCGGCACCTTCGACGGCGTGCACGCCGGCCACCAGCTCGTTATCGGCGTGGCCGTCAACGTCGCCCGCGAGCGCGGCCTGACCGCGACCGTGGTCACCTTCGACCGCCACCCGCTGGCCATCATCGACCCCGGTCACCAGCCGCGCCTGCTCACGCCGCCGGCCGTCAAAGAAGAACTGATCGCCGCGCTCGGCGTCGACGAGCTCGTCGTGCTGCACTTCGACGCGCCCCTGGCTGCCCTGGATCCCGACGACTTCTGCCGCGGCGTGCTGGCGGACGCCCTGCAGGCGGCCGTCGTCGCGGTGGGCGAGAACTTCACCTTCGGCGCGTGCGGCGCCGGCACGACGGCGTCGCTTGCCGGGTGCGGCAGCGCCTGCGGCTTCGAGGCTATCGTCGTGCCGCTGCTGCAGTCGCACGGTCGCCCCATCAGCTCGTCGCGCATCCGCCGGCTGTTGCACGACGGCCGTCTGCCCGAGGTACGCGCCATCCTCGGCCGGCCGCCGCGCCTGTCCGGCGTCGTGGTGCACGGCGACGAGCGCGGCCGCACCCTCGGCTTTCCGACCGCCAACATCGAGGCGCACACGGGCATGCTCTTTCCGGGGCGGGGCGTGTATGCGGCTCGCGCCCAGGTGCGCGACCGCTGGTACCGGGCGGCCGTCAACGTGGGTCACAACCCGACCTTCCTGCACCGCGGCGACGAGACCGCTTTCGTGCGCATCGAGGCCTTTCTGCTCGACTTCGAGGGCGACGTGTACGGCGCCGACATGATCGTCGACTTCCTCGCCAAGCTGCGCGACGAAGAGACCTTCCCGGGGCCCGACGCGCTGGTCGAACGCATGCACGACGACGTCGCCCGCACGGTCGCCCTGAGCGACCCCGCCTACCTCGAGCTGGGCCTTTGAGCGGTCGCCGAAGCGGCACCCGCGGCGCCCCGCCGGAGCGCTCTCCTAGTTTGTCACTACCCCTGCGTGTGGTACCCTACCGAGCGACCGTCTCTCGGTTCCGGGCCGCCATCCCGGTACTGGGTTTCCGGATCATCCCGTAAGGGAGGTGATTCCCCTTGGCATTCACAAGCGAAGACAAACAAGCGATCATCTCGCGATTCTCAAAGCACGAAGGCGACACAGGGTCGCCCGAAGTGCAGGTGGCGTTGCTCAGCAAACGCATCGACGACCTCACCGAGCACCTCAAGGTCCACAAGAAGGACCACCACTCCCGCCGAGGCCTGCTCATGATGGTCGGCCATCGTCGCCGTCTGCTCGACTACCTGCAGGCGAAAGACATGGAGCGCTACCGTTCCCTGGTGAAGGAGCTCGACCTGCGCAAATAGCGCGGGCCGCAGTCTCTCCGTAACCGTGACTGGGCCTGCCCCGATGCGTGTGGGGCGGCCGGAAGGATTCGAAGGTATACATGACAACCGTTCACACCGTTGAAGTAGAGGTCGGGGGGCGCATCGTCACCCTTGAGACCGGCAAGCTCGCCAAGCAGGCAAACGGCGCCGTGCTCGTACGCTGCGAGGAGACCGTGGTGCTGGCCACCGCGGTGGCCCGCGAGGACATGCGCGAAAACCAGGACTTCTTTCCCCTGACGGTCGACGTCGAGGAGCGCATGTACGCCGCCGGCAAGATCCCCGGCGGCTTCATCAAGCGCGAGTCGCGCGCCAGCGACAAGGCCACGCTCACCGCCCGCCAGATCGACCGGCCCATCAGGCCGTCGTTCCCCAAGGGCTTCATGAACGAAGTGCAGGTCATCGCCACCGTCCTGTCCTACGACCAGGACAACGCCTACGACGTGCTCGCCATGACCGGCGCTTCGGCGGCCCTCACCATCTCCGAGATCCCCTTCCTCGGTCCGCTCGGCGCTGTGCGCGTCGCTCTGATCGAGGGCGAGTACGTCGTCAATCCGCTGCTCTCGCAGCTCGACGACGCCTCACTCGACCTCGTGGTCTCCGCCAGCCGCGACGCCATCGTCATGGTCGAGGCCGGCGCGAACGAGGCCAGCGAGACAGAGGTCCTCGAAGGCCTGCGCATCGCCTACACCGAGATCCAGAAGCTGATCGACGCGCAGCTGCGCCTGCGCGAGCTCGCCGGCAAGCCCAAGTGGGACGTGCCGGTCGTCGAAGTCGACCGCGCCCTCTACGACGAGATCGTGCGCTCCTACGGCGCCGACGTCGACCGGGCCACCGCGGTCGAAGAGAAGAAGGCCCGCCAGGACGCCACGGTCGAGCTGCGCACGCGCATCGTCGAAGCCCTCACCGCGGGCGTCGACGAAGCCGAGCTGCGCGAGCGCACCACGCAGATCAAGCGCGCCTTCGCGCAACTCGAGAAAGACGTCATCCGCCGTCGCATCGCCGTCGACAAGCGGCGTCCCGACGGTCGCGCCACCACCGAGATCAGGCCGATCACCTGCGAAGTGGGCCTCATGCCCCGTACGCACGGCTCGGCGCTGTTCACGCGTGGCCAGACGCAGGCCCTGACGCTGCTCACCCTCGGCT
>Ga0181529_10008460_pt1 | contig 10014 bp, 6 predicted proteins | sample PEATcosm2014_Bin_36_FD_119763 | JGI IMG/M metagenome (GOLD analysis project Ga0181529, IMG submission 119763) | Peatland microbial communities from MTU Mesocosm Facility, Houghton, MI, USA - PEATcosm2014_Bin10_30_metaG | ecosystem: Environmental > Terrestrial > Soil > Wetlands > Peat | place... | reverse complement strand
CGCGCGGCCGGCGTCCGCGTCGAGGGCTCCGGCGCGAGTTCAGAGCCCAACCTATTCGTGAGCAACCGCGCGCACGTCATTCTTCCCTACCACCGTATGATCGAGTTGGCATCTGAGAATGCTCCCGGGCGAGTCAAGATCGGCACCACCAAGCGCGGCATCGGCCCGGCCTACGAAGACAAGGTCGGCCGTCGCGCGATTCGGCTGATGGACCTCGCCGAGCCGGATTCGCTCGACGGCAAGATCGCCCGCCTGCTCGCCCATCACGAGCCGCTGCGCCGCGGCATGGGCCTCGATCCGCCGAAGGCGGAAGCGATCAGGGAAGAGCTGCTCGCAATCGCGCCGCAAGTGCTGCCCTACATGGCGCCGACTTTCGAGCTGCTCGACCGCGAGCGGCGCGCCGGCAAGCGCATCCTGTTCGAAGGCGCGCAGGGCGCGCTGCTCGACGTCGATCACGGCACCTATCCTTATGTGACCTCGTCGAACACCGTCGCCGCCAATGCCGCGACCGGCTCGGGCCTCGGGCCGGGGGCGATCGGCTACGTGCTGGGCATCGTCAAGGCCTATACCACCCGCGTCGGCGGCGGCCCCTTCCCCACCGAGCTGAAGGACGCCACCGGGCGCCTGATCGGCCAGCGCGGCAATGAATTCGGCACCAACACCGGCCGGCCGCGGCGCTGCGGCTGGTTCGACGCGGTGCTGACCCGCCAGGCCGTGAAGACCTCGGGCGTCGACGGCGTCGCGCTGACCAAGCTCGACATCCTCGACGGCTTCAGCGAGATCAAGGTCGCTACGCACTATCGCCTCAACGGCGAGACGCTCGATTATCTTCCCGCTTCGCAGACCGCCCAGGCGCGCGTCGAGCCGGTCTACGAGACCATCGAAGGCTGGGAGAGCCCGACCGGGCGCGCGCGCTCGTGGGCCGATCTGCCAGCGCAGGCGATCAAGTACGTGCGGCGCATCGAAGAGCTGATCGGCGCGCCGGTCGCCCTGCTCTCGACGAGCCCGCAACGGGAAGATACGATTCTTGTCCACGACCCGTTTCAGGACTAACCCGGCGGCGACGCTCGGCCGCGGCGCGCGAACGACCGGACTCGATCATGGCTGACTACTTCTCCCTGCTCGCCAAAGCCGTCTCGAACCTGCCGAAGGGCAGCCCGGTCGCGGCGCGCAAGCCGATTTACGACCGGGCGCGCGCCGCGTTGAGCCGCCAACTGCGCGCGCTGGGCCCGACGTTGTCGGAGAGCGACATCGTCCGCGAGGAGGCGGCTCTGGAGAGCGCCATCATTCGCCTGGAGGCGCAGTTCTCGCCGGCGACCGCCGCGCCTGCGGCGAGCCGCGCCGAATCCTTGGCCCGCCCCGCGGCCCCGCCGCCGGCGGCGCCGGCCGCGCCTGCTTTCGCGTCGGTCGGAGAGCCGGGCGCCGCCGGGCCGGCGGACCATGCGCCGCCTGCGGCCGTTCCGCCGCTCCGTCCTCCGTCGCGCCCGAGCTTCGCCGCGCCCGCGCGACACGCGGCGACCGTCCCGTCGCCGCTCGCGCGCACGGTAGAGGCGGCCGTCGAGCCTCCGCCTCCCGCGCCGCCGCCGCTGGTCGCCGAAAGCAAGGACGCGGGTGCGGCCGGCGCCTTCGCGCCGCCGGTCAGCGGCGCCGACGAGACCGATCGCGCCGCCTACGCGCCGGCGGCGGGCGCGCACGACGCGCTGCGGCCGAGCGCGCCTGGCCGCGCCGACGCGCCGCGCGCCGGCGTTTGGCCGTGGATCGTGGTCGGCTTCGTCTTCGCGGTCGTCTTTGCCGTCGCCGTCGCGGCGTTCCTGTTGCGCCAGAAGCCACAGGACCTGGCCATCGCCGAGCCGCCGGAAGCGTCCGTCTCCGCCGGGGAGCCGGCGCCCGCCGCCAAGATCGTCGAGCGCATCGGCGGCGCCGAAACGCCGACGCCCGCCGCATCGGCGGTGGCGACGCCTGCCGCCGCGGCGACGCCGGCGGCCGCGCCGACGCCCGCCGCGAGCGCTCCTGCGCCCGCCGCGAGTTCGCCCGCCGCCGCGACGCCGGCGGCGAACGCGCCGGCCGTCGCCGTCGCCAGCCCGGCGGCCGCGCTGCCGGTGGCGGCGCGCGCGGCGATGCTGGTCGCCGTCGCCTCCGATCCGCAGAAGCCGGCGATCAGCCTCGGCTCGGTCGTCTGGTCGACGGTCCCGGCGGTCGCCGGGCAGCCGTCGACGGTGGGGGTGAAAGCCGACGCCGACATCCCCGACCTCAAGATGCACGTCAGCATGATCCTGCGGAAGAACGCCGACCCCAGCCTGCCCGCCTCGCACACCATCGACCTGCGCATGTCCTTCGATGACGGCGCGCAGATCAAGGGAATCAAGGATATGAGGGTGCCCTTGATGCGCCGTGACGATCCGCCGGCGCAGGATTCGCTCGCGGGCGTGCGGGTGAAGATCAGCGACGGTTATTTCCTCGTCGGCCTCAACCGCGCCGACGCCGACGCTGCGCGCAACGTTCAGCTCATCGCCGACCGCGGCTGGTTCGATTTCCCGCTGCTGCTCGACGACGACCGCATCGCCAAGCTGACCTTCGAGAAGGGCGCCGACGGCGAGCGCATGATCGCCGACGCCCTCGCCGCCTGGAAGTGAAGCCGACGCGGCGGGCGTCGGCCTGAGAGGGACGTGGCGCGGGCTTAAGCCACCGCCGACTCGGCGAAGGCGCGCGGAGCGGCCTCGCGCAGCTCCTTACGGATCGCCGCCTCGTCGCGACCTTCGACCCGGAACTGCTCGACCAGCGTGGCGAGCTGCGAGGTCTCCTGCGATAGCGAATGGCTGGCGGTGTTCGACTCCTCGACCATCGTCGCGTTTCGCTGCGTCATTTCGCCCATCTGGGTGACCGCGGCGTTGATCTGCTGCAGGCCGCTCGCCTGCTCCTGGACGCCGGCGGCGATCTCGCCGACGACGCGATTGATCTCCGACACCTGGGCGATGATGCGTTCGAGCGCCTTGCCCGATTCGGAGACGAGCTGGACGCCGGAGCGCACCTCGCTCGACGAGGTCGAGATGAGGCCCTTGATCTGCTTCGCCGCCTCCGCGGAGCGTTGCGCGAGGGCGCGCACCTCCGAAGCGACGACGGCGAAGCCGCGGCCGGCCTCGCCGGCGCGCGCCGCCTCGACGCCCGCGTTGAGCGCCAAGAGGTTGGTCTGGAAGGCGATCTCGTCGATGACGCTGATGATCTGGCTGATCTGCTCCGACGATTTGGCGATCGCGTCCATCGCTTCGATCGCCTGCTTGACCACGACCGCCCCTTTCTTCGCGTCGCCGTCGGCGTTGGCGACCGCGTCGGCCGCCAGCTTCGCGCCCTCGGCCGATTTCCTCAGGGTGGCGGTGATCTCGTTGAGCGCCGACGTGGTCTCCTCGAGATTCGCCGCCTCCTGCTCGGCGCGGTGGGAGAGATCGTCGGAAGAGGCGGAGATCTCGCGCGAGCTGGAGCGGATCGAGGTCGTGCTGGTCACCACGAGGCGCACCGCCTCCATCAATTTCTCCGCCGCGGCGTTGAAGTCGTCGTGGATCTTGGCGAATTCGGACGGGAATCCGTGATCGAGCCGGGCGGTCAGATCGCCGCCGGCGAGGCGCTGCAAGCCTTCGCCGAGCGCGCGCATCGCCCGGGCCTGGACGCCCGCCGCGCGCGCCTTCTCGATCTCGACGCGGCGGCGCTCGGCGTCGGCCGCGGCGCGGTGCTCGGCGGCCTCGCGCTCGACCCGGACCCGCTCGAAGGCGTTGATCTTGAACGCCTGCGCGGCGTCGGCGATCTGGCCGATCTCGTCGCCGCGCTCCAATCCGTCGATCTCGACCTCGAGATCGCCCTGCGCCAGCGCCAGCATGCGCTCGACCATGCTGTTTAACGGGCGCGCGACCTTGCGCGAAACCATCCACAGCGCGAAAGCGCCGGCGAGCAGGGTCGCGACCGCGCCGAGGAGCGCTGTGCCGGTCGCCGACTCGCTCGCCATCGCGTTGAGGCCCTGGCTGGCGCTGGCGTTCGCCGCGAGCAGCGCGTCGTTGAACGCCTTCATGTCCGCGACCAGGGCGCGGGCCTGCCGGTCGATCTCGGTGGCGAGGTCCGCGCCGTGACCCATCGACATCAGCTGGTCCTGATTGATCGCCACGCCGTGGATCAGGCCCGGCGCGCCCAGGCCGATCTGGAACGGCAGCTTGGCGTTGTCGGCGATGGCGGCGAACCGCTCCGTGAACTTGCCGATCTCGGCGGCCTTGTCGGGCAGGCGGCCGGCCGCCTGGTTCAACAGCGCCGTCGCGTTGGGAGCCAAGCTATCGAAATCCCGCTGCGCGATTTTGCGAGCGGGGTCGCCCTCGTCATAGAGCAACATCGCGAACACGAGACGCGGCGCTTCGTCGATCACGCGGGCGGCGCGGGTGAGCTCCACCGCCGCCAGATCGCGCCGCTCGATGATGTCGCTCGCGGTGGAGCTGACGCCGACCAGCCGAATGGCGCCGAACGCGGCCACTGCGAGCGTCACGACCGCCATCAGCGCTAATGGAATCAAGAACTTCGTGCGCAGTTTAAGGTTGTCAACGCTCATACCCGTACCCTCGCGACGCCGCTCCGCCGCGCGGCGCCGCGCGGCGCCGCGCCGAACAGACGCGTCTGCAAAATCACTGAGTTAATCGGAGATTCCGGGTCGGAACCGGCACGGACAGTCGGCTACACGCCTTCGAGGGGCGGGAGCGCCGACGCCCTCGATTGCCGTGCCCGCATCACAGCACATCGTCGGTTAAGCGCGCATTAAACAAGCGTCGCTTGTGCTCACATTTGCGTGCAAATGTTCACCCCGCGCGGAAGCCCGCGTTCGCGACGAGAGAAGCCTGGAATCGACGCGCCGCTCACGCCGGCGGGTTGAACACCCGGGTCGAGACGAAATAGCCGCCCTCGACGAAGCCGAGCGCGACCGGCGCCCCGAAGCAGGCGGCGTAAGCGGGCCCTTCGGCGGGCGCGTCGGCGCCGCGCAGCAACAGCTTGCGCCCGCAGCGCAGGGCGGCCGCGCCGCTGCGGTCGACGGCGAGGCGCGGCAGCTCGGCGAGGCCCGCCTCGACGGGCAGCAACGCCGCGCGCGGGTCATCCGCGCGCTCCAGCGCTTCGAGCGCCGTCGCGCCATCGGCGGCGAAGGGGCCGACCCGCGTCCGGCGCAGGGCGACGACGTGGCCGCGGCAGTCGAGCGCGCGCCCGAGGTCGCGCGCCAGCGCGCGCACGTAAGCGCCTTTGCCGCATTCGGCCTCGAAGCGCGCGTCATCCGCGGCGGCGTCGACTAGGGTAAGCCGGCGGATGACCACCGCGCGCGGGGCGAGCTCGAACGCTTCGCCGTCGCGGGCGAGGTCGTAAGCGCGCTCGCCGGCGACCTTGATCGCCGAGAAAGTCGGCGGCGTCTGGCTGATGAGGCCGACGAAGCGCGGCGTCGCCCTCTCGATCTCCTCACGGCTCGGACGGCGCGGGGAGCGCGCGACCACCGCGCCCTCGGCGTCGTCGGTGTCGGTCTCCTCGCCCCACTTGACCGTGAAGCGGTAGGCCTTGACGCCGTCCTGCGCCACCGGGACCGCCTTGGTCGCCTCGCCGAAAGCGACCGGCAGGACGCCGGAGGCGAGCGGATCGAGGGTTCCCGCGTGGCCGACCTTCTTGGCGTTGTAGAGGCGTTTCAGCCGCGCCACCGCCTGGGTCGAGGTGACGCCGACCGGCTTGTCGAGGTTGATCCAGCCGTCGACGACGATGCGGTTCGAACGCCGCTGCGGCGGCTTTTTCGGCGGCGCGCCGATTTCGCGCTCGTCGCTCACTTCGCCGCCTCGTCGTCGCCGACGAGGTCGCGGGCGACGCTCGGCGACCTGAGCAGCGCGTCGACCTCCGCCTGCGCGGCGAAGCTGCGGTCGAGGACGAAGCGCAGCTCCGGCGCGAATTTCAGATTGACCCGCCGCGCCACCAGCGCCCGCAGCTCCTTCTTGTGGGCGTCGAGCGCCGCGAGCATCGTCTCCGCGCCTTCGCCGCCGAGCGGCGTCACGGCGACCGTCGCCAGCCGCAAGTCGGGCGACATCTTCACCGCGGCGACGGTCACCGCGCGCTCGGCGAGCAGGGGCTCGACGACCTCGCCGCGCAGCAGAATTTCCGCGATCGCGTGGCGGATCGATTCGCCGACGCGCTCGAGGCGGTGCGAGGGGCCGGCGCGCCTGGTGACGGTGTGGGACATGGAAAGCCTGATCTGCTTGGCAGAGGCGTCGCGCTCGGCGCGCCGCGGAGCGACGGGCGAGGCGACGGCGAATTCCGCCGCCGGCCGCGCGCGGCGCGCTCACGCGCTCTTCCGGCGGCGGGGAAAGGAGACGGCCGTCACAGCGTGCGGCGGATCTCCTCGACGTTGTAGCACTCGATGACGTCGCCGACGCGCATGTCCTGGTAGTTCTCGAACGCCATGCCGCATTCCTGGCCGGCCTGAACGACCGCCACCTCGTCCTTGAAGCGCTTCAGCGTCGACAGCTTGCCCTCGTGGACGACGACATTGTCGCGGATCAGCCGCACATGCGCGCCGCGCTGGACCACGCCGTCGGTGACGCGGCAGCCGGCGACGTTTCCCACCTTAGAGATGCTGAACAGCTCGAGGATCTGCGCGTTGCCGAGCATCGTCTCGCGCAGCGTCGGGGCGAGCATGCCCGACATCGCCGCCTTCACGTCGTCGACCAGGTTGTAGATGATATTGTAGTAGCGGATCTCGACGCCCTGCTGCTCGGCGAGCTCGCGCGCCTCCTTGTGGGCGCGCACGTTGAAGCCGAGGATGACCGCCTTCGACGCTTCGGCGAGCGTCACGTCGGATTCGGTCACGCCGCCGACGCCGCCGTGGATGACATGAGCGACGACCTCGTCGTTGCCGAGCTTCTCCAGCGCCGTGGTGATCGCCTCGACCGAGCCCTGGACGTCGCCCTTGACGACCAGCGGCAGCTCCTTGCGCCCCTGCGCCTTGAGGTTGCTCATCATGTCGCTGAGCGAGGTGCGCACCGACTGGCCGCGCGCGGCGAGCTTCTCGCGCCGCTGGCGCTCGCGATATTCGGTGATCTCTCTCGCCCGCGCTTCGGTCTCGACCACCGCGACGCGGTCGCCAGCCTCGGGCGCGCCGGAGAAGCCGAGCACCTCGACCGGCGTCGAGGGCACCGCTTCCTCGACCGTCTCGCTCTTGTCGTTGACCAACGCGCGCACGTGGCCCCATTGCGTGCCGGCGACGACCAGCGCGCCGACCCGCAAGGTCCCGCGTTGCACCAGCACCGTCGCCACCGGGCCGCGGCCGCGGTCGAGGCGCGCCTCGATCACCGTGCCCTCGGCGCTGCGGTCGGGATCGGCGGTGAGGTCGAGCAGCTCGGCCTGCAGCGCGATCGCCTCAAGCAGCTTGTCGAGGTTGGTGTGCTTCGCGGCCGAGACCTCGACGCACAGCGTCTCGCCGCCGAAAGTCTCGACCTGGACGTCGTATTGCAGGAGCTCCTGCATCACCCGCTGCGGGTTGGCGTCCGGCTTGTCGATCTTGTTGATCGCGACGATGATCGGGGCCTTGGCCGCCTTGGCGTGGCGGATCGCCTCGATCGTCTGCGGCATCACGCCGTCGTCGGCGGCGACGACCAGCACGACGATGTCGGTGACCTTGGCGCCGCGCGCGCGCATCGCGGTGAAGGCGGCGTGGCCGGGCGTGTCGATGAAAGTGATGGTCTGGCCGCCCGGCGCGACCACTTGGTAAGCGCCGATGTGCTGGGTGATGCCGCCGGCCTCGCCCGCCACCACGTTGGCGTGGCGGATAGCGTCGAGCAGCGACGTCTTGCCGTGGTCGACGTGCCCCATGATGGTGACGATCGGCGGACGGGGAACCGACGCGCCTTCGTCGTCGGGGCTGTCGAACAGGCCTTCCTCGACGTCGGACTCGGCGACGCGCTTGACCTTGTGGCCCATGTCCTCGGCGATGATCTCCGCCGTGTCGGCGTCGAGCGTGTCGGTCAGCGTCACCATGCGGCCCTGGCGCATCAGGATCTTGATGACGTCGACGGCGCGCTCGGACATGCGGTTCGCCAGTTCCTGGATGGTGATGGTCTCGGGCAGAACGATCTCGCGCGAGATCTTCTCCTTGACCTCGGCGACGCCCTGGCCCTTGAGACGCTGGGTGCGACGGCGGAACGCAGCGACGGAGCGCGTGCGCTCCTCCTCGCCGGAGGTCGCGCTAGCGACGGTGAGGCGGCCGCGGCTGCGCGGCTCGCCGCCGCGCGGCGGGCGCGGCGTCGGCAGCATGACCTTCGGAGCCGGGGTGAGCGGCGTGAGCGCGGCGGGGCGGCGCGGCGCGGGGCGACGGGCCTCCTCCTCCTCGCCGCCGGCGACGGCGGGCGATTTCGCGGCCGTCGGGGCGGCGGGGACGGGCGCGGCCACGGCCACAGGCGCGGGCTTGCGGGCGGCGGGCGCGGCGACCGGCGGCGGCAGGGGCTCGCCGCCGGCGAGTCGTCGGCGCGCCTCGTCCTCGGCCTGCTTCTTGGCCGCGGCCTCCTGGGCGCGGCGCGCCTCTTCCTCGCGCTTGCGCGCCTCGGCGGCCTCGCGCTCGGCCTTGTCGCGCGCTTCGCGCTCGCGGCGGACTTCGGCCTCGGCTTCCTGGCGGCGGCGGTCTTCCTCCTCGCGAGCGCGCGCGTCGACCAAGGCGCGGGCGCGCGCCTCGCGCTGCTCCTCGGTGAGCGTGCGCAACACCACGCCGGTCTTCGGCGGCGCGGGCGTCTGGCCGACGGTCGGGCCGCGCGGCGCCGCGGCCGCGGCGGGCGCCTTGGCGGCGGGCGCCGGCTCGCGCGCGACCACCTCGCCGGGCCCAACGACGCGGCGCTTGACCTTCTCGACCACCACCGCCTTGCTTCGCCCGTGGGAGAAGCTCTGTCGCACCGTGCCCTGCTCGACCGGTCGCTTCAGATGCAGGGTCGCCTTCGCCGGCGAGGCGCTCAACGTCTTATCGCCGCTGTTATTCGTTTCACTCATGCGTTCGTCCACTGGGCCCAGGACCCTCAATCCTTCACGGCGGCGTCTTGTCGGCCGCGCCCGCCCGGTTCGCCTCGATGGCGACCGCCGTCGGCGCTGCGTCCCCCGCGCGGTATTGCGTCAAGCGCGCGATCTTGGCGAGCAAGGCCGCGCTCGCCCCGCCCGCATTGAGCGCTGCATGTATCACATTTGTCCTTCCTAATGCCAAATCCAATTGGCGGGAGGAAAACAGTTTCACTCGGGCCGCGGCGTCGACCGTCGGGCCGCCGCGCGCGCGCATCGCGCGCTCCAATTTCGCCGACCCGTCGACCGACCCGTCGGCGGCGTGGATCAGCGCGACCACCCTTCCCGCCGCGATCGCCGATTCGACCTTCGTCGCGCCGGTGGCGACCAGCCCGGCCTTGTTGACGATCGACAGGAACTGCAGCGCATCCTGCTCGAGCAGGCGATCGACCTCCTCCGCGAGCTCCGGCCTGGCTTTCGCTTCGGCGTGGAGGCCGCGCGAGAACGCCTGCTTGACGGCCGCCTGGCGGACGACCGCCTTGTCGAGCCGCGTCCACACGCCGCGCCCCGGCAGCTTGCGCTTGAGGTCCGGCGTGACCTCGCCGTCGGCGGAGAGGACGAAACGCAGCATCGCCTCCGGCGGCCCTGTGCCGCCGCTGACCACGCAGGTGCGCTCCGGCCCCCGCTCGTCCTCGTCCACGCCCTTGCGCAATCGGCCGCCGCTCCTTTGTCTATTCCGTCGCCGCCGCCGCCGGCGCCTCGGGTTCGGCTTCGCCTTCCGCCTCGGGCGCGAGCGCGGCCGCGTCGACCCAGCCGGCGCGCACTCGCGCCGCCATGATCATCGCGTCGGCCTGCTCGCGCGAGACGTCGAAATCGCTCAAGTAGCCGGTGAATTTCTTTTCGCCGGCCTCGCCGCGCTCCGTCCAGCCGACCAGGTCGTCGGTGGCGCAGCCGGCGAGGTCGTCGACCGACTTGACGCCGTTCTCG
>Ga0181529_10008459_pt1 | contig 10015 bp, 5 predicted proteins | sample PEATcosm2014_Bin_36_FD_119763 | JGI IMG/M metagenome (GOLD analysis project Ga0181529, IMG submission 119763) | Peatland microbial communities from MTU Mesocosm Facility, Houghton, MI, USA - PEATcosm2014_Bin10_30_metaG | ecosystem: Environmental > Terrestrial > Soil > Wetlands > Peat | place... | reverse complement strand
GTTCTACGCGCAGATGGCTTCGGAGGCTGGCTACTTCGACATTGGCGACGTTGCTGCGAACCTGAATGCAAAGCTGGTGCGGCGTCATCCGCACGTCTTCCCGGTGGAAGGAAGGCTGGCCGACGCGACGGACGCGGACGCCGTGCTGCGCAACTGGGACGAGATCAAGCGGGGCGAAAAACGTGCAGTTGCGATGCTGCGCGCGGACGGGAGTGGCGCGGATGCAGCCTCGGGGCTGGATGCGATTCCGCGCTCGATGCCGGCGGTGATGGAGGCTGGCAAGCTGGGCTCGAAGGCGGCGAAGGTGGGCTTCGACTGGCCCGATGCACAGGGGGTCTTCGAGAAGCTGCAGGAAGAGGTTGACGAATTAACAGCAGAGATGGAAAAGGCTGAGACGGCAGAGCTGACCCGCAGCGAAGAAAAGAAGCAGACCCGCATTGAAGAGGAGTTGGGCGATATTCTATTTACGGCAGTGAATCTGGCGCGGCACTTGAAGGTGGATGCGGAGTCGGCACTGCGCGGGGCGAATGCGAAGTTTCGCGCACGGTTTGGGGCGATGGAGACGAGTGCGGGTGGCCTCGATGCGCTGGCCGCGCTTGCGCCTGCCGAGTTGGATGCGCTGTGGAACCGTGCGAAGCGCGAAAACGACGCGAAACAGAAAATTCCGACTGGAAACGAGCCGGACTCCGCTTCAGCGGAGGGGTTGAAGGCATGAGCGAGACAGAGCATACGAACGATGCGGTAGAGAACCTGGTTCAGACGACCCGGAATGCGGGCGATTTGAAGCAGATTCGCATTTCTCCGGTGAAGACGCTGGCGGACTTCGAGAGTTGCGTGGAGGTGCAGCTTGCGGTGTGGGGATACAGCGATGGCGACCTGATTCCGAAGCGCGTGTTTATCGTGGCTGAGCGCATCGGCGGGCAGGTGCTGGGGGCCTACGACGGCAACAAATTAGTGGGCTTCGCGATGGCGTTTCCCGGCTATCGCGACGGCAAGCCGTACCTGCACTCGCACATGCTGGCGGTGCTGGCGAAGTATCGCAACGCGGGGCTGGGACGGCGGCTGAAGCTGGCGCAGCGCGACGATGCGCTGGCGCGCGGCATCGATCGGATGGAGTGGACCTTCGACCCGCTGGAGATCAAGAACGCGCACCTGAACATTGCTCGGCTGGGCGCGATTGCGCGGCTCTACATGCGGAACATCTATGGGCCGTCGACTTCGCCGTTGCAGGGTGGACTGCCCACCGACCGGCTGGTTGTGGAGTGGTGGCTGAGGTCGGAGAGGGTGCGGCGGGCATTAGGCGAAGAGACGGCGGGGCAGGCGACTGCGGCAGATGAGGTTGTGGAGCGGATCGACGTGCCGTGCATCATCCACGACTGGAAACGCGACCCCCAGCGGCGTACTCTGGCGGAGTCGCTACAGACGCGCAACCGGCTCATTCTGGAATCGGCGTTTGCGCGCGGGCTGGCTATTATAGGCTACGAACGCCGCGCAAACGGCGACGGATTCTTCCTGTTGGGTCGCGTGAGCGGACTGTAAAACAGGAACAGCCAACAGGGAACACAGAACAGCCAACAGGAACAGGGAACAGAACACAGAACGACGCAAGGACAGGACGAATCAATGCTGATTATCGACGCAGTCCATCTACGCGAGATCAACATGCCTCTCGCCTTTCCGTTTGAGACCAGCTTTGGTCTGACCACAACGCGGCGCATTCTGCTGGTGGAAATCGAGTCCGGCGGGATGACGGCGTGGGGCGAGTGCGTGGCGGGCGAGCATCCGTATTTTTCCGACGAGTGCATCGACACGGCGTGGATCGTCACCGAGAGGGAGCTTGCGCCGCGATTGGTGGGCAAGGAGATCGCCGGCGGCGGAAGCTGTCCCGTACTCTTCCGCCAGATACGCGGGCACCGTATGGCCAAGGCGGCGCTGGAGAACGCGGTGTGGGAGCTGGAGGCGCAGATGAAGCGCGTGCCACTGGCTAAGCTTCTTGGTGGAACGCGAAGCGTGATCCCGTGCGGCGTCTCGATCGGCATTCAGGCGTCGCCGGCGGAGTTGATGGAGACGATCGCAAAGGAGCTTGAGGCCGGGTATCAACGCATCAAGCTGAAGTGCAAACCGGGCTGGGACACTAAAATCTTCGAGGCTGTGCGCGCGCGCTGGCCGGAGATTCTGCTGAGCTGCGACGCCAACTCCGCCTATCGCATCGCCGACATCGACCACATCGTAGAGTGGGACCAGTTCAAGCTGCTGATGATCGAACAGCCGTTGTGGTACGACGATTTCTACTTCCACTCGATGTTGCAGAAGCGGCTGGAGACGGCGATCTGCCTGGATGAATCGATCCGCAACCGGAGGGACGCGCTGGCTGCCATCGACATGGAGTCGTGCCGCATCCTCAACATCAAGGTGGGGCGGGTGGGCGGCTTCTCCGAGGCGATTGCGGTACACAACGCGGCGGCGGAGCGCGGCATTCCGGTATGGTGCGGCGGAATGCTGGAGACGGGTATCGGGCGGGCGCACAACATCGCGCTGTCATCGCTGGATAACTTTTCTCTGCCGGGCGACGTGTCGGCGTCAGCTCGCTACTGGGCCGAGGACATCATCGAGCCGGAGGTGACGGTGAGTGCCAAGGGTGAGATCAAGGTGCCGCGCGGCGTTGGCTTGGGCTTCACCGTGCGGCGAGAGCGGATCGAGGCTTTGACGGTTCGGCGGCAGACGCTGCGCGCGTCGGCACGAGTGACGGTCTGAGATTTGCTGTTATTTCGCTTTATATTCTCTTTTTCTTCGTCCCACCCCCTGCCATCCCCCTTGGTGGTGGATTGGGGCGTAAGTGGATTGTTATGTGGTGGCTCAAGGGATAATACTCATAATGGACACCTTGGGAGCAAGCGGTTTAGAATCAATCGCTTATGTGGGCTGTGGCGGGCAAAAAGATTGATTGCGTTGATGTTGCGGCTAAAGGATTCAGAACATAAGGGTTATGGGCGAGGAAGAGGCTTTCGGCGCGGGTGGCTCCGGCAAAAGATTGATCCACAGCGAATTGCGGGTAAAAGATTGATTCGGCGCGACTTATTTGGTTGAGAAAGAACGGTGCAAGCGGGCGGCGGGAGTTTATTTCCGCACGGTTAAACTGCCCCTCGATGGATTTGATCCATATATTAAGTGTATCAAGCGTAGCATAACTACTATGCCAACTATTTTTCGGGGGGAAGTGGTTGATGGGGTGTGAGTTAGGAGGATATTCCAGCGTTGAGGGGCTTGACAAGCGGATTTGCTGGGGTTTTTGAGGGAAGATTTTCGCATCCTGGATCGCTGGCGCGATCGAGGACGCGAAGACGCAAAGGGGGTGCGGCAATGCGGAACCTTTCGATGTGATTTCACCGATAACCAGGGCAGCTTGAGCAAATGGCCGCTCATCGCATTGACATGAGCGCGATCAGAGACCCGAGACGCGAATGGCTGCCAGTATCCAGTGCAGCAGCAGTTGCGGAGCGCAGCCTAGCAGAACAACGGCAGCGGCAAGCAGCAGCATCAGAATCTGGCTGAGAATCGGGGAACGCATCTCCGCGGAGTCGGTGGCGGGAGCCGCGACGTAGACCCGCTTGAGCACTCGCAGGTAGTAGTAGAGCGAGACGGCGCTCATGGCGATGGCGAGGATGACCAGCCAGAGCAGGCCCATCGACCCTGGCGATGCGGAAAGTACGGTTACAAATAGATAGAACTTGCCGAAGAATCCCGCCAGGGGTGGAATTCCGGCCAGAGAAAGAATAAAGATCGCCAGGCAAAAAGAGAGTACGGGCGCCTTTCTTCCTAACCCATCGAACATCGAGAGTTGATCGCTACCCGTTTGTCCCTCAACAACCGCAACCACAGCGAAGGCGCCAAACGTTGCGAGCGCGTAGGTCACAACGTAGTAGAGCAGCGCGGCGAGGCTCTGTTCGGTGTGCGCCACAATTGCCAGAAGCATGTAGCCCGCATGAGCGACCGCCGAGTAGGCAAGCAATCGCCGCAGACTGGTCTGGCGAATGGCGACCAGGTTTCCCAGCAACATCGAGGCCGCAGCCATCAGGGCCAGTACAGGAACCCAGCCGCGTACAAGATGCGGCAACACGGCTGAACCCTCCGCGCCCGCAAATCCCAGGGCCATTACCTGGAAAAAAATAAAAAAGCTGGCAATTTTGGAGCCGGACGCGATAAAAGCCGCGCTGGGAGCGGGTGCGCCCAGGTAGACGTCCGGCGCCCAGAAGTGGAATGGAACGGCCGCGACTTTAAAGCCAAGGCCGATCGCAGTGGTGCCGATGGCAATCACTAGCAGCGGGTTCAGCGCGGGACCATGAATTGCGGCGGCGATCTGCATGAGGTTGGTGGAGTTCGACAGGCCGTAGAGCAGGCTGAATCCAAACAGCAGAAACGCCGCGGACATTCCGCCGAAGAGATAATACTTGAGCGCGGCCTCCCAGGATTGCGCACTGCGCTTGTTGAAGGCCACCAGAATGTATAGCGACAGGCTCAATAGTTCCAGCGAGATAAATAAAACCAGCAGGTCCTGCGTGCTGACCAGAAACATCATTCCGGCGGTTGCGACCAGGAGCAGAAGGATAAACTCGCCAACGTGCTCGGTGAAGGTCGAATCCACAGAGAGGAGCAGCGTGAAGATTGTCAGAACGAGCAGCGCAATCTGGACCAGATGGGTCAACGGATTAGCGATAAGCATTCCGTCGAGGATGCTGGCCACCTCTGGCGCCAGCATAATCCGCACGATTGCGCCCGCGCAGCCAAGCGATGCGAGTGCCGCGGCAACAGCGAATCGAACACGCGTGTTGCATCTGCGCAGAACCATCAGATCGGCCGCCATCACGATCAGCGCCGTGGCTACGACAATGACCTCAGGCAACGCGAGCCGCAGCAACTGCGTATAGTCGATTGCGATCATTGCCAACTCCCTTTGCGCAAGCCTTCAAACAGCGGAGAGTTCAATGCTGGAACGATGATATTCAGAAGCACTTGTGGATAGAGTCCGATGAGCACACTTGCGCCGATCAAGATGATTGCACCGAGGCGTTCGGGAAACGAGATGGAAGGCAGCGGCGGTTTGGGGGGCGCGCATTCGACGCCTGCCTCCACGAAAAAGGCCTTTTGCATCGCGCGCCAGATGTACACCACGCCGACCACAATGCCGAATCCCACGCAGACTGCAAGCAGGGGATACGCACGCCAGACGCCGATCAGAATCATCAACTCCGCGACAAAACCGCTGAATCCGGGCAGCCCCATGCTGGCCATCCCGGCAATAACAAAGGTGACCGCGGCAAACGGAATAACTTTGTTGAGGTTCATTACGCCCAGTTTCGCCAAGTCGCGGGTGTGGGTGCGGGCATACACCATGCGGCCCACGACAGCGAAGAGCAGCCCAGCAAGAATTCCATGCGAGAACATTTGTAGTACCGCGCCGGAGAGTCCAAGCTGATTCAAGGTCATCAGCCCGAGCAGAATAAATCCCATGTGGCTGACGCTGGAATAGCCGATGACAAATTTGAAGTCCTTCTGCACAAGCGCGACCAGCGCGCCATAGATAATCCCAATGACCGCGAGCAATGCAAAGACATCGCGCCACGAACCAAGACCGAGCACATGGAAACCCCACGGTCCCAGACCAAGTGGGAACAGCGTCATAGCGACGCGAAGGCAGCCATAGGCACCCAGTTTCATCACCACTCCGGCGAGCAGCATAGAAGCCGCAGTGGGTGCGGCAACGTGGCCCGTCGGCGCCCAGGTGTGAAAGGGCCACATGCCTGCAAGAATCGCGAAGCCGACGAATACCAGGGGAAACGCCAGCATCTGGAAGTGGAGTGAAAATGGGAATTGGGCAAGTTCGCTGAGCGACGTGGTCTTTGCGCCGGCCACAACGTAGGCGGCTATTAGGCCTATCAGCACCATTGCGCTGCCGACAAAGGAGTAGAGCACAAGTTTCATCGCTCCATATTCGCGCCGCGTCGAGCCCCATATGGCGATCAGGAAATACTTCGGAATAATGACGAGTTCGTAAAAAACAAAAAGCAGAAATAAATCGCTGCTGAGAAATACGCCGTAGACTGCGCCAATGAGTAACAGATAGAAAGCAAAAAATTCCCTGGTGCGCTCTACGATATCCCAGGAAAACAGGATGCCGGTGATGGCGATAATTCCGGTCAGCAAGACCAGCGTAAGGCTAATGCCATCCGCCGCGAGATGATATTCGATGCCGAGAGATGGAACCCACGGCACGCGAGTTATGGTCAGCATCTCTCCGGTACGATGTTGCAGGAAGTATGTAAGCGTAATTCCGAAGCCGGCCACAGCAGTCAGCAGGGCCAAGACGCGCGCCAAGGCCACGCTGCCCCTGGGAAGCAGGAGCAAGCCAGCTGCACCCAAAAACGAAATATAGATTGTCCATGCAATCATCATCAAAACACCACGTTCATTTGTTGATCAGAACCTAAGATGTTGCACCATCATAATAACTGTATTGTTGACAACCCCGAGAACCAGTTGGGGATAGAGGCCCAGCACAAACATCAGAGCGATTGCGGGTGCCAGAGCCATCCGTTCGCTCATTGTAAGATCGGGCAGACTGACCCATCTCTGATTGAGCGGGCCGGAAAAAACACGCTGCAGAATTCCAAGAACAAAGATTGCAGTTACAAGCAGTCCTAAAACCGCGAGCGATGTTGCCCATGTTACGAGTGGAAATGATCCTTTGAAGATCAGAAACTCTCCAATAAACCCATTCAAACCTGGCAGGCCTAAAGTTGAAAACAGGGTGATGCCCATAAGCCCGGTAAAGACAGGCGCGACTTTGCGGAGGCCTCCGAAATCATTCAGGCCGCGTAAACCACCGCTCCGTTTTTCCAGTATGGCGACAAACCAGAACAGCGTTGCGGCAGTCAGTCCATGATTGAAAGCTTGTAGCAGGACGCCATTCATCGCGGCATACTTCTGCGTGATAAGCGCCGCGTTGCCTCCGGTGAACTTTAGTACGGCAAAGATCGCCAGCAGACAATAGCCGAGGTGGTTGATGGAGGAGTAGGCAAAGATCCGCTTCAGGTCTTTCTGGGCAAGCGCTGCGTATGCGGAGAAGACGATGGTTGCGACGGCGAGCCACAAAAGAGGCGTTAGGACGATCTGCATCTGCGGCCCGAAGATGGGAAGCAGAATGCGAATAAATCCGTATACTCCCATCTTCGACATCGCGCCGGTGAGCAGAATTGTAGTTCCTGTAGGCGCTTCACAGTAGGCGGAGGGCAGCCATGTGTGGAACGGGAATATAGGCACTTTGACAGCGAAACCAAGGAACGCTCCGGCAAAGAGGACCAGTGCTACATGCTCTGGCGTAAACCGGTGCCAAGCCAGTTTGTCGACCACGGCCGGCATAAGCTGTCCGTTCTGCGCCAGCGCAGCGAGGTCGATGAAATCGAATTTCTTAGTAGCAAGAAAGATGGCTATAAATGACAGCAGCAACGTAATGCTGCCGACCATCGTGTAGACCAAAAACTGCGTAGCCGCGCTGGTGCGCCGTGGCCCGCCCCACAATCTGATAAGGAAAAAAACCGGAATCAGACTTAGTTCCCAAAAGATAAACCAGTGAAAGAAGCTTAGGGCGGTAAACGTGCCGAAGAGACACGCCTGTAAAACAAGGATTAAAGAATAATAGAGATGAACTCTTTCCTCAATCTGCCACGAGGCAAGCATCCCGATCGGTACCACAATAGAACTAAGCAATAGCATCAAGAGTCCCAACCCATCGATACCGACGTGATACTCCACGCCCAGGGCGGATATCCAGTTGTACCGCTCTTGAAACTGGAGACTTGCAGATGAAGAATCAAAGTTGTGCCACAAAAACAAGGTCAGCACAAACGCGGCTAAACCAAAGACCAGCGCTGACCAGCGAACTAGGTTCTTGTTTTGCCCGCCAAGCATAAGCAAAACAAGTGCGCCCACGATTGGTATTGCGGTCAGAAGTGAGATCCAGGGAATGGCGATCATAGCTTGGCCCCCCAGAGTAGCAATACGACAAGCGCAATGAGCGCACAGCCGATAACGCCCATATAACTCTGTACCTGGCCATTCTGAAGCAGCGACAGGATCTGACCGCTGCGCGAGACACCCTCGCAACCCTCATCGAAGCTGGAGTTCACTACGGATGCGTCAAAGAAGTTGTCCAGCCATGCAACAACGAGCACGAGATACGACACGGTCTGCACTGCGCCGTTCCAGACCCAGCGATCGAGCCAGTCGCAGATCGCGGACCAGAGTGTATTCAGGCGAATAATGGTTGCGCCGTAGAGTGCATCGACAAAGAATGCGTGGCCCAAAACGGAATAAATCTGCGGCTGAAATATGTCGAGTTGATCCGGTGCGGCAGAGCTTGCGATGGGCCTGCGTCCATAGAGGAACCAGCCTAGGCCGAGGCCAAGAAATACAAGGAGCGAAGAGGAAAGCATGACGGGGACAACCCCTGCTTCCTTGAAGGCTGCAAGGGCGAAGGTCGCATGGTTGCCTTCCAGAAACGATTGGAACCACGGCCATGCAGGGGTACCAATGAAACCGAGCAACACGGCGAAGACAGCTAGAACCATCAGCGGAACGGACATTACCGCGGGGCTCTCGTGCGGATCGTGATGAGCGGCTTGATGCGAATCGACGCCCGCTTCGGCCAAACGCGAAGTGCCGGCAAAGACGTAGTAGACCTGGCGCGTCATGTAGAAGGCGGTGAGGAGCGCGGCGAAGGCTGCCATGTAGAACGGGGCCTGGGAGATGCTCCAGTTATGCGCTGCGCGCAGAATCTCGTCCTTGCTCCAGAAGCCGGAGAAGAAGAAGGGGAACCCGCAGAGTGCGAGCATTCCCGCGGCATACGCGGCGAATGTGATGGGCATGTACTTGCGCAGGCCGCCCATGCGGCGAATGTCCTGCTCACCGTTGCAGCCATGAATTACGGCGCCAGCGCCGAGGAAGAGAAGGGCCTTGAAGAAGGCGTGGGTGATGAGGTGGAACATGCCGACGGCGGGACCACCGACGCCCAGGCCCATCATCATGTAACCGAGCTGCGAGATGGTGGAGTAGGCGAGGATTCGCTTGATGTCGAATTGCGCAACAGCAATAACCGCTCCGAAGACAGCTGTGATGGCGCCTGTCCATGTGACGACTTGCAGGGCGATGGTTGGGGTGAGTGAAATGCCTGCGTGAGCGCTCATCAGGGGATAGATCCGGGCGATGAGGAAGACGCCGGCAGCTACCATGGTTGCCGCGTGAATCAAGGCGCTGACGGGGGTGGGGCCTTCCATTGCGTCGGGGAGCCAGACGTGCAGGGGAACCTGTCCGGACTTACCAATTGCGCCACAGAAGATAAGAATGCCGATGACGGTGGAGAGGGTGAGGCCGAAGACGGCTGTCTGCGCGACGAGGTGAGTGAGCGCGGAGGATTCGAGGCAGCCGGCTCCGGCGTCGTAGAAGAGCAGCGTGCCGGTCTTTGCGTAGAGCCAAACCATGCCAAGCAGGAAGGCGAGATCGCCAATGCGGGTGGTGATGAAGGCTTTTTTCGCTGCCGCAGCCGCTTCCGGTCTGTTGTACCAGAATCCGATAAGGAGATAGGAGGTGAGGCCTACGATCTCCCAGCACATGTAGAGCAGGAGCAAGCTATTCGCAATGACGACGCCTAGCATGGCTCCGGCGAAGAGCGCCATAAAGCAGAAGAAGCGCGTGAAGTTCTCATCGTGAGCCATGTAGCCCACGCTGTAGATGAAGATGAGCAGGCCTACGAAGGTAACCATCAGCAACATTAATGCGGTCAGCGGATCAAGCATCCAGCCTAGCTTCAGCCACTCATCGCCGAACTGGAACCAACGGAAGTTGAAGGTGAGGATCTGATCGGCTCCGTGGTTGGCGAGTACATGCGCGAAGGCGCAGAGCGAGAGCAGAAAAGAGACAGCCATGGCGCCGATGGCCAGGGAAGCGGAAGCGATGCGGCTCC
>Ga0181529_10008458_pt1 | contig 10015 bp, 7 predicted proteins | sample PEATcosm2014_Bin_36_FD_119763 | JGI IMG/M metagenome (GOLD analysis project Ga0181529, IMG submission 119763) | Peatland microbial communities from MTU Mesocosm Facility, Houghton, MI, USA - PEATcosm2014_Bin10_30_metaG | ecosystem: Environmental > Terrestrial > Soil > Wetlands > Peat | place... | reverse complement strand
CGCAACGGCGGTGCAGATTTGGCGTCCGCACCAACGACAGATTCTATGTCAAGCCGTTAGCAAACGCACCGGCTTCGCCGGAATGCTCACTTTCCGGCCAACCTTCTAGTGGCTAGTGGCCGGTGGTTAGTTGACGGTCATGACGACTACGGCGGAGCCGTAGAAGACGACCGGGCCGCCGTTGTGGCCGTCGTGGACGTCCACGTTGCGCGGGATCTTGAACTCGCCCTCGTCGATGACGCGCATGTAGGGTCCGGGGGCAAGATCGATGTTGTTGGCGTTGCGGGTCATCCGGTATTCGGCGACGCGCTGGCCTGCCGGGCGCTTGCCGATGACGACGGCCGTGCCGGTGGGCAGGAAGAGCTGGAAATCCGCGTTGTCGTCGAGGTAGCCCTCGTCGTAGACGCAGATCTGAGGCAGGTCGTCGCCCGCGAGCAGGCGGTTCATGTCGTCCAGGTTGTTGATGAGGCCGAGGCCGGCCTGTCGGCGGCCATAGAGGTCGGCCGGGTTCGTGTTGCTGATGAGCTGGTTGAACGTCGACTGGTTCATGTAGGCTCGTGCCTGAGCTCCGAAGGAGACGGAGTGGCCGCGGGCCAGGATCTTGACGGACCGGAAGTCGGCGAGCGGGGTGGCCTCGGCCTCGCTCGTCCAGCCGTTGGCGGCCGTGAAGTTCTGCAGGGTGAAGCTGTCCGTTGCAAGGGTGACGCCGTTCGGTCCGGGAACGCTGTAGGTTCCGTTGCCGAGCAGGCTCCAGCCTATCTGCTCGATGCGATCGAGTCGGCGGACGAGAAGCTGGTTCTGGGCCTCGAGAACGAGATCCGAGATGTCGATGGGGGAGCCGTAGGTTCCCATCTGTCGCCTGCGTGTGAGCTCGCGCTCGTCGATGCGCAGGAACTCGCCGTAGACGCCCGGCTCGACCTCGAAGCGGTTGACGCCGACGCGCTTTACGCGTCCCGGCTCTCCGTTGAGGCCGCGCACCTGCTGCAGGCCGGAGAAGTTGTCCTGCTGTTCCCAGATGAGCGTGTATTCGTCCACGTCGCGGACGGGCATGATGTCGAAGATCGGCCGATCGGCCTGAAGGCGCGGGATGAGATCCTGGGCAATCGCCATCAGTTCTGCCGAGGTCGGATAGACAAGATTCGCCATTCAATCCTCCAGTGTTAGTGGCTAGTGGCTAGTGGTTAGTGGCTAGTGGTTAGTGGTTAGTGACCGGCGGCCGGGGGTCTTTCACTGACCACTAGCCGCTATCCACTGAGTGCGCGTCAGCCCATGCGGAGCACGCCGGCGTCGATTGTTCCCTGAACGAGCCGGCCGAGGCTGACTGCGGCGGCGGCATCGAGTCCGACGAGATCCTGGGTGGCGAACGTGCCGGCGAAGTAGACGGGCGCGCTGCGCTCGACGCCTCCGAACTCGTCGCCGACCTGGCCCTCCGTGTTGGTGAAGGTGACGTTGCCGTTGGCGTCGGTGGAAACGTCGTAGACGAGCACGACGCGTGCGGTCTGGGTGCCGTCGGTGTTGGCGGCTGCGTAGGCTTTGAAAGTGCCCGGCTCGGCGGAGATCTCGCCGAGCACGGTGCCGTGAGCGTAGCTGACGTTGGGCGGGAGGGCCACGTCGAATTGAGCCGCCTGCGTGGGATTGTAGAGCGGCTCGAGCTTCAGGTTGGTGAATCTGGTTGTCGGTGCGGTTGGCATCGTCTCTCCTTCTTATTCGGGGCGGCGGTTACGGGCGGACCGTGTCGAGAACGGTCCGTCCGAGCGTAGTTTTGGCGAGCAGCTCGCGCTTGCGGGCGGCGCTGACGGAGCGCGGATTGGCTGCGGAGGTTGTCTCCGGCGGATTGGCGAGAGCTCGATGCTCGCGTCCGAGGGCGTCGGTCGGAGGCAGCGTGTCGAGCAGCGGATGCGGCTGGCGGCATGCGAAGGCGGCCCTGAGCGCCTCCTGCCGGCCTCCGAAGCCCGTATCGCCGAACCGGACCAGGGCGGGCTGAGCGCGATCGTCCCGAGCGGCCTGAAGGTAGAGCGCGGCGATCCGGTCTCGCTCGGCGGGAAGGGCGCGGCGAGCCACGATTTCGCCGTCCGCAAAGGCGGCGGCGGCGGCGGCGAGCCGCTCCTGATCCATGCGCTCCAGTTTTAGCCGGAGAGCGGCGACCTCGGAGTCCTGGGAGAATTCGGCATCGTCGCCGGTCTTCGTTTCGGGATCGAACTCGTCGGGCATTCCGAGGCCGAGCCAGCGCATGACGAGATCGCGGAACCTCGGCCTACGCTCTCCTGACGGTGCGTTCTTCCTGCGACAGTCGGCGAAGGCGGCTATGAGGGCTGCGTCGGTTATGCGCGGGTTCTTGACCAGGGCCAGACGCCGGAGCGTGCGCTTGTCGCGGTCCCACTCGCAGGAGACCTTGCGATCCTCCGGGCCAAGCAGGCTGTCCAGCCAGGCCGGGATGGCGACGGCTCCGAGGAGCTGTGCGCCGTCGGGCGAGAGCCGGAGGCCGCGGACTTCGCCGAGGGCGCCGTCCAGGACGGTCGATGTGTGCTCCAGGTCTACCGGAACGGGAGCGTTGAACTGCTCCACGGCGGCCCAGAGCTCCTCCGGAGTCATGGAGAAGCTCTTGTCGGGATAGTCGCCGGCCTCGAAGAGCTTGCTGTTCGGGTAGAGGATCATGTCCGGCGATTCGCGGCGGCCCTCGGTGAGGGCTCCGGTGGCGATGAAATCGGCCGATTCGTCCAGGCGCCAGGTTTCGGGAATGCGCAGGTGCTTGCGCTTTGCGATGGCGACGATGCGCTTGCGGACGAGGACGGGATCGCGGGCCTTGCCGATGAGTCTGGCGGCGGCGTCCACGTCCTCCTGATCGACGATCGGGAAGAGCCTTCGCTCGGGATCGCCGAAGTCTTCGAGCGGGAGATTGCGCCGCTCTTCGGTGGTCAAATTGCTCAATGGGTTCTCCTTGTGAGTGAGCAGGCCGCCGAGTGCGGCCATCCGTCGTTTCGGACGGATCTGGTTCTCGGTCGCCCCGGCGTGCGATCTTTTCTAGGCGAGCGGCTGGACGCCGCCTTCGGTGCGGATGGGCAGGCCGAGCATCGCGTCGGTTTCGACGAGCTGGGAGGGCGAGAGATAGCCGGCCTGGTAGAGCGCGCCGACGGCAGTGGCGTTCTGTGCGAAGTCGTGGCTCTCCGTTTCGGAGAGCGACACGGCCGGCGCCAGGGTCTCCGCGTCCGGCCCGAAGTTGTAGCGAACGAGCGGCCGGAGGACGTCGGTGCGCAGCATCTCGGCGATCGTCGTCTTGCCGTGCGCGATGAGCAGGCCGAGGATGTCCTGATGGACTTCGCTTGCAGCGCGGGACTGGTGCTCGCCCTCGCTGGTGGCGAGGGCCTGGCCTGTGACGGCCTGCTCGATCTCGCGGTTGAGCAGCTCGAACGCTCTCAGGAAGGCCTGTCCGTCGCCCTGCATCTGGAACGGCTGAACGGAGGTTCCGTGCGGGAAGGCCGCCGCGGTGCCGTTCTGGAACTGCAGGAGAGCGGTCAAGAGAAGCTGCTCGGGCGAGACGAGGACGGGATTGCCGTTGTCGTCCAGGACGACGTTTCCGTTCGAGTCGAGCTGGGGCGATTCTTCGGCCTGCTCGGGCGTGACGCCGACCACGCTGGGGCTTGCAAACTGCGTGAGGTACTTGAGATACTGCCCCCAGAGCTGCGACTTGATGTTCCAGGCGTTGTAGGCGGGGCGCAGGATGGACTGGCCGCGCGGATCGCCGTCCTTCCGGCGGAAGGTGGCGACGGCGAACTTGGCTCTCGGCAGGAGGTTCGGGATCTGGTCCGGGCTGCCGATCATTCCGTCTACGAGTATGGGCGCGCCCTGGCCGGGTACGAGGCCGAGCATCCCTACGACGTTTGTATACACATCCACTACAAATGCGACGGAGCGTCTGGGCTTCGGTTTGAGCGTCTTCAGGACGAGCTGGCCGCCTTCGAGCGCATAGATCTGCTCGGCGACGCGGTTGCCGAACGCGGCACAGTCGAGAAGATCGTAGAGGACGGTATCGAGCGGATCGATCATGTTGTCGAGATTGCGTTTGCAGAAGTCGCAGAGTTCGATGGCCCGGGAGTGAGCCGGATCTCCCCTGGTGGCGGCGGGCACGAGCGAGACGCCCTGCGCCAGGACGCCCATTTTGAGCGTGTGGATACAGGAGGCGACTTTGCCGTCCAGGAGCATGCGCTCGTAGAGATCGTCGCCGAAATCGCGCGTTACGTCGTCGACGTAGAAGGGCAGCGCGCGCAGGTAGCTGGCGGTCCAGTTGTAGCTTCCGCCGGCGACGTACTCGATGTCGGGCCTGGCGCGGATGACGCTGGTGTGCTTCATTCCGGGAGGCGCGGGCACGAGCCGGCCGCCTTGAGAAACGGCGAGGAGGCCCGTCTGGACCTCCTCGGTGATCGCGTTTGCCGCCGCCGGAGGCGGTGAAGTTTCGTCAGGCATAGAGTTGTTTGCCTCCAGGGTTGTTAGGAATCGCGGCGGCCTCCGGCGAGAAAGGTCTCGATGCGGCCGGCGGCCAAATCGTTGAAGGCGTCCGCGGCGGCGTCGACCTGGTCGTCGTGGGCGCCGTTCGGGAAGGAGCGGAGCTCTTCGACGAAGGCGTCGTTCCATGCGCCGCGCACGAGCTTTATGTTGCCGGCGTTGATCTGCGCGGAGAGCGGGTCGGCGCGGGATTCTTTGGCGCCGGTTACGCGTGCGACGCGCACAGGGTAGCCTGCGAGCAGGCGGACGAATGCTTTCGATTCGTCGACGCCTGCGCTGCCGGGGTCCTGTTGGCCCAGGATTCTAACGCCGTGCCCGTCCGTCTCCGCGGTTCGGCGGATGCGCTCGTTCCTGCGGTCCGTGCTCCACTGTCCGCGCACGACGTCGAGAACGTAGAAGATTCCGTCGCCGAGCGTGCCCATCTTGACGCCGGCGGTCCAGTCGCCGCCTCCCTCGGTGGAGGCTTTGTCCCAGGCGCGCACGATGCGGAGGCCGGGAGGCGGTCCGTCGATTGTCTCCATCTTGCCCACGTGGAAGAGGCTTCCTTCGCGGGCTGCGGGGCGCTGCTGATAGAGCGCCTCGAAGAAGTAGACGCCGATGCGGTTCCTGGTCTGGCGCAGCCTGGAGAGCGGCCGGATCTCGGGGCAGAGGGCTTCGCCCGGCTGCCTCCAGTCGGGCGTTACGGTGCAGCTCGGAGGAAAGGAGGGCGGCGTCTCTTCGGAGATCGCGGGCATGTTGAGGATATGCCAGCGCTCCGGCTCGCCCTCCTTGTATTCGCACTCCTCCGATTCGATCGACAGGCGCCATCCTGCCAGGTCGTCCTGGTGCCAGCGCGTCTGCACGATGATCTCAGCGCCGTCGGGATCGTCGTCGCTCCAGCCCATTTCACGTGTGGACCAGACGGCTTCGTACCATTCTTTTTGTTTCTCGCGGATGGTGCGCGAGGCGGCCTCTTCGGCGTTCTTGATCGGGTCGTCCACGATGCCGAGGTGCCAGCCTTTTCCGGTGGCGGGTCCTCCGACGCCTGCGGCCCAGAGTCCGCCTCCGCTGCCGGTTTCCCAGTGTGGCGCAGCGGAGGCTGTGGGATCTATGACGCCGCCGGCGGAGATGAGGATCTGGCGCGCGGCTCTTGAGAGCGTGTATGCGAGGCCGGCGCCGTAGCTTGAGACGGCGACCCAGCGTTCCGGGTAGCGATAGAGATAATAGGCGCTGAACAGGCGCGACGTGAGCTGCGACTTGCCGTGCCTGGGCGGCATGAAGACCATGAGTCTCTTGCAGCGGCCGTCCGCGACTCGCTGCAGGGCATCCGCGAGGACAGTTGCATGGCGATACCAGCGGAAGCGCGGGCTTGTGCGCTGGATGAACTCATGGAAGCTCGGGATGGCGCCGTTGGTCCTGCGGTGCTGGAGGTAGCGCGAGAGCTCCTGGTCCATCTCGGTAGCCAGTAAGGATGTTGTGGAGCGCTTCAATGACCCTCCGTGCGAAGTCGGGCGACGTGCTGTTGAGCGTGTACAGGATGGCCTGGTTGAGCGAGATGAGCTTCATCTCCTCGGGATCGGGCGCTGGTTCGGGCGCGGGTTTGCCGAGGATGCGATCGATAAGATAGGTTATGGCCGCGCGGTCGGGCTCGGCGCGGATTACGCGGCGCGAGACGAGTACCATCCGATCCGGCGGCAGGTTCGGGAATGCGCGGATCTTGCTGCGTGCGACTCGGCCGGTCGGGCAGCCGTGTTCGTCCAGGATTTCGCTGGTTTGGTCGACCATGACGAGGCCTGCGGGCTGGGTAGTTTCTTCGACGCGTTCGGCTTTGCCGGATGCGATGCCGAGGAGCATGTCGATTAGCTGCGGGAGGGCTGCTGCGATGCAGTTGTCCGTCCTGGCTATCTGTGGCGCGTATTTTTCGGATTTGGGCTTTCGGCCCGCGCCGGGCCGTGCGCCGCCGGAGCGGCCGGGCTGGCCTGACATTCGATCTCCAATCATAGGTTCGCCATTTATCGACGTTCGCGCACGCCGGTGACGACCGATCGTGGCAATCAGGCCCTAAAGGTCCTGACTGCGGACGGCAAGGGGGCCGAGGCCCCCTGGTGCGTTCTGGGCTAATTGTGCGGCCGTCAAGATGAAACGCGAATATCAATAGTTTTGGCGCGATCCGCGCGTTTCCGCCAGCCGGTGACGACCGATCGGTCCGGCGTCTTCGTGGCGCACTATATAATGATACTTTTGTCTACGTTTAACAGGTGTTTGGGGCAAAATAGTTCTGAAAAAGTTTCAGAAGATTTTTTTTGGGGGCTGGTATGAGGGTGAGGTGGGCTTGGAGGGGCAGATTGGGTGTTCGGGTCGCGGCGCGCAGGGCGCCGGAATAAATTCCTGCGCTAATCGGCCTGCGGCCAACCGTCCGTCGGACGGAATCGATTGGTGCGGCCAAATGGTCCCGCGGACGGAGCGTCGATCCGCGGGGCCTTTTGGCGCGCTTGTTGCCGTTGTTACTTGTGAATCAGCGCAGATTTGCCTGCGGCCGGGAGCTCGTAGATTACGCCGTCGCTATGCGCGCCGCCGGCGTAGGTTGCGCCGAACAGATCGCCGGCGCTATCTATGACCATAGTACCGATAGGCGCCGTACCGTTCGAGCCGTTGAACGAAGCCAGGGTCTGCAGACCTCCGGATGCAGAGTACATGAAGATTGCGCCGTTGCTGGCCATCGTGGCGTCGCTGGTGGCGCCGGAATAGGCGCCGTAGAGATTGCCCTTCGCGTCGAGGACCAGGCGTCCCATTATGAAGCCGTTTCCATTGGGAACCTGGGCCAGGACCTGGAGACCGCCTGCTGCTGAGTATTTGAAGATGGTGCCGAGACCGTTCGTGCCGCCGCTTTGCGTAGCGCCATAGAGGTTGCCTGCTCCGTCGATGATCACCCCGCGCGGTCCCTTGCCGTTGGCGCCGCTGAACGTGGCGAGCGTTTGCAGACCTCCGGCCACCGTGAACTTGAAGATGGTGCCGTCGCCGTTCGCGCCGCCCTTAAATGTGGCTCCGTAGAAGTTGCCTGCGCCATCGGTGACCAGGGGCCCGCCGAATTCGCCTCCGTCATTCCCGCCGGTGAAGGAGTAGAGCGTCTGGATTGTTCCGTTTGAAGCGGAGTATTCGAAGATGGAGCCTGAGCCGTAATCGCCGCCGTTGTCGGTGACGCCGTAGAGGTTACCGGAGCTGTCGGCCACAAAGCCCGTGGGCCAGGCTCCGCTATCGCCCGAGCCGCCTCCAGGCGGCGCCGGGAAGGATGCCAGATCCTGGATGTTGCCGGAGTACTTCCAGATGACGCCGTTGTTGTACGTACCTGCCAGGTCAGTAGTTCCGTAGAGATTGCCGGCGCCGTCGATGTAGAGTGCGGTCACGTCCGGATAGGAGCCGTTCGCGCCGCTGAACGTTGCGAGAAGCTGGAGGCCGCCTGCGGCGGAGTATTTGAAGATCGTGCCGTTGCCGACCTGCGTGATGGTTCCGTTCACGTCTTTGCCATCGGCGCACGTTCCGTACAAGTTGCCGGCTCCGTCCGCGATGAGGTCGCCCGGATAGACTCCGAGCGTGCCGTTGAAAGAGGCGAGGGCGACGATGGACCGGGTCGTCGAGCCTCCGCCGCCGGTGGACGGCTTGCTGAGCGTGAACGTTCCGGCGCTTCCGCTGCCGGACTCGCCGAACGAGCCGGCGAGGGTTGTTCCGTTGTAGGTGCCGGTCCAGATGCTTGTGCCGGTCGAGTCGCTGGCGACCATCTGAAAATCGGTGCCGAACACCGTTCCGGTTGCGGTGAAAGTGACCGCCGTGCCGGAGATGGACTGGGACCCGGTGGCGGTAAACGACTGGCTGCCCGCGGTCTGAGTGATCGTTACCGACAGAGTGGACGCGCCGAGATTGGAGCCGGAGGTCTCCGTGGCGGTTCCCGTCCAGGAGCCGCTTATGGTGGAGGCGGCTGTTTCGGAAATCCTTGTGAACGAGGTCTGGTCGGCGGCATTGGCGCCGATCTTGAGCGTCCCGCTGAGGGTTGTGCCGGAGAGCGTGCCGGAGAAGACGTAGTTGGTGCTGTTGAACACCGCCGTGAACCCGAGCGTACCCTGGACGAGCGAGGTGCTGGAGAGCTGCGACGTTACTGCCTGGCCGCCGTCAGCCGGTATCAGCTCGGCTGTGCCGGTGACGACCGCGCCGTTCACGTTGAGGGTGACGTACATCGTGTCGCCTGCCGCGCGAGTTGCGACGGCGCGTGCGGTGACGGCCTTAAACGTGCCGTCCATCGGGCTCGTGGTCGAGCCGCCTCCACCGCAGCCTGCGAGGAGCAGGCCTGCCAATATAACGGCGGCAGGCAGGATTGCAATTCGTTTGAACATATCCGATTCTCCCTTGTTGAGATGGCGCGGCCGCTTGTGCGAGCGGCCGTCTTGCGTAGGACGTATTCCGGGTCGGGCGACGCGGCGCGCCGCAGTGCGGGTCGGGCTTGAACCATGTGGATTCACATAACACAACGATTTTCGCAGCGTAAAGATGCGTCTAATGGATCTGCGCGGGCGTGCAAGGAGCGGCCGGGCAAGTTGGTCGATCGGCCGTTCGGCCGATTGCGCCGCTCTCTTCATACCGATCTGTTCCGATGTGGCTTGTTGTGTAGTTGTGGTTCTAGAAGTTATGTTCCTTCGTCACTTTTGTCGTGATATCAGTGAATGATGAGGTAGTTCATGTTACGTCTTGTGGCGACTTCGTGCGGCATGTCTACGGCGGATCGGCGGCGGCGGTAACTCGACGGATGGCACGGCGTGCCGCGCGATGCTCGCGGTCAACGGCTGTGCGGCGGCATGCCGGACGCCTTCGAGAGCGATGAGCCATCCGTTCGATAGTTGTGCGGATCGACGGGGTGCGGAGGCAAAGAATCTTCGCGAAGAAAAATTTGCAGAGCCGGCCTTCGGTCTGCTATGTTGATGCAGACGCATGTACACATGTTCGAAGTGTAGAGTTTTCCGGATGCGTACGAAGGAGGACGGAATGTCTGCGGAGACGGCTGCGCGGTTACGGCGTGGGGAGCGGATGGAGCTGACGATAGAGCTGTTTACGGAGCGGTTCGAGCGTGTTCGTCCGGCGCTGGTGCAGGAGGCGCAGAGGCGATGCGGCTGGGACGACGCCGAGGATGTGGTTCAGGAGGCCTGGATGCGCGCCTCGAGGCTTGTGGCAAGGCGCGGGCTTCCTGCCGATCCGGCGGCATTCGCCCGGTGGCTGTTGCGCGTGGTTGGCCACGTGAGCCTGGAGCGCCTATTTCGAGAGAGGCGCGAGCGGGAGCGGCTGGGGACTCCGGAGGAGGGCGATGCGGTAATTAAGCTGGCAGCGGACTCGAGGGAGCCGGAAGCGTGTACGGCGGAGGCCCGCCAGAGGCTGCAGGAGGCGTTCGCGCGGATCGGGTTCACGGAGCGGCAGGCTTCGTGCCTTCGCCTGTGGCTCGACGGCCTATGCGAGAAGCAGATCGCGCGCCGGCTCGGGATCCGTCAGCAGGTGG
>Ga0181529_10008456_pt1 | contig 10017 bp, 6 predicted proteins | sample PEATcosm2014_Bin_36_FD_119763 | JGI IMG/M metagenome (GOLD analysis project Ga0181529, IMG submission 119763) | Peatland microbial communities from MTU Mesocosm Facility, Houghton, MI, USA - PEATcosm2014_Bin10_30_metaG | ecosystem: Environmental > Terrestrial > Soil > Wetlands > Peat | place... | reverse complement strand
GGACGAATCTCCAGCGTCCATGTGTCCGTCGAAAATAAGCGCCGCTGATACCCAACCTCCAGCGACAGGCTCACCCCAACCGGCCAGTGCCAGCTGTCCGGTGCCCGCACCCGCGGCCGAATGTGATCCCCCACCCACTGCACGCCCTGCCCGCTGCGCTCACTGGTAAAGATATAGAAGCCCACTTCAGACCAGTCGTTGATCCCCTGCGTGATCTCGACGGTCTCGTGTTCAGCGTGATTGTCGGGATATTGCGTCCCGTCAAAATTCTTGTCACCATCGGCAGTAAAGTTCGAGTGGAGCTCGACCATGGTCGTCCGGGGCGCGACCGTATCCGCGCCGTACACCTGGATTTCGTAGTTGTTCTGCGCGCGCGCAAAGGGGATGGCCGCCAGGAGCATAACGAGAGCAAGCGAAATCCGATTCAAACAAAATCCTTTCCGGTCAGGCGCAATCAGGAGTAGCGAAACAGGGCCATAAAGCCCGAGTCCATGTGGTCCTGCTGGTGGCAGTGGAAGAGCGTGTCTCCACGATTGTTCGCGACAAGATCGGCCTCCACCGTTGTTCCTGCATCAACAATTACCACATCCTTGTGTACGCCACTGAGCGCCGCGCCGCGCACGGAGACCAGTTCGAAGTTGTGGCGATGCAGATGAACCGGGTGATCGTCGGTGCTGCGATTGTCAAAGACAAGACGATGGCGCAGTCCGAAGGTGAGTTTGATCGGTTCGCTATTGGGCCACGACTTGCCGTTAATCATCCACTGGTCGAGTGCGCCGTGGCCCTTGAAGCGCGAGGTGAAGACGAGCGGGACGGTCACGTCAGGCTTATGGACCACGGTGTTGGGATCGGCGAAGGCGCGATAGTCCCATCTGAGTTCGACGTCGCGTGGCTCAGTTGGTTTGCCTGAACGGCCGGCGTACTCGACCAGGGTGCCCATGCCGGCGTTGCGGAATTCGTCGCGCGGCTCGCCGAGCACGAAGACGCCGGGCGTGTCCATGGTGACGAGTGCGGTCACGCGTTCGGCGGGGCCAAGGCGCAGGGTTTCAACGGATGCCTCAGTGGCGACAGGTACGCCATCGAGCGCGAGCACCTTGAAGCGATGGCCGGGAAGCGAAAGCCAGTGCGGCTCAGTGGCGCTGGCGTTGAGGATGTGAAAAAGCACGCTCTGGCCTTCGCGCACCTGGATGGGCGCATTGTGGCCAAGCATGCGGCCGTTGATGGAGCCGCAGACGTACATCACCATCAGGGAGCCATCACCGCTGGCCGAGTAGTAGGGTTCCCAATCGTGCATGATAATGAACTGCTGCTGATCGTAACTGCCGGGATCGTTGGCTGCCGCAACGTGGAGCGCGCCCGACTGGCCGGTGAAGAGCCCGAGTTTGAGGTCGTGACCTGCCATGGCGTGGGTGTGATACCAGTGCAGGCCCGCGGGTCTCGGCGTGAAATGAACCAAAGTGCTGCCCCCCGCAGCAATCATGGGCGAGCCTTCTTCCATGGCGCCGTCGGCTGCGACCGCAATCCACTGGCCGTGCCAGTGAACGATCTCTTCCCGGTCAAGGTGGTTCACGATTTCGATCGTTACGGGTTTGCCTTCAGTGAGGTTGAGAAGCTGGCCGGGGATCTGCCCGTCGTAGGCGACGGTGCGGATTTTCTTTTTAGGCGAAAGCTCCCACTCGATCTCGGCAATCTCAATGCGATAGTCAGGAGCGGGTGCACCGGCCTGATTCAGAGCAAAAAGAGGAGAGCAACTCTGCACGGCGCCAGATAAGGCGACAGACGCGCCGAAAAACGACGCGCGCCGGAGGAATTTACGGCGGCTGGTGAACATCCCCGTGAGATTGCGCAGGAGCGCGCCTCCGTTGCTGTCGCCTGCTCCAACCATGCATTCATTGTCGAGCATGAAACAGGAATCGGGAACTGAAGTGCGCAGAAAAACAATTGCAGATCCAGAAACGGGTTGCATCAATCGTGTTTTGAAAGGGCGCGGCTTTAGTCCCGAGGGAAAGCTCGTTGATCTACACCATTTCCGAAACTGCTCCAGATGACAATTTGTTCAGATTGCAGATTTCAAAAAAAGCAATCTACTGTGCATCGCGCACGCAGCGAAAGCCCACGCCGCCGGAGCGATCGTAGCCGGGGGCCATGAGCAGCAGCTTGCTGTGCTGGTAGTTGGGGAAGGCTTGCGGAAAGTACCAGAGCGAACCCTGCGGCCGATAGTATTCGCCTCCGCGCAGGATGGCGGCGCGCGTGTGCTCGTCCTCAAATTCGTCAGTCCACTGCCACACGTTGCCCACCATGTCCATCACGCCGTAAGGGCTGGCTCCCTGCGGATGCGCGTCAACGGCGTCGGGTCCGGTCATCACGCGGCCTGTTTGCGGAACGGGAACGGCCGCGGAATCCCACGCGTTGCCCCAGGGAAAATTGCGGCCGTCCGTGCCCTGCGCGGCCATTTGCCACTCCCACTCATGAGGCAGTCGCTTGCCCGCCCACTTTGCGTAGGCGCGCGCATCGTCAAGCGAAATCCAGGTCACAGGCCGATTGTCCCAGCCCGCGGGGAAGTCTCCGTTGCTCCAGTCGCGCAAAAAATTGATCGCGTCGCGCGGCGCGTAGTGCGTGGCATCGAGGAACTGCTTGAACTGCGCGTTGGTGACGGGAAACTTGTCAATGTAGAAGGGGGCGACGGTCATCTCGTGTTCGTGGAAGCGGCGAGGCGAGTCTTCCCAGGGATATTGCACGTCGACACCGGCTTTTGCGCCGCCTTCGATCTCAGTGCCCTGCACCGTGAAGACGAATGCGCCGCCGGGAATACGGATCATGCCGGCGGGGACCTCGGCAGCGGGAGTGGTTGGCGGAATGTCGACGAGGTTTTGCTTGAGCACTGTCGGCTCGTGCGAGAAAGCCTGCAGCGGAGCTTTCGTCATGTCGGCCATGCGCCGCATGAGTGTCTTGATCGCGTCGCTGGGCTCGTTGGGAGTGGCGAGAACAGCACCGTATCCGTTAGCTTCAATGTCGAAGCTCAGCACCACGAAGCCGCCCTCGGGCTCGGGTTTCAGTTCAGTGCCGTGATAAACATCGAAGTAGCGCGTGCCGGCTGTCAGAGGCACGCTCATCTGACGTCCTTTCAAGTCGAAACCATTGCGGTTGACGATGGTCCAGACCGTCTCAAGCCCAAGCGGCCAGCGGCTCGAGAAGACGCCGTAGTTGAGCATGGGATAGTGCGGTTCCCACTCGGGGCTGACGAGGAAGGGCGCGACTCCGCGCTCGACGGTGGCCACACGCCGCGTGGCTTCAGCATCGCGGGGATTGATGCCGTTCCAGATGCCCCAGACGTTCTCCCAACTCTCCCAGCCCACGCCGTTGAAGAAGGCAAATTGCAGGTCGCTGGTTTTGTCCTCGTTCCAACGGTCGCTGATGTTGACCATGTGGCGCGTCTCAAGCCATTTGTACCGGTCCACCATCGGCGTAAAAGGGAAGTTGTACTGGCCCCAGGTCATCACGTTCCAACTGAGTGCTTCGTCGGACGGGCCGCCTTCCGGCTGAAACACAAGCGGGTGGCCGATCTTGTCGGCCGCGAGCGAAAAACCAAGCGGCACTCCGTCCTGCGTGTCGCCGTTGATGCCATCGGCGTCGATCTGCTTCATGAGCGCGCCAATCGCTTCCGGCCAGGGCTGGTCGGGCTGGCGCGTTCCCTCGTCCCACATCATCATGGGGAAGAGAACACGGACGCCACGCCGGTGAAAGTCGGCGACCATCTGGCGAACGCCTTCCACGCCGCCGGGCATGGACTCCACCATCTGCAACTGGTTGCGGTCATCGATGCCCATGTTGGGATATGTCGACCAGATGAGCACGGCATCGATGCCGCCGTAGCGTTTTTCAAGATCGTCAAGATAGCGATCGACGGTGTAGCGTCCCGCGACGGGGTCGTAGAAATAGCGGTCCTGGACCATCATCTGCGGCTGCATGAAACTGGATTGTGTCCACTGGAACGCGGGCAATTCGTAGCGCGAGGGATCGAACGCGGTGCGGATGCGACGCTCGGTGCGCCAATGTTCGAGATCGAGGAGCCAGCGCTCGTGCGCGTAGGGAGCGCAACCAAGCTGCGGAAGGCTGCCCCAGGTGTGGTACTGGAACGTGCAGTCAGGCGCGGGGATCTGCTGGCCCTGGGGTGGGTACTGCGTGTCCTGCGCTGCGGCTGCAAGGACGACGGCGCATGCCAAAAGACTGAGACTCACGATGCGGGCACTCACAATGCGGGGACTCACGATGGATAGCATTTGAACCAGTTCCTCTCTTTGGCGTGCCGGCTTTCTGTTTCGATCGAGGGCCTTCCCGATGCAAAGTGCGTTCGGAGCCGCGGACCTGAACGCCTATGGGTGCGCAGCGAGAAAAGCGTCCACCTCAGCGCGAGTGGGCATTGAAGCCTGAGCGCCGGCACGAGTTACGGAAATGGCGGCGGCGGCGGAGGCGAAACGGACTGCGGCAAAGGGGTCGTTGCCTTCAAGCAGCGCGACAGCAAAGGCCCCGTTGAAGCAGTCACCGGCACCGACAGTGTCAACGGCCTGGACGCGGAACGCCTTAACCCAGCCAGATTCGCCCCAGGCGGCCTTGCCTCCGGCCAGGGCCACGTAGGCACCCTCGCTCCCGCGCTTGAGCACCACGCCGTTGAGGCCTTTTTCGAGCAGGAGCTTCGCACTGTCTTCGACGGTTGATTTTTCGTTCAGGAAAAACGCAGCCTCAGTTTCGTTAGGCGTGAACCAGGAGACCTGGCGAAAGACAGCCTCGGGCAGCATCGCGGCAGGAGCGGGGTCGAGCATCACGGGCACGCCCACCTCGGCGCAGAGTGCTAGGAGATGGCTAACCGTAGCAATGGGCAGTTCGAGTTGGCAGAGCACCATACCAGCAGAGCGGATGAGAGCCGATTGACGATCGACAGCAGCAGCGTCGACTTTGGCGTTTGCGCCGGGGACGACGACGATGCAGTTCTGGCCATTCTCGTCGATGAGAATGGGGGCGACGCCGGAAGGCCCCGAGACGCGCGCGACGACTGAGGTGTCAACGCCTGCCTTGGCGAGATTGTCGAGCAGAGCCTGGCCGAAGACATCTTCACCGACCGCACCCACCATGTGAACGGAGTAGCCGAGGCGCGCGGCAGCAACGGCCTGATTCGCGCCTTTGCCTCCGGGGGTCGTGTCAAAAGCTGTGCCGATCACGGTTTGCCCGGGAACGGGGATCTGGCGGGTGTGGGCCACCAGGTCCATGTTGATGCTGCCTACGACGACGATGGGTTTGCCAGATGTCTTCATGTCGTACCCAAGTTTAGTAGAGCGGAGCCATCGCGACAGCGCCCAGGCCCAACAGGAAAAAGACGAACATGAAAAACAAAAGGATTTTTGCGGAGCGCGGCGCACCCGCGAATTCGCCCCAGACGAAGACGCCCCAACAGGCGGAGATCATGGTTGCGCCCTGGCCAATGGAGTAGCTGACGGCGGGGCCGATGGGCCTTGCGATATGCGCGACCGAGGCAACGAAGTTGGCAACGCCGCCAACGCACCAGATAGCTCCGCCAGCGATACCGGCGAGGTGCGAACCGAACGGCGCGCGCCAGTAGCCAGAGCCATCGACGGGCGGCCTGCCGTCGAGCGGCCTGGCCATGAGAAGAAGGTTGGCGGGAATGGTCGAGAGCAGCACGCCGATCGCAAAGTAGAAGGCGATGGCATAGGGTCCTGGGCCGGAGTGAGCAGCGTTGCCCAGCCCGTGTGTGGCGATGGGATACCAGCCGCCCATAAGCAGTCCCGCGACGAGCGAGAGGACGATGCCGCGCGTGGTGGTGGCCTTCGCGGTAGACTCGCGCTTGCGATAGGCCGCTGCGTCGAGCACGATTGCGACGACAACCAGGGCGACTCCGCCGAAAAGTAAAAGCGGATTGGCGGCCGGCGAGAAGATGTAGCTCGAAACAGCGCCAACCACGAGGGCCAGGCCGATGCCGACGGGGAAGGCAACGGCGAGGCCGGCCACATCGATCGCGGCCACCAGCAGCAGGTTGGCGATGTTGAAGACCACTCCTCCGCCGATGGCGAAGAGAATCGCGTTGAGTGGAGCGCTTGCCACATCGGCGAAAAACGTGGGACCGGAGTGGCCGAGGCTTCCGGCAGTCAGGCCCCAGACTACGGCGGCAGCGGCGAGGCCGATGGCGTAGTCCCAATAGAACAGCTGGAAGCGGAAACCGGGGCAAAGCTTGAGCGTGTTCGCCCACGATCCCCAACAGAGCATGCTCAAGATCATGAGAAAGAGTGCGGCTTGATAAGTTTCAGGAAGGATCATGCAGTTGCCCCCGTTCGCGCGCCAGAGTGCAGCAAACAACGAACGATAGCGCGTAGAGGTATGCGCACGCAAATAGCCGCTTGCGGGTCAAGGCGACAGCCACGCGCGGGATTGCTTTCCGTTATTGCTTCGCAGCCTTCACCGCTTCCGTCAAAGCCGGCACAACTTCCATCAGGTCGCCGACGATACCGTAGTCGGCAACTTCAAAGATCGGCGCATCGGGGTCCTTGTTGACGGCGACGATACATTGCGAAGCCTTCATGCCGACCAGGTGCTGGATAGCTCCCGAGATGCCGGCGGCGATGTAGAGTTTGGGCGCAACAGTCTGTCCAGAGCTGCCCACCTGCCGCTCCAGCGGCAACCAACCGCTGTCGCAGATGGGGCGCGATGCGGCCAGCTCCGCGCCGAGCGCCGTGGCCAGCTCCTCAACGATGTGCAGATTGTCCTGGGCTTTGATTCCGCGGCCTACGCCAACGATGAGCTGTGCCGATGAAAGATCGACAGCCTGCGCGGCAGCGCGGTACGGCTCACCGGGGATCGTGCGGATCTGCGCGGCGTCGATCGCTGGCGAAAATTGCTCGATTGCAGCACCGCCGGCTGCGGGCAAGTCGGCGGGAAAGGCGCCAGCCTGCACGGAGAGAAAACAAGCACCCGAGCTCGTGTGCCGATAGTTGCCGTTAAGGCGGCCCTGCATCATCTGGCGCGTGAAGACCGGGCCTTCGACGATGGCGGTGACGTCACTGATAAGCATCTGGCCGAAGCGGGTAGCGAGCGCGGGAGCGTAGTCGCGAACCTGGTAGGTGTGGGGAAAAACCACATAGTCCGGGCTTTCGAACTGGATCAGTTGTTGCAAAGCCGCGAGGGTTCCATCCGCCGTGTAGGGAGTGAGCAACGGGTGTTGCACTGAAATGACACGTCCAGGCGCTTTGGCAGCGATCTCTGCGGCGGCGGCCTGGGTGTCCGCTCCGAGAATGACAGCGGCGACAGAGGCAGGCTCGCCGAGGCGCATGGCAGCCGTGAGCGCTTCCCAGTTGATGCGAGCCAGAGATTTTTGGGCCCGTTGTTCGAGCACAACCAGAATTCCGCTCATAGCACGTGTACCTCGAGTCTGAGCTTTTCAACGAGAGCCGCGGCGGCTTCCTTAGGAGTGCCGGCGAGCATTTGCGTGGATTTCTTCTTTGTGGGCAGGGAGATTTTGTCGAGCACGACAACGGCGGCCTCGTCAGAAGTGAGCGAGGAAGCGGCGATCGGTCGCACCTCCTTGGTCTTGGCGCGCTTGATGCCCATCAGCGTTGCGTAACGGATCTTGTTGCCCCCGGACTGGATGGTGAGGACGGCGGGGGTGGGCAATTCGATCGACTGGAACCAGCCTTCCTCAAGCTCCCGCTTCACGCGCACGCCTGTATCGGTTTTTTCCACGTTGAGAATGAGCGTGGCGTGCGGCAGGCCGAGGAGCTCCGCGACGATGACGCCGGTTTGGCCGTAGCCGAGATCTTCCGATTGCAGTCCAGCGAGTAGCAGGTCGGGAGATTCTTCTTTTACAGCAGCTGCAAGCAGGCGGGCCACGGAGAGGGCATCGCGCCTGGCGAGATCGTCCGTGAGGATGTGAATGGCGCGGTCTGCGCCCTTGGCGAGGGCTTCGCGGATGACGGTTCCCGCAGATTCAGGACCAGCGGTGAGGACGACGACCTCGCCGCCCGCCGCGGCGGACTTCTCCTTGAGTTGGAGAGCTTCCTCAAGGGCGTGAGCGTCGGGTTCGTTCATCGCGTACTGCAGGTCCGATTCGACAATCCATTTACCGGAGTCATCGATGCGGACTTGCGACTCGCGGTCTGGAACTTGTTTGATAGCGACGATGATTTTCATGATGAAGGACTCGCGTCAATGTTAAATGCTGAGGGCTCAGAGCATTTTTGCATTTACCGTAGACCGGCTTTGAAAGGGCACGGCTTTCCGCCGCGGCGGATGCCGCATAGTGCCAATGAAATCAATGGGCTTTAGTCCCCGAGGGAAAGCCCTGTGGTCTACACCACTTCCGAATCTGCCCTAAATGTTTTTGGAGTCTGGGCCGGAAGCAGGCAATCCGCGAGCCGCAATCTGGGCGATGTCGAGCAGTTGCGGCGCGGAATCTCCCTGGGCCGCGAGCGCGTCGCGGAACATTGTGTTGCAGAACGGGCATGCGGCAGCGATAGTCGTTGCGCCGGTTGCGGTGAGCTCCGCTGCGCGCACGTTACTCACGCGTTCGCCGGATTCTTCACCGAGGAATGCGAGCCCGCCGCCGGCGCCGCAACAAAAGCTGCGCTCATGATTGCGCGGAGCTTCCACCAGTTCGCCGGCGAGAGCAGCGATGGTGCGCGGTTCTTCGTAGACGTTGCGGTAGCGGCCCAGGTAGCAGGGATCGTGGAAGACAACTTTTTTCTGATCTTGGACAGTCTGCAACTTATGAGCATAGCGGGCGAGGAATTCACTATGGTGCTCGATCTCTGGCGGTATGCCGTACTCCTTCCAATCTTCCTGGATGGTACGGACGCAGTGCGGGCAGATGGTAACGATTTTCTTGACTTTGTTCTGCGCCAGAGCCTTGAGGTTCTCTTGGGCGAGTTGCTGGAAGAGAAGATCGTTGCCGAGACGGCGAACGGGATCGCCGGTGCATTTTTCCTTGCGCAGGACGCCGTAGCTTGTGCCCAGGTAGTTCATCACGCGGGCGAAATCGGCGACAATTTCGCGTCCTTTGGGATCGTATCCGCCCATGCAGCCTAACCACAGGCAATACTCCTGAGTTCCGTCAAAGAGTGGAAGCGCCTGCTTCTCAATAAACTTGTCGCGCTCAGTGGGGCTGATACCCAACGCATTTGACCCGCGCTCCAGCGCGAGGAAGAGTTTGGAGCCATGATCGTCCTGCCACGCCCCGGTGTTCACCGCGCCGCGGCGCAGGCCGATGAGGATAGGAACGTGCTCGATGCCGACAGGGCATTGGAATTCGCATGCGCCGCAGGTGGTGCACTGGAAAGCGGCTTCCTGCGAGTTGTATTTGCCGAGCAGAGGCTGATCGGATTGCGGACCGAGATCGTTCAAGTAGTCGCGGAGACCGAGAACGATTTCCTTGGGATTGAGGAGCTTGCCCGTGTTGGCAGCGGGGCAGTGCTCGGTGCAGCGTCCGCACTCCACGCAGGAGTAGGCCTGCAGGCTGACCAGTTGGGTGAGGTCGGTTCCGGCGACGAGGCCGAAGTCTTCATCACCTGAGAGCGGAGGAATCTGCGAGAAGCTGCCGCGGAAGAGAAAGACGGTGACAGGGCTGAGCAGCAGGTGCAGGTGCTTTGTGTAAGGAATGATGGGCAGAAAGGTGAGCAGGGCGAGTGTGTGCACCCACCACAAAACGCGAATGGGAGCTCCCGCACTGGAGACGAAGAACGAGGCCAGGTAGGTGGCCATGAGGACAAAGATGAGCAGTGCAATGAAGCCGGATTCCCAGGAAAGATGCTGCCCGAACCACCGGGGCCGGATGAAAAAGCGGCGCACGAAGAGAGCGAAGATTCCGGCGGCACAGGCCAGCGCAAAAACCGCAGCGAACCAGAAGTAGAAACGGCCGACGCCCCCCGCAGGATCGAGAAAAGCAAGCCCGAAAACCGCAGCGCAGTGATTGAGGGTAACAAGGGCGAAGGCAAGAAAGGCCCAGAAGACAAAGGCATG
>Ga0181529_10008454_pt1 | contig 10018 bp, 6 predicted proteins | sample PEATcosm2014_Bin_36_FD_119763 | JGI IMG/M metagenome (GOLD analysis project Ga0181529, IMG submission 119763) | Peatland microbial communities from MTU Mesocosm Facility, Houghton, MI, USA - PEATcosm2014_Bin10_30_metaG | ecosystem: Environmental > Terrestrial > Soil > Wetlands > Peat | place... | reverse complement strand
CTTGGTGCCGTAGCGCCCTCCCCTCTGACGCGAGAGAGCGTCGTAGGAATGGGCTAGCCGCGGCAGCGAGTACTCGAGCTGGGCGAGCTCGACCTGGAGGACCGCCTCCCTGGTCCTGGCCCTGCTCGCGAAAATCCGCAGGATGAGCTCGTTGCGATCGTAGGCCTTGAGGCCCGAGAGCTCCTCCCAGTTGCGCTGCTGGGTCGGCGAGATCTGACGGTCGAAGACGATCGAGTCGGCACCTTCGGCCTTCGCGGCGGCGACCACCTCGTCGGCCTTCCCGGAGCCCAGGAGCAGGGCGGCGTTCCGCTCGCGAAGCCGCACGAGCATCTGCCCCGCCCGCTCGAGGCCGAGCGTATCGGCCAGGCCGCCGAGCTCCGCGAGAAGGCTCTCGGCCTCGCCCTTGGCCGCGCCCGTGGACGGGCCCTCGGCCTGCACGCCGACGAGGAAGGCGCGCTCGCTCTTCGGGGCGGTCTCGTGTGTCTCGGTCATCGAGGCGATCATACCGGCAAAGCGCGGGACTTTGCTAGCGTGGCTGAAGGCTTCCTCGACGCGCCATTTTGCCGTAGAATAACCGACCGTGGAGCAGAGCTCCGCGGTCATTCGTTCGGCATTGGAATCGGTCGCATGAGGGATCGCGCACGGAGGGACGATGGGCGAGCGGGCGGACGACAGGCGGTGGACCGGCACCTTCGAGAGGCTGGGCGAGGAGAAGCGGACGAGGGTGCTCGATGCCGCGAAGAGAGCCTTCGCCTCCTCGGGCTACGCGGGAGCCAACGTCAACGACATCGCCAAGGAGGCCGGCATCAGCGTCGGCTCCATGTACAAGTACTTCAGGACCAAGGAGGACCTTTTCCTCTCGCTCATAGAAGGCTACCACGCCCTCATCGCCGCCTCGATCGACGAGGTGCTCGAGAGCGAGAGGGGCTTCGCGGGAAGGATCGAGCTCCTGCTGCGGGCCTGCGTCGACTCGGCCCTCGCCGATCCCGAGGCCGTCCGCCTCTATATCGCCTGCACCACCGAGGAGCTCTCCAAGATGGCATCGAGGCTCAGCTTGAGCATCGAGGAGGCCTCGGCCCCGCGCTATCGGGCCATGATAGCCGAGGCGCAATCGAGAGGCGAGGTCGAAGCGAGCCTGGATCCGGGCTGGGCCGCCTTCTTCCTCGACGACCTGCTCCTGATGACCCAGTATTCCGTCGGCTCGGTCTACTACCGCGACCGCCTCAGGCTCTACCTCGGCGCGGCCCTCCCCGCCGGGGAGGAGGAGGGGGAATGGCCGCCGGAGGGCCTCGTGGACAACCTCCGAGACCTCGCGCTCAGGGCTCTCGCGCCGCGATAGCCGCCTCGCTCGCTCGCGGCAGCCGCACATCCTTCGGGTCGTTGAGCATCCTGAAGGTATCCCTGTTGCTGTAGTAGAGCCTCTTGAGGGCGGCGAAGCCCCGCTCGTAGATCTCCCGCCTCTCCGCGCGCGGCTCGTAGCTCCGCGCCACGGGCACGAGCGAGGCCGCCGCTTCGAGGTCGCTCGCGAGGCCGAGGCCTACCGCGCAGAGCATGGCCGCGCCCAGGGCGCCCGAGTCCTGCGGATGCTCCGGGACCTCGACCAGCTCGCCGGTCGCGTCCGCCAGGATGGCGCCTATGCTGAGCGAGCGGGCGCCCCCTCCCACGAAGCGCAGGGGGCCCGAGGCCTCGACCTTGCGCCTGATCGCCTCGAGCTGCCACCGGCATTGGAGGGCGAGCCCCTCGGCGACCGCGCGCACGAGGCAGCGCTTGCCCGTCTCGACGCCGATGTTGAAGAACATCCCACGGGCGTAGGGGTCCTCGAAGGGGCTGCGCGAGCCGTGGAGCCATGGCGCGAAGAGGACGCCTCCCGCCCCAGGGTCCACCCCCTCGATCGTCTCGTCCAGGAATTCGAAGATCGTGTCGTAGCGGCGCTCCGGGTCCTCGGCGGCGTGCCTGGCCCCGAGGTAGAGCCCGATCTCGTCGAGCGCCAGATGGTCGCGCATCCACTCCATGCATTTGCCCGAGGTCTCCTGCTCCGAGATATAATTATAGCGTCCGGGGATGGCTCCGACGACGGAGGCGGCCATCGCCTCGGTGTCCACGGCGCGCCGGTCGGTCGAGGCCGCGACCCAGCCCGAGGTGCCCATGTAGACGTGGGCCTGTCCGAGCGCTGTCGCCCCCGAGCCCAGCGCGATCAGCGACAGGTCGCCGCCGTCGCCGAAGACGGGGATCCCCGCCTCGAGGCCGAGTTCGGCCGCCGCCTCGGGTTTGAGCGGCCCGGCCGCCTCGGAGGCTCCCATGAGGTCGGGAAGGTGCGCCGGGTCGACATCGAAGAGGGAGCAGAGGGCTGGGCTCCACCGCGCTCGAGCGGGCCTCGTATCGAAGAGGAAGGTCGCGTTGGCCGAGTCGGGAGTCATGGCGTAGCGCCCCGACGCCCGGCCCACCAGGTACTCCTTGACGTCGAGCCACTTCCAGACCCTGGCGAAGACCTCGCTCTCGTTGTCGCGCACCCAATGGTACTTCCAGAGAGGGTCCTTGACGCTCGCGGAGACACCTCCGGCCAGCATGAGGGAGGGCAGGAGCTTGAGGACGTTCATGCCGGCCACCTTGAGGCCCCGCTCGATGCCGCGCCGCTTCTGCTCGACCGCTCGCTGGTCCATGTAGCTCATCGCCGGCCGCAGGGGACGGCCGTCGCGGCCCACCAGGACGAGGCCCTGCATCTGACAGCAGAAGGCGAGGCCGCGGATCCGTCCGGGCTCCAGCCCAGCCGCGAGGAGGCTGGCCCGCGAGCCTGAGCAGACCGCCCGCCACCAGTCCTCGGGATCCTGCTCGGCTCCCCCGTTCCCGAGGTAGCGGATGGGATACTCGGCTTGCGAGCTGGAGACCAGCTCGACGCGATCGCCGAGACGATAGACGCAGGCCTTCGCGGCGGTGGTCCCGACGTCGAGGGCCAGGACGCAGACGGACTCGCTCATCTGGCCGGCTCCTGCTTGGAGTACTTCGCGAGGAAGACCTTGTGCATGGCCCAGGCCTCGAGGGGGGCGAGCGGGACCGCGCCGCCGAGGAACTGGGCCTCGATGAAGACTCGGCAGCCCTTCTCGACCATGCGGGCGCAGAGGAGGGCCTCCCTCATGTCCCTGCCGGCGGCCACCGCCCCGTGGTTGGCGAGGAGGACGGCCATCCTTCCCCGCATGGCCGCGACGGACCTGCGGGCCATCGAGGAGCTGCCGGGCAGGGCGTAGTCGGCGCAGCGCAGGCTTGGCCCCACGATCTGGGCGAAGTCGTCCAGCACTGGCGGCACCTCGCGGCGGGCCGCCGCCACGGTGGCCGCGCTCATCGAGTGCGTGTGGACGATCGCACCGAGCTCGGGCCTCTCGCGATAGAAGGCCAGGTGCATCGGAGTCTCGGTGGAGGGCTTGCCTCCGCGGGGCTCCCCCCGAGGGGACTCTATTGGGGCGCCCGTTCGGGCGTCGACGAGGACGATGTCCTCCGCCTTCAGCGCGAGATAATCCCTCCCGCTCGGCGTGATCGCCACCAGGTCCGCGGTGACCCTGACGGACACATTCCCCCAGGTGCCCTCGACGAGCCCGGTCTCGACGAGCTCCACGCCCGCCGCCCTGACGATCTCCCTCGCCTCCGACTCGGTCATGCCTCGGCCCCCTCGCTCCCCACCTTGTCGAAGACCCTCGAGAAGCGCGCGATCGCCTCGTCGATGATCGCGTCGTTCTGAGCCGCGCTGGTGTACATGCGGCTCCCGGCCAGGGTCACGAGACCCTCGGCCGCGTAGGCCGCGCCGTACTCCTCCATAAAGTGCTTCCTCGCCTTAGTCTCGCGCAGGAAGGTGCCGATGTGGAGCAGGTCGAGCTCGAAGAACATCGCGCCCACGGTCTCGAGATGGACGATTGAGCCCTGGTTGTAGGCGACGAAGGGCAGGCCGAGCGCCTCGATCCTGGCCTTGAGGCCGGAGGCGAGACGGTCGCCCGCCCGCCCGGCGACGGCGCAGGCGTCCCGCTTCTCGATCTCCCGCAGCGTGAAGTAGCCCGCGGCCGCGGAGAGCGGATTGGCCGCCATCGTGCCTCCGACGTAGGCGCGCTTCTTCCCGGTCTCGAGACCGGCCGCCATCAGCATGATCAGGTCCCGCCTGCCGCCGAGCCCTCCGGCGGAAGGATACCCACCCGCGACGATCTTGCCGAAGGTCGTCAGGTCCGGCCTCACGCCGAAATAGCCCTGGGCCCCGCCGAGGCCGACGCGGAAGGCGGTCACAACTTCGTCGAAGACGAGGAGGGCCCCATACTTGTCGCAGAGCTCGCGCACGCCCTTGTTGTAGTCCATTGCTACGGGCCTCGTGCCGCTCTCCGGCCCCACGGGCTCGATGAGGACGCAGGCGGTGCCCCCGCGCAGCCTGTTGAAGGCGAGCACCCGCTCGAGAGAATCGAGGTCGTTGGGCCTCGCCTCGTCGGTCTGCCGTGTACAGGCCGCGGGAATGCCGTGGGCCTCATAGCGCTTGGTGTTGGGCACCTTAAGGCTATAGACCAACTGGTCCGACCAGCCGTGGTAGGCGCCGCCGATCTTTACGACCCGCCGCTTGCCCGTGGCGAGCCTGGCCACGCGAATCGCCGCGAGGACAGACTCCGTGCCCGAGCCGAGCATCCGGAACATCTCGACCGAGGGCATGTGCCTGTTGACCTCCTCGGCGAGGGCGAGCTCGTACTCGTGAAAGAGCCCCGTCGAGGGCCCGACGCGCTCGAGCATCTCGATGACTTGCCTCCGCACGACAGGGTCATTGCTGCCGAGAATTGTCGGACCACCGGCCTGGAGGAAGTCGATATAACGGCGCCCGTCGATGTCGTAGAGATAGGCGCCTTCAGCCCTGTCGATGACCAGGGGGAAGGGATAGTTGAAGGCTAGATTGTGCTGGACCCCTCCGGGAATGAATTTCTTTGCTCTCTCGACGACTTCCCTCGATTTGGGGCATTCGTCATCGAGGACCTTGAGGTAGTCGGCCATTGCCGCTCGGGCGATAGGCCGTGCGGGGTTTGAGACTAAAGCATGAAGCCTTCGATAAATATCATTGACATCATGATAAGTGGAAATCGCGTATCCCATGCCACACCTCTCATCGGTTCTATCGAGTGAGCATTCACTCGCCACAAAGAGTGAAACTGAATGCTCGTCTTGTCAAGCAAGAATTGTTTAGTGGTACGAAGCTTTGATTCCTTGACGCCGTTTGAAGATATAGCAAATAGAATAACGGCGTAGGCATTGATCTTGCTCAGGCTGAGCTCGAAAACCTGACCTTTCCCCATCAAAGCTTGAAGAAACAGTCATGAGGACATCAAATCTTCGTAGCACTAGTGAAAGCTCGCCGCAGGACTCTAAAACTCTCATATATTATCAATCCACTCATATTTCTATCTTGAGAGCCTTCCAGGCCTAGCGCCTCTGGAGATCCCTTCTCCTTGACGATCAGCGAAAACGCTATAAAATAGTCAACAGCCGACGCAAGAATACGGGCCGCTCGATTCACAACGGACAGAGTATCTACTCGATGCGATTGAGGAGAGCGACACTACGAAGGCCATGCGGCGGAATCTTCCTCGCCTTCCGACGTGCTCGCCATATCGACCGGCATCGAAAGCATCCACGCGTCCGTCTCGTTCGACGAAATCCGGATCGAACGCGGCATTTTCGCGCAACGCGAGGCGCCGGCGCATCGATCGCCTGAAACCTAGCAGCCAGGAGGCTTGAAAGGTGAATTTCTCCAATTTCATCTTCTCGCTCCTCGCCAACTTGATGCTCCTCATCGCGGCTGTCTTCATCGACACATCGCTTCAGTCCCTCTACGGCAGGACCCGCAGGCTGACGCTCGAAATCGCTCGCGGTCTCCTCTTCGGGATAGTCTGCGTCATGTGCATGCGCCTGCCCTTCATAGTCGCTCCCGGGATCCAGGTCGACGCGAGGCAGACGATAGCCTGCTTCGCCGCCATCGCTGGGCCGATCCCGGGCTTAATCGTGCTGGCGATAGCCGTCGCATATAGGTTCCGCATCGGAGGGGACGGATTGCTGCCTGGCCTCGTCGCGATGGCCCTCAGCGCGCTCTTCGGCATGCTCGCGAGGATGGTCTGGAGGAAGGAGCTGGGCGGCTTCCGACTCGCGCAGCTATTCCAGCTCGGGTTGATCCTCGCCGCCCCGAACCTGGCCTGCACCCTCCTTCTGCCCAAGGCCGCCATCGCGAGCTACTTCACCGCGGGCTTGGCGCCGAATGTGGTCAGCTGCGTGCTCGACACGATCGTGCTCGGCTATCTTTTCACGTACCAAAGGCGGCGGGACGAGGCAGAGGACCGCTACCGCTCCGTATTCAGCACCGCGCGCGACGCAATCTTCCTGCTCGACCCGAGCACAGGCAAGATCCGCGACGCGAATCCGGCGGCCCTGTCCATGTACGGCTACTCGCTCGAGGAGTTCCGGACCATGAATATCGGTGAGGTCTCGGAGGAGCCGGAAACGTCGATGAGATCGGTGCGCGAGAGCGGGAGCGAGTTTTTTCAGCGCCGGCATCGGCGGAAGAACGGGTCGAGCTTCCCGGTGGAGATCTCGGCCAGCGCCTTCCTCGAGGGGCAGACCGAGACGCTCATGGAAATAGTTCGGGACGCGAGCGAGCTGCGGACCGCCGAGGTCGAGCTTAGGAGGAAGGAGGCCCAGCTCTCGCACGCTATCAAGATGGCGAGGCTGGGCAGCTGGGACTACGACGTCGAGCGGGACCTCTTCACCTTCACCGACGATTTCTACGCGATCTTCCGGACCAGCGCCGAGGAGGTCGGGGGCTACTCGATGTCGTCGGCGGAGTACGCGCGTCGCTTCGTCCATCGCGACGACGCTCACCTCGTCGCGGCCGAAACCAAAAAAGCCGTCGAGTCCAAAGATCCGGACTATTCGAACCAAATCGAGCATCGCATGGTCTACGCGGACGGCTCGACTGGAGTCATCGCCGTACGGATTTTCATGGAGAGGGACGAGGACGGCCGCGCAGTCCGGACTTACGGAGTCAACCAAGACATCTCGGAGAGCAAGCGGGCCGAGGAGAAGCTGCGCGGCTCCCTCGCCGAGAAGGAAACTCTGCTGCGCGAGCTGTACCACCGCACCAAGAACAACATGAACGTCATCATCGCCCTGCTCAACATGCAATCGAACTTATCGGCGGACGAGGGGCTCAGGAAGGCCCTCGCCGAGGCCCAGGACCGCATCTACTCGATGGCACTCATCCACCAGAGCCTCTACGACTCCGGTGACCTTTCCCAAATCGGTCTCAAGGCCTACTTCCACGAGTTCGGCTCCCATCTCCTCTCGAGTCACGCGGTCTCTCCTGGACTGGTCGACTTCGAGTACGACATGGAGGACATTTCCGTGGCGATCGACACGGCTATTCCATGCGGCCTGATCCTGAATGAACTTCTTTCCAACGCCCTCAAGCACGCCTTTCCTGCAGGTCGTAAAGGCGTTGTAGCGATCGCGCTCCGCAGAGGCGAGGGGAACGCGATAATCCTCGAGGTAGCTGACGACGGCGTTGGTCTGGTCGGCGATGCGGGCATCGAAATGCGCATGCGCATGGGATTGAAGATCGTGAAGAGCCTCGCGGAGAACCAGCTCAAGGATGGACGGGTCACATTCTCGGCCGGGCCCGGCCTCAAGTGCGAGCTGCGCTTTGTCGACGAGCCGGGCGTGGCGAAGACCTCAGACGGCGCCTCTGGATGAGCCTCAGGCGCCGCCAGAGGCGGGGCCGAGGGCTTCGTCGAGGAAAGACTGGAGGGCCTCTGCGTAGCGAGCGCGATCGGCCCTGATCGAGGAGGCGTGCTTGGCTCCAGGAACGAGGAGGAGCTCGGTCCTGGCCTTCGGCAGCTTCCTCCGTCTCGTCTCGGCCATCACCATCGACATCCGCCAGGGCACGAAACGATCTTCCAGGCCATGTATGAAGAGGATCGGCACCTCTGTGTCGAGGATCGCCGCGGAGGGGTCGGCCTCGGCCAGGCTAAAGCCCTCGAGGCGGCGGCAAAACGAGTCGGCGGCAAGGGAGGCGAGGGCCCGGAAGGGCTTGGGAACGAAGGCGGCCTTGAGGCGGTGATCGAGCTCGCCCAACGCGCTGGAGAAAGGGCAGTCCGCAATCACCGCTTCGATCCTGGGATCGAGAGGCGCGTACTGCAGCACCGTGGCCGCGCCCATCGACTCTCCGAAAACCACGAATGTCGCGGCCGCGAAGCGCGCGAGGGCCCAGTCCGCCACGGCTTTCAGGTCGGCCTTCTCATAGTAGCCGTAGCTCGGCCGACCTCCCCCGCTGTTCCCGTGACCGCGGGAATCGAAGGCCACGACCGTCCAGCCACCTGCCCGAAAGAGCATCATGTAGCGGAGCATGGACATCCAGCCTGCGCCTATCCCGTGGTGGAAGAGGGCGACCCGGCCCGTCCCGCCGTCTAGCGCGTGGACGCGCAAGCAATAGCCCGTTGGCGAGGCGAGATCCTCCTCGATCCAGGGCAAGTCCAAGGCCGATCCGTCGAAGTCTCCCGAGCGGAGGCCCTCGCCGAGCAGCCAGCCCTCGTCGCGGATCCTATAGTGGATCATCCCGCGATACGAGATCCATCCCAAGACCAGCACGAGCGCGGCGATGGCGGCGAAGCCGACGACGATCCAGGCGAGGTCCGAGCTCATGCGGGTGATTATACGCGATCGATGGCCATCCATCGACCCCCGAGCCTAGCCGAGAGCCGCCGCCGTCAGATAGTGGATCGCGATACCAGCGCGCGAATGAACGAATCCCGCAGCAGAGCTGCGAGGTACCGTGAAGCGGCTATGCCGCTTCACGACGACCCTCCTCCGAATCAAGTGCCGCCTAACTTTAGACGTGACAGGCCCGACGGCCTTTCCCTTTCCGCCCGGCTCTAGCCAGCGACTCCGCGTCGATGCTATATTTCCACCGCAATGCGAGATGCCCGCCTATGGCCAGGATCACGATCCTCGAACCGGCGGAGAGTCGCGCCCTGCATCCCCGCAGCGAATGCCTACGAATTCCGCGCATTCTAACTCGAGGCGCTTCGAATCGCGAACGCGCTTCGAGGCGGAATCGTCGTTTTCGCAAGGAGCATCCCATGCCCGTCCGTTTGACTGACCTCAGCCTGGCCGTCCTCGAGACCCAGTACGCCGTGCGCGGCCCAATCGTCACGCGTGCGGCCGAGCTCCAGAGAGCGGGCAGGCGCATCCTTTACGGCAACATCGGCAATCCCCAGGCCCTTGGGCAAAAGCCCCTCACGTATATCCGCCAGACCCTGGCCCTCTGCGAATACCCCGCGCTCCTAGAGTCCGCGGCCGGCGCGTTTCCCGATGACGTGGTGGAGGCCGCGCGGACCGTGCTCGAAGGCACCGTCCACGGCCTCGGCGCGTATTCCGACTCGAAGGGCGTGCGCGTCATCCGAGAGGCCGTTTCCCGCTTCATCGAGCAGCGCGATTGCGCGGAGGCCGACCCCGAGTCCATCTTCCTCGGCGACGGCGCCAGCAAGAGCGTCCAGATGGCGTTGCGCGTCCTCATCTCGGGACCAAGCGACGGCATCATGGTGCCGATCCCGATGTACCCGCTCTACTCGGCGACGATCACTCTCTACGGCGGCCGCCAGGTCCCCTACTTCCTCGACGAGGAGCGCGACTGGCGGGTCTCGCGCGAGCTTCTCGACAAGGCCTTTATCGACGCGGTGCGCAAGGGGATCAAGGTCAAGGCCATCTGCGTGCTCAACCCCGGCAATCCCACCGGCTCGGTGCTCGACCGCGAGAACGTCGAGATGATCATCGACTTCGCGCGCTCCCACGACCTCTCGATTCTCACGGACGAGGTCTACCAGGAGGACGTCTACATCGATGGCTTCGCCTTCTACTCCTTCGCCAGGGTGATGGCGGAGATGGATGTCGCCGATGTCTCGCTCTTCTCGTTCCACTCCTGCTCGAAGGGCTTCATCGGCGAGTGCGGGCATCGCGGCGG
>Ga0181529_10008453_pt1 | contig 10018 bp, 7 predicted proteins | sample PEATcosm2014_Bin_36_FD_119763 | JGI IMG/M metagenome (GOLD analysis project Ga0181529, IMG submission 119763) | Peatland microbial communities from MTU Mesocosm Facility, Houghton, MI, USA - PEATcosm2014_Bin10_30_metaG | ecosystem: Environmental > Terrestrial > Soil > Wetlands > Peat | place... | reverse complement strand
CTTCGCCGACTCGCTGCTGGGAGCGGTGCGCGACGCCGAAGACCCCGAGGACAACGTCATCGTCGACCCCACCGAACTGGCCCTGCCCCCGCAGGATGTCTACGAGGTGCTGAGTCCCTCCGGCCGCGTGCTGGGCCACTCGCCCGGTTCGTCCGCCGCTCTGCTGGCAGCGCTGAGTGCTCCGCATCCTCCCGGCTACTTCAACTTCACGTTCAATCGAGAGCACTACCGTGCGCTCCGCTTCAATGGCATGCGCGTCATCGACCGCGAAGAGAACGGCGGAGTTCGCTGCCCGGTCACGGTCCTCTACGCCGGTCCCACCCGCTTCCTGTGGCATGGAGTGGTGGATGCGGTGCAATTTTATGTTTTGGCAAGCGCCGTGCTGTTGGCCGTCACCGGCATCGCGCTGGTCTGGTTCCTGCGCCGCCGTCTCTCGCCGTTGCAGGAGCTTGCCGCCATCGCAGGCCGCGTCTCCACGCGCTCCTGGCAGTTTGTGCCGCCCGCCTCCGTCCTTCGCACCACAGAGCTTGCGCCCATCGCGCTCTCCATGGAAGAGCTGCTCAAGGGGCTGCAACTGGCCTTCGAACGCCAGCGCCAGCTCACCGGAGACGCCGCGCACGAGCTGAAGACCTCCATCGCCGTCTTGAAGTCCAGCCTGCAACTCCTGTCCATGGTGCCGCGTACGGCGGAGCAGTACGAGGCTGGACTGGAGGGCCTGCTGCTCGATTCCGCACGCATGGAAGAACTCGTCAGCCGAATGCTCACGCTGGCGCGGCTGGAAGAGGCTCCTGTGCAACTGAGCGAGTCCTGCGATCTGCAATCGGTCGTGCGCCACGTCGCGGAACGCCTCCGTCCGCTCGCCGAGCTGAAACAGGTTGTGCTGGAGGTCAGCGTGGAAGGGCCGTGCACCGTCGCCATGCCTGCCGGCGACGCGGATCTGCTCAGCTCGAGCCTGCTCGTAAACGCCTTGCAGCACAGCTCCCCCAACCAGCGCGTCTCGGTCCTTGTGCAGGCGCTGAATGGAGTCACCGAGATGCGCGTCGCGGATCAGGGCGATGGCATTCCCGCCTCCGCGCTGCCTCATGTCTTCGAGCGCTTCTTCCGCGCCGACCGTTCGCGCAGCCGGTCCAGCGGCGGAGCAGGCCTCGGACTCTCCATCTGCAAGGCCATCGTCGAGCGCTCCAACGGGACCATCCACATTCAGAGCGCCGTGGGAACGGGCACCAAGGTCACGGTGACCCTCCCCGCTCTACCAACTTCCGCTTAACGCTGAAACGTCTTCCGCACCAGGCGGAAGACGTTTCAGCGAAACAATTTCCCTTAGCTCCGGCGCCGGTCAGACGTGCTGCACGGCCTGCGCCAGGTGGCTGAGCGTGCTCTTGGCGTCGCCGTAGAGCATGTTCGTATTCTGCTTGAAGAACAGCGGGTTCTCCAGCCCGGAGAAGCCGCGTCCCTGTCCGCGTTTCAGCACGATGACGCTCTTCGCGCGGTCCACTTCCAGAATCGGCATTCCCGCGATCAGCGAGTTCGGGTTGTCGCGCGCGTCCGGGTTCACCACGTCGTTGGCCCCGATCACCACGGCCACGTCGGTCGACGGAAACTCCGGGTTGATCTGCTCCATCTCGTACAGTTGCGAGTAAGGCACGTTGGCCTCGGCCAGCAGCACGTTCATGTGTCCGGGCATGCGTCCGGCCACGGGATGGATGGCGTATTTCACGGAGACGCCGCGCCCTTCCAGCAGTTCGCCCAACTCGCGCACGGCGTGTTGTGCCTGCGCGGTGGCCAGTCCGTAGCCGGGGACGAAGATCACGCGGTTGGCAAACGCCAACTGCATCGCCGCGTCGTCCAGCGAGATCTCGCGCATCACTCCGCCGGCCTCGGTCGAGGCTGCGGCGATCACCGAGCCGAATCCGCCGAACAGCACGTTGGTGATTGACCGGTTCATCGCCTTGCACATTAGTATGGAGAGGATTAATCCCGAGAAGCCGTCCAGCGTTCCGGCGATAATCAGCACGTTGTTGCCCAGCACGAATCCCGTTGCCGCCGCGGCCAGTCCCGCGTAGCTGTTCAACAGAGACATCACCACCGGCATGTCCGCCGAGCCGATCGGGATCACCAGCATCACGCCGAAGACGAACGCCACGCCCAGCATCGTGTAGAACGCCGCGATCACCGACGGATGCATCCAGAAGTAGACGAAGCTGCCCGTCATGGTGAGAAAGATGATCAGGTTGATCGCGTTCTGCCCGCGGAACTGGATCGGCTTGCCGTGGATCGTGCCGTGCAGCTTGCCCGCCGCAATCAGCGATCCTGTGGTGGTCAGCGCGCCCAGCATCACTTCAAATCCCAGCGCGCCGCGCGTGATCGCGCCCATCTCCGAGCCATGCAGGATGAACTCGCCAACGCCCACCAGGGCCGCCGCCAATGCTCCAAACGCGTGCGACAGCGCGGTCCGCTGAGGCATCGAGGTCATGGGCACGAACAACGCCATCCATATCCCGATGATCGAGCCGATCGTCAGCCCCACCAGGATCCAGCCCCAGGTCATGATGTGAGTGCCAATCAGCGTGCCCACAATGGCCATGAACATTCCGCCCTCGGCCAGGAACATGCCGCGCCGCGCCGTCTCCGGGTGAGACATCCCCTTCAGCGCCATTACGAACAGAATCGAAGCGATCAGGTATGTCGCTTCCATGAAGTAGGTGGTCAGGCTCATTTGGACGCCTCCGCGGCAGGCGTCTTCTTGCCCTCGTCCTTCCGTTTGCCAAACATCTTCAACATGCGGTCGGTGATGCCGAATCCGCCGACCACGTTGATGGTGGCCGTCGTCACGGCGACACAGCCCAGCATGTGCGCAACCCGCGAGCTGCCCGCCCCGGCCAGTACCAGCGAGCCGATCAGCGATATGCCGCTGATGGCGTTCGTCGCAGACATCAGCGGAGTATGCAGCAGCGGCGGTACGCGGCTGATGACCTGGTAGCCCAGGAACGCGGCAAGCGCGAAGACGTAGACCGAAGCGATCAGAACAGCAGGATTCATAGGCCTCTCGGGTGTATTACAGCGTTTTAGTAATTGCTATAAACCAATTTGTTTGTCATTCCGCAGCGCAGCGGAGGAACCTGCTTTTGCTCGCTCCAAGACGGACTGCGCCATTACCGGAATGCTCTACGAAACTTGTTTATTGCCTGCCGTGGCTTCCAGTGCCGTTGCCACGCGCGGGTTGACGACCTTGCCTTCGCGCGCCACGCAACTGCCGCTCAGGATCTCGTCCTCAAAATTCAAATGCAGCGCGCCGTCTTTAATAATCAGCGCGAGGAAGTTCGTGATGTTGCGCGAATAGAGTTGGCTGGCGTGTCCCGGTACGGCGGTCGCCAGGTTCAGCGGCGCAAGCAGTGTCACACCGTTGACCTCCTGTGTCTCGCCCGGCTTGGTCAGCTCGCAGTTCCCGCCGCCCGCCGCTGCCAGGTCGATCAGCACCGTCCCCGGCCTCATGTTCTCCACTGCGTCGCGCCGCAGCAGCAGCGGAGAGCGGCGTCCCGGAACCTGTGCCGTCGTGATAATCACGTCCGCCGTCTTGGCCGTCTTGGCGATCAGGTCGCGCCCGCGGTCCAGCGCCTCTTCGCTCAACTCCTTGGCGTAGCCGCCCTTGTCCTCGGTGGCAAGTCCGCCCAGGTCCACATCCAGGAACCTCGCGCCCAGCGAACGCACCTGTTCGCCCGCGGCGGCGCGAACGTCGTACGCCTCCACCACGGCGCCCAGCCGTCGCGCGGTGGCGATCGCCTGCAACCCCGCGACTCCAGCGCCGATCACAAATACCTTCGCCGGCGCAATCGTTCCCGCTGCGGTCATCAACATGGGGAAGAGACGCGGCAGCGTGTCGGCGGCCAGAATCACAGCCTTATAGCCCGCCACCGTTGCCATAGAAGACAGCGCGTCCATCGCCTGCGCGCGCGTGATGCGCGGAACCAGCTCGACGGCAAACAGCGTGACCCCCGCTTCAATGGCCGGAAGCAGTGCGGAGGGGTTGTCCAGCGGCCGCATAAACCCAATCACTACGCAGCCCGGCTTGATCTTTCTCTGGTCATCGGCCGCGGCCGCGTTCACCACGGGCAGAATGTCGGCCGAGCCGAGCAGCAATGCGCGGTCAGTCGCGAGCGTCGCCCCAGCCTGCACGTACGCCTCGTCGAGTATGCCAGACTTCACTCCCGCGCCGGCTTCCACCGCGACCTCAAGGCCGCTCGCAATCAGCTTCTTTACGGCGTCTGGAAGCAGCGCAACACGGGTCTCTCCTACGGCTGCTTCCTTCAAAATTGCAAGGCGCAAGATATTTCCTCCAAGCCGGTCGGGCTCGCACGGTTCATCCGCCCATCACGGGCCAGTTTCAGATGTTTTGCTCAATGCCGGCGTGAACTTCCAGCCGGTTGCAAGATTGCAGTTCCTATTCTAACAATACTCCCGGCGCCTGGGTTGGGCCGTCCCTTGAGGCTGCCCAAAACGGCGTGGTTCCCAACGCTATACCGGTCTTGCTACCCAGTCTAGCCGCACTGCTTCCCGCTGAATGTGACAAATATCACCGTTGCCATACCACAAACCCAACCCTGCGTCATCCCGGCCGGAGGCGATGTACTACAACCGTCGTCATCCCGACCGGAGCGAAGTATGAAGCCGTCATCCCGACCGGAGGCGATGTATTACAACCGCCGTCATCCCGACCGGAGCGCGTAGCGCGCAGTGGAGGGACCCCCGCATTTTGCTGTTGCTTGTTCTTGTTCTTCGCCGTTGTCTGTTCTCCGCCGCACCACCCGCCCCTCCGTCATCCCGACCGGAGGCGGCGCACTTTGCCGCCGCAGTGGAGGGACCCCCGTATTTCGCCTTTGCTCTTGCTGTTGTCTGTTCTCCTCCGTAACCACCCACCCCCTCCGTCATCCCGACCGCAGCGAAGCGCAGTGGAGGGACCCCCGCATTTTTTCCCCTCAAAAACCCCAGCAAATCCCCTTGTCAAGCCCCTCGACACTAAAAAATCCCCATAACTCCCACCCCATCAACCACTTCCATCCGAAAAATAGTTGGCATAGTAGTTATGCTCCGCTTGATACACTTAACATATGGACCAAATCCAGCAAGCTTTGGGCAAACGCCCGCTTGCACCGTTCTTTCTCAACCGAATAAGCCACACCGGATCAACATCTTATCCGAGAATCCCCACGCGCCGTTATTCTGGCGCAGCCTCAGGAGTCGTCATTCTGGCGCAGCCGCAGGAGCCATCATTCTTGTGCAGCCCCAGGAGTCGTCATTCTGGCGCAGCCCCACGCGCCGTCATTCTGGCGAAGGCAGAACCTCAGTATTTGCCTTTGTAGCGCCGCTGCACTTCAGGAGAACCGATGCAAGCCACACCGAATGAATACTCCCCGGCAACTAACACCGAATCAATCTTTTGCCCGAGCCACCCGCTCCAAAAGTCTCTTTTTCACCCATAACCCTTATTCCCTGAATCTTTTATCCGCAACTTCCATGCAATGAACCTTTTGGCCAGCCGCAGCAACGCAACCGATTGATTCTAAACCGCTTACATATAAATCGTTTATTATGTATGTTTTTCCTGTAGCCGCCACATAGCAATCCACTTACGCCCCAATCCCCGCCAAGGGGGGATGGCAGGGGGAGGGGGAGAACAAAAGCAGAATAGATGGCGAACAAATGACGAGCAACTCCCGCGATAGTCAACTCGGCTCAGATGTAGTCGCGGAAAAGCTCCTCCGATGGTGCCGGAATCACGCCGCGAGCAACCAACATTCCCTCTTCCGCCGCAGCCTTCGATCCAGCCTCCACCGCTGCCTGAACGCTGGAGACGTCGCCCGCCATCAGCACGAACCCTTTGCCGCCCAGAGCCATCGCCAGATGCACTCTAAGCAGAGTTACATTGGCGGACTTCACGGCTGCATCCGCTGCGTCGATAATGCTCGACGCGGAAAATGTCTCGATGATGCCGATGGAGCGCAGGTCCTTGGGATTGATCTCCACCGACTGCGAGATGGCATGAAGCACCGATGGATGAACGCGCGCAATCTGGCGCCGCTCGATCAGCGAAGCGCCGGCCGCAGCGCCGCCCGCCTCCACCGCGGTCGTCACCGACGCCACATCGCCGGCAACCGCAATTAAAAATTTGCCGGAGCAGATGCTGCGCGCCATCAGAAGCTGTATCTTGGCGGCCTTCAACATCACGTCTTCGACCTGATAGCCGGTTGCAACACTGGAGAGTTCGATGAGTCCTATCGATTGAATATCAGCCACGAGATGGGCTCCTTCCGAGCTTCGTACAAAGTGTCAGATTGCTACGCATCGATCACCACCGCATCGTGCGTCAACCGCACCACGCCACGGATGCTGGCGTGAATGCGCGCACCCAGCTTGCCTGTTTCGGGCTCGGCGATCAGGTCGCCCGCGTTCACCTTCTGCCCCGTCTTGACCACCGCAACCGCAGGCGCGCCCGCGTGCTGCTTCAGCGGAAGAGTCACGCGGCTGGGCGAGAACTTGTGCTCGGTCAGCGGGCCGACGTTGTGGAACTCCGAGAGCCCCAGCCGCGAGATCAGCCGGGTCATCGGCACGCGCCGGTACTCCGCCATCGGATGCGGAGTCACCGACTCCGGCGTTCCCGTGAAGAACAGCCCGTTGGCACGCGCCGCGGGCTTGGACTGCACGCAGACGTTCTTGGGATCAAGGTCCTCCGGACAAGCGTACAGGCTGCACAGGTTGCACTCGCAGCAGTACAGCGTCCCCGCGATAATCTCCGCCGGACTGGGACTGAAGCCCAGCGACTGCATCGCGCGGTGCGGCTGAATGGGATGCCCGAGCAGGTAGCGCGGGCAGAACTCCGTGCAGAAGCGGCACTGGTCGCAGGCCGAGCGGCCAACCCGCGAAATCACCGGCCACTTTGCCGCGTGGCGCTGGATCAGCTTGTGCGAGGAGGGAAGGACAACAATGCCGCCCGTTGTCTTGGTCACCGGAACGTCGAGGCCAGCAGCAGGCTTTGCCATCATCACGCCGCCCAGCAGCACGCTGAAGTCGTCGACCGTCGCTCCGCCCGCGGCTTCGATCACCTCGCCGATGGTAATGCCGATCGGCACGCGCAGCGTCATGGGATTGCGCACGGCCCCGGCGACGGTGAGGTACTTCTGCGTCACCGGCTGGTCCAGCCCGATGTTCATCATGGTCTCAACATTGGCGACGACCGCGTCCACATCCTTCGGCAGCCCGCCGGGCGGAATCACGCGGCCTGTCACCATGTGAACCAGGATGAACTCGTCGCCCGCCGGATAGACATCCGGCAGAGGAGCAACGCGGATGTTCTTCGGCGCTCGCTGCTCCATCGCGGCGATGATGTCGTGGTACTTCTCCTTGATGCCGATGACGCCCTCGGGCGCGCCGACCATCTCCATCACCGCGCTCATGCCGCGCAGAAACGGCTCGGCGTGGTGGTGCAACAACTCCTTGTCCTTGTGCAGCAGCGGCTCGCACTCGGCCGCGTTGGCAATCACCAGCGGAACGTGCGTATTCAACTTAATCGCCGTGGGAAAACCGCCACCGCCCGCGCCCACGATGCCCAACTCGCCGACCCGTCCGGGGGTCATCTGCCGCAAACTACCCTTTGCCGCACTGACAAGCGACACTCCTACATCTGGCGCCATCTTGAGAAATCCTCAAAGTCGTTCACAATTCTGATTGACTCTGACAGCCAATATACGATATGGTTTTCATGCAGTCAAGAACGTTCATAATCCGTCAAAATAGGTAGCTCGGCGTGGCGATAAGTCAGTAGTCCGTCGTTAACTTAGTCCATAGTAACAACTGGTGCAATAAGTAGTTCGTAACTACCAGTTCTTAGTTGCCGTGTGAAACGCAGTACGCCAAACTGAATCGTCCGTCACCATGATATGTCTAATTCCCAATATCGGTAGCACCTCCTTCAAGTACCGCGTGCTGAAGATGCCGGAAGAGACGGCGTTGGCCAATGGACGAGTGGAGCGGATCGGCCAGCCCGGCGGCGATTGTCCCGACTACCCATCCGCCATCCGCAAGTGCATCGCAGATGTAGTCGGCCCGGGCAAGGCCCTGAAGAGTCTGTCGGAGATTGAAGCAGTCGGATTCAAGGCAGTGCTCGCCGGACCGATCTCCGGACCGCGCCTGGTGGATGATGAGTTGCTGGTTGCGATGGACAAATTCTCCTTCTTCGCGCCCGCGCACAATCCTCCGTATATCGCGGCCATGAAGGCCTTTCGCGACGAACTTCCCGGCGTGCCGCTGGTTGCGGTCTTCGAGACCATCCCTTACGCATCGCTCGATGAGGCGGCCACAACCTATGCGGTGCCCTACGAGTGGCGCACGGAATTCGGCATTCGCCGCTACGGATTTCACGGTGCCAGCCATCGCGCGGCCAGCGAGCGCGTGCTCAAGCAATTCAATAAGCCAGGTCTTCGCCACATATCCTGCCATCTGGGTGGCAGCTCCAGCATTGCGGCGTTCCGCGACGGTGTCGCAATCGATACCAGCTTCGGCACCTCGCCGCAGTCCGGCCTGCCGCAGAACAATCGAGTGGGCGACATCGACGCCTTTGCCGTCCTGTTCATGATGAAAAAACTCGGCGTAGGCCCTGACGAGATGGCGCGCATCCTGGGCAGCCAGTCCGGCTTGGCCGGCATCAGCGGCACCAGCGGCGACATGCGCGATCTGGACGCGGCTGCCGCTGCGGGCAGCAAGCGCGCTCGGCTTGCGCTGGACGTGTATGTGCGAGCCATCCGCCACTATCTTGGTGCCTTCATGCTGGAACTGGACGGAGTGGATGTCATCAGCTTCTCTGGCGGCATTGGCGAGAACAGCCCGGAGACTCGCGCCGCGGTGTGCCGGAACCTGGCCGCCTTCGAGATCGAAATCGACGAGGCGATAAACCGCACCGCGCGCACGGCACAGGGCATCTCCAGCAGGACCTCCGCCGTCAAGGTGCTGATTGTTCCGGCGGATGAAGAGAGTGTTGTTGCACGCGACACCGTGAGCGTTGTCGAACAGGGCGCAGTGAAGCGGGCAAGCGCAGGGAAATTAACCGAAGCAGAGAGATGAAACCGAGCGTGGTGAGTCAGGTCAGCCTATGGCAAGTGGAAGCGTAGCACTAACGAATACGTCACGACTGATCGACCGCTCCATGGTGGAGCAAATCGTCCGTCAGGTCGCATTGGAGTATCTTGGCCGCGATGGTGCGGGCCGCGGAGACAGCGAAGCGCCGCTGCTCACCGTGCTGGCCTCGGCGCGACACATGCACATCTGTCGCGAGGACATGGACATTCTCTTCGGCCCGGGCACGGAGCTGACGGTTTTCAAGCCGCTCTATCAGGCGGGCAACTTCGCCGCCAATGAGAAGGTGACGATCATCGGACCGCGCAGTCGACTGATCTCCAACCTTCGTATCCTCGGCCCCATGCGCAAGCAGTCGCAGGTGGAGCTTGCCTTCACCGACGCCATCAGCCTCGGCTTCGACGATATTCCAGTGCGGCTCTCCGGCAACATCGCGGGCTCGCCGGGCGCGATCATTATGGGGCCAAAGGGCAACATTGAGCTGAAGGAAGGCATTATTCGCGCCGCCATCCACGTCCACATGAACCCATCCGAGGCCGCCTACTTCGGGGTCAAGCAGGGCGACATGATGAAGTTGCGCATCGGCGGCGCGGCCAGCACCACATTCAACAACGTTCACGTCCGCATCGACCCAAACTCGCGGCTCAACGTCCACATGGACACCGACGAGGCCAACGCGTGCGGCCTGCATTTGACCAAGGACATTGAACTGCTCAAGTAAGGTAGCTCGGCAAGTTAGGAATTCAGGTTGGTAGAGATTCAAATCGGCAAGGGTTTTAGGAAATCCGGAAGGAAGAAGAGAGGACTCGATGAAACAAGCGCTTGGAATGATTGAAACGAAGGGTTTGGTCGCGCTGTTCGAGGCGACCGACGCAATGCTGAAATCCGCAAACGT
>Ga0181529_10008450_pt1 | contig 10019 bp, 11 predicted proteins | sample PEATcosm2014_Bin_36_FD_119763 | JGI IMG/M metagenome (GOLD analysis project Ga0181529, IMG submission 119763) | Peatland microbial communities from MTU Mesocosm Facility, Houghton, MI, USA - PEATcosm2014_Bin10_30_metaG | ecosystem: Environmental > Terrestrial > Soil > Wetlands > Peat | place... | reverse complement strand
TCCGCAATTCCGATCCGCCGGCGCTGATCGCCGTTTGGCGAAGCCGCGCGGGACACCAGGAATTGAACCCAAGCGTCGACGTGGAGATTTTCCAGCAGTTCGTCCTGGCGAAGACGTATTTTGACGCGGAGGGCTTAATTCTGGCCTGCGACGGCGATCGCGTGCTTGGATTCGCCCATGCGTCGTTTGGGGCCAACGACGCGGAAGACGGCATTTCCACCGAGTTGGGCACGACCGCGTTGCTCGTGGTCCGGCCCGACTGCGATGAGGCCGAGGTGGCCGCCGGGCTGCTGGAACATTCCGAAACCTATCTCCGCCGGCGGGGGGCAAAGGTCATCTACGGCGGCGGAATCCGCCCGCTGAACGGCTTTTACCTCGGCCTGTACGGGGGAAGCGAGTTGCCGGGGGTACCGGAGTCGGACACCGTGGCCCAACAGGCCTTCACGTCGCACGGCTATCGGGAAATCGATCGCACGCTGCTGTTTCGCCGCAACTTGAGCACGTTCGAGGCGACGATGGATCGCCGGCAGATGCAGGTTCGCCGGCAGATGGTCGTGGAAGTGGTGATCGACGCGCCGACGCGAACCTGGTGGGAGGCCTGCACGCTGGGCATGTTCGACCTCGTGCGTTTCGCGCTGGTTCCACGGAGCGGCGGCTCGGCGGTGGCCACGGCCACGTTCCGCCGCATGGAGCTCGTGCCCACCACCGTGCAGCCGCCGTCGCTGGGGCTCATCGAGGTCTGGGTGGAAGATTCGGCCCGTCGCCGCGGCCTGGCGATCTTCCTTCTCAGCGAGGCCTTCCGCCAATTCGCGCGCGAGGGCACCAGCGAGGTCGAGGTCCAGGCCATGCAGCACAACCTGGCCGCCCAGGCGCTATATCGCAAGATGGGCTTCCAGCAGTTCGGGCAGGGGAGCGTGTTCCGCAAGGAGTGAGAAATGAGTCTGCTTCACATCATCATCCTGGCCGTCGTGCAAGGCCTGGCCGAGTTGCTTCCGGTTTCGAGTTCCGCCCATGTGATCGTGGTTGCCAAGCTCCTGGGCTTGCCCCCCTCCTCCAAACCGGAGATGTCGTTGTTGTTGGTGATGCTCCACACCGGTACGATGTTTGCGGTGATCCTCTATTTCTGGCCGGCTTGGAAGAAAAGTTTGTTTGCCTCCCCTGCCGTGTTCAAACAACAGGCGGCAAGACTTCTGATCGCGACGATGTTAACCGCTGCCGTTGCCTGGCCGCTTAAGCTGGGAATCGAAAAGGGTCTCGAGAAGTCAGGTTACCTGGTCAAAGATGCGAGCGGGCAACCGCCGAAGAAGGCCGAAATCGAGTTACTCTTCGATAACCTCGGGCTCGTTGCCGGTGCACTGGCCGCGGCGGGTGTCTTGATCCTGATCGCCGGGCTGGTGGAACGTGCCAAGGCCAGCAACCGAACCATGGGTACCCTTGGGATTCGAGAGGCCGCATGGATCGGCGCCGTCCAAGGACTGTGTATTCCGTTCCGGGGGTTTTCACGTTCCGGGGCGACGATTTCCACGGGAATGCTGCTGGGCGTTCTCAAGGCGCGGGTGGAGGAATTCAGCTTCGCTCTGGCAGTCATCATCACCCCAGCGGCCATCTGGCACATGGTGTCTCGGTCTGTGCAAGACCATCGCGAAGCCTGGAATTTCGACGTGACCTGGCGCTTATTCGGTCCTAGCCTCTTAGGCATGGTCTGTGCCTTCCTGGCCGGTCTGCTGGCCCTGCGGTGGCTCTCCCGCTGGTTAGAGGGCGGCCGTTGGTATCTTTTCGGCATATATTGCCTGGTGGCCGCGTCAGCCGTGTTCGCTCTGCATTGTCGCGGTTATTGAGCCGAACATCAGGGCCAGTTTGGCTGCTGCAACGGCAACGGCCAACGGTTGCCGGGAACCGCCGCGGCGGACGTGCTGGGCGCAGATTGCGGCAAGGGATTCCGGTTCTCCGCGGTCCGCCTGGCTCCGGCTGCCGCCAGGCGCTTCAAGGTGATGCCGGCCAGGCGGGCGCGAGTGCCTTGGGGCAACTTGCTCCAGGTTCGCCCGCAACCAGTCGCTCAGCGGCTGCGACATGGTGTTGCCCACAGGCAGCCCGGCCGGCAGGGGCCCGTCGACGGCTTCGATCACATCCAGCAGCGTGATCTCCTCAGGGCGGCGGGCCAGCGCGTATCCGCCGCCGCCGCCGCGGGTGGAGCGGAGCATTCCGTGTTTCACGAGGCCGTGGAGGATTTCCACGAGAAAGCGTTGGGGCAACTGATCCTTTGCCGCCAGCTTCCCGCGAGTGAGGAGCACCCCTTCGCCCGCCTCGGCCAATTGAAGCAGCGCTTGCAGCGCATAGGTGGCGCTCTGGGAAAGCTGCATTTTTCGCCTTTATCGCATTGCCCAAGGTTCAAGAAACGAAAAAAGCCCCCGCTGCACGCGATTTCGGCGCAGCAGGGGCTGTCATAGCCCAAGGTCGCTCGGGATTTGCCCGAACGAGGTATTGTGACACGATTGTACTTATCGTCACATGGTCACGTCAACCTGGAGTGGAACCGCCCGCTGGAGTTTTGAGGGGCGAGGCGGGTAGCGTCGGAGGGCGACTTCTGGTAAGACAAGAACTGAATTCCCGGCGCATCTTTACCCCACCTAAGGAGCGTGGCGATTGCCCGCTAGACTCCCAGCCTCCGATTCGGAAAAGGACCTGCAGCTCCGTCGCGACCACTTGCAAGGGGTGAACGAGGCCCTGCAGGCGACGATTCTCCAACAGCAGCAGGCCTTGGAATCGCTGCGGGACAGCGAGCGGCGTTACCGCGCCCTGATCGAACTGGCCCCCGATGCCATCGTAACCCTGGACTGGCGGGGCCGGGTTTCTTCGGCCAATGGCGTGACCTGCGGCATCCACGGCTACACTCCGGAAGAAGTCGTCGGCAAGCCGTTCTGGAAACTCGGCGTTTTCCGCGCGCAGGATATCCCCAAGTACCTCCGCCTCTTCGCCTCGCTGCTGCGCGGCAAGCCGATGGCCCCCATCGAACTGGTTTGCTTGTCGAAGGACGGCACGGAGGTGGTCATCGAATGCCGGGCATCGGTGATGCGAAACGGCGACAAACTGGCGGGGCTGCAACTCATCGCCCGCAACGTCACCGAACTGAAGAAGGCCGAGCAGGCCCTGCGCGAGAGCGAGCACACGCTGCGGGCCACGCTGGAGTCGACGGCCGACGGCATCCTGGTGGTCATGGAGGGCGGCAAGGTCAAGCACTTCAACGAGCGTTTCGTGCGGATGTGGGGCTTTGCCGCCGAAGTGACGGAAGCCCGCGATGAAGCGCTGCTCTTGAAGGCCGCCGCGGCCCAACTCCAAGACCCCCAGGCGCTTCTCAGTCGCGGCGGGGGACTCTTGGGGACGGCGGGTCAGGAGAGCGACGTCTTGCACTTCAAGGACGGACGGATCTTCGAGCGTTTCTCCTGCCCCTTGGTGCGCGACGGCCGCGAGGTCGGGCGGGTGTCGAGCTACCGCGACGTGACGGCGAAGCGGCAGGCCGAACGGCTTGCGGCGATCGGCGAAATGGTCACAGGCCTGGCCCACGAAAACCGCAACGCCATGCAGCGCATGCAGGCCTGCCTGGAGATGCTGGCCCTGGAAGTCCAGGACCGCCCCGAGGCGCTCGATCTGTTGAATCGCATGCAGGCCGCCCAGGACCGCCTGCACCATCTCCACGAAGCGGTCCGCGAGTACGCGGCGCCGATCGTGCTGAAGTGCGAGCCCATCCGGCTGGAGCAGGTCGTGCGCGAGGCCTGGCGGCACCTGGAATCTTCCTCGTGGGCCCGCACCGTCCAATTCCACTGCTGCGTGGAGCAGGCGGCCGCCTGCGTGGACCGGCTTGCCGTGGAAAGCGTCTTTCGCAACATCTTCGAGAACTCGCTGGCGGCGTGCCGCGATCCCGTCGAGATCGACGTCCGCAGCGGGCCCTCCACGCTCAACGAGCGGGCGGCCACGGAGATTGTCGTCCGCGACAACGGTCCGGGTCTGGACCCGCAGCAGCAAGCGCGGATCTTCGAGCCGTTTTACACGACCAAGACCCAGGGAACCGGCCTGGGCATGGCCATCAGCCGGCGGCTGATCGAAGCCCATGGCGGCCGGATCGCCGCCCGCGCCGCGCCCGCGGGCGGCGCCGAGATCGTCATCACCTTGCCCAGGCAATGATCCATGCCTTCCCGATTGCGAATTGCCATCGCCGACGACGAGCGCGACATGCGCGACTACTTTGCCCGCATCCTGCCCCGCTTGGGACACGAGATCGTGGCCGCCGCGCAGAACGGCCGGGAACTGGTCCAACGCTGCCATGCCAGCCGCCCCGATCTGCTGATTCTCGACATCCGCATGCCGGAACTGGACGGGCTGCAAGCCCTGGAAGAAATCTGCCGCGTGCAACCCCTGCCGGCCATTCTCGTCTCCGCCTATAGCGATCAAGACCTGGTCCAACGGGCCGAAGAGAACTACGTGATGGCCTACCTCGTCAAGCCGGTCAAGCAGGCCGAACTCTCGCCGGCGATCGCCCTGGCCATGCGGCGTTTCGAACAACTCGAGGCATTGAAAAAGGAAGCCCGCGATCTTCGCCAGTCGCTGGAGGACCGCAAACTGGTCGAGCGGGCCAAGGGGCTCCTCGTCGACCGCTTGCGAGTCGACGAATCGGAAGCCTTCCGGCAATTGCAAAGGCTCGCCATGCAGACCAGCCGCAAGCTGGTTGACGTCGCCCGCGAGATCCTGGCCGGCGAGCCGCGATAAGCGCTCGCGGTCGAGATTATCCAAAACCATACTAACCCGAAGCGCTAGCGAGGGAACGACTTTGCTATCCCTGGTATGTCGGTTGGCCCGAATGGTATTACTGTAACGGCAAAGCCAGCGGCAAAAGCGGCCCCCCGGCCCACGCCCCCAGCCAAACCCCACCACCATCCGGCGAGGCGCCATTAATGCTCGGTCCATTGGATCGAGCTGTAGGGTGGGCCGCGGGCACCGAGCGCAGCTTGGTCGCGAGTCCCACCAGCGGCCTTTTGGTGGGACTCGCAGAACTCGGCCCACCCTACCGTTCCGCCGCCTTCCGCAACAGAAACTATTTCGCCGTCGGCAAGGCGGGGCCATCGCCCGGCACGATCTCGATCGCCTGGATCATGGCGCTTCGCCCGGCGCGACTGTGGAAGCGGATCGAGATGATGCCGTGTTTGGGTCGGATGCCGTCGAATACCAGATCGACGGCCCTGCGGACTCCGCCGGCCTTGGCGGCGACGTCCATGTCGGTGGCCACCTCCTTGTCTTGAATGTCGATCGCCGTTGCCGACCCGCCCGGCTGCGGCGGTGGCTGGGCCTGGCAGAAGCAGAGGCGGGCGCGGTAGGCGCCCGCCGGGGCCACGGTGAAATACGCCGTGAAATCGGCGCCGTGGACGCCATAGCGATAGATCTCCGGATCGGCGGTTCCGGCCACGTCTTTCCGGCGCGGCGCCGTCCAGAAGGCGATGGGCACCAGGTCGGCCAGCCGAGCGATGCGCAGCGTGAATTCAGTCGCCGGCCGCCACACGCAACCCTTGGAATCGACGTAGTCGTTGCGGCCCACGTAGCCGAAAATGACCCGCTGCGGATCGGCCGGTCCGCCGCCGGTGCCGAAACCGCTCTCGCCCTCGGCGGCCGACCACTGGACGGACTGGACGTTGACCCACGTGCCTTGCGACCGCGGGTTCTTGCTGCCCGTGGCCACGATCTCCAGGCGGTGCGCGGCCTGGGCCAGGCCGTTGCGATAGTACAGGACCTGCCGGTCGCGGACCTGCGGGCACCAGAAGTCGATGCCCGCCAGTTGCTTCACTCCGTCCAGATAGACGTCGGCCTTGCCGCCGGCGGGCCCGGCGCGGCCGATGAGCCGGACCTGATTGCCATGGAACTGGAATCCGGCCCTTGCGCCCGCCTGCACGGCGGCATGGAGTCGCGCCTGGGGAGCATCGGCTGATTTTTCGGCAGACCATGCCCCCTCGTACCGGAGCCGATCGTGCGAAGCGGTCTCTTGCGGATCGTCGCCCTCGACCACTACCCGCCGGCAGCCGTCGTGACGAACGCCCAGCAGGCAATCGCCGTTGGCAAGCGGCCGGATCGTGAAGCCGTTGCGGGACGAGTCGGTCCGTCGCGGGAGCGGCTTGCCGTCGGCCGTGACCGCGCGGGGCTGGAATGCCAGCCGGAGCAGGTCCTCGGCCGGGGCCGCCGCAGCGTAGGCACGGTACTCGATGCGGCCCTTGCCGTACTGGACCGACTCGACGACCTCGCTGCTGCGGACGATGTGGTTCTCGCGATTGGCGCCCAGCACTTCCGGCTGCCAGGCGACCATGTCCAGCACGGTGCGGAGCGGCCAGGGATGGGCCAGGTTGAACCAGTTGCCGGCGACAATGGCCCCGCCGTCGATGCCGTCTTCCACCACGCCCGTGGCTTGGGCATCGTAGGTACACAACAGGCTCTGCCGCCGCGCGACCTCGCTGGCCCAGCCGCTGCGGGCCAGTTGGCCATAGCGGGCCAGCGACGCGGCGATGGCCATGGTCGGATATTGCAGCGACTTGCCGCAGCAACTGCTCGACTCGGGAAAGGCCCATGCCCCCGAGTACACGCCCCCCGCCGAACCCGGATCGACGCTCGACCGGCAGAAGAACACGGAAAGGACGTTCCGCACGTCGCTCTTCCACTGCGGAAAGGCCTCGCGGCGGTTCATGAGGTACTGGGCCGTGTAGCAAGGCACGGAGCAGTTCGCCGTATCATTGACCCAGTCCCAGAAATGATGGCCGAGCGTGGGATCGCGGCTCCACTGGGGCAGCAGGACGTCGCGGAGATACCGGTCGCCCGCGTCGCGGGCCTTTCGCAGCGCGCCGTCCTTGCCCTGGTGGCCCAGGCGGATCACGTCGTCGAGGAACTGCAGGACCAGCGAGACCCCCGCCGTCTGCCGCGGGCTCCAGCGGGCATCGTCGGGATTGGCGTATCGCTGCCACGGCTCGTGGTCCGCGCGGCGGTCGCAGTGCTCGGCCAGCAGATCGGCCCAGCGCTCGGCGGCCTCCCGGCAACGCCGGTCGCCCGTCAGTTTGCAGGCGGCGACCATGCCGGAGCCGACCTGGGCGCTCACGTCCAACTGGATGAAACCGTGCGGATCGGCCCGGCCGTAAGGCTTGCCCTTGGTGGGGCAACTGATGAGGAAGCCGGGCCACGGGTGGTCGGCCGGCGTCTGGCAGTAGTCCAGCAGGAAGTCGGCGGTCAAGCCGATCAGTCCGATGGCGGCCGGGTCGCCCGTATAGCGGTAGTAGCCCACGAGCCCTTGCAGGAGGCTCGCCGAACGCTGGCCGACGTCGCCGTTGTCCCAATCGTTGAGCCTCGGCTTGAGCCGGATCGTGCCATCCGGCTGGATGCCCCAATGGCCGTTGAAGACGAAGTCGGGCGCGGGCATGACGGCCGGGGGGGCGTCGGCCCAGGGATAGCGTTTGAGCGTTTCGGCCGCGACGCGGATGCGGAAATCGCACTGGCCGTTGAGGCCCCGATACCAGGGGGCGATCACTCCGTCGCGGTCTTCCACGGCCGCATGCGCGAAATACATCCGCGGCGGTTTCTCCTCGGCAGCCGCCAGGGCGGGCCGGAGGATGGCGGCCATCAAGAGTCCGGCCAAAGTCCAGCGACTCGTGCAGGTTCTCATGGCGGGGACCTCGGTGGAACGGCAAGCACTGAACCGCTATTTCTTCTTGGCGTCGCGGAGCGTGGGCGACTCGGCCAAGGTGAAGAGAATAATCTCCTCGCCGGTTGCGGTGCTGATATCGTGGTGCAGGCTCAAGACCTTGACGCCGGTGATCTCCTGGACCATCGCTTCCATGATGGGACGGGCCGCTTCGATCAGATGGGTCCGCACTTGCTTGAGCAGGTCCCGCCCCTTCTCGGCCGAAAGCGACTTGACCAGTTGCTGCTCGGCGGCAGTCAAAACGCCTTTCAGGCGGACCACGAGCAGATCGCCAAGCAGGTGGGTGTGAATATCCTTGGGTCCCCGGCCCATATAGTCCTGCTCGAAGCGAGTAACTCCTTCACAAATGGCGGATTCGATTTCACCGTGGGTTTTCATGTCGCTAAACCTTGGAGGGGCAATCCAGCGGGAGTTTTCCTCGGCTGACGGACCATGCATCAGCCGATTCTCCCGAGTAATCCGGATAATAATAGCAAATCGGGAAGAAATGCAAAAGTGCTATTGCCTTTGCCCCCTCGCGGCATAGAATGAGTGTGGTGGAAGAGTCGCGTCGCAGTGGATTGCGACTTTCCAGCAAATTTGTCGGATGACTAGATAGAGAGCAACCCGGCGGCGCCGAGGGGCTCGTTAGTGAGTAAGCCGACGTGGCAGAATACCTGCGGGTGTTCCGCCACGTCGGCTTTTTTCGTTCTTGACCGTAGCGCGGCTATGGAGGGTGGCATACCATGAAAAGCCTTAATCCGAGTGTGGCGCAGCAGATTGCGCAAGCGGCAATCGCTTTCCAGCAGCAGCAAACGGGCCACGAGCCCCAATCGGTGGCCGTGGTTCTCAGTGGCGATACGCTGCTGATCACGCTGCACGGGGCCTTGTCGCCGGCCGAGAAGGCCCTGGCCCTCAGCCCCGCAGGCGCTGCTCAGGTGCAGGAGTTCCACCGGCAGTTGTTCACCAGTTCCGCCGACGAACTGCGGCGGGAAATCAAGCGGATTACCGGGGTCGAGGTCCGCGAAGCGACGGCGGAAGTCGAAACGACGACGGGCACCGTGGTGCAGGTCTTCACGACCGGCACCATGGTGCAGGTGTTCTTGCTCGCGCAGGGCGTGCCTGCGGACAGTTGGAGCGGGAACGGATCGGGTGATCGATCACAAGAAAAGGTCGTTTTGCCATGCTAGTTCTCTCGAGGACAATTCAGGAAGCGGTGGTCATCGGCGGGAGCGATGCTTTTCATCGCTTGTTCCGCGTCAAGGTGCTGGAGATTCGCGGCGCAAACGTGAAACTGGGCTTCGAGGTCGACGCGGATGTTCCCGTCCACCGAGCCGAGGTTTGGGAACGCATCCACGCCGACGGCGGTCAGATCGGCTGACGCCTTGCGGCGACGCATCAAGAGGAGAATCCAATCATGAACGAGGCGAACAGTGCAGTCAGGGAAGCGGCGAAGGACGTGGTTGTGGAAATCCTCGGCGCCCTTGGAACTCAGCCGCAAGAGATGGATGCGCAATTCGGAGAGGGGTCCGCAGGGGCCGCCATCGAACTGCGGTTGACGCGCTTTGCCGGGGCCATCTTAGAACAAGCCAGGCCGAAGCCGCCAACCCGGAAGGAGAACTGAAATGCTGGGTACCATTCTGCTGGTAATTCTGGTTCTGCTGCTTCTGGGTGCGTGGCCCGCCTGGCCGCACAGCAGAAGCTGGGGTTATGGCCCGAGCGGCGGGCTGGGATTGGTTGTCGTAATCCTGCTCGTCCTGCTGCTCTTGGGATACCTCCGTTTTTGATCGCCCGTGCCGCGAAGGAGGCTTCATGGTGTGCCATGGATTCTACGCGGACGTGCGGGAGGATACCGACCATGAATGATCGACCGCTGGATGACGTGCGAGCGCGGATGCAAGGGATTCGCTGCGAAATCGACCAGGATCTGGAGGACGTGTCCGCCAGCGCCCGCAGCATGGTCGATTGGAAGCACTACGTGAAGACCTATCCATGGGTCTGTTTGGGGACGGCGGCCGCGCTGGGATTTCTGATCGTTCCCAAACGATCGACGGCGATCAACGCCGACTTGGCCGCCGCGACCGAAGCGGCAAACGCCGTGCATCCGGTCGGCAATTCGGCGTCGGTTGCCGCGCGCGGATTGGTCGAGGAGCTCGTGGCAACCGTCGCGAGCGTCGCGGTCCGTGAGGCAATCGCATACTTAGGATGCTGGGTGAAACGACAATGAACCTGCGCAACGGATCAATTCCCGCGCCGCCGAACGGGGTCGCCAAGGACATGGGCGAGTTGACGCACGACATCGTGTCGCTCGTCGAGC
>Ga0181529_10008447_pt1 | contig 10022 bp, 9 predicted proteins | sample PEATcosm2014_Bin_36_FD_119763 | JGI IMG/M metagenome (GOLD analysis project Ga0181529, IMG submission 119763) | Peatland microbial communities from MTU Mesocosm Facility, Houghton, MI, USA - PEATcosm2014_Bin10_30_metaG | ecosystem: Environmental > Terrestrial > Soil > Wetlands > Peat | place... | reverse complement strand
GCCGCAGGAATTGTTGCCGGCCATGCCGCCGATGGTGCAGCGCGCGTGCGTGCTGGGATCGACCGGGAAGAACAGCCCGTGCGGCTTCAGCGCCGCGTTCAGATGCCCCAGCACCAGCCCGGGCTCGACCAGCGCGGTGCCGGCCGCGGCATCCACCGCCAGCACGCGCTTCAGATACTTGCTGCAATCGATCACCAGCGCGCGGTTGACGGTCTGCCCGCACTGGCTGGTGCCGCCGCCGCGCGCCAGCACCGGCACGTCGGCCTCGCGGCAGATCGCCAGGGCGGCGGCGACGTCGTCGATGCCGCGCGGCACGATCACGCCCTCGGGCATCACCTGGTAGATCGAGGCGTCGGTGGCATAGCGACCCCGGTCGGGCTCGGCGAACAGGACTTCGGCCTGCGTCTCCCGGCGCAGTCGGTCGGCCAGATCGGAGCGGGCGAGGGGGGTCATGGGCGAGGCCTCATTGCGGCAACCCGGTTTGATCACAGATCGGCCGCGCCTTGGCAACACGATGCTTGCGCGCGATGCCGTGGCTGCTACGCTACCATCGGATGAGGATCGTCAGCAGTGTATCAACAAAGAGATAACCGCCATGAATGGTGAGACCGGGCGTTCCAGCAAGAAACGTTGGTTCGTGTTGTTCCTGATCAGCCTGATGTACTTCATCGCCTATCTCGACCGGGTGAACATGTCCACCGCGGCGCCGGTCATCAGCAAGGAATTCGGCTTCGACAAGATCACAATGGGCTTCATCTTCAGCGCCTTCGTCTGGAGCTATGCGATCTTCCAGATTCCGGGCGGCTGGCTGGGCGATCGGTTCGGACCGCGGCGCGTATTGACGGCGCTGTTCGGCTGCTGGTCGGTGATGGTCGGACTGGTCGCCGCGGCCACCGGGGTGACGTCCTTCGCCGCCACCCGGTTCCTCGTCGGCATCGGCGAGGCCGGTGCGTTTCCGACCGCGACGCGGTCCATGCAGCTCTGGTTCCCGCGCCATGAACGCGGCCTCGTGCAAGGCGTTTCCCATAGCGCGAGCCGCCTCGGCGCCGCCATCGCGCCGCCGCTTGCGGTCGCGATCATTACGGCGTTCGGCTGGCGATGGGTGTTCTATATTTGCGGCGGACTTGGGCTGATCTGGTCCGTGCTGTGGTATTTTGCCTACCGAAATTCGCCGGAAGAACAACGGTCCGTCAGCCGCGGCGAACTCGCGTATATCCGCGGCATCGACGAGGCGGGAAACATCAAGCCGCCGCAGATCGGGCATGCGTCGGCCTTGCCGTGGGGGATCCTGTTCCGGTCCCCCAATATGTGGGCCATGATGTGCGCCTACTTCACCTATGTTTATTGCCTGTGGATCTTCCTGAGCTGGCTGCCGTCCTATCTCATCGAGTTCCGCCATTTCACTTTGCTCAAGGTCGGCATCTTCGCCTCGTTGCCGCTGTGGGCCGGCGTTGTCGGCGACACGGTCGGCGGCCTGGCGACCGACTGGCTGCTGGTGAAGACCGGGCGCACCAGGCTTTCGCGCCGGCTGGTGGCGATCGTGGGCATGCTGGGCTGCGCGGTGTTCATCGTGCCGGCCGCGCTGACCGACAGTGCCTATACCGCCATCGCTTGCCTGACCGCGGCGCTGTTTTTCCTTGAGTGCACGATCGGGCCGTCGTGGTCGGTGCCCATGCATGTCGGCGGCCAGTATTCCGGCACCGTGTCCGGCGTGATGAACATGGCCGGCAACATCGGCGGCGCCTTGTCGCCGATCGTCTTCGGCGTGCTCGTCCAATATGGCTCCTGGCAGGCGCCCTTCATTGTCGCCGCGGGTTTACTCGTCTTCGGCGCGGCGGTTTGGGCGTTCTGGCTCGATCCGGAGAAATCGGTGATCGAGCGGTGAGCGGGGGGTTCCCCGGCGGCGGTTAAAATTTTTAGGGCGAACGCTATATGAATGCCGGCCGACCAGGAGACCATGCCGTCATGACCCACCACGAACCCCGCCGCGCCGCCGGCCGCCATTTCCTCCAGATCCCAGGCCCGACCAACGTGCCGGATCGCGTGCTGCGGGCGATCGACAACCCCACCATGGACCATCGCGGCCCCGATTTTGGCCGCCTCGGCCTGCGCATCCTGGCCAACCTCAAGCAGATATTCCGCACTGCGGGGCCGGTGGTGATCTACCCGGCCTCGGGCACCGGCGCGTGGGAGGCGGCGCTGACCAACACGCTGTCGCCGGGCGATACGGTGCTGATGTGCCGCACCGGCTGGTTCGCCACCCTGTGGAAGGACATGGCCGTAAAGCTCGGCCTCGACCCGGTGTTCATCGACACCGACTGGCGCCGTGGCGCCGACGTCGCCGCCATCGGGGCGGCCCTGGCGGAGGACAGCGCACACCGGATCAAGGCGGTGTGCGTGGTGCACAACGAGACCTCCACGGGCTGCACCAGCCGCATCGACGAGGTGCGCGCGGCGATGGACGCGGCGGCGCATCCGGCGCTGCTGATGGTCGACACCATCTCCTCGCTCGCCAGCATCGACTACCGGCACGACGAATGGGGAGTCGATGTCACCGTGGCGGGGTCGCAGAAGGGGCTGATGCTGCCGCCCGGCCTGTCGTTCAACGCCATCAGCGCCAAGGCGCTCGAGGCGGCGGCATCGGCCAAGCTGCCGCGCAGCTACTGGGACTGGCGGCCGATGCTGGCGGCCAACGCCACCGGCTACTTCCCCTACACGCCGGGCACCAACCTGCTCTATGGCCTCGACGCGGCGCTGACGATGCTGGTGGAGGAAGGGTTGGACAACGTGTTTGCCCGTCACGACCGCCACGCCGAGGCCACCCGCCGCGCCGTGCGGGCCTGGGGGCTGGAAATCCAGTGTGCCGAGCCGCGGCACTATTCGTCCTCGCTGACGGCGGTGCGGCTGCCCGAGGGCCATTCGGCCAACGCGCTGCGGGCGATCATCCTGGAAAAATTTAACATGAGCCTGGGCAACGGACTGGGTCCGCTGAACGACCGGGTGTTCCGCATCGGCCACCTCGGCGATTTTTCCGACCTCATGCTGGTGGGCACGCTGGGCGGCGTGGAGATGGGCCTGCGCGCCGCCGGCGTGCCGCACCGACCCGGCGGGGTGCAGGCGGCGTTGGATTACCTGGCGGGGAATGCCTGAATCAGCCAGAGCAAGGAAAGGGAGCGAACCGATGATCGAAGCGTGGAGCTGGCCGACACCGAACGGCCACAAGGTGCACATCGCCCTGGAGGAGCTGGGACTCCCCTACAAGGTGATCCCCGTCGACATCGGCGCCGGCGATCAGTTCAAGCCGGAGTTCCTGGCGATCAACCCGAACCACCGCATCCCCGCCATCGTCGATCCCGACGGGCCGGGCGGCAAGCGGATAACCCTGTTCGAGTCCGGCGCGATCCTCATCTACCTGGCCGAGAAGGCCGGCCGGCTGATCCCGAAAGACCCGCACGCCCGCTACACCTGTCTGCAATGGCTGATGTTCCAGATGGGCGGGATTGGGCCGATGTTCGGCCAGTACGGCCATTTCGCCAACTACGCGCCGGAGAAGATCCCGTACGCCATCCAACGCTATCAGAACGAAGTGATCCGCCTGCACCGCGTGCTGGAGAAGCGGCTCTCCGCGGCCGAGTGGCTGGCCGGCAACGAATACTCGATCGCCGACATCATCACCTATCCCTGGCTGCGCAACCCGCATCGCCGCAACATCGACTTCAACGATTTTCCCAGCGTGAAGCGCTGGTTCGAGGCGATCGACGCCCGTCCGGCGGTGCAGCGCGGCTGCGCCGTGCTGGCGGAAAACCAGCGCCAGGGTCCGATCACGGACACCGCCCGGGAAGTGCTGTTCGGCAAGACTCAGTTCACCGCCCGCTGATACCGGCGCACGGCAACGCCGCTGTACGCGCGTTGACCCAACCGAAGCCGCACCGCCTCGACGCCGCGCACGACGGCGGCGCCGAGGCCGAAGACGGCAATGCCCATGCCGATGGCGGCGGCCAGAACGATCATCCGTGCCAGGAACATCTGTTGGAAGGTGTCGTTGGCGTGCATCCACAGCGTCATCATGTGTCAGTCCCCCTCACAGCGTTGGACCAGGCCAACGCCATGGTTCTTCACCGCATGTGATGGGTGAAGGATGGCGTTCGGCGGATAGGAATTCGACGGGTGCCGGAGCGCCGGCGCATAGGAATCCGATAGGTGCGGCGCGGGACGTGCGGTTCGGCGCGACTCGGTTCGCCGCCCGAACCGGAGCCTCGCCGCGGCGGCGCAGCGCACGACGATGGCCCCGACGCCGAACACGATGATGCCCATGCCGATGGCGGCGGCCAGAATCAACATCCGCGCCAGGAACATCTGCTGCAGGGTGTCGTTGGGGTGTATCCACGTCGTCGTCACGGTACGACCTCCATCGGCCGGACCGGCGCGCCGAGCGCCGTCACCGGCCCGCGCGAACCGTCCATGCGCGCCATGATCATCGCCCCCCGACCGGCCCGAAGAAGGGCAGGTCCGCCGTCAGCACCGCGCCGGACGACCGGGCGCGGCAGCGGATGTGGGAGAACCCCTGCGTCGCGAGCAGGGTCGCCAGCGCCGCACCGCGGCCGCACCCGCCGTCGCGAAGCACCACGTGCCCGCCCGGGGTCAGGGCGCGGTGCGCCAGCGCCAGCGCTTCGGCGGTTTCCGTCAGCGCCCCGCAGCGCGGCAGGATGACCAGGTCGGCCGCCGGCGTGGCGGTGCTGCGATCGTCCCGCCGCAGACAGGTCACCGCGGTGGCACCGTCGCGGATCAGGCCGCACGCCACCTCCAGCGCGGCCGGGCCGAGCACCAGCGCATGTGCGCCCGCGATCGGGCCGGCGCAGTCCAGCAAGTCGTCGACACCGCCGTCGGTTGGCGGCGCCGCCCGGGGAGCGCGCGTGCGCGCCTGGTAGGTGGCCATGCTTCAGCCCCCCGCCGAACCGTCGAACGAAACCGGCATGTGAGCCCTCGCCAAATGTGGTGGGCGAAGGATGGGGCGCGGCGAATAAGGATTCGACCGGTGCCGGAGGGTCGGCGCATAGGAATCCGATAGGCGAATTCGATCTCAGGACCACGCGGACAGGAACGATTGCCGCTGCGATGACTATCTTTACCGCGCACGGTGGTTGTATTGTCGCTGTCGGGACCCCTTACGGTATGGGAAGCACCTCTCGGCGCCGATGACCGCACGTATCCTCATCGTTGACGACATGCCGGCGAACACGCGTTTGCTCGAGGCCAAGCTGTCCGCCGAGTACTATCAGGTCGCCACCGCCCAGGACGGGTTCGAGGCCCTTCGCCTCGCCAAGGCCTGGCAGCCGGATCTGATTCTGCTCGACGTCATGATGCCGGAGATGGACGGCTACGAAACCTGCCGCCGGTTGAAGGACGACGCCGCCACCATCCATATTCCCGTCGTCATGGTCACCGCCCTGGGCGAGCCCAGCGAGCGGGTGCGCGGGCTGGAGGCGGGAGCGGACGACTTCCTGACCAAGCCGGTCGAGTACGACACGCTGTTGGCGCGGGTGCGCTCGCTGGTCCGGCTCAAGCGTCTGCTGGACGAATGGCGCCTGCGCGGCGAGACCGCCCGGGCGCTTGGCCTGACCGCCGAGGAACTGTCCCCGCCCTCGGTCGCCGGTGCTCGCGCGCTGGTGGTGGACGACTGGGATCTCGGCGCCCAGACCGTGCAGGATGCGCTGTCGCGCGAGGGCATCCTGCCCGGCCGCGCCGGCTCGGAGGCCGAAGCGCTGGCGCTCACCGCGGCGATTCCCTTCGACCTGGTGGTGCTCAGCCTGTCGATGACGGCGGAAGACCCGCTGCGGCTGGCCTCACACCTGCGCGCTACCGATGGCACGCAGGACATTCCGCTGCTGCTGATCGCCGAGCCCGAGCAGAAGGAACGTATTCTGCGCGGTTTCGACCTCGGCGCCAACGACTGGCTGCTGCGCCCGATCGACGAGAACGAGCTGCGCGCGCGCGCGCGCAACCAGATCCGCCGCAAGTTCTACCAGGACCGACTGCGCGCCGACCTCGGCACCGCGCTGGAGATGGCGCTGACCGATCCGCTCACCGGGTTCTACAACCAGCGCTACCTGATGCGGCATCTGCGCGGGCTGATGGCCACCGCCCAGGCCGGCGGGATCGCGCTGATGATGGTGGATGTCGATCACTTCAAGGTCATCAACGACCTCTATGGCCACCCGGTAGGCGACCGCGCGCTGAAGGCGGTGGCCGACACGTTGCGCGTGCGCACCCGCGTCTTCGACAGCATCGCCCGCTACGGCGGCGAGGAGTTCGTGGTGGTGATGCCGGGGGCCGGCCCGCAGGACGCCATCGTGGCCGCCGAGCGCCTGCGCACAGCCATCGAAGAGATGCAGTTCACCCCCGAACCCGGGGTGACGCACCCGATGACCATCAGTATCGGGGTCGCGTTCGGCAGCGGCCACAACCACAGCGCCGAGTTGCTGCTGCAGGCCGCGGACCAGGCCATGTACCAAGCCAAACAGGCCGGTCGCAACCGGGTGAGACTGGCCGCGACGCCAGCGGCCTGACGCCGCCGGAAGCTACTTTATCTTGGCTTCCTTGAAGGCGACGTGCTTGCGCGCCACCGGATCGTACTTGCGGAACTCCAGCTTGCCGGTCTGGGCGCGGGCGTTCTTTTTCGTCACATAGAAATAGCCGGTGTCCGCGGTGGACACGAGCTTGATCTGAATCGTGTTGGTTTTCGCCATGACAGAATATCCCTCGAAGGACCGCGCTCATCGCGCATTCGTGGGGGGGGCGTCAAGGGCGAAGAACGGCGGGGGGCCTCGGCCTGGCCTGCGTCACCGCGCCGGGCCCATCAGTGCGGCCGCGTAGGCCGCCGGCGTCTCGATCAGGGCGCGGGCCGCCGGCAGGTCGGTATCGCGCCCTTCGGCGGCCGGGCAGGCGTTGCGGATTTCCAGCATTTCCGCCGGCGGCAGCGGCGCCCGCGCCGAGCGGTGGCGCTGCAGCGCCCGCGTCATCAGGGACCCGCCCTGTTTCAGCGCGGCCAGTTGCTGGTTCAGCGCGTCGATGCCCAGGCTGGTGCAGACCTGCGGCAGCACCCCCAGGCCCTGGATCGGCCAGCCCCGCGGCGCCAGCACGCGGCTCCAGGTGATCAGCAGGTCACCCCCGTCGGGCAGCGGGGCGATGGTCTGCACCAGCCCCTTGCCGAGAGTCGAACTGCCCAGCACCACCGCGCGCCCCTGGTCGGCCAGGGCCGCGGCCAGGATTTCGGCGGCGCTGGCCGAACGGCCGTCCACCAGCACAACCACCGGCAAGCCATGCGCCAGATCGGCGCCGCCGGCGCGGAACTGGTGCGCCGCGGCCGGATCCCGGCCTACGGTCATCGCCACGATCCCGTTTGGAATCAGGGTGTCGGCCGCCGCCGCCGCCTGGCGCAGCAGCCCGCCGCGGTTGTCGCGCAGATCCAGCACCAGGCCCCGCGGCGGCGGCGAGGCAGCCAGGCCAAGCACGATCTCATGCGCCAGCCGCGCGCCGGTATCGCTGCTGAAGCTGCTGACCCGCAACAGCAGAAGGTCGCCCACCCGGGTTGCCGCCACCGTCTCCGGCGGCACCAGGGCACGCGTCAGTTGCACGCTACGCGTCTTCCTGTCGCGGCCGCGCAGCGACACCACCACTGGCGTTCCCGCCGGCCCGTCGAGCAGCGCGTTCACCGATTCGAGGTCGGCGTGCTGGGTGGTTTGTCCGTCCACCTCCAGCACGCGATCGCCGGCGCGGATGCCGGCCAGCGCCGCCGGCCCGTCGGCGGCGACGTCCTGCACCACGAAATCGGCACCGCGGCGAACCATGTGCACCCCGATGCCCGCCCGGCCGGCGCGGCGGATCCGGTCGTCGGCTGCGTCGGCCGGCGGCGCATAGCGCGAATACGGGTCCAGGTGGTTGAACAGTTCGTCGAAGAAGTTCCGCAGGACACCCTGCGTGCCGGCTCGTCGTACCGCCTCGGAGGCGTCCCAGCCCGCCCGCACCATCTGTGCCGCCGCCTCGCCCCAGCCCGCGGCATCGTCCGGTGCGGGCGGCGGGCGGGTGGCCACGGTGCGGGTGCCGGCGGTCAGCCGCAGCGCGCCGTCGCGCACTTCCACCGCCAGCCGCGCATCGAGCGTGGCTAACCCGCGCAACCCCCACAGCGCGAGCTGCCAGACCGGCACCACATCCAGCGTTCGCGGCGCCATGAAGGCAAGCGCGCTGGCCGTGACCTGTGCCACCAGGCGCTCATCCAGCGTCTGACCCGGCACGAACGGCTCGGCCGCGGCCGGCAGCACGATGCAAAGCACCAGCAGGAACGAGACGATCCTCACCGTTGCCGGGAACGCCCCCTCCCGTGCCCAGCGCCCGCGCCGGGGCCATCGAGGATGTGGAACACCAGTCCACCGGTCACCGGGCTCGCCTCGGCGAGCAGCACTTCGACCTCCTGTGTCAGACGGTAGGTGAAGCGCGTGCGGCGGCCCGAGAGGGTCTGGGTCGCTTGGTCGTAAAACCAGTAATCGTCATGCAAGGAAGTCACCGGGACGAGTCCGCTTGCGCCGCTGGCCGCAACTGTGACGAAAAGACCGAACCGGGTCACGCCGGAAATGCGCGCGGCGAACACCGATCCGATTTTGTCTGCCATGAACGCGGCCAGGTAGCGGTCGATGGCGTCGCGCTCGGCCAGGGCAGCGCGGCGCTCGGTCGCGGTAATGTGTTCGGCCCAGTCGGCCAGCGCCGGCACTTCGGCCTCGGCCAGCCCGCCCTCACCCAGGCGCAGCCCGCGGATCAGCGCGCGGTGCACGAGCAGGTCGGCGTAGCGCCGGATCGGGCTGGTGAAATGGGCATAGCGCGCCAGCGCCAGGCCGAAATGGCCGATATTTTCCACCGCGTAGGCGGCCTGCGACTGGCTGCGCAGCATCACCTCGTTGATCAGCGGCGCCGACTCGCTGCCGGCGACCTGTTTCAGCACCCGGTCGAGGTCGCGCGGATGGAGCTGGTTGCCCGGCGCCAGCGTGATCTCGAGCGTGCGCAGGAAGCCGCGCAAGGCCTCCAGCTTTTCCTCCGAGGGCGGGGCATGCACCCGGTAGACGCAGGGTTGGTGTAGCCGCTCCAGTTCCTCGGCGGCGGACACGTTGGCCAGCACCATGAACTCCTCGATCAGCCGGTGGCTGTCGAGTCGCGGCCGCGGCGCCACGGCGGTCACCCGACCCGCCGCGTCGAGCACGACCCGCCGCTCGGGCAGGTCGAGGTCCAGCGTGCCGCGGGCGTCGCGGGCGGCCAGCAGGGCACGGAAGGCGGCGTAAAGGGCGGGCAGCGGCAGGGCGGGATCGGCCTCGCCCGTGTCGTGCGCGGCCTGCACCTGTTCGTAGGTGAGGCGGGCGGCGCTGCGCATCAGGCCACGGCCGAACCGGTGCGCCGTCTTATGTCCGGCGGCGTCGATGCGCATTTCGGCGAACAGGCAGCCCCGGTCCTCGCCGGGACGCAGGCTGCACCAGCCGTTCGACAGCGCCTCCGGCAGCATCGGCACGACGCGGTCGGGGAAGTAGCAGGAATTGCCACGGGTGCGCGCCGACCGGTCGAGCGCCGAGTCGGGGCGGACGTAGTGCGCCACGTCGGCGATCGCCACCAGCAGGCGGAACCCGTCGCCTTCCGGGACGGCGAACACCGCGTCGTCGAAGTCGCGGGCGTCCTCGCCGTCGATGGTGACGAGGGGAATGTCGCGCAGGTCTGCGCGGCCGTCCGGCCCGACGCCGCGGGCGCGGGCGGCCTCGGCGAGGGCGGCGGCGGGGAATTCCACCGGGATGTCGTGGGTGTGGATGACGATCAGGCTGACCGAGCGGGCGTCGCCCATGGTACCCAGGCGTTCCACCACGCGAGCCGGCTTCAGCCCGAAGGCCGCGGAGGGCAGGGGGGCGGCCAGCACGATCTCGCCGGCCTTGGCCTCGGCCGCCTCGCCGGGCGGCACCACCCATTCGGCCTTCGAGCGCCGGTCGGTGGGC
>Ga0181529_10008446_pt1 | contig 10024 bp, 5 predicted proteins | sample PEATcosm2014_Bin_36_FD_119763 | JGI IMG/M metagenome (GOLD analysis project Ga0181529, IMG submission 119763) | Peatland microbial communities from MTU Mesocosm Facility, Houghton, MI, USA - PEATcosm2014_Bin10_30_metaG | ecosystem: Environmental > Terrestrial > Soil > Wetlands > Peat | place... | reverse complement strand
CCCCGGCAAACGAACTTTGTTTGACGGGGTGGAAGCCGAAGGGACGGGGCCAATTTTCCTCATTTCTTTGTTGCTCGTCGCTCCAGTAACCGGCTACAGTTCGCTCCTCGCGCCTCGAACTGAGAAAAATTGGCTCCCGTCGCTGTCGTGCCAGTATAGGTCGATACAGCCTAATCCACGATAAGCGTCAGCAAGACCTGGTGTTGAACGCCATTGGAGGTCGCCGTGACGGGAATTGAGTAGCTGGCTGCCGGGGTGATGCCAGTGCTGGTGGGAGGCGGCGGCGTAGTCAGACCGAGGCTGCCGCCGGACTCCGTGCAACTGGAGATGCCGCCTATGAGCGCCGCCAGCAACGCGGCCAGCAGCAGTGCCCGCCTCCGTCGCCGCAAGGCGAAGGGCAAGAGCGCCAGCCCGCAGGCCAGCGGCAGAACCGGCCAGGCAACGGGGCGAGAGAGGCTGGCCGAGGGAATGGTCAGTCCGGTGGCAATCTCCACCGTAACATTGCTGCTTCCATTGGCGGCAATGCCGATACTTGCTGGATTGAAGGTGCAGGCGCTATTCGGCGGCAGGCCGCTGCACTGAAATGTGAAGACTCCCTGCGAGCCGCCAAGCGGCGCAATCGACAGCGTGTAATTGGCGGTCTGGCCGTCTGTAATCGTTTGCGTGGAGGAGCCGGAGGGCATCATGGCAAAATCGAAGCCCCTGCCCGTCAATGAGATGAAGGAGCCGGAGGGAAGAGCGCTGCTGGTTGCCGTCAGGCTGCCGCTCTGTACACCGGCGCTGGCCGGCGCGAATTCGACGCCTACCGTGCAACTGGCCCCCGCCGCAAGCGTCGATGAACAGGTGTTGTTGACCAGCTTGAAGCCCGTGGTTGCCGTCAGCGCGAAGCTGTTCAAGCTGTTCACGCTGTCGGGATTGGTGATGGTCACCGTCTTGGCGCTGCTGGCAAGGCCGGCCCCGGTCTGCGCAAAGGTCAGCAACCCCGGCTGAAAGAGGACCGATCCCGGCACTCCGCCCGTTCCGTTCAGGGGCACACTGGCGATCGTCTGCGCGCCGGATGCGATCGTCAGCGCTCCGGCATATGGCCCGTTGAGTGTGGGCGAAAAGATGACGGCCACGGTGCAGCTTGCACCCGCCGCCAGGCTCGTGCCGCAGGAGTTGGCGCTCGCCACCTGGCTGAAGGGCGGCGTCAGCGTAAAGAGCAGCGAACTGGCTGTCGCGCTGCCGTTGTTGGTAAGGGTCTCCAACTGCGAGAGGCTGGATTGGCCGGGCGAGACGACGGGAAAGCTGAGCAGCGCGGGATTCACGTTCACTCCGCCCGCGGCCACTCCCGTTCCACTCAGAGGCACCGTCGCCGCCGCAACGCCGGAGGTCGTCGAAGAGACCACCACTTCTGCCTCGCTGCCGCCCGCCGAGGCCGGCGTAAAGACGATCTGCACCGAGCAACTGTTTTCTCCGCTCACGTTGCTGAGCGTGCTTCCGCAGGTGCTGGCGCTCCAGGCAAAGTTGGCAGCATTCAATCCGCTGATCTGAAAGCCCACATTGGCCAGCGGCGAGCCGCCGGAATTGGTCACCGTCAGCGTCTGCGGCAAACTGGCTTTCGACACCTGCTGCGCCGCAAAACTCAGGCTAGAAGGGCTGACCGTCATCGCCGGCGCCGCGACGGCCGTGCCGCTCAGCGCCACCGTCTGCGTATTCAGCAGATCGGAGACCGTCAGTGTTCCGCTCTGCGCGCCGGCCACCTGCGGATAAAACTGCACATTGATCGCGCAACTGGAGTTCGGCGCCAGACTCACACCGCAGTTGTTCGACTGCTGAAAGGCGCCGCTGACCGAGATGGCGATCGATGTCAGGTTGACTCCGCCGCTATTGGTCAGCGTCACATATTGCGGAGCGGAAAGCTCTCCCGCACCGGTGCTGCCAAAGGTCAGCGTTGTGGCCGAGAGCGTGCCGGTCGCCGGCCCAGTCCCGGTCCCCGAAGCCGTCAGCAGGGGATTCATCCAGATGCCGCGGCCATAGGTTGCGGCAATCAGTTCATGTGCGCTCGATGAAGCGGGCTGTGCGCTGAGCGCGACCGCCGGCGCCTGCGGCAATCCACTTCCAAACGGCGCCCAGCAGCCCGGGATTTCGACATTGCAAGCGGCAATCTGGCGGGTCGCGTAGACTCCCATATCTGTCGCCACATAGACGGTATTCGCATCCTGCGGATCCACGACCAGGCTATTGGCCGGAGCCGCCGGCAGATTGGAGGCCATATCGGTCCAGCTCAGCCCGCCGTTGGTGGTGCGATAGACCACCTGCACATTCTGCTGGGGCGTCGGAACTCCTTGCACGGTCACATACGCCGTTTGCCCGGTCGGGTCATGTGGATCGATGAAGATGCTGGAGATGTCGTAGTTGAAGGCGTTCAAGCCATGGCTGTCATTCGCAACCGCTCCAGAGGTCAGATCGTTCCAACCAGTCCAGAGTTCGGTCGCCTTGTTGTAGGTTGCGCTCAGCACATGGCCGGCAAGGGTTGCGCCGCCATTGGCCTCGCCGTACATTCCCGCGTACACTACCTCGCCGCCCTGCGGCAACGCCGAGGAGACGGGCAGCGCCATCGCCGCCATCGAATGGATCAGGGCATTCGCCGAACAATCGTTGTCGCCGGTGATCCCGTCGAGAATGGGACTGATGGCGTTGGCAGCGCTCCAATTTTCGCCATTGGCCGGTCCGCGCCAAACCCGGCAGGTGGCGATCAGCAACTGTGTGGGGTCCAGCGGATCCACCAGAAAGAAGGCCGGGGCATAGGGCGGCTCTTCCGCCATGCTCAGTCCGTCCCGCACCACATCGGCGGTGGTTTCCGTCAGCGAGCCAGGGTCGGTCGAATAGTTCAGCACCGCATTGAATTCACCCGGTGTGCCGCCCGACGGCGGCGTGCCCAGATAGATCGAGACACCTGCCTCATTATTCGCGTACCAGTTCGATGCGTTGCCCGGATCGATCGCCACCGGCCCGCCCTCGCCGCTTAGGATCTCAGGCCAATCCGCCGTAACCGCAGTGCTGCCCGCCACCCCGGCGATCCCATTCACTCCCAATCCCGCCATCATTGTGTACGGCGTCGAGCCAGCCTGCGAGATGCTCTCCACCTCCGCCAGCGAACCCAATCCAGCATTCAGATTCTGAAAGTGGCTGGCATCGCTCGAGGAACACACCGCTCCTGTCTCGCCAATAGCGTCGGTCGAGCGCCAAAGCCCGCTATCGTTGCCGACCAGAATCTCCGGCGGATTGGTCAGCGTGTTGCTCAGATTGGCCGCGTTCCACTCGAGTGCATGCTGGTACGGGCCGACTTGCGCGCTCATGCAGGTCTCGGCATTGGTGGTATTGCGCCAGACGCAGCCCTGGTTGTAAGGACACATCGTCTTCCACAGATCGTCGGCCCCGGCCAGCAGCATCGTCTCCTGCCCGGAGGGAATCGCCGCCAGAGCCAGCGTGTAATCTCCGTCCGTGATCGAGGTGTCGAAGGGCGGCGCGTTCTCCAGCGCGGCGGTATTCCACTGCTGAGAGAAGCTGATCGTCGAACTCGCGCAACTGCCGGCGCTCGCCGAGCACACATCCTGCCAGATTCCCAGATCGTCGTTGTATACGCCGTTGAAATCGGCCACTGTCCAGGCAAAGGTATCGCCGGTCGTGGGATTTACCGCCAGCGCTCCGCGGAAGATGGGGCAGCCGGTCGAACCGAGGCTGCCCGTATAGGAAGAACAAAGCTCCGCGCTCTCCAGCAATTCAGCCCCCGGCTGCGAGGCCATGCGGGTAAAGGTGATGCCATCCGAGGACTGATAGTAGCCGTGGTAGCGCACCGCCGCGATAAACAGCTTGCGCACCGGATTCCACACGACGGAAGTGGCCGCATTGCCATCCCAGCCCCCGCTGCCGCTACCGTAGGCCGGCCCCTGCACCGCACCGTTCGCGCCGTCGGTGATGGTGGCCAGCGTCCAGGTGGCGCCTGCGTCCTGCGAGTAGTAAAGGCCTTTGAAGCTAGCGCCATACCAAACCGCATTCACCAGCGAGCCTTCCCGCGACTGCGAAACCGCGGCCACCACCAGATCGGGGTTGACCGTGCTCCAAGCAAAGCCGGCAAAACCCTCTCCGATGAAGCTGTAGACGGGACTCGCGGTGGCCGGTGTTCCTGAGATCAGGCTCCAGGTTGTTCCCCCGTCGGTCGAACGCAGAATTCCCGCGCCGTAGTAAGAGTCGAGAGCGTCATTCGGGTCTCCGGTTCCGGCCAGAATCACGCCTGATCCTCCCGGCTGCACCGTCAGCGCGCCAATACTGATCGAGGCGTCCTGGACGCTGCTCAACGCGGAAAGATCGTCGGTAAGAGGAGTAAAGCTCACGCCCGTGGAGGCACCCGCGTTCTGCGACTTCCAGACTCCGCCGCCGGTGGTTCCCACATACAGCGTGTAGCCGGTCGCATCCGATGGGTCCAGCGCCAGCGCCGAAACCCGCCCGGTCACCAGGTTATAGCTCTGCGACTGAACCGCTTGTGGCCCCAGAGGCTGCCAGGTGGCGCTGCCGGCCGAGACCATCGGCTGCGCAGCGGCGAAGGCTCTGCGCGTGCCGTGCAGTTGCGGCCCGCCCCGCTTCCAGCCCCGCGCCGCCAAAAACCGCTCCGCCGCCGCCACGCGCGGTGGCACCTTCGCCCGCTGGGCCGCCGCCGGAAGTTGCTGCGCACGGGCGCTGAGCGGCGCATTCTGCAACCCAGCCGCAATCACAACCCATGCGGCCAGGACTAGCCAAATACCGCTCCGGCGCGCGGCAATGCACTTCCCTGCCCTGCCGTAGCGGGCAGCCACACCGTCAGACCACTGATTTACCCATCTGTTCACACGCGCCCCGGCTGCTATTCCGAAATCCCCTCCCTTTTTTATCGGCTGGCTCCGAGGGGGACTTGATCGGGATACAAGAACTTATAACGTGCGAAACGCGCAGACTGCGGGATTGAAATTGGTTGGATTATAGACCACTTAGGGAACAATATGCACTCGCTATGATAGATTCTTGTTCAAATGGTCTCTCTTGATGACTATCGCTGGCCACAATTGCTCGGAGGCTACAGAATTCCATTTGATGTGCGTCCATTGCTTTCAAGACTTGAAAGCGAAAAGGACACGACACCAGTCTGGAAGGAACTTTGGAATGAACTACATCATCAAGGAGATGTGGGCGAGGCTTCTTATGCAGCAGTCCCGCAACTCGTGAGGATTTACCGGAAACGCGGAATTGTAGACTGGAATACCTTCGCCATTGTTGCGATTATCGAACTGGCACGGAAGGAAGGCACAAATCCTGATCTTCCTGATTGGCTGAAGGAAAGCTACTTTCGTGCGATAACGGAACTGGCGCAAATCGCGGTTGGAGAGGTATTGTTTACCGATGATCCGTATGCGGTTCGATCTATGCTCGGCATCATAGCAATTGAAAGAGGCTGCCGAACTTATGGGAAGTTTCTCGTCAATTACACCGAAGACGAAATGCAGGAGATCGAATCTCGCGCATGAAAAAGACCTTGCACTTGGAGGTCTGTGACTTTCGTGCGCGTAAACGCCGTATGCCTGGACGACCAGTCAACCATCGGCGGGCAGCTACCAGCTTCCCCATGCACGGCTGATGTAATCCAGCAGAACCATCGCGATCAGAAAGAGATAGATGAAGATGCAGGCCCCCACGCTGAGCATATTCAGCTTGGTGCTCCACTTCAGGTGCATCGAGTAAAGCGCCACCAGTGTCGCCTGCGCAAAGGCGATCGTCAATACCAGAATCGGATTCAGTATGCCCAGCTTCAGATACGAAGCCGCAATCGTCAATCCAACGCCCGCCAGCAGCGCCAGATAGACCGCCGCATAGACCCAGGGGCTGACAATCTCTTCCGCCTGTCCGTATCCTTCGCTCATGCCGCCCTCCTCATCGATTCCCAATTGCCTGTTCTCTATTCCCTGTCACTCAATGCCGGTTGATCAGATACAACAGCGGAAACAGAAAGATCCAGATGATGTCCACGAAATGCCAGTAGAGGCCAAAGTATTCGACAAATGCGGTGTGGCCCGCAGTATACGCACCGGCTCTTGCGCGAAAGAGAATGAAAGCCATCAGTCCCATGCCCACGATCATGTGCAGCGCGTGCATTCCCGTCATGGCGAAGTAAAGGGAAAAGAAAAGCTCTGTATGGCGCGCCTCATCCAGCGGCAAAGGCGCGGTTCCCGCCGCCACCGGGTCGGAATCCGGGTCGAGAAAGGATTGCAGGCTGTAATGCTCGCCGGGAATGTGATGCTTGTCGAACTTCTCCTTGTACTCTCCGCCCTTGATGCCCAAAAATACCAGGCCCAGAACGAAGGTGAGCGCCAGGCAGAGAACCAGCCCGCCCTGGCGTCTCATTCGCGCATTCCATACCGCCAGCGTCATGGTGAAGCTGGAGGTAATCAGCAGCACTGAATTGATTCCGCCCCAAAGGACGCTCAACTGCCGCGAACCTGCGACGAAGGCCGGATAATACCAGTTGCGATAGATCAGATAGACGACGAAGAGTCCGCCGAAGAACATCACTTCCGTCAGCAGGAAGAGCCACATGGCGAAGCTCGAAGTGTCGGCCTGCTGCTCGACGGAGTTGAAGTGGTGAAGCAGATAGGGCGCGGCACCAGCGTGGGCCTGATCGGCCGCTCCCGGCTTGCCCTGCGCATGCACGGAACTATCCGGCACTGGCCACCTCCTTCTGCTGCTCCCGCTGCTGGCCTTCGAGCCAGGCGTAGTCGTATGCCTCGTGGTCCATCACCGGCATGACGGCAAAGTTCTCGGTGAGTGGCGGCGACTGCGACTGCCACTCCAGGCCCGTCGCCTGCCAGGGGTTGTCGCCGGCGATAGCGCCGTAGCGCAGCGACCAGGTCAGGTAGAGCACCGGCAGCAGATACCCCACGCCGAGAATCGTCGCTCCCGCCGTTGAAAAGACATTGAGAATCTGAAAGTCCGGCGGATACTCCGCATAGCGCCGGGGCATTCCCAGCGTGCCCAGAATGAACTGAGGAAAGAAGGTCAGGTTGAAGCCGATAAAGGTGACCACCGCCGCCAGTTGCGAAATCTTCTCCGGATACATCCGCCCGGAGATCTTCGGCCACCAGAAGTGAATGCCGGCCAGAAATGCCATCAGCATTCCCCCCACCATCACAAAATGAAAGTGGGCCACGATGAAGTAGGTCTCGGTCAGGTGAATATCCGTTCCCGATGTGCCCAGAAAGACGCCCGTCATGCCGCCGATGGTGAACAGCCCCATGAAGCCGAAGGCATAGAGCATCGGCGTTTCAAAGGTGATCGATCCCTTGTACAGCGTGAAGGTCCAGTTGAAGATCTTGATGGCCGAAGGCACCGCGACCAGCATCGTCAAAAGCGAGAAGACCAGCACCGCGTAATTGGAGATGCCCATGATGAACATATGATGTGCCCATACAAAGAAGCCGAAGACCGCAATGGCGACCGATGAAAACGCCACCGCCGTATAGCCGAAGACGCGCTTGCGGCTGAAGGTCGAGACCACTTCAGAGATGACGCCCATGCCCGGCAGAATCATGATGTAGACGGCGGGGTGGGAGTAGAACCAGAACAGATGCTGAAAGAGCAGCGAATCGCCGCCCTTGGCTGGATCGAAGACACCGATGCCAAAGGCGCGCTCCAGAACCACCAGCACCAGCGCGATGGCCAGTACCGGCGTGCCCAGCACCATCAGAATGCTGGCCGCGTAATTCGACCAAACAAAGAGCGGCAGCCGGAACCATGTCATCCCCGGCGCGCGCATCTTGTGAATGGTGACGATGAAGTTCAGTCCGGTAAAGATGGAGCTGAAGCCGGTGATGAAGATCGCCATACCAGTGGTAATCACGTTGGTATTGACGTAGTGCGTCGAGAGCGGCGTCGTGAAGGTCCAGCCCGTATCCACGCCGCCGGTAATCATCGCATAGAGAGCCAGGATGCCGCCGCCCATGTAGAGATACCAGCTCGCCAGATTCATCCTGGGCATCGCCAGATCCTTGGCGCCGATCATCATCGGCAAAAAGAAATTGCCCAGCGTGGCCGGCACTGACGGCACCAGAAAGAAGAAGATCATGATAACGCCGTGCATCGTAAAGACCTTGTTATAGGTATCGGCGGCCATCAGATCCGACTGCGGCGTCAGCAACTCCAGGCGGATCAGCCCCGCCAGCGCTCCGCCGATGAAGAAGAAAAACGTGATCGAGATCAGGTAGAGAATTCCGATCCGCTTGTGATCGCGGGTCAGCAGCCAGCTCAGCAGGCCGTTCTCCCGTGTCAGATAGTTGTCCTTCGGAATCCGGGCCGTCGTTTGGTCGGGAAGACTGACAATGGTGTTCGTGCTCATGGCTTCACCGTTCCTTTCGAGACCGGCCCTTGAACCGCGGGAGCCTGCGCCGCGCCTTCATTCTCCGGAAGCAGATCCGTGGTGGTCAGCGTCTGCTGAATGCGGTAGTTGGTGTCCAGGTGCTTGATGTATTCCACCAGCGAGATCACTCCCTCCTCGCTGATCTGCCCCTGATAGGTGGGCATGATCGGCGCAAATCCCTGAGTCACGTGCTGCGAGGGATTCAAGATCGCCTCGCGCAGATACGCATCGTCGGCAATCACCGTTCCGCCGGTGGCCAGCGGCAGCTTGGCGCCGTATACATTTGCCAGGGAGGGCCCGCGCGCATCCGGCCGCGCGTTGTGGCAGGCAGCACAACTCAGGCTGGCAAAGAGCCGCTCGCCGTTCTGCGCCAGCGACGCGCCGCTGGTCGAGCTGGCCAGCCACTTGCGGTATTCCTCCGGCGACTGCACCACCACATCGCCGATCATCCGGGAGTGGTTGGTCCCGCAATACTGGCTACAGAAAAGATGGTAGGTTCCCGGTGCCGTGGCCTCGAACCATACCGTTGTGTAGCGGCCGGGAATCACCTCGCGCTTGACGCGAAAGGCGGGAATCGAAAAGCTGTGAAAAACATCCTCGGAGATCATCGTCAATTGCACCGCCTGGCCCGTGGGCACGTGCAGCGCGTTGATCTCGTGCTGGCCGCCGGGATGCTCCACCTTCCACATCCACTGCTTGCCCACCACGTAAATATTCATCGCATTGGCCGGAGGCGTGAAGACGCGGAAGTAGATCAGCGCGCCCCAGACGAACATCACCAGAAACAGGCCCAGAGGAATGATCGTCCAGGTCGCTTCCAGCAGCGTCGAGCCTTCCACCTGCACCGCCACCGGATGGCGCTTCCGGCTATAAAGAATCGAGAAGCTGACGACTAGCAGGACCACGATCGTCAATCCGATCAAACTCACCAGAAGAATGAAAAAATACAGCGCGTCCATCTGCGGGGCAATCTTCGACGCCTCCGGCGGCAGGAGCGCGAAGTTCGTCAACCACTTGACGAGAAACTGCCAGATTACTGGACTAATATGGCTCATTCCGTTATCCGTCCACTTTCTTGTCTGTCCCCGGCTGGCCGCCGCTGCGAGCGTCACTGCGGAAGTTCGCCAGCATGAATCCTCCCAGCAGAAGCACCGTCACCAGCCCGCCGGCCTGCACCACCCGCGCCACGATCAGCGAATGTTTATTGGTCTGCGGATCGTAGTGGTAGCAATAGGTCAGTATGTTGTCCACCGGCGAACCGATGCGATTGGCCGAAGCCTCCGCCAACCCCAGCCGCAGATCCTTGGGCGAGTACTCCACGCCCATGTAGTACTGCGCCAGCTTGCCCTCCGGCGTGACGATTTGAATGGAACTCGCGTGCGCAAACTGCGTCAGCCTGCCGTCCGGTCCGGGTATCTTCACATAACCGAAGCCGACCGCGCGCGTCAGCTCGTCGATATTCGCCTGCGTGCCGGTCATGAAATGCCAGCCCGATGCCGTCTCCGGATGACCATAGCGCTTCAGGTAATTGAGCTTCTTGGCCGCGGCCAGCTCTGTTCCCTCCGTCGGATCGATGCTCACCACCAGCACATTGAAGTCCCT